>Ga0302326_10023259_pt1 | contig 12637 bp, 12 predicted proteins | sample Palsa_T0_3_FD_202264 | JGI IMG/M metagenome (GOLD analysis project Ga0302326, IMG submission 202264) | Peat permafrost microbial communities from Stordalen Mire near Abisko, Sweden - Palsa_T0_3 | ecosystem: Environmental > Terrestrial > Soil > Palsa > Peat permafrost | place: Sweden: Abisko... | reverse complement strand
TGTCCCCGTTCCATGGCCGACAGCGGCCTCGGCCAACGACGAGAATCTTCCCGCCGTCCTCTGCAAGGAAGTGAATGGGCATTGAGGGACTCCTTCGGCTCGTTTCAGGTCAACGTCTCTTCCACGTCCGAGCCTGCTTGTTCAATGTCAGCTTGGGGCAGGCACAAGTCTCGTTTCCACCAGGGGTTTCCCTCGCTGCGTTTCGGCCCGACTCCACTTCCAGTTCCGAATTTCGGGCATGTCCTGGCCGTGCTTGTCGATGTAATGCTTGTGCTCGATGAGTTTGTCCTGCATCTGTTGCTTCAGGTAGGCGCCCTTGGACCCCAAGTTCGGTATGCGATCGACCACGTCTTGCACCAGGTGGAACCGGTCAAGGTCGTTCTGCACCCGCATGTCGAAGGCCGTCGTGATCGTTCCCTCTTCCTTGTAGCCGCGAACGTGCAGGTTGCGGTTGTTCCGGCGGTAAGTGAGCCGGTGGACCAGCCAAGGGTAGCCATGGAAACCGAAGATGATGTGCTTGTCTTTCGTGAACAGTGAGTCGTATTCCCTCTCGCTCAGCCCGTGCGGGTGCTCGGTGCTGGGCTGCAGCTTCATGAGATCGACGACATTGATCACACGGATCTTCAGCTCGGGCAGATGCTGGCGAAGGATGGAGACGGCGGCTAGGATTTCCAGCGTGGGCGTGTCGCCGCAGCAAGCCATCACGACGTCTGGCTCGGCGCCCTGGTCGTTGCTGGCCCATTGCCAGATACCGATGCCCTCGGTGCAATGCACCACTGCGGCGTCCATGGTTAGCCATTGGGGCAGCGCGTGCTTACCGGCGACCACCACGTTGACGTAATGCCGGCTGCGCAGGCAATGATCGAAGACCGACAACAGGCAGTTGGCATCGGGCGGCAGGTACACGCGCACGATATCAGCCTTCTTGTTGATGACGTGATCGAGGAAACCGGGATCCTGGTGCGTGAAGCCGTTGTGATCCTGCTGCCAGACGTGGGAGGCGAGCAGATAGTTGAGCGACGCAATCTTCCGGCGCCAGGGCAGTTCCGACGTGACCTTCAGCCACTTGGCATGCTGGCTGAACATCGAATCGACGATCCGTATGAAGGCCTCATAGCTGTTAAACAGACCGTGCCGCCCCGTCAGCAGATAGCCTTCCAGCCAGCCCTCGCACTGATGCTCGCTCAGCATGGAATCGAGCACCCGTCCGGCGGGCGCGAGGAACTCATCATTCGCCACTGTTCGGGCGTCCCACTGACGATTGGTGGCTTCAAATACCGCACCCAGGAGATTCGAAAGCGTTTCGTCGGGACCGAACACCCGGAAATTGCGCTGATCCTGATTGAGCCTGGCTACGTCGCGCAGGAACCTACCCAGTACGAGCGTATCCTGGCCGTCAACGGCCCCGGGTGAGGGCACGTTCACCGCGTGATCATGGAAATCCGGCATACGCAGGTCGCGCAACGGGATGCCGCCGTTGGTGTGCGGATTGGCGCCCATCCGCCGGTCGCCCTTGGGCGCCAACTCGGCCAATTCCGGCCGGAGTCGGCCATTCTCGTCGAACAGTTCTTCGGCCCTGTAGCTTTTCATCCAGCTTTCGAGCAGCGTCACATGATCGGGATGCTCGGCGTCGACCAGCAGCGGCACCTGGTGCGCTCGGAACGTGCCCTCGATCTGCAGGCCGTCGACGACTTTCGGTCCCGTCCAGCCTTTCGGTGACTTGAGGACGATCATTGGCCAGCGCGGTCGCGTGGTGTGGTTCTTGCTCCGCGCGTTGGCTTGAATTTGGCGTATATCCTCAATGGCTTTGTCCAACGTTGCGGCCATGAGTTGATGCATCATTTCCGGCTCGTCACCTTCAACAAAGTACGGCGTCCAGCCGCAGCCACGAAAGAATTGCTCCAACTCCTCGTGCTCGATACGGGCGAGGACGGTTGGATTGCTGATCTTGTAACCATTGAGATGCAGGATCGGAAGCACGGCTCCGTCCGTAATCGGATCGAGGAGCTTGTTGGACTGCCATGAGGTCGCCAAGGGGCCCGTCTCGGCTTCGCCGTCGCCGACGATGCAGGCGACAATGAGATCGGGATTGTCGAACGCGGCCCCAAAGGCGTGGCTCAGCGAATACCCCAGTTCGCCGCCTTCGTGGATGGACCCCGGCGTGGTCGGCGCGACATGACTGGAAATACCGCCGGGCCACGAAAACTGCGTGAACAGTTTCTTCAGGCCCGCTTCGTCCTGGGTGACATTCGGGTAAACCTCGCTCCAGGTGCCCTCAAGGTAGACATTGCCTACGATCGCTGGGCCGCCGTGGCCGGGGCCAGCGATGTAGAACATGTCCAGGTCATACTTGTTGATGACCCGGTTCAAATGCACATAGATGAAGTTCTGGCCCGGCGTCGTGCCCCAGTGGCCGACCACCAGCGGCTTCACATGCGACAGTTTCAGTGGCTCCTTCAACAGCGGATTGTCGTAGAGATAGATCTGACCCACCGATAGATAGTTGGCGGCGCGCCAGTAGGCGTTCATCTTTTGGAGCAATTCCGGCGCGAGGGTCTTGGCTCTCATGGTTCAAGCTTCCCGAATTGAGGTGAGATTGAGGAGGTGGGTGACGGACTTCGCGATCATGAGCTCCCCGTCGATGCGGATGCGCGGAGATTCGGATCCGACACTGCGCATAACGTGGCGGCACAAGACCCAAGGCGGCATAGCCGCCATTCGACGCAGATCACATTTTCCGCTTCGCAACGCGCACGCTCTGTGCGTTGGCGTACACACGGCAACATGTTTCAGAGCAGCTCGCGCCTGACGATTGATCACGATGCGTAGCTGCGTGGCTTGCGGGAGAATTTCTGCAACTCGTCAATGCCGCTCGCCTCGGCGCGCTGGCTCGCTACTGGTCTCGGAGCTTTGGTCGCGGCCGGTGGCGCGATGCTGCGTGTTGGCGCGATTCGCGGCCGTCGCCGGACGTGCATTGAGTAGCCATGAATAGACGCACTAATTCCGCATGGCACCTCATTCGAGGTACTTTCAGGTCGACGCTGACGGACGTCTCCCGGGTAACGCACATCAAGTCGACCAAGGAAGAAACCCGGGCGACGACGCTTCGACGGGGTTGAATCGCAACCTTCTTATGTGCGCTGTCGCACCGACTGGGCGTGCGCGCTGGCGCTAATCTTCAGCGGAAATTGGGCCAATGACCAGTTGCGTCTAGCCTATTGCCCTCCACATCTCAATCTTTCTCTGTGTCGGCGGTCCAGGCCATCGGCGGGGCTTTTGGCACCAGTCGACAATAGGCAGCACCGACAACATCCAGAATCACCCCATCGAAGAAGTCAGGCTGGACGAGCGGAAACAGTGGCTCTCATTTGAATCTCGGTGGGTCGCGCCTGGGAAATGCGCCGCGAATGATCGCTACCAAGATAGATTCACCAATCTTCATGGCCCGCTTTTCGCTGTCGATAGACCAGCTTCGGTGAATCACCCGGCAAGGAGTCTCGTAATGCAGCTCGGCATGGTTGGATTAGGGCGCATGGGCGCCAGTTTGGTGCGGCGCTTGACGAGGAATGGTCATCAATGCGTAGTCTATGACGTGAATTTGGCCGCCGTGGAGAAGATCGCAGGTCGCGGCGTTCGGAGCGCCGACTCGATCAACCAACTGGTTATGAAATTGGCCAATCCGCGGGCTGTCTGGGTAATGGTTCCCGCTGGCGTCGCCGGCAGGACGATTGAGGAACTAGCTTCCTACATGAATGCCGGTGACATAATCATCGACGGTGGCAACAGCTACTATCGCGACGATCTCCTGAGAGCCAAGGCGCTCAAACCGCGGGGCATACATTATGTCGATTGTGGCACCAGCGGCGGGGTGTTCGGGCTGGAGCGCGGCTACTGTCTGATGATCGGAGGAGAGGACCAGGTGGTGAAGCATCTCGCGCCGATATTCAAGAGCATTGCACCCGGGGTGAAAGCGGCGCCGCGCACGCCAGGCAGGAAGGGTGCACCTGGTCCCGCCGAGTATGGATATCTGCATTGCGGTCCCACCGGCGCAGGCCACTTCGTCAAGATGGTGCACAACGGCATCGAATACGGCGTGATGGCAGCGTATGCCGAAGGGCTGAACATCCTGCGCAATGCCGACGCCGGCAAACGGGCGCGCGAAAAGGACGCCGAGACGACGCCGTTGCGGGACCCCGAGTGTTACCAGTACGAACTGGACCTGCCGGAGATTACGGAGGTCTGGCGTCGCGGTAGTGTCATCGGTTCGTGGTTGCTCGACCTCACTGCTTCCGCGCTCCTAAATGATCCCGACCTGAAAGAGTACGCGGGCCGCGTGTCGGATTCAGGCGAAGGACGATGGACGATCACAGCTGCCATTGACGAAGGAGTGCCGGCTCCGATCCTCAGCGCTGCGCTCTTCGAAAGGTTTAGCTCGCGCGGCGATGCGGATTTCGGCAATCGTGCGTTGTCTGCAATGCGTAAACAATTCGGTGGGCATAACGAGAAGAAGAAAGGAAAAAGCTGAAATGAACAAGCCAAGACGCGACACGGCACAGTCCGACGCACGGATGTTGTTCGGCGTCGCCGGAGATCTCGCGCATAAGATGACTTTTCCCGCGCGCTATGCGATGGCAAAGCGGGGCGTTCCAACTCGCCGACGGGGCGCAAGCCCCGCACTTCGCCGAGTTGCGCGCGACGCCTGACGGGTGCTTCGAGCGGCTCGAAGAGACGCTGCTGACCGGGCGCACGAGCGCCCTGGGGGACCTCACGCGCGTCGCCGAACAGCTGAACCTCGCCATCGGCTAGGCCATCAAGGGCCTTGCGGCGCAGATCGCGTGACTCGACGACCGCACGGCCTGGGCCCAGCAATCCGAAGCGACGAACGCGTGTGGCCACGTTTACCACTGAACTGCCGAAGTGCCAAACTGGACTACGATAATCAGACCGACTGAGCCGAGTCACTGTGCGCCTGCGGTCGTTTCGTCGGATCGAGTTGCCTTCGCAGCCAAGGGACGCGTGAGGCCATGAACGCCAATAAACCCGCGGTCGATGCCGAGCTGGAGTCCCTTCAACGAGAGACCTTCGGCTACTTTCTGCACGAGACCAATCCGCAAAATGGGTTGGTGCTCGACAAGACCGCGCCCGATTGGCCCGCCAGCATTGCGGCCACCGGGCTCGCCTTGGCCGTGTATCCGGTCGCGGTCGAGCGCGGCTTCATCACGCGCGCCGCGGCGATCGCGACGGTCCTCACCACACTGCGGTTTTTCTGGAACAGCCGGCAAGGCCCCGAAACTGATGCCACCGGCTATCATGGCTTTTACTATCATTTTCTGGACATGCAGACCGGACGCCGCGCTTGGCAATGTGAACTGTCGACGGTGGATAGCGCGATACTGCTGGCGGGCGTGTTGACTGCGGGCGCGTATTTTGACGCGAAAGCGACCGAGGAAAAGGAAATACGAACGCTCGCCGATGCACTCTATCGCCGTGCGGACTGGCCATGGGCACAAAACGGTGGTGCCACGGTCACGCATGGCTGGAAGCCAGAAAGCGGATTCTTAAAATGGCGGTGGGAGGGTTACGACGAAGCGCTGGTGCTGTATATCCTCGGGCTCGGCTCGCCCACGCATCCATTGCCCCAGGCAAGCTACATGGCTTGGATGTCCACCTACGAATGGAAGAGTAGTTACGGTTACGACTACTTGTACGCGGGTTCTCTGTTCACGCATCAGATTTCGCATGTCTGGATCGACTTTCGTGGGATTCAGGACGCGTTCATGCGCGACAAAGGCATCGACTATTTCGAAAACACCCGCCGTGCAACTTATGTGCAGCAATGCTACGCAATCGACAATCCGCTCAAGTTCGCGGGATACGGCAAGGATTGCTGGGGGATCACCGCGAGTGACGGACCGGGTCCCGACACTATCAAAGTGAACGGCATCGAGCGCCAGTTCTTCGATTACCTAGGGCGCGGAGTACCGTACGGGCCGGACGATGGCACCATCGGGCCCTGGGCGGTGGTAGCTTCGCTACCGTTCGCGCCAGAAATCGTATTCCCGGCAATCGACTATCTAGTGCATCAGGTCGATCTGAAATTGGGCAACCCGTACGGCTTCAAGGCGACGTTCAATCCGACCTATCCCGACAAGTCACGCAATCCACACGGCTGGGTATCTCCGTGGCATTTCGGCCTGAATCAAGGGCCGATTATTTTGATGATCGAGAATCACCGCACATGCCTGTTGTGGCGCTTGATGCGGCGCTGCTCCTACGTTGCCACCGGCTTGCGCCGCGCAGGATTCACCGGTGGCTGGCTATAGGTAAAAATCTATTCCGGTGGTGAGTGTCAAGGTTGTTGGCGCGTCAGTCATGCCGCAGCCTGATCCGGTGCGAGTTATGAGGTTACTTCGAGAGATGCGCCTTCCAGTACTCATCCACCCTTTGGCTCTCCTGTCCGAAATCACCGTGCGGGGAGAACTCGTCATTCTTCACCTGCGGAGCGCCATCCATGTTGCTCTTAGTGGTGTCGAGCACAAGCAGGTTAGTGTCCGTAGTCACCTTAAAGTCTTCCCATGGAACCGGAACGTATTTCTCGTCGATACCGAACACGCCACCGCGGCCGATGACCAAGTAGGCAATCTTTCCGGTTTGCGGGCTCAGTACTATATCGTTGATGGTACCTAGACCCTCGTCTTTCGGGGTGACCACGTCGGTGCCAACCAACTGATCAGACCGGAAGGAGGTATTGTTACCCGCCACCGGCTGGGCAGTTGCGATTTGCTGGCGCTGCCAACCCGGGCCGTCCGCCCTCGGCACGTCACCGTTGCGCATATCGGTCTCGTATCCCTTATAAATGTCGCGAGTCGCCGTGAGCAACGCCTCACACGCTTGCTCCTGGCCACGCTGAGCGAGAATGTTGGCGGAGGCAATGAGCGTCCGGACCTCGTAGCCCGGTCGCGCCCGCCAGAAGCCAGGCGTTTCCGGAGTTCCGCTGGTGTTGTTGGGAGTCGACACTCCTAGTTCGCCGTAGCTGTAACCGAACATCGGATAGCCGTATCCGTAACCGGATCCCTGTAGCCAGTAGCCATCCTTCCGCATCTGACCGCCCAAGGCGCGCAGGCCGCTGAGGCATTTCTGCGCGGGCTTCAGTTGGGAAGCGGCGCTCGTGTCGCCAGACGCCTTATGTGCTACGGCAGTGTCCTGCAACGGCGCGGCGAGCAACGGCGCGGCAATGCCAAGGTAAAGGCACGCTGTTAGAGAAGAGGTAAGAGCTGAACGTTTCATGGCTCTCTTGTTGTCTTTCATTGGGTTGTCTCCTTGTCGCTCTCGACAGGAAGCGAGCGGTTTGCGCGTAATCAAACGTTGCTGATCGGAGCGAGGATGCTTACGCTCCTGTTTCGCGGCAGAAGCGAGAAAACGCACTTGCCATGGTAGTAACTGGTTTCAATCGTAACCATCGTTGCATTATGAAGATGGATTTCCATATAATTTAAGACTGCTTGAGTCCCGATAGCCACTGCCGATGCGGGCCTAATGGCTGGACATTATGGCTTCACCTTTCGTTTCCTCCGCCCAGTACGCTCGTCGTCCATAATGCTTATAGATGCCCGTCTCCTGTCCCCGATCCAGTTGTGTCGACGAATCGTAGGGAGGGGCGTCTTTTACTGCTTGCCGAGTCAGATCGACCGAGACCGTGGCGCCGGGCCACCTCACATCCTTGATCCATTGCGGCGCGACGAGCACCTGGTGACCGAGCCACCAGTTGCTTGTGTCCGCAACGATGTAGCGAATCGCCCAGGTTTGCTCGTCCACGAGCAGGTCCTGGACGTGTCCGATCTCTCCATCGGTCGCCTGAATGTGGTAGCCAATTACCGCCTTGCCGCTGCGGAGGTGCGGATCGGCATCCTGCTGCCGGTCTACTTCAGCCGCCTCCCGAGCTTGCTGCGCTTGCGCCTCACGGTATGCGAAATGGGATCCATCAGAGCCTAAGCCCCTTAGCATCATTCCGGGGTAAATGCCTCCGCCCCAGATTCCGTCATTGCCCCAATAATAGGGGTAGCCGTAATACCCTAGGTATCGCATTTCGTGCTGTCGCGAAACCGGCTTCTCGGTGTCGATGTCGGGGCTGTTCTTTACCTGCTCCGTCGTGATCGACACCGGCAGCACCTTTGCTGTCCAGTCCGGCTTGCCGATCGAGATCGGTGAGATCAAAACCTTTCGACTCGAAAGCCAGGTGTCAGTCTCGACCACGAGATAGCGCATAACCCACGCTGCGTCATCGAAATAGAAATCCTTCACATGGCCTATGGTGCCGTCGGTCGCGCGTATGCTGTAATTTTCCAGATCATTCATGCTGCGTAACATGTGTCCTTCTCCTTAAAAGGTGCCCGGGTTGCGAGCCAGCGCCAGGTTCTCGCTAGATGCGCTTCATAAAGGCCGACGCCCGACGAGCCCGTGGAACCACAATATGAGCAGAACAACGGCAATCGCATAGAGCATGGAATGGACCTTTTTGCGGTTTGACTTCCCGGCTCCTGGCTAACTTAATAGTGCTGGCAGAAACTTCGTGCGGCACGAGCCAAGTTTCGGCGGCCGACCTATTCTGTCTAGTGCGAACCGGACCGCGCGTCCGCCATACGGCAAGAATATTAGATAAAGCATGGAAGATTTCTCATCGCCTGTCAGTACGGCAGCGCACACTGCGCTGGAGCGACGAGCGCAGCAGGCCCGGACCTGCTGCTGCGCTACACTCAAGGGATGACTACGCAGATGGCGCAGACCGCGGTATGCAATCGGCACCATTCGGTTGACCAGCAGTTATGCCGCTGGTTACTGCTTAGGCTGGATCGTTTGGCGACGAACGAGCTTTCGATGACTCAGGAGTTAATTGCCAACATGGACAGCCAAGTGGACTGCGATGACTCCGGCTGAGAAGGACGCAGTTACCCAAACGATGCAAAGCAAGAAAATTGCTGACTTGAGTGAAATCGAAAAGCACGGCGAGAATGACATGTTGCCGATGAGCAAGAGCGCAACGGCGAAAGAAAGGGCCAAGCACGATGCGGCGCAAGCCAAGTGGGCGGCAATGACACCCGACGAGAAAGCCGCCGTTAACAATTCAGCGCAGCAGAAGAAGCTGGCTCACCCGAGCACGTTGGAGAGGGTCGGCCAGGAAGATAGTATGGCCCGCCATATGGCCAACTGACCGGAGCATCCTGTCGCGTGGCTCCTAGTCTGCTCGACTGTTCACATCAGAAGGCGCGGGCATTGCACCGCTGCCTTCTGTTGGGGGATTGGTTTTCGATTTGGATGCTGAGTCTGCCGCGTTTGTCGCCGGTGCAGGCTGGTGCGGCGATAGGAAGGACATTAGAATCGCAAAGCAAAGCCACACAAGCCAGAAAATAGCTCGCTGCGCATGCCCCTCGCCAATCTTTGCTGTCTTGGCGGCCGTGGGCCCGTCTTTCTTTGGCAGAAGCGCAACCAATCGAGCAGCGAGAATCTCTGTTTCCGCCGGCTCCTGTTGCCTGTCGGGAAGAAGATTGAGTGTCGAGACGAGAATTTTTCGAGCGTCCGCCGTGGACAGAGCCGCCAGACGGGCCGCCTCGTCCCAAGGATCGACGTTTATGCGCGCCAACGCCGACAGGACGCTGAGCCGCGTTCCGCCGGGCTCATCGCATATCGGCGCAAACAGAAAGTCGTTGTATCGAGAAGTGACGTTCATCGCTGACCGTTGATTACCCATTGCAGCCGACTTCGCTCACAGCGTTTTGGATTCCCTCACCGGTCGTTCCGAGGCATCTCTGTTCAACGTCAGCAATTCCGCGGCGCGCAGGAAGATGCTTGACGCTCCGACGCCACGAAGACGAAAATTAGCGCCCGCTGGACGATACGTCTGTGCGGCGGCACACACATCCGCCAGTGTCATTTGCGTGGCCACCGGCAGGTCACCGGTTGAAATTGATTGTCGCGGCATCACGGTGAGCGCCCACAAGCCGTTCAACAGTGCCGGATCAGGCCAAACGGCCGGGCGTCGCAGCGGGCGCCACCATGCCGAGGGCGTTAGCAAAGTCCTGGCTCCTACATGGCAACTTGGAGTCCCAAAGTATCATCGACCGCCGAAATGCCGGTCAACGCAGACCAAATGTCGCCTTGATCCTTTGGTCACGCAAGAACGCTAGCTCGCAATCCTTGGCCCATAGCTGGGCTTCATCGCAACCTTCGTCCAATAGCTCGGCGTCTTGTAGTAGCGGTCGACCTTGCTTTCGGTCGCCTTTGTAGTCCGACGAAATATGCCGCAGAGGCGCCTAAGGGGCTCAATCGTCTGCCTATCTCAACTATTCGGACGATGGCTCATCGCACAAGCATAACTATAATAACGATCAGCAAAACTAAACCTATACCGCCGCCAATATACATTTTGCACTCCTCTTGGTTGCCCACGCGCCGGGGAACAAAAACGCGTAATGTATTTAAACACTCGCGCGCAGCGATGTCTGTACGGTGTCGCACGCATTGGTCGGCGTTTCGAATCATCGATGGAACCCTGGTGGTCGAACTGGGGAATAGCACGGACGAGCACAGGAGCTTGATCCAACGTGCCGCACGCAGCGGGCGGCGACATCTTCGGCCACAGCCATCTTGGCGCTATCAGCCCCGAACATTTGAGCGTGCTTCAGGTTGAGGTCGGCGCCTGTCCGCGGAACCGTGGGAAGTCGATTGTTCGGCGTTGCGCGACCGTCGAGTTGCCGGATCAGTGTGCCAAGCCAGTCAAACCGTCCGAGTGTTTGGTTGCTGCTGTATTAGAGTCGAATCTGCCAGTGCAGTAGAGCCATGCGACTCGTAACAGCTCCATCACTAACCAACAATTCGCGAAGCAGGGCTTCATTTTTCTGGCGCATGTGTGCGCCGCCGCACCGTGCGAGAGAGATTTTCCCCGTAACGTTCTGTCTGGAATTTAGTCGTATGTAATTGTGCTTGCTGGTGGTCCAATGTTCAGCCACATGCGCGGCGACATTCCTGCTTTTAGTCACTCATGCAACAGAAATATTGTGATGAGTAGACTTCAAGCATTTGCAAATTCACCATTAGGAGTAAGCAATATGAAGCATTCTTCCTTCAAACGGCTGGCTGTTTGTTTGGCCATTGCGGCGGCCCCTACCATCGCGCTATGCCAAACCGCTACGACGACCCCGTCAAATCAAACAGGCAATAACACCCCCGGGCAGGTGTTCAATAACGATTCTGCTCCGAACGGGGGCACGACCGGAACCTTTAACGGCGCCTCGCCCACCGGCAATAACGGCACCAACGCTGGAACTTACAATGGGCATAATCGTATCGGCTATGAAAGGGCGCTGCGTTCATGCAATGATATGAAGGCGGACCAGCAAAGTGCCTGTCAAGACCGGGTTGCGCACCAATATCGGCAAAGCGATATGAGCAACCGAACGAATACGGCGATGGAAAGGACTCCCCGACTGTCTGAGCAATGTGACCAGTTGTCCGGAACCAACCGCTCCGACTGCGTTAAAAGCCTAAACGGAGGTGGGGAGTAGGTCCGTTGTAGAGAACTTCGGTCTTACCCGCGATGCGCAGCGATATTAGCGGTTAGCGGAGGCTCTCTCCGCGCCGTTGCTGCGCCAGAGGGAAGCCGTTTGCCGGTCGTCTTCGGGATCCGATTTCACTGGAACAATTTCTGTTCACGTATTCGCCGCCGCTTACCGACAGCAGTCCGGGTCTGTTTGTCGCTTCTAACAACAATACGCCAAGTGAGGTTCAAAGCGCCGATACTTCCTTGCGGGAACTCGACGCTGCGCTCATCACCAGTAATTTGGCGTAGCCATTTTGTAACTTTCTATGGCTCTTCGCACAGCTCGTGCGATGGTTCAGTAGTCGCTTGGTGGTGTAGTAGCTCAGGCGATCGCCCAACCTGCTCACAATCGACGCAAATGAACGCCGCAGGTCGTGCGGCGAGAAGGACACACCACGCTTCGCCACGACGTTGACCACCTGGCGATGTGGGTCGGTTATCCGGCTGCCGGTGAGCGGATCGGCAAACACCCAGTCGCTTTGCGACGCGTTCCAGCGCCGCCGCATGAGTTTCCACAGATAGCGACCCATGGGCAAAACGTGATCCGAGTGGTTCTTGGTATCCCCGGCACGCAGGGTGCCAAGCTGGAGGTTGACGTCCTCCCAGCGCAGGCGAAGCGCTTCCGTGCGCTGCAGCCCGGTCAACAGGAGGAGCACCAGGTAGTCTCGATTCACCTCGCGACTCGGATACTGCGGCTGGTCCTCGATGCTCTGTACGGCTTGCCACCAGGGGGCAAGCTGGTCTGGCTCGATGTAGCGGGTTCGCCGCTCGATCCGCTTCCAGAGTCGCTTCGTAGATAGGCGGCTGGACTCAGGCGTGAGTGAGATGAAATCCCAAAACGTATCGTGTCCGGTGGCCGATTGCGGGAACCCCCGCTCTGGTTCCATCTTCACGGCATGAATGAGGTCGGGAAATTTGATGGCGTCCTGTATGAAGAAAGCAGGGATGTTATTGCCGATGAGGTTCCGATTGCCCTCCTTAGTGTAGAACTTGACGGCGAAGTTAAGCACGTCACGCGGAGTGTCAACCGAACCCGCGCCGCCT
>Ga0302326_10023258_pt1 | contig 12637 bp, 10 predicted proteins | sample Palsa_T0_3_FD_202264 | JGI IMG/M metagenome (GOLD analysis project Ga0302326, IMG submission 202264) | Peat permafrost microbial communities from Stordalen Mire near Abisko, Sweden - Palsa_T0_3 | ecosystem: Environmental > Terrestrial > Soil > Palsa > Peat permafrost | place: Sweden: Abisko... | reverse complement strand
CGGACTCAGCCTCAAGGGCGCGCGATGGCTAACAAAGGGCACGCGGCAAGCCTCCTAACAATGGTATGTCAGGAGACTACGCCACAATCCATTGTATTGCAATGTTATTTAGGAATCGTTCTACTAGGAGGAGGCAGCGGATTGCGATTTTTCTTGTTGCGGCTTCTCGTGCCCATTTGGAGAATGCTCCCTGCTCTTAGTTTGAGAAATCATATCGAGAAACCTGCTGGCAAGATTTCTCAACGCCATGCATCCGTCACTCCCATCACACAGCTACTCAGTTACAGGCACTTCACCTCGAATATGAAAGTGCACCAGGATAGACGCGTGCCCGTCTGGGCAGCCCAACAGCAGGCTTCTTCCTTTTCCCTTGAACTCGTAAGCGACATGCGCAATTCCGCCGGGGTCGATCTTCATGACTGCTGGACCCGAGACGACATGGATTTTATCCGCATTCGCGAGCTCAACTTCGGCGGCGACAACCTGTTCATGCAGCGCTTGGTCCAGCGCGATCGGCACCTGCAGGTCATCCGCCGAGTTCTTTTGATTGCAATCCACATTGAGCCCTGAAATCAGGTTATCCCGCACGCTTTCGACGACGTTGATGACCGGGTTGCTGTGATAGACCCTGGCGAAGAAGGTGTAAGCATCGGCCGACCGGTCTGCCGGACGAACAATGCCGATGTGGTCGGCGACGATCTTCTTGGGCGCGGTATCCACGTCGCAGCCGTAGGTTGCGCTGTAGTAGCTGACCACGCGCGTATGCGCCCGCAGATATCGGCCCACGCCTTCACCAGCAGAGGTGTCGAGCGATTCCCATGCGCAGTAGCGGTGAATGCGGCTGACGGTTGCAGTGCTTCTCCACTTGTCTTCAAGATTCATCAGGAAGCTGTTGTCGTTGCTGTCGCTCAGGTCGGTCAACAGCGGATCGCTGTCGTAGATCTTGGCCAGACTGGCAACGAACGAGCCCTGATGCGGAGTCGAATAGGAAACGACAAATCGAACCCGGGCAGCGTCGGCAGGATGGTTGATCAGCATCTCTTCGGTAAGCAGGCCGCCCAGGCTGTGAGCAATGAAGACAACCTCCCTGTGGTCCCAGACCTTCTTCTGCTTCAGCCCCTGCCACAAGATCTGCGACAACTGCTCCGTCGAATACTGGCCGTGCCGGGAAGGCGTAGGGTACTCGGCCACCACGACATCCGATTGCTGAAAATGAGGATCGGTCTGGATCAACTGCGGCCAGTAGGCGCCATTGGCCGCCCGCCATGTCTCGTGGTCACCGTGAATGCCATGGACGAACACAATCACCCGCGGTTTGAGATCTTGGGCATGGGCTGGAAACGAGCCTACTCCGACAGCAACAAAAGTGAAAATCAGCGCCCAAAAGACGGCGGCAACACCACGCAATGCAATTCTCTCCTTGGTACCAATGCTAATTCCTGGACGGCGCTGCTTAAAGATCAGTATTTTTACGGAAGTATGCACTCTTACGCAAAGGCATCCTTATCTCGCGCCAAGGCAGAATCAGTGATCAGCCGGCTTTTCAGGCAGAATTTCAGCATTGGGAACCAGGACATTGGGATTCAAATGCGTTTGACCTGCAAGCACTTCCTTTGCCAGCTCTCGAACCTTCGGGTTCTCCTGCGCATCGTTCGCCATACCCTCGACGCGACTCTTCGCAAGAGTGTGAAAAGCGGTAGTAGAGTCCGCAAAAGCAACCACCGCGGCAGCGCGGACCGTTGGATCCGTGTCGTCCAGTCCCTTCGCTAGAGCCTGGTCTATTTCTTTCGGAAGTCCGGGGACAGCGCCCAGAAAATGCACTAAATCGCTTCGCGTCGAGACGGTGAGGTCATCTCGTTGCATGAAGTCAAGCACGGACTTCAAGGCGTCCGGATCGCCGGAGCCAATCCTTGCAAGAGACGAAACCATCTGCACGTCGATGTCCTGTGGGGTTTGCACTCTCTTGATTGCCGCCTCAAAAGCTGACACATAGCGTTGTTGATTCGGTCCTTCCCAAAACGCGACGGTGACGGCCGCGCGCTGGATTCCCGGATCAGCATCGACAATCAGGGATGAAATCTCCTCAGACTTGGAGGACAGCAGGGCAGCCCCGTCAGGTCGTATCGCGATGGCGGTTAGAAGTAGCGCTGCGTACTTCCGGGCGTGGATTTCCTTTCCGCTGAGTACATATTGCAAGATGTCCTGGAGTTCCCTTTCCACTTCCGCGGGCGGAGCGGTGTTTAGAGCCCGATAGATCGCCAGGCACTGGTCCTGTTCCACTTGGTCACCGACCGGACGTGCAGCTACACCTTCCAGAAAACGGTCGGCAGTGAGATTATTCGGCTTGTCAGGCGGCAGATCGATATCAGGGCTTAACGCGGTCTTGCCTGCTAGCGCTTCCTTTGCCAGTTGTCGAACTTGCGGATTTTCCTGTGAATCGACCGCAATCCTCTCGACGCGATCCTTGGCCAGAGTGTGATATTCGGTCGTGGAATTCGCAAAAGCGACCACCGCGGACGCTCGAACCGATGGATCAGGGTCGCCCAGTCCCTTGACCGGATATTGATTTATTTCTTCCGGAAGGCCAGGTGATTCACCCAGTTGGTACACCAGCTGCGACCGTGTTGAGGCGGTCAGGTCGTCCCGCTGCAAGAATGCCAGCACGGACTTCAAAGCTCCTGGATCGCTCCGGCCCAACGTTAAAAGAGGCACGATTATATTCACGCCCGCGTCTTGTGGAGTTTGGAGCCTCTGTATGGCCGTTTGCATAGCCGACATGTACGGCTGGTTGTTGGTTCCGGCTTTCCCGATCACAAAACCTGAGATGTCGACGGCCATCTTCTGTATTTCTGGATTCGAATCGACAATCAGGGATGAAATCTCTTCAGAGCTGGAGGACAATAGGACCGCCAGGTCCGCTCCGTCGAGCTGCATGGCGATCACAATTAGAAATTCGGTTGCATACAACCGTGCATGGGGTTCGCCACCGCTGCGGACGCTCGCCAATACTGCTGGGAGCACGCTCTCTACTTCCGGCCGTGAAGCGCTTCTGAGGTACGCAGCTATTTCATCGGCCTTGGTATGCTCCATTTCGTCACCGACGGGATGTGCCGACACGCCTGCCAGAAAGCGGTCAGCAGTGAGACTCTGAGCCAGCAGATAGCTCGATGTTCCGAGCGAAAGTACGAATACGATAAGCAAGTCAGTTACAATTCGCTTCATCGTTCACATCCATGCCTCTTCGGTCGTATCAACAGCATAGCCATTTCTTGCGCGACATTCTATCGCTTCGCGTGACCACAGCTTCCAGTCAAACGAGGGAACGCTAGGGGTTTTGGCATCGCGAAACGCCGTTGGCTAAACGTCTTCGCCGTCAAGAAAACGCCGGGTGCCGGGTTCCCATATCTCGCTTTTGAGATGTGGGATCGTTCGCATCACCACAGATTTCAGTTTAAGAATGCTTCCGCCTGTTCCAGCGTAAATATCCGGCTCACCAGCGGTACCGCCTCCGGCGCGCTCTCCGAAAACACAATCGCCTTCCGCAGCAGTGCCTCCGGCTCATCCATCATGCCGGCGTTCGTCGCATACAGCGTGGCCAGCGGCTGGCCTTTTTCGATATACGCTCCGCGCCGCGCATGAAAGGCAATCCCGGCATGAGGATCGACCGGCTCGCCGGCCTTTTCGCGGCCCGCGCCTGTCCGCTGTACTGCCCAGCCCAGCATCGTGGTGTCCATCGAAGCGATGTAGCCTGTCTCCCATGCGTCAACCACCCGGGTAGCTCCGGGCTTGTGGAAGTGCGGATCGTCGAAGGCCGAAACATCTCCACCCTGCGCCGCGACCATCGCGAGAAAGGCCTTCAGTGCTGAGCCATCGGCGATGGCTCTTTCGGCTCGCGCGTAGCCGGCCTCCGGTGTCTCTGCCTGCCCGCCCAGATGAATCATCCAACCTGCCAGAATCAGCGAAAGGTCGCGCAGGTCCTCGCTCTCTGGCCTTCTTTCTCCGCGCAACAGCTCCACCGACTCTATAAGTTCGATCCAGTTCCCCGCGGCATAGCCCAGCGGCTGGCCCATATCGGTCATCAGCGCCACGGTGCGCGTCCCGGCAGCTTCAGCCGTCGCCACCATCAGCGCTGCCAGATACTCGGCATCCTCCCGTTTGCGCAGGAAGGCTCCGGAGCCGGTCTTCACATCCAGCACCAACGCATCGAGGCCTGCCGCAAGCTTTTTGCTTAGGATCGAGGCGCAAATCAGTCCGGGACTCTCGACCGTCCCTGTCCTGTCGCGCAGCGCATAGAGCACGCGGTCGGCAGGCACCAGCGCCGGAGTCTGGCTCACGATCGAAGCGCCGCAAGCCTTCACCACCGCCTCGAACTCCTCCAGCGACAGCGCAGTCCGATACCCAGGAATCGCCTCCAGCTTATCCAGCGTGCCGCCGGTATGCCCCAGCGCGCGTCCGCTGATCATGGGGACGGCCACTCCACACGCCGCAGCGATGGGCGCAACGAGAAAGCTGGTCTTATCTCCTACACCGCCAGTCGAGTGCTTATCGACAGCAAGCTTCCCCAGTCCGGCTGGTGAGAACTTTGCCCCCGAGTCGCGCATGGCCACCGTCAGCGCGCGAATTTCGTCCAGTTCCAGCCCATTGAGCCACGCCGCCATCAGCCACGCTGCAAGCTGCTCCAACGGAATGGTTTCCCCGGCAGCGCCGTTCACAAGATAGCGAATCTCCGCCTCTGTCAACGTCCCGCGATCGCGCTTCTTGCGGATCAGGTCGATCATGTGAATCGGTGCGGGCATGGGGGTGTGCATCAAGTGAAAATCCTGGAGGCAGCCTTGATCTCTAAGAACCCGTCCAAAAACCCGGCATTGGAGCTAAGCCGCAACAGCGAGAATAGTAGCTCGACGAATTGGAAAGAATATAAAAGGCTGTAGGTACAAAGTATCCCATCCTCGCCACAAAAACAAAACGTGGCGAGGATGGGAAAGCCGCTTTTTGTTGTGGGATGGGAGTTCTTGGACAGGTTCTAAGAGGCCTAACCCATTTTTCCGAGTTTCCTGAGCAGAGGCCGTTCTATTAAGACATGGGTAAGGATGCCCGCGCCAGCGCCGCAAAGGACTAGAAATACCACCCAGATTGCAATTGGGACCGGCAGTTGGCCCCACCGGGAGAAACCGATCCGGGCCACGGTGGAAACGACCATAAAGTGGGCCAGATAGATGGAATAAGAGGCGTCGCCGAGAAAGACAAGCCAGTTCGGGACGGCCCATTCGCCGCGGCGCTCTATCTCTGCCGCTCCGAATAAGGCACATGCTGCTCCAACTCCAGCGGAGAGGCGCACCGCCATTCCTTCGCGAGTCAGGTGTCCGGCCAGAACAACGCAGGTCAGGAAGAGGACTGCGCCGGACCAGAAAATTCCTCTTGCGGGCGGTCGGCAGTCTTTCTCCAGCATCCACGCCACGAAGATTCCGAGCCCGAAAAGAAGGTGATTCGGGGAGAAGATGCTTGACCAATACGCTTCGGAAGGAACCAGAAAAAAGAAGGATGCGCCCATCCAGAGTGTGAAGGCGATCGCTCCTACTTTCTTGTCGAGCAGCAGCAGCGAGAAGAAAAGGTAGAAGAGGACTTCATCGAAGAGAGTCCAGGCAACGACCATGTTCGTCTGGCTTGAGAAGAGGTGAACCAGCGCGATGCCGGAGACGATTACCCAGGGGCTTTTCTGGTAGCCAAGGCCGGAGTCAGGCGCGAAACCGTGTCTGAGCACGGTCAGAAAAAAGAATATCCAGTACAGCGGATAAATCCGCCTAAAGCGCTTCCACAAAAAGGAGGGCAGAGAAGAGGGTTTGTCTATGTCGTTCTTGTGCGCGGCAAAGATGACGATTCCGCTCAGCACGAAGAACAGTTGAACGCCGAGTGCTCCGCCGCGGAGCCAGAGATAGACGCCGTATCGATGCCAAAGCGTCGGTTCTTCTCCTGCGAAGGCCGACGCATGGCAGATCACCACCAGAAGCGCCGCCAATCCACGACCAGCCTGCAGAGTTCGGAACTTCTCGTGTTGTGCCAACGATTGAGCCTTAGTTTCTTATTTTTGAGTGCCTGCAAGGATGCGAGCAAGGCGATGCGATGCGCATGCGGGCAGGATGCAAGGTCTCAAGGTAAACCACGGGGTTGGCGCAATTGTCGCGGCGATGTCATTTGATTGTTCCATGCGCTTCAGCCGTTGTTTTCCCGGCCGAGGCGTCATTTCAAATTCAGATCGAAGGCGTAGGGCAGGAGCTCCTCGAAGCGCAGCGTGACCGGCGCAACAATGCCGGAGCGGCCGGCAGGAAAGCTGACCGGCGCGTCGGCATCCATGAACTCCGCCAGCACCTGCCGGCAAGCGCCGCACGGCGGACTCGGCGCGCCATTCAGATTCACCACCGCGACAGCGGAAACGCGAATCTCCGGCCCAAATTGGGCCACAGCCCGCACCAGCGCCGACCGCTCCGCGCAGATCGTAAGCCCGTAGCTGACGTTCTCCACATTCGTCCCGGTCACAATTTCGCCATTGGTCAGCTTGAGCGCCGCGCCCACGCGAAACCCTGAATACGGCGAATACGACCGCTCCGCCGCAGCCAGCGCCGCGTGCGCAAGCTCTTGTGTCAGGTTGGAAAGCTCCTCAGTTTCCATTCCTCATCCTTCCGGCCTCGCAACTCGCCCAATTCCGGAATCGCCGGAGTCTCAGGCTAAATTGCCCGGCTCCGCCTTGCAAACCAGAGCGCACATCCAGACGCAAATGGGAAAAGGAATCCAACGGAGCACGCATTGCGGAACTACTTCCCGCTACCGCTTGACTCTCCATCGCCGACCGCTCAAGTTTGTCCCTCAGCCTCCGATAAGGCCACTGTGCGCCACCGCGTCCGCGATCTTGCCACAGAGGAGCTTGGCCGGACGCAGCCGAAGAAGCGATCGACCCAGACGACCCAAACGACCCAGACGACCCAGTCGACCCAGACGACCCGATCACCGGATGGACGAGCTGAATGGATGACCTATGGATGAACTGACGCGCGAGTTCCTCATCGAAAGCCAGGAAGGCCTCGACCGCATGGAACGCTGCCTGACCGACCTCGAAGAGCGCCCTCAGGACACCGACCTGCTGGGCGAGATCTTCCGTTCCGTCCACACCATCAAGGGCACTACGGGCTTTCTCGGCTTCAAACGCCTGGAAAAGCTGGCCCACGCCGGCGAAAATCTTCTCGGCCTGCTGCGCGACGGCAAGCTGTCGGCCAACCAGGCCATCATTACCGGCCTGCTGCAGTTGATGGACGCCCTGCGCGGCATCCTGCGCATCATCGAAACCCACAATCACGAGGGCGAAGGCGAGGACCTGCATGGCGACGCCGCTCTGATCGCCCGCCTGCATGAGCTGCAGCACCCCGAGGCAACCACCATCACCGTGGCCTCGGCAGCGCCGGTGCCCGCGCAACTAACGCACGCATCCGCCAAGCCCGCGTCACCCGCCATTCCCGATTCGGATACAGCTCCCGCTCCCGTCGCAGCCGCCAAGGCCGCAATCGTCCTTCCCGACCCACCCAAGCCGCCTGCCGAGCAAGCTTCCGATACCGGCAAGCCTAAAGCCGCAGCCGCCTCCGACAGCACCCTTCGCGTGGATGTCGTTCTGCTCAACCGCATGATGAACCTGGTCGGCGAGCTGGTCCTCACCCGCAATCAGATCCTGCAGGCCACAGCCACCGACCCCAACTTCACCATGCTCTCGCGCCGTCTCGACATGGTCACCGCCGATCTGCGCGAGTCGGTGATGCGCGCCCGCATGCAGCCGGTTTCGAATGTCTTCTCCAAATTCCCCCGCATCATTCGCGACCTTTCTCAAATGCTGCACAGAAGGGTTCGCCTGGTCATGGAAGGCCAGGATACGGAGTTGGACAAGAGCCTCCTCGAAGCCATCAAAGACCCGCTCACCCACGCCGTCCGCAACTCGCTCGACCACGGCATCGAAATGCCCGACGTCCGCTTGGCCGCCGGCAAAGATCCCGAGGGCACCCTCAAGCTGCGCGCTTACCAGGAGAGCAGCCACGTCATCATCGAGGTCTCCGACGACGGAGCTGGCATCGGCGTGGAGCGCGTCCGCGCCAAGGCCATCGAACGCGGCCTCATCACCCCGGAGCGCGCCGCACTGCTTGGCGAGCGCGAGCTGCTGCAGCTCATCTTCCTGCCCGGCTTTTCGACTGCGGAAGCCGTGACCAACGTCAGCGGCCGCGGCGTGGGCATGGACGTCGTCCGCACCAATGTAGAGAAGATCGGCGGCAAAGTCGAAATCGAATCCCGCCCCGGCAAGGGAACCACCCTGCGCCTGCGCATTCCGCTCACGCTCGCGATCATTCCCGCGCTGATCGTCCGCAGCCTCAACCAGAGCTTCGCCCTCCCCCAGGGAGCTCTCTCCGAACTCGTCCATATTCCTGCCGACCGGCTCGCCGCGGCCATTGAATGGATGCAGGGAACGCCGCTTTACCGGCTGCGCGGCCAACTGCTTCCGCTGATCTTTCTCGACCGCATGCTCGGCAATCATGCCGCAAGGCTCAAATCTTCCAACGGCACAAGCCCAGAATCCGAAACCCTTCCCGAGCGCGACCATTTCATCGCCGTGCTCGACGCCGACGGACGCCGTTATGGCCTGGTCGTCGATGGCCTCGCCGACCCGGAAGAGATCGTCGTCAAGCCGCTCAGCGCCATTCTCAAGGCCATCGGCCTCTACTCAGGCGCCACCGTCCTCGGCAGCGGCGATCTGGCCTTGATTCTCGATCCAGGCTCCATCGCCACCCGCGCCGGCGTCGCCCTGGGCGGAGCCAAGGAGAGCACAGAGGTTCTTCGCGAAGACCAGAAGGAAGACACCATGGGCTCCCGGTACCTGCTGGTTGAAGCCGGCGAGCGCCGCGCCGCAGTTCCGCTCGGCGACGTTCTGCGCATCGAGCGCATTCCCTTCTCGCGTGTCGAATACATCGGCTACCGCCCAGTGCTCAACTTCGAGGGCCAACTGCTTCCCATCGAAGACTCTGCCGGCGTCTTTGCCTCTGCCCAAGGCAATCCCGATGCGCAGTTGATCGTCGTCGTCTGCCGCGAGGGCAACCGGCAGGTGGGCATTGCCGTCAGCCATGTGCTCGACGTAGCCGCCGGCAACGAGCTCTTCGAGGCCGGCTCCCAGCATCGCGCCTCCGGGGTCACGCTGCTCAACGATCACGTCACCGGCATCGTCGATCTTGGCGCCATCCAGCCGCTGCCCATGGCTAACCAGGGCGCAATCGCCCAGAATTCGGAATGGAATCAGGTTTCGGAGACACTCGCATGAGCGAAAAGCCAGTCGTAAAGTCCGCATTGGCGCTGCGCAAGGATTCCCCCGCGGCCGCCCTGCTCGAGATGTGCTCGGTGCGGGTCGGTCAGACGCTCTTTGGCATTCCCATCGCTCACATTCTGGAAATTGTCGGCAATACCCGTCCCCAGAATGTGCCTTTGGCGCCGGAGTTTGTCGGCGGCCTGGTGCATTATCGCGGAGATGTGCTCACCACCGTCAGCCTGCGCCAGTTGCTCGGCATGCCCGTCCAGAATTCCGACTGCAAATCCGGCAAGGAGGGTCACCACGACATCCTGGTCCTCGAAAGCTCCGGCGGCTGCTTCGGCCTGCTGGTCGATTCCGTCGGCGAAGTCCTCACTGTCTCCGCGGCCGATCACGAGCCCAATCCATCGACCCTCGACGACCGCCGCAGCGCGCTTTTCGCGGGAGCCTACAAGCTGCAGCAAGGGCTGCTGATCATGCTCGACCCGGAGCGCCTCGACCCCATGCATCTGGGCGCGGCAGCCTGAACCGGAATCGCCCTTGTACGGAGGTATGGCAATGCGAGCCTTGATCGTCGATGACTCCCGCTTTGTGCGGGACTACCTGCGCGGCTTGCTGGAAAAGATGGACATCGACTGCGAAGAGGCGGCCGACGGCCGGGCCGGCCTCTCGCAACTGCACGAGCGCGAACCCTTCGACCTGGCCCTGATCGACTGGAACATGCCCATCATGGACGGCCTGGACATGCTCAAGAACATGCGCGCCGAAGGCTACTCCGACGTCAAGGTCATGATGGTCACCACCGAGGCCGAAGACGATTTCATCATCCGCTCCCTCGATGCCGGCGCCGACGAATATCTGATGAAGCCCTTCGGCGGCGAGGCCCTGGCTGAAAAACTCGCCATGCTCGGGTTAGTGGAGGCCTGAGGCTCATGCGATCCCAGGCCCAGGCGCGACCGGCGCGCATCCTCATCGTCGACGATTCGGCAGTCATGCGAGCCCTGCTGCGCAGCGTGGTCGGCTCCGACAAACGCCTCGAAGTCGCAGGCACAGCCTCCGACGGCGCCTCGGCTCTGCGCATCGTCGAGTCCGTACACCCCGACCTGGTTTTGCTCGATGTGGAGATGCCCGTAATGGACGGGCTGATTACGTTGAAGCAGATGAAAGCCCGGGGCAATCGCATTCCCGTCATCATGTGCAGCGGCCTGACCCAGCGCGGAGCCAAGGTCACCATTGAAGCTCTCGCCAGCGGAGCAGCCGACTACGTGGCCAAACCCTCCGGCCAGCCCTCGCGTGACGCGGCCGTCCTCGCCCTGGCCCAGGATCTTGTTCCCAAAATTCTGGCTCTCACTGCCTCCGCTCTCGGCTCGCACGAGCCAGTTCCAGCCTATACCTCTGTTTTTCCGCCCGCTCCCTTGCATAGCACTGCTTTCCCGAGCGCGCCGCCCAGCGCGTGGCCCAGCAACGCCGGACCGGGTCACACACCTCCATCGCATCCGCCCGCCAGATACACTCCATCGGGCAACCTTTTTCCCGCCGGTCCTCCTCCGCCATTGCTTCATCCGCAGCCGGTCTCCGGAGTCCCACCGGCCGTCTTGCTCATCGGCGTCTCCACAGGAGGCCCGGCAGCTCTCGATGTTCTTCTGCCGGCCTTGCCCGCCAGCTTTCCGCTCCCGGTCCTGATCGTCCAGCATATGCCCGAGCTTTTCACCAAGCTGCTCGCCGAGCGCCTCAACGGCCGCTGTCCACTTCGCGTTACTGAGGCATCGTCAGGAGAACCAATCCGCTCCGGCGCCATCCATATCGCCCGAGGCGACTGGCACATGGAAGTCGCCGGCTCTGCGGCCTCTACGCCCATCCTGCGCCTTACCCAGGACCCGCCCGAAAACCACTGCCGTCCCGCCGTCGATGTTCTTTTTCGCACCGGCGTCGCCGTCTACGGCTCCAAGGTGCTCGGCGTAGTCCTAACCGGCATGGGATACGACGGACTTATCGGTTCGCGTCTCATCCGCGAGCATGGCGGCACCGTTCTCGCCCAGGACCAGGCGACCAGCGCGGTCTGGGGCATGCCCGGCGCCGTCGCCCAGGCACGGCTCGCGCATCGCATTCTACCCCTCAACGCAATCGCTCCAGAAATTCTCCGTCTGGCAGGGCGAGGCCAGCGCGAGGCCTTCGAACTTCGGGAATCGGCGGTGTGACCCCATGAATGCGAATCCATTTGCCAAGCCCTTCGCCACCGCCGGCGTCTCTACCTTTACGTCCGCGCCTGCGCCCGCCGCCGACTACAGCTACCTGCGTCAACTGGTTTTTGAAGTATCCCAAAACGTCCTCGACCCTTCGCGCGATTACCTTTTCGAAACCCGCCTCGCCAAGCTCCTCCGCAACCGGGGCATGACCCACGTCGAAGAGCTCATCCAGCATCTGCGGCTCAAGCGCGATCCCGCCCTCGAACGCTCCGTAGCCGAGGCCATGACCATCAACGAGACCAGCTTCTTTCGCGACAGCCGCCCCTTTGAGCTGCTGCGCACCGAGCTGCTTCCCGCCATCCTCGAAGCCCGCCGCAATACCCGCACCCTGCGCATCTGGAGCGCAGCCAGCTCCACCGGCCAGGAAGCCTACTCCACCGGCATGTTGCTCCTCGAGCATTTCCCCCAACTGGCCAACTGGAACGTCAAGATCGAAGGCACCGACATCTCCAGCGAAGTCGTTCACCGCTGCCAGGCCGGCACCTATCACCGCATCGAGATGAACCGCGGCCTGCCCGCGCGCAACATCGTGCGCTTCTTCGATCACCACGGCGAAGACTGGACCGTGAAGCCAGAGTTGAAGAAGCTCTGTAACTTCCGCATAGCCAACCTTTGCGGCAACACGCTGCCATTCACCGATCGCTTCGACCTCATCTTCCTGCGCAACGTCATGCTCTACTTTTCGCAGGAGTCACGCAAGAAGCTTCTCGCCAACGTTCACCGCTTGCTCGCCCCCGACGGCATCTTGTTCCTGGGCTCCAGCGAACAGCCCGCCGACCCCAGCATCTGGACATCGCAACTAGCCGGCGGCACCTGTTACTTCCGCCCCCGCCAGCCCAGCTAACGAACAACTCCAGCAGCGAAGTCTGCCTTTGCCTTCTTTCTGGCCAGCCTGTCATCAATCCAATGTGCGATTTCGACCACGTCGGCGGATAGCAGAGGCCCCGACCTGAGCGTATAAATCTCTTAGAGCCTGTTTACGATTTTGAGGCGCGATATGGGGAGTGCGCCATCCAAGGGATAGTCGGCCAGTCCTCGGTGCGGTAATGGTGGAGGATGGAGC
>Ga0302326_10023250_pt1 | contig 12640 bp, 7 predicted proteins | sample Palsa_T0_3_FD_202264 | JGI IMG/M metagenome (GOLD analysis project Ga0302326, IMG submission 202264) | Peat permafrost microbial communities from Stordalen Mire near Abisko, Sweden - Palsa_T0_3 | ecosystem: Environmental > Terrestrial > Soil > Palsa > Peat permafrost | place: Sweden: Abisko... | reverse complement strand
CATGGGCCGCGCAGGAGCGGACGCGCTGTTAAACAAGCTGGCCGGAAAAACCCTGCCTCACATCATTCAAGTTGAGCCTGAACTGATCGTTCGCGAGTCCACGGGGCCGCGGCATGGCCATAGACTCGGCGCCTCAAAACGCAGCAAGCGATTAGCGTCCGTTGCCACGAAATAACGCTGCAGGTCTGAAAGCACTGGTCACGGAAGAGGCGCATCACGAAGACGGAAGCCAAATTCGCGACGCCCCCTGCCCCGATCTCGAAGCGGCTTTGGAGCATCGCGCAGATTCTCCGTGTCGCGCCGCTTTACATCGCATTCGCCCTCACCGGCGTCGGCGTGGCGTTGCCTGGGGCGCTGCTTCCCGTCCTGCTGCAACGCTGGCAGCTGCAGGATGCGCAAGGCGGCACGCTTTTTCTGCTGGCGTGGGCGGGCTCCTCGGTTGGCGCACTGTTGGTCCGGGGCTCGCTGCGCACCACTCTGGTCTGCGGCACATCGGCAATCGCGGTGGCCTCATTCGCATTGGCATTCTGCGGCGGACACTGGGTTGATATCTATATATGTGTTTACGGCATGGGCCTCGGCCTCACCATGACAACCATCAGCCTGATCCGCCAACGTCAGGCTGAAGACGCCGGCCCGGAGATGGTCCGGTTAAATCTGCTGTGGGCCATGGGTGCCTGCGCTTGTCCGTCGCTGACCATGCGGGCCATCCACACCGGCAACGGCTCGCCCGTCTTTTTGGGATTCTCGCTCGCATTCTGCGCCGCCGCGGGCTGGGCCATTTTTCATCCGCAGCCAGGGTTGCAGATTGCCTCCGCAACCGCCAATCGCCCGTGGACAATCTTCCGCACCACACCGTTCAGCCTCATCGCGATGGCCTTTCTCATCACTGGAACTGAAGCCTGTGCCGGCGGCTGGATCGCGACCTACGCGCATCGTGGCATGCACACGGTCGCGCAAACCATCGCCGCGCCCACCTGCTTCTGGGCGGGCATTCTTCTCAGCCGCCTGGTCTGGTCAGTCCGCAAGCCGCCTTCCGGCCAAGGCTACCTGCGCGTCGTGCGCGGAAGCATCCTGCTCATGCTGTGTGCATCCATCGTATTGGTTGCCAGCAACCAAACGTTGCTCGTGCTCCTTGCCTCAGGATGCCTGGGCTTTGGCATCGGCCCGACTTATCCGCTGTTACTCGCCTGGGCGCTGCGGTTTCAGAGCGGAGGAGCAATCTTCTTTATTGCCGGCGTCGGCTCAGCCGTCCTGCCCTGGCTCACCGGCCTCATCTCAAGCATGTGCAGCTCTCTTAGGACTGGGCTGTTCGTCCCAATAGGAGCATCAGCGCTGATGCTAGTGTTCTCAATGTTACTGCCCCTCTCACTTATAAGTCGTCCACGCGACGAGTTACAACTTGATCAGGCCACCAAGATCGAACCAAGATAGATTTAGACCCTGAACTTATCCAGAAAAAAAGTGCGGATGACCGGGGAGGCCAATCCGCTCAAGGGAACCACTCTCTTTTACTACTTAGAATTCAATCCTGAGTTCGCCCTGCAGATTACGCCCTCCCACCGCAACGCTGGTGATCTGGGGACCGTTGGGGAAGGAGCCGCTTTGCGAGTATGGCTGTCCAACTACTTGTCCTGACCCGGGGTTAAGTCCGCCGTTGGGCTCTCCGAAGCTGGGATGGTTGAAAACGTTTGTCGCATCCACGCGAAGCTGCAGTTTCGTCGCGTCATGAATCTGGAAATCTTTCCCTGCGGACATATTGACGTATTCAATGCCAGGTCCGTAGAGAGCGTTCCTTCTCACATTTCCAAACGTGGCATCAGCCGGAAGCGTGAATGCCGCCGGGTTATACCACTCATAGATGCCTTTATGAGGCGAGCTCGAGCCGAAGCCTGAGTAGTTCGGGAACGGAGCAGAGCCACCGTTGATGGCATAGGTATTCTGTCCGTTGGCAAAGATGGAGAATGGATTTCCAGTCGTCATTTGGATTGTGCTGGAGATGAGGTAGCCGCCCAAAAAGCCGTCTGCCCAGCGGTTTTGGTTCATAAACATTCTGCCTTTGCCGAAAGGCAAATCGTAGGCCACCCTGCCCTTGAATGCATTGCGCACGTCGAAGTTAGAGTTGGCATAGTTGGCAGAGGCGTTTTCGTACTGCCTGTTTTGTGCACCTGCGCGGCTGCCCCATCCAGAGGAGTCCTGGTCGTCAAGGAAGTGCGACCATGTGTAGTTGAAGCTGAACGTCAATCCGGCCGAAAGCCGCCGATTCAACGTTGCCTGCAATGCGTTGTAGTTAGACACAGCATTGTTCGTGCTGCCTTGAATAGCCACGTAATTCGGGTTGGGACGGTACTGGGCGTCGTTTGAGCTCAGGTACTGCGTCGGAACCTGATTCAAGTCGGTCGGGAAGTTCAGGTCGAAACCGTGGCTTCCGACATAAGCCATCTCCAGGGACATATTGCGGCCGATGGCTTGCTGCACGGCCAGGTTCCACTGCTCGATTTTCGGATCTGGCATGTTGTACTGGGTATACATCGCTGTCTGCCCGTTGAATCGAGCCGGACTCGTTCCCGGCGTCGCGTACGGCAAAGGATTGCCGGTCAGATACTCCGTGCCAGTACCGTCAAACTTGATTCCCGGGATAATTCCGTTGGTCGGGTCAGAATAACTGCCAGTAGACGTGTCTACAATTCCGAGGCCATTGCCATAAGTATCCAAACTCAAGTTATAGGCGTAGATACCGAAGCCGCCGCGAATTGTCATGTTCGGATGGATAAGATAGGCAAATCCTACTCGCGGAAGTACGGTGTCGTACTTACTCTTCTGCAAAGATGTTCTGCCATTTGTATGCGTTGCTCCATACCAATAGGCACCCGGCATATTGTTCGCAGGATTGACGATGGTGGGATCGTAAGTTCCCACGTTGCCATTTACTTCGCTGATACCGAACCGCATCTGGTAGCGAAGGCCTAGATTAATGGTCAAATTAGGTGTCAGCTTATAGTCGTCCTGGATGAATAGTTGCGGGTTCTTCAAGCGCGCGCCATATTCAGAGCCGTTTTGCGCACTCCAGCTCGATGCATCGCCCAGCAGGAAGTCAGCATAGTCAGCGCCTGTGTTGGCATCCTGAGATGCGACGCCCGTCTGTTTATTCACGCTCCAGTGTGCGGTATATTGTCCAGCGAACCCAAGCGTACCCGGATTGATCTGCGCATAAGGTGTGTTGTCGTTGCGATAGATGCCGAACTCGCCGCCAAAGTGCAGGACATGCCGGCCTTTGATCAACGTCACCACATCGGACGGGTCGAAGACATTTTCCTTGTAGATATATTGGCTTGTGCCCGGCTCGATCCAGGCATATGGATAGTTCGTATAGAACTGCACGCCCGGGATCTCGTTAGCTTTGGCGAATTGCCAGCCGAGTTTCTGTGGGTAATCGTCACCATTTGTTAGATCGTTGAAGAAGTTTCCCTGGTAAGTGAAACCAAATCTAAATTCGTTGACTAGATTTGGCTTGATCGTCCAAACGTCTGTGATTTGCACGTTGAGCCTGGACACATCCCCGGAAGTGTATCCAACTGGAGCGGCGGTTACTACGCTCGGATAGATAGCGGGTGTATCTCCCTCGGTAACCGAACCCGTAATACGATTGGTAGGCGTGATGTCATAATCGATCCTTCCGAAGTACCTGCGTACGGGATTTGCCTGCGGGACGAGCGCAGCGAAATTGTCCTGCAGAATACCTTGCGCAGTTACGTTACCCGCTTGGAAGTATCCCCCAGGGATGTGATCGGATGGAGTCGGATAGAATTTCTGAAAATTCACCGACACTGGATCGAAAAGCGCCTGCGGAATCGCATTGGTCCCATACTCGCTGGCGAATGACTTACGCACTGGATACGGATTTCCGTTCGAGTCGTAGGCAATTGTCTGTGTAGTCGGATCGTAAAGAGTGTTCTGGTAGATACCGTTGGTTGGCTGAGAAAAATCGCCCGACATTACTGCAGGCGTCGGAATGCTGTTGGTCCCGCTCGCCTCGTTGTTATTGATGATCTGATCGTAGTCAAAATAAAAAAACGCCTTCTTCGCTATGCCGAGATGGGGAATATCGATTGGGCCACCGACCGACCCACCAAAATTGTTGAAACGCAATCTAGGAAGAGATGGGTTTTGGCCAGGAAACGTATAGGGATAGGCTTCGAACTGGCTGCTCTGGAAATACTCGTAGCCCGAGCCGTGGAACCTGCTCGTCCCGCCTTTGCTGATCTGGTTCAAGATAATGCCGCCGATGCCGTACTGCGCCGAGAACGCCGAGGTTGACACCTGCACCTCTTGCACGGTTTCAAAGACATTGACGTCGGAGTTAGCGCTGGTTCCAAGCGTCGTCGATGCTCCATCCGCCAGGATGTTGTTGTACGGCAGATTACCGTTCACGGCGACAAGCTGCCCGGGATTTACCGTGCTCTGGGTTCCATAAACTCCGGCCGACCCTGGAAGCAGAATCGTGAAATTCTCCCAGTCCGGTGCTTCACCCCCGCTGAAGTTCGGCAGATTCTGCATCTCCTTCGCTTCGAAGGTAGTCTGCTGTGCGCCGGTCTCCGTCGTCAGCAGCGGGATGTCGGTGTTCACCACAACTTCCTGCGCGACGGTACCAATCTTCAACACTGCGTTGACCGTCGAAGTGCCGACCTGAAGTGAAACCTTTGACCGCTCGAGCTTCTCAAATCCCTGCCGCTCGAAGGTGACGCTGTAAGTCCCGACAACGATCGAAGATGTGTCGTAAAGTCCGGATCTATCTGTCTTGAGAACTTTCGTTACGCCAGTGTCGACGTTCACCACCGTCACTGTCGCATCTGGCACCACCGCTCCCGTGGAGTCGGTGACGATACCGCGAATGTCCCCCGAGTTTGTTGCTTGCGCGCAGGCCGCCGCACTGGCAAACACGATGCCAAGGGCCACAATCAAATGCTGCGCTGCCGACCAAAACGATTTCATACTGCCTCCTAAGTGCTGCTGCTCCCGTCGGGTATTCCTTTGTACAGTTGCGAACCTAATCTGCTGCTTCCGGCGGGCTAACTTCTCCTAGACAATCGTTTGTCTTTCAGGCCCAAGCGAACGCGAAAAGAAGTTGACATGATTGCTTGCGCGATTGTCAAGCGGAAAAAATCCGCTTCAGAAATTTGCTGCGATCCGGACAAATATGGAACACACTTCCCCCCACTGCCACGCGAATGTCGCGACGTCTTCGATTCGAGAGACAAAGTTGTCACCCTACTGCACCGTCACGCTGACTGGAGTTGACGTCGACCCCGCGTCGGAAGAATCTCCGCTGTACTCGGCGGTGATCGCGTAGCTGCCCGCAGGAATACCGCCCGAGCCTGCAGCCAGCGTCGCTACTCCGTTGTTCAGCGCGGCTTTGCCCAACTCGCGCGCAGCGTAATAAAACGTGACCGTGCCACTGGGAATTCCGCTGCCCTGGGTACGTTGCACAGTCGCAGTCAACGTAACCTGGCCCGGCGGCGTCACCGATGTCGGAGCCGCGGACAACGTCGTCGAGGTCGACGCCGTATCGAGCGCGACCGTGACCTTCGCACTCGATGCGGCAAATTGCGCGTTCCCCCCGTAAGAAGCAGTCACAGCATAGGATCCGACAGGCACGCCACCGACCGACGCTGCGAGCGTGGCAACGCCGGAGCCATTCAGCGGGACACTGCCGAGCTGATCCCCCAGAGCGGAGAACGCAACCGAGCCGGCAGGTGTCCCCGCCGCACTGCTGACCGTCGCCTTCAGAGTGACAGTTTGCCCCGGATACACAGGATTCGGTGACGCCGTTACGCTCGCCGAAGTTGCCGCAGCGTTGACCACAACCGTGATCGGCGAGGAAGTGGCCGCGGCATACGTCGAACTACCGCCATAACTCGCGGTCACCGCATAGGAGCCGCTCGGAATTGTCTTCGTCGAAGCGCTGAACGTCGCGACGCCCGAGCTATTCAGAGTGGCGCTGCCAATCTCCGTGCTTCCATAGAGAAAATAGACCGTGCCCCCGGGCGTCCCGCTTGAGCCAGTCACAGTAGCCGTCAGAGTGGCGCTTTGTCCCACGCTAACCGGATTCGGCGAAGCCGTGAGCGCCACACTAGGGGCAACTGGCGGCGGCGTCCAGTAAAACGTAATCGCGCTCGCGCCTGGAATCGTATAAGTGAAGTTAGTATTGTTCGGCTTCCAATTCACGTCGACGGTGGTCGCGGCGCCATTGTCGTTGAACACGATAAGCACCATCGAGCCGTCGGGATTTTGAAACGCAGTATTCTCGATGCCACCCGTGCCCGGATTCGCAGAGTTGGTTTGGACGCGATACCCGCCCGGGATAACGCCATTCGCCTGCCCGAACAGGTAATACGTAGTCGTCGGCGTAACCGTCGCCGGACTCGCGCTGGTATCAATCGTCACGAAGCCGTAGCAATCATTGCAGCCGCCGTTCGTCGGCCCGGAATTTTGATTCAGCGCGATGTTCCACTCCGTCACGCTCTTCGCAAAGTTGCGCGTTGCTCCGATGATCAGGTTCTCCATCCCCCACGTGAAATCCCCGCTGAAACTTCCATTCGTCTCACCAGAACATTCCGTAAACCAGATGCCGTAAGACGGATACGCTGCCTCGACAGTAGATTGCGCCGACGGCGTTCCGGCATAGCAATGCCATGACGTCCCTGCGAGATATTGCGCCGCAGCAGCATTTCCGAGCAGCGTCTCAGGATAGGTCGTGTCGCTCCAGTTATGTTCGTAGCCAAGAATCTTTGGCGTCAGGTTGGCTTTGGCTAATGCCGGTCCCAGGTCGTTGGCGATGAATGTCGCTTCTTCCGTGGCAGAAAATGTTTCTGTTGGATAACTGCTGTTCGAATTCTCCGGTTCATTCTGCGCCGCAATCGCGTAGATCGGAATTCCCTGCTTCTGATACGCCTGAATCGCGAGGACGAAATATTGCGCGAGCGACGGCATATAGGTGTCGTCGAAATTGCCTCCATCCATAGTCTGCGACTGCTTCATCCACGCCGGCGGACTCCACGGCAGAAACTCGACTTTAATATTTGGATTCACCGCAAACGCCTGCTTCAGCACCGGGATGGTGTAAGTCAAGTCCTTGGCGATGGAAAATTTCGTCAGCGACACATCAGTTTGTCCGGCCGCGACATCGTCATAACTGAAGTTACCCTGCGCGGAAAAGTCCGTCGCGCCCATCGGTTGCCGCAGCATTGTCAAGCCAATGCCCTTGGTCGAACTGAACAAGCTGTCCATCAGCGCCGTCTGTTGCGCCGACGTCAGCGAATTGTGGATGACGTACGCGGACGAATCCGTGATGGAGCCGCCGAAGCCATCCATCTGTTGATATCGCTTCGTCGGATCGATCGTGATCTGATAGCTGCCGCCGGCCGCAGAGCCGAAGGTCGTCGACGGCTCTTTGGCGAGTAAAGCTGACTGGTTGCCAGTTGTCTCGACCGCGCTCACAGTCTGTGCGTTTGCACTTTCGGCCGGCCCAACACTGCCAGCGATGACAGCCACACATAGACACGCAAACAACTTTTTGTACATCCACGGCCTCCGGGCCATCGACTCAAGGTGCGTACGCTTGAGTCGGCGGCTACAGCCAAGCGCTTCGTTCCAAATGCAGTCGACAAAGGCTTGTTTTCAGCGACTCGGTCGAACTCTCGAAATTGACTCCGCAATTAGAGGCGAAGGGAGCAGCGCCTGTCAACAAGCGATTGCCTTGAACAATCGCTTGTCTTTGGGTCTCACGCATCGAACCAGGACTGCCGGATCGGCCCGAAACTGGTACCGGTCGCGTAGATGCGCTCCGCGGCGATCCGGTAAACGCAGTCCCAGCGCCGCTGTTAGTAGGCTGGCATCTCGTTTGATCCGGCAAAAGCCACGGTGAAACAATATTTTCGATGGCCATAGCGGCCAGGTTTTTTGGTAATCTCTGCCTGCGGGAAACTTCCAAGCGCCCAGGTGGCCATATGAATGTGCGGCGTTTGGCCGGCCTACACAAATTGACGACTGCAGGCGGCATACTTCGACGGCTCACCTTCGTCATAGTTTGCGGAGTTACGGTCCTCGCGGTTTCCCGCGTCGCTTATTCCGCCAGTCCAAAGCAGGAAAAGAACGTCCTCGTATTTTTCAGCTTCAATGACAGGCAGGCGTTCGCCAGCCTGGAGCCGCTGAAAGCAGCAATTCAGTCGCGACTGGACGCCCCTGTAAATTTCCATGTCGAATATCTCGACGCCTCTCAGATCGGCGCGGAGAGCTACCAAAGAGGAGTCGCGCAATCTGTCGCAGCTGCCTTTGCCGGCAAGCGAATCGACCTTGTCATCGCTGCCGCCTATCCCGCGTTGCGGTTCGCGACCGATCATCGATCTGAAATGTTTGCCGATACGCCCATCGTCTTCATGATGGTGGTACGCGAGAGGCTGCAGGGCGCCAAATTAGCTCCCGGGATCACAGGCGTGATCTACAGAGACGACGCAAGCGACACCGTCAACCTCGCCATGCGCCTGCACCCCGAAACAAAGAACGCTGTCGTCATCGCGGGCACCTCAGAGTTCGAACGGTTCTGGCAGCAGATCACCGATCGAGCAGTTGATGGGTATGTCCCCAGGCTGAACCGGATTGATCTCGTCGGGACTGACCCGGAGATGCTCCTGCGAAAGCTATCCACGCTGCCTCCGCACTCCGTCGCGTTCTTTCAGCTTGTTCCGGGTGGATCCGCATTGCCGGCCACTGGCGTCTACGAGTTACTGGATAACATCGCGAATAAATTTCCGACGTATTGCGTCTTTGAATATCCTCCGGGTCACGGAACAGTTGGCGGCGTTTATCCCGATCCTTCTGCAATGGCAGTGATGACGGGCACGATAGCGGCCCGCGTTCTGTCAGGCGAGAAACCCGAAGCCATTCCCGTTATGCCCGGGTCACCGAGCCACGAGAAGGTGGACTGGGTACAACTCCAGCGCTGGCACGTCGCGGATGCGATGCTTCCGCCCGGGACAATCGTTTTGCATCGGCCGCCAAACTTCTGGATCCGTTATCGGCCCTACCTCATAGCCGCTGCTGTTCTCATCTTTTTTCAGACAGTGCTGATTGCTGCGCTGCTGTGGGAGCGATCCAAGCGGCAAAAGGCCAGGGCCGTTCTCGGTGAGAGCGAACGTCGCTTTCGCACCATGGCGGAAACCACGCCGTCCCTTGTCTGGATGTCGGATCCGCAAGGAAAGGTCGTCTACCTGAACGGTAGTCGCATCGAATTTACGGGACGCGACCCGAAAGCCAACTTCGACGACGCCTGGACAACTTATATTCACCCCGACGATTTACAGCGCGTCCTGGATGCAAATCAACAGGCGCTCAGCGACAAAAAGCAATTCGCAAAAGAATACCGCTTGCGCAGGAGCGATGGCGCCTATCGCTGGATGCTTGACGTTGCAGCGCCCCGGATCAATGGCGACGGTCAGTTTGCCGGCTTCATCGGTTCGGCAAATGACATCACAGATCAGAAGGCAGCGCAGGATGCGCTCGAGAAAATTGGCGGCCGTCTCATTGAAGCCCAGGAAAAAGAACGCAGACGCATCGCCAGGGAGCTGCACGATGATATCTGCCAGCGGCTGGCGATGCTTTCAGTCGAGCTGAACGCCGCCGACCTCGCCTTGAATGATCCCAATTCTGCCGCGCACGCGCGAATTTCCAAAGTTCAACAACACTGCGCCGACATTGCATCGAGCGTTCAATCGCTGTCACATCAGTTACATTCCGCCCACTTGGATTATCTCGGCCTCAGTGCGGCGCTGGCGAATTTCTGCGGAGAAGTTTCCAGGCAAAATCATGTCACGGTCGAGTATGACGAAAATGACGTGCCCAATCCGCTGCCGCAGGATGTCACTCTCTGCCTATTCCGGGTTGCCCAGGAGGCACTCCACAATGGAATCAAATACAGCGGCTCCGCAAAGTTCGCTGTGAATTTGAAAGCGACCCAAGAGCAGATACTGCTCGAGGTCAAGGATTTCGGCAAAGGCTTCGACGTTGCGACCGTCAGGACCGGCGGGTTGGGACTGGTGAGCATGCAGGAACGTCTGAATCTGTCACATGGCACACTCTCAATCGAGTCCACGCCGGCGCAAGGAACGACGATCCGGGCGCGAGTGCCCATCAAAACTTGAAGAGCCGCATCCCGCTTCCAGCAACGATTGTGAATGCATCTAACATCCGACTCAGGAGGGGTAACTTGGCCACCAGGAATGTTGCCCCGACGTCGAAATCGCGATCCGACCCCCCGGGCAATCTTTCGGCAGCCTCCAAACGACTTCTGCCGTGGCTGGTTGCGGTCGCTTTTTTCATGGAGTCGTTGGACACGACGATTCTGAATACTGCGGTGCCCGCAATCTCCGCCGCCCTGGGAGTTGGGCCGCTGAGCATGAAGGCGGTGCTGGCAAGTTACACCCTGAGTCTCGCAGTTTTCATTCCGATCAGCGGATGGATGGCGGATCGCTTCGGCACCAGGCGCGTCTTTGCCGCTGCCATTGGGCTTTTCACGTTGGGGTCATTTTTGTGCGGAATATCCGGCAACATTCATTTGCTGGTGGCTTGCCGCATTCTGCAGGGATGCGGTGGCGCAATGATGGTTCCCGTCGGACGCCTGACGCTGGTTCGATCCTTCCCTAAGTCAGAACTTTTGCAGAAGATGAGCTTTGTCTCCATCCCCGCGCTGGTCGCGCCGATGCTGGGTCCGGTCGCCGGAGGTCTGATCGTCGGCTATCTGCATTGGCGATTCATCTTCTTCGTCAACATTCCGATTGGGCTCGTCGGCCTGGTGCTGGTCTATATCCACTTGCCCGACTTTCGCGAAGAGACCACGCACCGGCTCGATCTGGTCGGGCTCATCCTGTTTGGATCTGGCGTCGCGCTCCTCTCCTATGTCCTCGAAATTTTCGGCGAGCACACACTCAGTGCGCGAGAGATGTCGGGGCTGCTGGCTATCTCCTTCGCGTTGCTCGCAGGATATTGGGTGCACTCGCGTCATCTCGCTTTTCCGCTGCTGCAGCTGAAATTGTTTAAGATCCGGACGTTCCGGGCTGCGGTCAGTGGAAGTTTTTTCACTCGGCTCGGAATTGGTGGTGTCCCGTTTCTGCTGCCGCTGCTTTATCAAGTTGGTCTGGGATTCACTCCGATTCAGTCTGGTCTGCTGGTCGCGCCACAGGCGATCGCCGCCATGAGCATGAAAGCGCTCATGCCTCCACTGCTGAGAAAGATGGGTTATCGCGCCGTACTCATCTCCAACACGCTCATTCTTGGAATTCTCCTGATGGTTTTCGCAACCATCGGAATCGGAACGCCCGTCTGGCTCATTGTGCTGCAGGCTTTTCTTTACGGCTCGTTCACGTCACTGCAGTACACCAGCATGAATACCCTGGTGTACGCGGATATATCGGAGAAAGATGCCAGCAGTGCGAGTTCGATCGCAAGCACGTTGCAGCAAATGTCGATAAGTTTTGGCGTGGCTACCGCGGGCCTGGCGACGGCGTTTTTTGTTCCGAGCTCGCACGGCAATCCCAGCGAAATGGTCCACGGCATTCACAAAGCGCTGATTGGTCTTGGAATCCTGACGATCATTTCGACGATTGTGTTTCGCAGCTTGCGGAGCGGCGATGGCGACGATGTCAGCCAGCACAAAGTGCTGCAGCCAGGAGGCTGACGGAGATCCGCCTACACGGCGTCTTTGACTTCCGAGATCATGGATCCGATCGGATTGGTGATGGACCGCCGCGCGATGGTGGGCAGCGACTCTCCGCGACGGTACATTAAGTAGGCAGCGACCAGCCCGGAGATGATTGATCCGTAGAATAAAACTTTGCCGAGAGAACTTCTGGATTGGGGCTCGCGATCTGCGCTCATGACTCCTCCTGTTGCTTGCCTTCGTAAGATGCAAATTCCTGCCGCTGGGAGCGATGTTATCGCGTCTTCTGCGATAACGCTTATCTAGCGGCCAGATTCGGCTGAAGTGAACTCCCGCCATCTCCATGGCCCCCGGCCCTGGCTGCACGAACTCGCTTTGGTGTCTATGAAATTCTCGGCCCCATCGGCGAAGGCGGTATGGGGTTGGTGTATCACTCGGGCGATCCGCGGCTCGATCACCGGGAGTCCAATTGGCATCTCGAGTCGTCGCCTGGACCACTCAATTTTTCCGGCCAGCTCTGGCAACCAATAATTGTGAGCAATCGGGACCACGCGGAGGCGCTTCTCGGTGTCATACTTTTGAGATGACTGCTCACTTACGCCACGACCACGAAGTGCTGTTGAAGAGCCTGCTCGACGGCAAGCTGCCACGCAATCTAAGTTGGGACGATGTCGTCGACCTCGTCGGCCAGATTGGCGAAGTCCAGCCGCACGGCAACAATGAGTTCACCTTTGTCGTTGGTTCGCAGCGCCAGTTGTTCAAGCGCCCACACTCGCACGATCTCGACGTCGAGGAAGTCAGCCGTCTCCGCCGCTTTCTGCGCAACGACGCAAAAGACCACGAAGCTGGCATAGGCGCTTCCACCACAGCGGCCGGACGGGTTGTTGTCGTCATCGATCACCACGGCGCGCACTTATATAAGGATGTCGG
>Ga0302326_10023249_pt1 | contig 12640 bp, 7 predicted proteins | sample Palsa_T0_3_FD_202264 | JGI IMG/M metagenome (GOLD analysis project Ga0302326, IMG submission 202264) | Peat permafrost microbial communities from Stordalen Mire near Abisko, Sweden - Palsa_T0_3 | ecosystem: Environmental > Terrestrial > Soil > Palsa > Peat permafrost | place: Sweden: Abisko... | reverse complement strand
CAGCGGTTAATTAGCACCGGCCGTGCCAGCCGGTTAATACGTCTCATAAGGATCTGCCATCCACTTGTTTAAAAATCATCACATAATTATAGATCTTTTTAACCCTCGAAAATCGTAAGGGAATCCGTCGCTTCAGGGGTTCTCGGCCCGGGCGTCCTGCTTCAATCTGGCCAGGCCCAGCCGGGCCTCGGCCGCGAGCCCGGCCGGCAGGTCAAGCGTCAATGCCCGCTCCAGCGTCTTCCTGGCCGATGGTTCATTGAGTCGATACCGCGCCATTCCGAGGTAGAAGGTCAGTTCGCCGTCGCCGCCGCCCTGGCGGGCGCCTTCCCCGAGCAGGGCCTCAGCCATGGTGTAGTTCCCGGTCCGATACATAACGATTCCGCAGGCTTTCGCCACCTCCGGATCGTCGGGAAAAGCCTCCCGCGCCCTGGTCGCCACGCCCGGCGCCTTCGGGTCGTCGCCGGGATTCCCGGCGTACAGGAGCACCAGGCTTTTTTCCGCCGGGAAAAAGTCGGGGTCCTGCTCGAGCGCTTTTTCATATTCCGCCCTGGCCGCCGCCGGATCGCCGCCCCGCAGGTCGATCGCGCCCAGGGCCATCAGCGCCGGCACGTCACCGGGATCCCCGCCGAGGACCGTGGCGACGCGCGCCCGGTCCGCCGCGAGCGGATGCTCCCCCGCCTCGATCAAATCAAGCATCCGGCGGGCCTCCGTCCGGCGGGAGAACCGGTCTTTGGCCCCGAGGATGTTGCGCAGGCTCGCCGTGGCCTCGGCCACGCGGCCGACGCTGTACCAGGCTTTGGCCAGGTCGAAGGCCGCCTCGGAGTCGTCCGGCTGCCGGTCAACCGTCTCCGTGAGCAGGCTGACCGACCACGGCTGGTCGTGGGTGCGATAGGCCAGCACGCCAAGGACATGGGCGGCCTCGGGATCGTCCGGGGCCAGGGCGCGGGCGGACTTGGCCAGCGCCAGCGCCTTGGCGGTGTCGCCCCGCGCGGCATAAAGGCGCGCCAGCCGGACCAGGGCCGGCTCGTCCTCCGGATTTTGGCGCAAGGCCGCTTCCCAGATCCCGATCGCCTTTTCCTGGTCGCCGTCGCCCTCGTAAATCGCAGCGAGGCGCGACAGGACCATCGGATCGCCCGGCCGGTCCGCCGCGGCTTTCTCGAGCAGCGCCCGCGCGCCCGCCCCCGCCGTCCCGGCATCGATCGCCAGCACCGCCAGGTCCTGCCGGGCCTCGCTGCTCCCGGGGAAACCGGCGTCGAGCTGCAGGGCGCGCTGAAGCGCGAGGCGGGCGGCGCCTTCGTCTCCCACCATGGCACAGGCCATGCCCAGGTGAAATTCGACCTGGGCGTCGGCCGGCAGGTTGTCGGAGCTTTCCCTCAGCAGGGTCAGGGCCCAGGCATAGCGGTGCTCCTTGTACAGGATCCAACCCAGGGTATCCGCCACACGGGGGTCGCCGGGCAGCAATTTCCTGGCCCGCTGTGCCAGGTCGAAGGCCTTGTCCAGCTCGCCGGAATTTTCCGCATACAAATAAGCCAGGTTGTTCAGGGCGGGGCTGAAGTTGGGATCGAGGGCGAGGAGTTTTTCATAAGTCGCCCGGGCCGGCCCATGGTCCCCGTCCCGCTCCTGGATTGTGCCCATCAGCATCAATGCCTGTTTTTCCCCGGGGTCCCGGGCGATCAATTCCCGCAGGTCGGCCAGTGCCTGCGGGTCCCGGCCGGTTCTCGAGTAGAGCTCGGCGAGGAGAAGATAGGGCGGGGGCGGCCCGGGTTGCAGCGCGATGGCCTTCCGGCAGGCCGCTTCGGCCTGATCCCAGGCATGCTCGGCGAGGAAGACCGTGCCCAGCAGGACATACAGGTCCGCGCGCGCGGGACTTTTCGCGATCCGGCCCTGCACGCGCTGGAGCGCAGCCGCCGGAAGTTTTTCATCCAGGTCGAGATCGACCCGCTGGACCAGCGCGAGGGGAGAATCCGGGGCCAGGGCCAGCGCGCGGTCGAAATCCCGCCGGGCCTCCTCCTTTTTGTCCTGGTGGAGGGCGACCATTCCCGCAAAAAGAACGGCCTGCGGATCTTCCGGATCGTCAGCCGCGAGCTGGCGGTACGCGGCGAGCGCACCGTCCAGGTCGTTTTGGGCGATAGAGGCGCTGGCGAGCAGGAAGCGGGCCTGGGTGAGGCCGGGGCGTTTTTGCAGGACCTGTTTCAAGGCGACGATCGCCGATGCCGGGTCGCCCGTTTGGAGGCGGAGCTGCGCCAGCAAAATGGCGGCCCCGGTCAAATTGGCGTCCCACGCCACCGCGCGGTTGAGGCTGTCGATGGCTTTTTCGGGTGCGCCGGCGGCAACGCAGGCCTGCGCCAGTTCGTATTCGATCTCGGGACTGTGCGGATAGATTCCCCTGGCTTTTTCGAGCCCGGCGACGGCTTCCGCCGGCTTGCCGGCCGCGAGCTTCAACCGGCCCCACAGGAGCAAAGCATCGAAATAGGCCGGGGCCCGGTCGAGCACCTTCGCGACCAGGGCGGCACTCTCTCCCGGTTTTTTGTCGCTTTCATCCAGTTCCGCGAGCAACAGGTCGGCCGGCAGGAAGTCGGGGTTCTTTCGGGTCATTTCCTCCAGGATGCGCCGGGCGGCGTCCCGATCGCCGGTTTCAATCTTGAACTCCGCATGCTGCAGCTCCTTTGGCATGCGGCCGGGCGCGAGGGCCGCCGCTTTGGCGAACGCCTGGTCGGCGAGGGCCAGGTTATTTTCCGCCCAGTACAACGCTCCGAGCGCGGTGCAGGCGTCGCTGGACATGGGGTCGAGGCCGAGGGCGCGCTTGAAGAGGCCCTCCGCTTCCGGAAATTGCCGCCGGCGAAATTCCAGCGTTCCCAGTGCGACCAGCGCCGGCGCGCTGCCGCCGGGCGGCCCGGTGAGAGGCTCGAGGCGGTGCCGGGCGTCCGCGATGTCCCCCGGCTGAACCGCCGCTTCGGCCAGCAGGAGAAGCGCGTCGCCATCCCGGGGATTGCGCGCGAGAATATAATCAGCTTCGGCCCGTGCCTTCGGGAAAGCTCCCTGGGCGAGATAAGACAGCCCAAGCCTGAGGCGGACCGCCAGGTCGTCCGGCTGGAGGCTCCGGCCCTCGACCAGGTAGGGGAGGGACATTCCCCCGCGGCCCTGGTCAAAATAGATGATGCCCAGGCGGCCAATCGCGGCGGGATTCCGCCGGTCGGCGCGCAGCAGGTTCAGGTATTCGATTTCGGCCGCATCGAAATGGCCGGCGTTGAAATCGCGGCCGGCCCGCGCCTGCAGCCGGGCCTTTTTGGCCCGCGGCGTGAAGTGGAAAACGAAGAGAGCCAGGAGCGCCACGGCTCCGAGCAGGGCGCAGAGACGAATTAATTTTTTCATATCATATCCTTAAAAGTTTGGTCCCCAGGTTTGGCTTCGCCGTGCGCGGCGGGGCGCTCCGCTTGCATCAGGAGAAACAGCAGGATGAAGAACGGCCCGAGCGCCAGGAGGAAGAAAATCCAGCCGCCGGTCCGATGGAGGTAGGAATCGATCATCTGCGGCCCGATGCGCACGCAGAGCTCGCCGATCGTAAATATCCGGAACCCATTGCGAACGATTCCAACCGGGATCACCGCCGCGCTCAGCGCGGCGCGTTTCCAGGGCGAGCGCAGAAAAAGGTACCCGGCCGGCAGGCTGACGATGAACAGCGCCAGGCTCGAATGGAGGCCGCTGCATTGGGGCGCGACCTGGAGGTTCATCCCCGGAAGCTGAAAGCCCAGGGCGCCCCGCCGGAGGACGGGCATGCCCGTCCCGTCGAAAAACAGGTACGCCACGGCCGCCGAGGTATGCTGGAGAAAAGTCTCGAGGGAATTGGCGAGCGAAACCGGAAGCGGGGCCATGAACACCAGGAAAGCCAGCGGGAAGGCGATGGCCCGGACGGTTCGCCGCCCCAGGAACCAGGCGCACAACCCGGCCAGCAAAAGGGAAAAGGAGAGGGAGGCCACGGCGAGTGAATCCGGCGAAGGCCACCGCATCCCGAAGAAAACCGACAGCCCGAAGGCGGCGGGAGCGGCCGCGCCCGCGGCCAGGAGGAGCACCGCCAGTTTGCGGTTGGGAGAGGACGGCGGGGGCGGGAAAGGCCGTTTGAGCCAGACCATGCCAAGGCTGATCACGGGCACCAGCAGGATGTAAGAGGAGAGGTCGCTGTGCAGCGCGAAGCGCGCCAGCCGGTAAAGCGGCAGCGCGAAGCACAGGATCAACGCGGCGACGGCGAGCACAAACCCGCGGGGCGGCAAAGGAAAATGGCGGTTCGAATCATTCATTTTATTAACAGGAAGGCGGGAAGAGCGCGCTTCCTGTTCTAATCTGCCCTAGTATTTGTACTGGATGGTCAGTCCGTACTGGTTGCTCGCGAAACCGAAGCCGGCGAGGTTCGAGTCATTGCGGAGGTTCGAATATTGGGCGGCGACGCTGAGCCGGCGAAACAGGACGGTGCTGAGGCTCAATTGAAACGTGGTGGAGTGGTCCCCGCGCACATCGGTCAGATTGGGGCCGATCGAAATATAGGTGACCTCGCCGCGCCCGGCTTCAGCGCCAAAAACGAAATGCTGGAGGAGGCGCTGCTGCAGGCCGACGCTCAATTCGGTGACCCGGTCCACTTCGTCGACGGTATAACCGACTTCCACGTCGCGCCGGGCGCTGGCCGTCACGGTGGTCGTTTCCGAGGCCCGGTAGCTGGCCGACCCGCTGAAAATAGGGGTGGTGAGGCCGCCGCCCCCGCTCCCGGCGAACGTGCGATCCTCGACTCCTCCCTGGAGGTCGAAACTCAGCTTGTCGGCCGCCCGCCAGGTGATCCGCGCCTCGGGCCGGAGGTAATTCATGTCGAAGCCGGGATCGACGATGACGTAACCCAAGCCGCCGCCGACCGCCGTGTCCAATCGCGGGGCGATCGGGAAGTGCAGCCAGTCCAGGGTGGACCATTCGTAGGAATCCGGAACCACCGGTGAAGTCAGGATATACTGCTCCAGGCCGAGTTCGAGCAGGGTGCGATTGCCCACTCCATATGAGCCTTTGAACTCCGTCGCATAGGCCTGCTGGGGAGTCTGGCGGCCGGTCTCCACCAATGGCTCGGAGGTGCGCTCATAGGTCTGTAAAAAGTCCAGCGCCCAGTCCTGGTAGGGGATCTTCCCTTCCAGTCGGGCGGTTTGATCGAGCGTGGAGTGGAAAAGCGGATTTGAATACCACTCCCAGGTCGGGGTGTAATCGAGGGTCCAGTCCGGACCCAGCTGCAAAAAGAGGCCCGGCGACAAGCTTTGCAGGATTGTGCTCACGGGATGCCCCGGGCTCGCCAGGATGCCGTTGCTGTAAAAGATCCCGTAGGCCAGCTGGGGATCCAAGATGACCGGCCCCCATCGCAGCGGGGAGGGTTCCCCGGCCGCGCCCGGGAGCGGGGGGCTGCCGGCGCCCGCTTGATTCTGGTCGTTCCACGACGCCGCCGTGGACGGCGCAACGAATGCCGTCTGCGGGCCCGCCGGAGCCGATGAGGCGCCGGCGTCAGGATCCGCCGCTTCCTGCGCCCGGGCGGTGAGGGCGCACGCCAGCAGGCAAAAAAAGGCCTCGCGGAGCGAAATTCCGCGGATGCGATGGAGGGTGGGTTTCATGCTTTCCAGACCTGTCCGGGTTTTATTTTGATGCCGACCATGGCATTGCGCGTGTCGACGATGCAGGGCACCCAATCGGCCAGTTCCTGATAATTGACCCCCGCGTGGTCGGTCGCGATCACGACGGCCTCGAAATGTTGCAGCGATTCGCGATTCCAGCCCACCGAGCGCATCCCCGCCCGATGACCGTGTTCGCGGGTCTGCTTGATCACGGGAACGTACGGATCATGATAGGCCGTGACGGCGCCGCGACTCTCCAGCAGATCCATCAGCACGTAGCTGGGCGATTCCCGCTCGTCATCCACGTTGGGCTTGTAGGCGAGGCCGAGGATGAGAACGCGGCTGCCTTTGATCGGCCTGGAGCGGTCGTTGAGCGCATCCGCGAGCCGGTGGACGACATACTCGGGCATCGCCGTGTTGATTTCCCCGGCAAGCTCGATGAACCGGGTGTTTTGCCCGTACTCGCGGGCCTTCCAGGTCAGATAAAACGGATCGATCGGGATGCAATGCCCCCCCAGGCCGGGGCCCGGATAAAACGCCATGAATCCGAAAGGCTTGGTTTTGGCGGCATCGATCACCTCCCAGACATCGATGCCCATCGCGGAATAGACCACCTTCAGCTCGTTGACCATGGCGATGTTCACGCTGCGGAAGATATTTTCCAGCAACTTCGCGGCCTCGGCCACCCGGCAGGATGAAACCGGCACGAGGGTCTTGATCGCGATCGAATAGAGCTCGATCGCCCGCCTCAGGCATGCCGGCGTATAACCGCCGACGATCTTTGGAATGGTGGCCACCACGCTGCTCGGGTTTCCCGGATCCTCGCGTTCGGGGGAAAATGCGAGGTGAAAATCCAGGCCGGCCTTCAGGCCCGATCCTCTTTCGATGACTTCGCGCAGCTCCCCATCCGTCGTCCCGGGATAGGTCGTGGATTCCAGCACCACCAACGTTCCCTTGCGCAGATGGGGAGCGATGGCTTTGCCGGTCTCGACGATATACGAGATGTCCGGCTCGCGATTCTTGTTCAAGGGCGTTGGCACGCAGATGATCACCGCCTCCACCCCGGCGACGCGGCTGAAATCGGTCGAGGCGGTGAAGCGTCCCGGCGTCACCTGGTCGGCGACCGCGCTGGGGGCGATATGCTTGATGTAGCTGAGGCCCTGGTTCAATGCGTCGACCTTGCGGGTGTCGATGTCGAGGCCGAGCACGGTGGCCCCGGAGCGGGCAAACTGGATCGACAGCGGAAGTCCGACATAGCCCAGACCGATGACGGCGAGTTTCATGATGTTGGGGTGCTGGTTGAATATCCCCGGGGAGAATGCAGGGGGGAAAAAAGGAGCCGGACGTAAACGTAGGCCACGGCCTCGAAAAGAATCTCCCGGACGCCTTCGCTGGATCGCCACCAGTGGCGGCCGTCGTAGTTCGGGTCGGGCAGTCCAATGACTCCGATCGCAACGCCGCTCCCGAATGCGTCCCGGTAAAGCAGGCGCGAGCGCCGGGCGTGCCCCGCCGCGGTGGCGAGATTGAGCGCGCGCAAGGGCAACCGGCGCTCCCGGAACCATTGCCGGACCGCCAGGGCCGAATAGTAGGTGCGGTCCCGCTGCAAACCGGGAAACAGCACCGAGCTCAATCGTTCGCGGGGGACTCCATGGCGGACCAGGATGTCGGCCACGTAATCGTCGATGGGCCGGTCCAAATCCGCCGAGTCGAAGGGGTAGACACCGCGCACGGCCAGCACCGTCCGGTAATGGCCGCGCTGGTATTCCGCCGCCGCCTGGGCGAGAGCGTAAGTCGGCAGCCACCCATCGACCACGAGCACGTCGGCGGGCACCCGGCTCGTGATGGCCAGAAACGGGTAAAGGCCCCGGATGCCGGCAAATCCCAGTGACCCGGCGGCCAGAAGGCCGATCAGCATCGCGCGAAGCGAAACCGTCCAGACCTCCCGGCGCACGAGCAGGCCCCCGAGAGCGGTGCGGCGCGGCGGTGAATCGAAGGTGGCGCGGTAGTATTTCCTTTGCAGGATCCGGCGGGCGGTGCCGAAGACCGACTTGAATTGATCCCGGGGGGGAAGGCCGAGCCAAAGCCGGACCAGGGGGAACCCCTTGAGCCGGGTCAGGGGCAGGCCAAAGGCCCGGAAGGCCAGTCTTCGGCCGGCGATGGCCCGCCGCTTGCGGGTGAGGTTCTCCTGGGATTTTACGAGCTTCCACGGTTCCGCCGGGGTGAGATCGAGATAGCCCGCGGCCATGGCTCCGCGGACCGCCCGGCGGCCGGCCTCGGTGCGCGCGACGACCAGCGAAGAGCCGATCGCACCCGCCTTGGGATCCTCATACCAGGGATCTCCGCACGATATGTCGGCGGCCTCTCCGGTGTCGTCCGGCCAGAGATGCGCGCCATAGGGCCGATATCTCTGCAGGAAGGCCCACGACTCCCGGTAGCTCAGGCGCTGCGCGGGATCGGTCCGGCCCTTGAGGGTGGCGGCAAAGGAACCGGGCCAGCTGTTGCCGCGGTAGCGCAGGGATCCCAGCTGGGCGGCGTCGATTCCCAGCGTCTTGAGCAGGTCCACCGTGCCCTGGGTGGAAGGGCTGCCCGCGCAAAAAAATGAAAGCATCAGGCCCACGCGTTGATCCAGCAGCGGTCGCAACCGGCGCGCTTTTTGCAGTGCCGCGACTTCCGCCGGCTGGCCGACGAAGACGCAGGGAGCGGGAGCGGCTTCGATCAAATGCAGGCTGTCGCAGGCCGAGGCGGGGGCGTAACGGGAACCCGTCTTTGCCATCAGCTCCTCCCGGGTGCGGCTGAGACCGGTTCGATTGCGCACCGGATCGGCGGGATCGGCTCCGATGTGCAGGACTCCGTGCATGCCGAGTTGCTCCAGGCCGTAAAGGCCCAGGGCGGTCAGGGCGCCCCCGGACGACCCCGCATAGCGGATGGCGGGGTCGCGGGCATGGCCTTCCCAAATATCGAGCACGGGTCCGAAGGCGGGGGCGAGTTCGGGCACGATGCCTGGGCGCGAGCGGTGAGCCGAATAATCGAGTTCGTACCCGGGACAAACCTCCAGGCAGGCGGTGCAGGAGCCGCAGCGCAGCGGGTCCTCGATCCGGGGCCGAATGCCCTCGGTGGGCACGTCCACCAGGCGGATGTTCTGCACCGGGCAGACCGGGGCGCAGGCGCCGCACCCGGTGCAAAGGCGCCACCGGACGACATCCGCGATCGTTTTGATGTTTCGGCTCATGTGACGTTGCGCCGGAGAAACTCCGTGAACTCCGGACGCCGCAGCAGGCCGGACATCGAGTCCTGGATGCCCGGAACGCGCGCGAGCAGCTGCTCGCGCATCGCTTCCCGGTTCCGCCACGCGTCGTCCACCCGCGCGACGACCGCGGACAATTCCACGGTCCGCAGGTCCACGACCGCCGCCCCGGTTCCCGCCGGCTCCATGACGCCGGCGAATTTGCGGCTGTAAGCCAGCCCCACGGCGGGAACGCATTGCGACAGCGCGGCGATGCAGGCGTGCATGCGCGAGCCGACAAAGAAGCCGCACTCGCCGATGATGTGCTTGGTCTCGTGGTGGTCGAACCGCTCGTCGATATAGTGGAGGCGTCCCGCATAGCGGCTTTGAAACTGAGCCGCGACCTGACGGCAGGCCGTCAGGTCGCTCTCGGAATTTATCCCGTCGCCATGCACATGGGGGACCAGCAGCACGCGGGCGCCGTGGCGGCCGGCGAACAGGTCCAGCAGGGCCCCCACGAGCTGCTTATAGTCGGATTTCAGCCCGAACATGTTGTTGCCGCTGTAACCCCCGATATAAAGCAGCCCGCTGACATTCAGGCCGATGAGCGGGCCGCATTGCTTGAACCTCCGCAGGCGCTCCATCACCGCGGGCCGGGGCGGCAGGGGCTCGAGCGCGAACCCGATGTCATGGGCGAGCCGCGGCTCCGGACCCCGCGCGCCCAGCAATTCCCTGACGACGGCGAGTCCTTCCCGATCCCGGGAATAGATGACGCTGGCGCGGCGCAGGATGCAGCGGGCGAGCGCCCGCGCGCACCCGGTCTTGAACGGACCGTAGGTTTGCGGAAGCAGGATGAGCGGCTTTTCGAGCAACAGGACCAAAAGCTGCGGCAGCGCCATGTAGATCAGGCGGCGCAAACCATAGATGTCGCTGAAACTGTCCCCCCCGGCCAGCGACAGGTGGAAGTCGGCTTCCGCCACCCGCCGCAGCCACGCGCTGCGCCGGACCAGCCGCCGCCGCCAGGTTCGCACCGGAATCAGCCTCACCAGCAACGCGAGGAGCAGAAGCCGGGCGATGTGGTTCGGCAGCCACGCCCGCTTGGAAAAGCGCAGATTGAGCAGCTCGACGGTGACGGGGCCGCCTTTAAGCGGATCGGTCCAAATTGCGGGCTGTTTGCCGTAATCGAGCAGGTGGATCCGCGCGCGCGGAAGTCCATGGCGAATGGCGGAGATGGCGCCGGAAGCCAGCGCGCTGACCCCCAGGTTGCCCGTGTCAAAGGTGGCGCCCAGGAGGGAAACGAGCGGAGGCCGGGAAATTTCCTGGAGATCAGCAGGCATGGTTCAGGGTGGGGACCGGCTTGCGCCGCCGGGTCGCGAAACCGGCGGCCGTCGATCGCAGTCCGGGAAAACAAACGGCGAAGGCGCCGGCGCTGAGGAGGATCGCGGGCGCCAGCAGCAGCCAATTGGCCGGCGAGGCGGGCGCGAGCGGGACCGCCCATTTGACCGCGATCGCGGCCAGCGCGCATCCCAGTCCCAGCAGGGCGGGAACGAGCGTGAACCGCGGCGCGATGTTCTGCCGCGAGGCGAGGCGGATGACGGATGCCGCCAAGGCCACGATTTCGGCGATAAAGCCGGTGACGGCAAACCAGGTCAGGCTGCCGTGGAGCCAGCCGACGCCAATGGCCAGGGGCAGACCGCAGAGCCGCCAGGCGCTGCAGACCATCATGTTCATGGTATCGCCCCGCGCCATGGCGGCGCTCACGGTCGCCCCCCGCACGATTCGCAACGCCTGGCCCGCGATCAGCCAGGAGGCCAGCGTGCCGACCCCGGCATATTTCACGCCGAAAAACAGCACGACGACGTATTCCCCGCAAAAGATCATGCCCAGGGTGGCGCAACAGGAAAGCAGCGCCATCGACTCGACATAGCGGCGGTACCGGGTCACCAGGCGGGTCAGGTCGCCCTGGACTTCGGCCAGCACCGGCAGGCTCAGCGATTGCGACACCCGCATGAAGGCAAAGGCCGGGGTCATGGCCATGGTCATCGCGACCGAAAATTCCCCCAATTGGGTGAGCGGATAACGCGCGGCCACCACCATGCTGTCCCCCTGGAAATTCCCGAACTGGATGAAACCGGACAGAAGCAGGGGCCCCCCGAACCTCATGCTTTCCCGAAACCAGGATCGTTCAAAGCGCGGATGGAAACGCCGCTCCGCCAGCAGATGGGTCATGACGGACGAGAGGACGGCCTTGCCCAGCATGAGGCACACCACGGCCCGGTAGTCCGGCAGCAGGCGCGCGAGGGGCCAGGCGGCCAGCGTGGCGGTGATTTGGGGAACCGTGTCCGCCAGGATCAGCCGCTCGAAACCCAGCTGCCGGGCCCGGCGGTACAGGTCGAGATTGCCCAGGCCGTTCACCAGCGGGATCAGCGCCAGCGCCATGATCGCGGGCAGGTAGCGCGGACCGGAAAAAAAGTGCGAAGCCGGCCACGCAAAAAGCAGGATCAGAACGGCGCTGAAAATCCCCGCGGCCAACTGCGTGAACTGCACGCTGTCCACAAAAGCCGGATGGTCGCCGTGCCGGGACTGGACCACCTGCTGGCCCAGCGCCATCTTGCTCGTCATCTCGAGCAGCGTCAGGATCATGGCGAGCAGGGCCGCCACGCCGAAATCGGCCTTGGTCAGAAAGCGGGCCAGGATGACGTTCCGGGCGAAAGAACACCCCTGGTTCACAAACTCGGCCGCCGAAAGGAGGGAGGCTCCCTTCAGGGTTTTTCGATAGAGATGCATTCCAATTAGAGCAGTGCGTCCGAGAGGTGGGGCGGCGCGCCCCTGCGACGCCAGTTTGGCTCTGCGGGCGATTAACGTCGGTCGGTGTCCAACAGGCGTCGCGGGGGCGCGCCGCCCCACCTTTTTCAGAACGCGGCGTTTACTTTCAATAGGCGCCGAGCTGCCAGGCGGCCGGACTGGCGGGGCGGGCAACGCCGTCCTTGTCGGCGCTGAAGAGGGCGGAGAGATTCAAACCGGCGCCAATGGCCGGCGAGGTCGCCTGCAAATGCAGGTCGTTGGAGCTGCTGTGGGCGCCGAGCCCAAAAGCGATGTCCAGGTACCGCGGATCGGCCTGCCGGCCGTGGAGCTCGTATCCGGCGTTTCGGAGCTGGGAGAGCGTCCGGTAACCCGCGGGGGTGAACGCGAGCTGGTTGTCGGGGCGGCCGGTGAAGTAGAGATTGTAGTCGAGCTGGGCGGGGGTGCTGTTGGCGTCCATCACCCTGACGGAATAGCCCGCGCCCTCGTCCGGCTTGTAAAAGATGTTGTTCAGGACGTGGACGTCGCCGTTGATCAGGGGATAGAGGGCCGACTCCAGGGTCACGGCGTAGGTCGCGTCATAGAAGCTGTTGTTGCAAATCCAGTAATCGGGCGGGGGATTGACCGAGGTGTCGGTGCCTTCCAGGCAGAAGACGGCCCCGTTGCCGTTGTACAGCGTGTTGATGAACACATTGTCGCAGACGAGCACCCGGCCACCCCAGGTATCGAGGAAGACCGCCGCGTTCTGGACCCGCGCCACCGTGGCGTCGTTGTAAAAAATATTGTTCCTGATGGTGATGGGATTCGCCGCCGTGCCCAGGGATTGCCCGCCCTGGGGGGGCGCGTTGCCGATGTAGGCGATGATGCAATCGACGTGGGGGGCGTCGCCGGGCAGGCCCAGCCAGTCGTTCACGTCATACTGGTAGATGTCGTGGAATCGATTCCCGTCGATGGTGACGCCGTTGAGCGTGCAGCCGGTGTT
>Ga0302326_10023248_pt1 | contig 12640 bp, 14 predicted proteins | sample Palsa_T0_3_FD_202264 | JGI IMG/M metagenome (GOLD analysis project Ga0302326, IMG submission 202264) | Peat permafrost microbial communities from Stordalen Mire near Abisko, Sweden - Palsa_T0_3 | ecosystem: Environmental > Terrestrial > Soil > Palsa > Peat permafrost | place: Sweden: Abisko... | reverse complement strand
GGGCTGGAACGTGGTGTCGCACAGTTGAACGTAACCGATCCGATGCGCGGGCAGCGACCGAAGATCGTCGGCAGTCGCGCCGAATCGAGCCACATGCATCGTGTCGATGAGCAGGCTGATCTCCTCCCGGTCGACGTATTCGACCGCGGCGAGAGCTGTGGGCAGGTCTGCGATGCTCAGGCCGACAACAGGTTCGATGCACGTCGCGATGCCTCGTTCGGCGGCCAACGCGGTGAGCCCGGCCAGTTCGTCGAAGGTACGAGCCCGGTCCGGCTCCAGGCTGACGGTGTTGATCCGCGGGATTCGCAGTTCGGCCATGATATCCAGATCGGCTGCATAGGAACGGATATCGACTCCCGGTGCAATGAGCAGGCCTTCCCCCAGCGAGATCGAAACGCCTCGGTGGTCCATCGCGGCCAGAAGTTCACGACGCAGTTTGTGGTCGTCGCGTAGCGAGAAGTGCGGGTAAGCCGGTTTTTCCAGCGGCCTAAAGCCGACCAGTCCGGTGGTGATATAGCGGCAACCCAAATCGGCAGTGAGCGCGACGTATTCGACTGGCGGCATGCCGAAGACGCTGAGCATCTCGATGCCAAGGCGGTCCATGTCCTCGCGTCCGCTCAGCCGCCGACCATCGCCAGGCCGCCGTCCACGGGGATCAGCTGCCCGGTAATGAATCCGGCGCCCTCGCCGGCCAGAAAGACCAACACCGGGCCCAGGTCGCCGGCGGGGTCGCCGAGTTTGCCACCGAGCGGAATCGACAACTTCATCTGCTGGTCGATGAATGCCCCGGCGCCCGGGCCCAGGAAGTCCCGCAGCCGGTCTGCGCCGGGCGTCTGAACTGCCGGCGCGAGAGCGTTGACGGTGACTCGATCTGCACCCCACGCCTTGGCCGCCGAGCGGGTCCAGGCTTGAACAGCGCCCTTGGTCGCGGCGTAAACCGCCGCGATCGGGCTGCCCATCACAGCCTCGGCGGACCCGAAATTGATGATCCGTCCGCCGTTTTCGCGCATCACCGCGTGGGCGGCCTGATTTGTCAGAATCGTTGCTTGACGTTGGTTGCCAGCAGGAAGTCGATCTCGTCGCTGGTGATGTGGCCGGGCACTCCCGGCTGCCACAAGCCGGCGGCATTGACCAACACATCCAGGCCGCCGAGCTCCCGTACCGCACTGCCGAACGCGGCATCGACCGCGTTCGCATCTCGCACGTCGCACTGCAGCCATGTCTGCGCTGGCGCGTCATCGGCCGGAGCGGTGCGGTGATAGGTCGCGACCACTCGTGCTCCCGCGGCGCCCAATACTTGCACCGCAGCCGCACCGATCCCGGTGGCGCCGCCGGTGACCAGAATTCGTCGACCATCCAGTAATGAGTACGGTACCGTCATGGCCGCGGAGTCTATATGTCCATAGCGGACGAAATCAGGTAACGGATCATGTATTCGATGCGCTTCGACATGCGCGCTCCCGACTTCGGGGCGTCACCGACCGAGCTGTACGAGGCAGCGCTCGACATGTGCGCGTGGGCCGAAACGCGCGGATGTCTGGCGGCGGTGATATGCGAGCACCACGGTTCGCCCGACGGCTATCTGCCGACGCCGTTGCTCCTCGGGAGCGCAATCGCCGCGCGCACGAAGCAGTTGATGTTGACGCTCATCGTGATCCTGCCGTTCTACGATCCGGTTCGGCTCGCCGAAGAGATTGCCGTGCTGGACATCCTCAGCAAAGGGCGGGCGGGCTATGTGTTCGGGCTTGGTTACCGGCCAGAGGAATACCAGCATTTCGGGCTCGACCTGAAGGCCCGCGGACGAATCGCCGACGAGAAAGTGGGCTTGCTGCGTCGCCTGCTTGCCGGCGAGGTGGTGCAGCACGAGGGCCGCCGAATCAAGGTGACGCCTGTGCCATTTTCGCCGCAGGGGCCGCTATTGCTTTGGGGCGGTGGAAGTTTGGCTGCGGCTCGACGTGCCGGCCGCTACGGACTCGGTTATCTCGCGCAGGGAAATGTCCCCGGATCGCAGGAGGCCTACGAAGCCGCGTGTCGGGAACATGGGCATCAGCCGGGCATGACGCTGCTGCCTGAGCGTGATACCCCGAGTGTGGTTTTCGTTGCCCCCGACGTCGATCTCGCCTGGCGCGAGATCGGCCCGCACCTGCTGCACGACGCGCGGATGTATGCCGACTGGAACCCGGGTGACCAGACCACTGTCGGTATCGCCGACGTCAACGATGTGGATGAGCTACGCGCAACGTCGCGCACCCATCGCATCTTCACCGCTGACGAGGCGATCGCCTACGTTCGCGGCGGCGGGATGCTCACGCTTGCACCGCTGTGTGGCGGTATTTCCCCCGACGTCGCGTGGAAGTACCTGCGCTACGTCGACGAGGCAGTCATGCCGGCACTGCGGAATAACAGCTAGCGCCGCGTCGCGTCGTCGGCAGTCGACCACCAGTAGCTGATGAACGGCTCCATGGCCCGGCTGACCAATTCAATGCGGGGTCCGTTGGGGCCCTTGGCGTATGCCCACAGCAGCGTTCCGGATCCGTCGGGGTTGTAAGACTTGACTTCGAGGCCCATTCCGCTGGCCTGCAGCGCCGCGAGGTCGGACTCGACGTCATCGGACCAGTAGCCGATGTGGTGCACCCCGGAGTTCGCTGGCGTCCAGACGGTTCCGGTTACGGTCTGCAGCAGCTCCAGCCGGGGGTCGGCGCCCGAGTACACCATCTTCATCGGGATGGTCAGCTCGCCAGCCGGCGTTTGCGCCACCTGTTCGACCTCAACGACGTCGGTCCAGGTGTAGCCGGCGAGCTTGGTCAACCATTCCATGGCGGCGTCGAGATCGTCGACGACAATCCCGGTGTGGTAGAGGTCCTCGGCCTTCATTGATCCCCTTCGAGTGTCGTCTTATTGATCTCCTGCTCCAGCCACTGCACTTCGCTATGGTTCTCCCGGCCGCTGGCAGCCAGGAGCTGTTCCAGCGCAGCACGTTTCACCCGCAGCGCAACGAGATCTCGGGACGAGTGGGCCAACACGACGTCGGTCAGGTGCAGCGCTTCAAGGTGGCGTCCCGCCTCCACGTGGCTGCGAGCCCTTTCGGTGAGGACGCCGGTTCCCCCGGCCAGCTCGACGATGTCGGGCCACACCGACGACGGTGGAACGTCGTAGAGCTCGGTTGTCGACTCGTAGCGAAACCATCCGACGTGCTCTTCCCAAATCGCCCGCACTATCCACGGTACTTTCCCGTGCACCTGAGGCAGCGACAGCTCGGGCGGCAAGGACACGTCACGCATCAACGTCCACAAGTCCGCACCGGAATTCATGCCGTCGAGGGTGCGGTCGCGTAGATAGGCGGTCGCATCTCGCACCGTGGTCAAGGTGGTCTGAATGTGGTCTGCGCCGCGGAAGACGTCGTGACCGTTGAAAAGTGTTTCCGGCGCGAGCGCGATGACGCGGTCTACCGAATGCATGAAAGCCATCGCGCTGCGAATCTTGTCGCCCCGCAACGTATACAGGTTGGGGACGTGGCCAAAGAATGGCCCCATCAGGTTGCCGATGAACACCGTTCGATGCTCGGGCAGCCACACCACTAGCGCATCGGTGGTCTCGCCGCCGGGGGTGGCGTACAACTCGAACCGGCGTCCGCCTAGCTCGACGATGTGACTATCGATAAATGCCTCGGTGAGAAGAGGTTCCGGTGGGAGTTGAGCCGACTGAGTTTCGACGTCCATGAACGCGCCCCACAGTGCCATGATCCGGCGTACGTAGAACGGATGCAGGTGTCGCCAATATTCGCGTACGTCAACATGATTGGCCTGGGCGATCGTTCGAACGCCGTCGGCGTTGAACAAGCTCCATCCGCCGACGTGGTCGGGATGGCCCTGGGTGAACGTAATTAGTCGCAGCGGGCCGGTGCTGGCGCGGCCGAAACGCGCCTTGATCTCTTCGGCCTCGAAGTCTGTGCCCGTGTTGATCAACACGTCGCCCTCGGCCGTGGTCACCAGGTAGCTGTTGGCGATGTTCTTGGACATGAAGATGCCGTCGCCCATGTCGACGGCATCTTGGCGGCCCTCGCCCTGTTTGACGAGCTCGTCCAGCGATGGCGGCATCGGTTGGTCACCTCTCGGGATTGACGTGCCCACAACCTAACATTTGTTCTCTACGGCCGTATAGGATCGGCCCCCATGACGACGCCACCGCCGACGGGTCCGTCCGCTCGCTTCGACGAACTCGTCACCCGAGCACGCGAACGCGCCGGGCTCGACGACTTCGGCGAAGACTCGTGGCAAGAGGGTCTGCGGTTGCTGATCGACACCTGCGAGTCGGCGCCAGGCGTCAACCCCGGCGGGCGCGAGTTCGTGTACAGCCAATTCGTCGACGCGCTGTGGAATCGGCTGCGCGTCATCGAGTACGTCAGGCAACATCCCGAGATCGCCGACGAGACGGTCGAACGTCCGCTGGTGGTGCTCGGACTCCCACGCACTGGAACCTCGCTGGCGAGTTGTCTGTTGGATCAGGACCCACGTCGCCGGTCGTTACTGACGTGGGAGGCAGAAGACTCCGTGCCGCCGTCCACGCCGGAAACACTGCGCAACGATCCGCGCTGCCTCAAGAAGAAGGGCGAGCTGGCAGTGCTGGCCGAGGGGCTGAAGGCTGCCGACATCCCGTTGGTCCACTGGGACGAGGCCGACGGACCCACCGAGTGCCTGTTCGTCCAGAACCAAGACTTCAAGGCCTATCTTTGGGAGGCCTTCATGCCGACCCCCGATTATGCGGAATGGCTGCTCACGACGGACATGGCCAGCGCCTACGCCTACCAGCACACGGTGTTGAAGATCTTGCAATCGCGCGCACCCGGTATCTGGTCGCTGAAGATGCCATCGCACGCGGTGCACATCGAAGCTCTGCTGGCAGCCTTTCCCGATGTGCGTATCGTCTGGGCGCACCGAGACCCGTTCCAGGCGTCCGCGTCATTCTTGCGGTTGAACTATTTGTCGCGCGCGGTCACGGGCGCCGAACTCGACTTGGACAACATCGTGGCCAACGTGCTGGTTCAGCTGCGGGCGCATGTCGCCCGGCCGTTACAGACCCGCAGGCGCATCGGCGACGACCGATTTTTCGATCTGCACTACGCCGAGCTGATGCGCGATCCCATCGCGGTGATGCGAGCGTTGTACGACTGGGCCGCAGATGATCTGACCGCCGACACCGAACGCTCGATGCTCGGCTGGCTTGAGCGACACCCGCAGAATCGGCACGGGGTCGCGCCCTATTCGCTGGACGGATCCGGCGTGACGCGCGCCGACCTGGAGCCGCTGTTCGACGAATATCTTTCGGTGTTCGACGTCGAACTGGAGGACGTCAGATGAAAGCCGCAGTCACTACCGAGCAGCACGGTTTCGACATCGTCGAGCTACCGGATCCGACTCCGGGCCACGACGAATTGGTGATCCGCGTCGCCGCGTGCGGGGTGTGTGGCTCCGACATCAAAGCCCAGCCCTACGCACCGGCCGGCATGATCATGGGTCACGAGTTGGGCGGTGAGATCGTCGCAGTCGGTTCATCCGCAGGACAATGGCGCAAGGGCGCGAATGTCGCTGTACTACCTGTTTTTTCATGTGGCGTGTGCCACTACTGCACGACCGGCGCCGTATCGCATTGTGCGCAGATTCGCTACATCGGAATGGGGCCTGCCGGCGGCTTCGCCGAATTGGCCGTCGTCCCCGCGCGGCATGCTTTTGCACTGCCCGCCGATCTGCCCGGGACGTATTCCGCCCTGGTTGAGCCGTTCGCTGTCGGGTTGCACGGGGTGCACAGCGCGGAGATCACCCCCGGCGATGACGTGATGATCGTCGGCGCAGGCGGTGTCGGGCTCACGACGTTGGTATGGGCATTGCAAAAAGGTGCGGTTCGCGTCACCGTCGCCGACCCGGATCGCGGGCGCCGCGAATTCGCGCGTGCGATCGGGGCCACCGACGTCCTGACATCGGTCCTAGATGCTGACGCCGCGAGCTATCACGTCGCCATCGAATGCGTGGGCCGCCCCGAGCTTGTGCAGGCCTGCCAGGCCGCGCTGCGCCCGCTGGGCCGTCTCGTGATTTCCGGCGCATGCGCCGAGCCCACGCCCGTGGAACCCGTCACGGCGCTACTTAAAGAGCTGACGATCCGCTATTCGGTGTGCTACCAGCCCAACGAATTTCGTGAAGTGATCACGGCATTCGCTTGCGGTTCTGTCAATCCCAGCACGTTGATCGGACCGACACTGCAACTGGACCGAATAGCAGAGGCGTTCGAGCTTGTTCGAAGCGCAGAAGTGGATGGCCGAGTGCTGGTCATTCCCAGTGAAACTGGGTAGTCAGCGGGTCTCGCTCAGCGCGACGTGTTCGGCGGCGACTCCCGCGATGATGGCATGCAGATAATCCTCGAGTTCCCCTGCGCTGTGTAATCCGGCAATGCCGTTCGCTAACTGGAACAAGAATCCACCCAGGAAGGTGATCACGGCGAATGCCTGCGCCTTGACCAATGTGGTATCCAGCGGAGCGTTCTGAGGTTGGAGCTGAGCGACTGCCTCTTCACCGATCGAGACGAAACGATCCATCAGGCCGTGGAAATGAGCGGCCAGCTCGGGATCGCGCTGAGACATCATCATCAGTTCAAAACGAGCGCGCGCGCGAGAACGCTCCGGTTCCACAGCTGTCCGTATGGCCTGCTCAGCGAGCTTCGACAACAGTGTCTTCTCCCGATCGCTATCAGTTGCCTTCACCGCATTCATGGCCGCCTCGAAATCGGCAACATCTTGGGAAACAACGCGATTGGTCACTGCACGCAGTAGATCCGCGCGAGTGTGAAAATAGAACGACGTCGATCCGTCAGCGACCCCGGCGCGTCGATCAACCCGCAGATGGGTAATACCCCGGGCACCGTCTTGCGCCAACAGCTCGATCGCGGCGTCGCACAACTCGCGTCGCCGCTGCTGAGCGTCAGGTCGCCTCTTCGTCACAGTGCAATGCAGTCTAACCAGGTCGCTGCCGCTGTTGCCCGAGCTCCGTCAGCCGCACCGGCGGGACGAATCAATCTCAGCGTCGTCGGCTGACGTAGCCGATCATCGCCACAGCGGGCGCGCTGCCGACGGCGAAGATGGCGAATTGCCACGCCCACCCTGTCGCTTTGCTGCCGAGGTCTTCACTGTGCACGATCTCCTCACCGTTCGGCGTTCTTGCCTCGCAGCCGCGATCCTTGGCCCACCAGTCGTTCTGCACGAGTTGGTAGCCGTGACTATCCACCCAGGAGTGGCAGTCGTGGCTGACACCCCAGAATCCGCGAGCAATCGCTCCGCAGATCCCGAGCACGAAAGCGAGAACGGCGAACCCCCACAACAACTTCTGCCAGCTGCTCATCGTGGATGAGTCTCAGAACGACTCTGGATCCTGCTGCACTTCGGCAGGCACTGGATGTTGGTACAAGCGGGAAGCGTTCTCCCAGGTGATCTTTCGAACCACATCCGGCGGCAGGTCGCCGATTTCCTCGTGCACCGTCTCTTGGGTGTGCGGCCAGGTCGAGTCGCAATGCGGGTAATCGGCTTCCAGCATGATGTTGTCCACACCAATGCGGTCGCGCTGCACGAACGAGGACTTGTCTTCCACTGCGCAGAACCAGAAGTTGCGGGTGAACACCTCCGCCGGAGTCAGCCTCTCCCCCAGCGCCGCCCAGGTGCCATACATGGCGTGGTAGCTGAGCATGTGGTCGAGGCGATCCAACAATCCGGCCACCCAGCCGATTCCGCCTTCGGACAGACAGATCTTCAAATCGGGCAATTTGCTTGGTATTCCGGAATACAGCCAGTCGACCGCCGCCGAGATGGCATAAGCGAAGAACAACACGCCCTGCACATCCGGCGGCGCGTCGTCGGTGGTGGACGGCGACGAACCCGACGAGCCGATGTGCAGATTGACGACGGTGCCGGTCTCTGCGCACGCGGCCATCATCGGGTCCCAGTGGCCGGAGTGAATGCTTGGCAATCCAAGCATCGCCGGGTTCTCGCTGAACGTGACGGCATGAAATCCACGTTCGGCGTTTTCACGGATCATCTGTGCGCCGAGTTCAGGATCCAGTAGCCAAGGCAGCTGGCACGGAATGATCCGGCCGGGATGAGAACCAGCCCAGACATCGTGGTGCCAGTCGTTCCATGCTCGCACGGAGGCCAACGCAAGGTCACGATCGTTTGTCACCTGCTGCAGGCGCTGGCCGGCGAAACCCGGCAGGAACGAGGGAAAGTTCAGCGAGGCGTAGATGCCATTCAGGTCCATGTCTTTGACACGTTCATGAATATCCCATGCGCCCCTGCGCATTTCATCGAAGCGAACCGGTTCGAAGCCGTACTCCGACACCGGCCGACCAACGACCGCATTGAAGCCGACATTGGGCAACGCCCGATCGTCATAGACCCACGTCTGACCGCCGTCCGCCGTGTCGACGACTTTCGGGGCGCGATCGGCGAACCTCTGCGGCAGACGCCCGGTGAAAGTGTCTGGAGGCTCGACGATGTGATCGTCCACCGAGATCAGTGTGTAGCGGCGCGTCGCCCTCGGCGGGTCAGGCAGAAATGTGACCGAACGGTCCTCACCGGTCGTGGCGGTCGTGAAGTTCAGGTTGCCGGCCAGGTCGTCGATCGATTTCATGGCAATCCGCTCAGCTCAGAACCGCTGGATCGGCTTTGATGGTGAGGCGGGCAGCGCCGGCCCAGTACACGTCAGCGGCACGTTCGATCAACGACCGCTGCATCCCCGCCATGTCCGGCCACTTCATCGGCACGGGTTTCTTGCCGGTGAGCATGACGTCGTAGGCCAGCTTGCATACCCGCTCGATCGATGCGGCGCGGTAGACGGCCTCAGCCAGATTGCGACCGGTAGCGATGACGCCGTGGTTGGCCAGAATCGTCAGGTTGGCACCTCCGACACGGATCGCGAGATCGGCTGCGCCCGTTGCGCTGTCGATCTCGCCGTCGTATGAGTCGACCAGACACAGGTCGTCCAGGAACAGCGAGCCCGTCTGATGCACCAGCTCGGGCAGCCTGCCTAACGCGGCCAGCACGCAGACATAGTACGGGTGGTTGTGAATGACGACCCGGGCGTCATCGCGGACACGATGCAGTTCGGTATGGATGTGGATCGCCGGAGTGACATCCCACCGGCCACGGACCACCCGCGCATCGGCGTCGACGACGCAGACATCCGACGCGGTGATCTCCTGCCACCACAGTCCCCACGGGTTGACGAACATGTCGGTCTGTTCAGCGGGCTGCCAGGTGATGTGCCCGGCCATGTTCTCGGCGAACCCAATGGCGGCAAGGTGGCGAAAGGCCACTGCGAGCGCCTGTTCGTTCGAAAGGTCGATTCCGATGGGCGGGACCACCGAAGGCGCCCACACCTGCAGGCCACCTTGCCGAGCGTCAGGAGCGTTCATGGTTGGGCTCCATCCTGGCTTGAATATCGGCGCGAAGCGGGCCTTTGGCGATCTTCCCGCCCGATGATCGCGGTAATTCGTCGACTACGATGAGTCGTTCCGGCAGTAACTCCTTGGAGACACCCGCTGTCAACAGATGCTCGACGAGTCCGGGCAGGTCGATCGTCGCAGAGTCGACGAGTTCGGCATAGAGGCAGACCTTTTCACCGAACACCGGATCGGGCATCGCGACCGCCGCCGCGACTGCGATCGCGGGGTGCGTCGTGGCAGCATCCTCGACTTGGGCCGCGCTGATGTTCTTGCCGCCGCGCAGGATGAAATCGGAAGTTCGGCCGGTGACACTCAGGTAGCCGTCGGCGTCGATCTCGCAGATATCGCCCATCCGCATCCAGCCGTCGCGGGTGAACAACTGGTCGTGGTCCGTGCCGCCGAGGTAGCCGAGGCTGGTCGCGGGACCGCGACATGCGGGCTGACCCCGGCCCGCCTCGGTGACGTCCTGGTCGCCGTCGTAAAGGCGGACCGACATCTCGGGGACAATCCGCCCGCCCGTGCGCAGCCGGCGTGGCTGCGGGTCGTTCAGCGTGGTGGCGCTGAGCAGTCCGGTCTCATTGGATCCGTAGAACTGCAGAATTTTTGCCCCAGTGAGCTTTTCGAATTCCTCTGCCGGCCGATACGGCAACGATTCGCCACCGGTGAAAACGACGCGCAACGAGCTCAGGTCGCATTCGCGGGAAGCGCGATCAGCAATCAACATCGTCAATTGTGTGCTGACACAGCACAACACGCTCACCTGGTGCTCGGCGATCGCCTCACACGTCGCTCTGGGACTGAACCGTTCCTGGATCACCGCGGTGGCACCCAGATAGATCGGGGTGGTGTGACTGGTCCAGATGCCGAACCCGAAGGGCGTGGGGATGACGGGCAAGAAAACGTCGTCCGCCGTCAGGTGCCCGTTGGCGACGGCCTTCTGGTGAAAGTAGTACCAACGATTCTGGGTGTGCACGACACACTTGGGCAGTCCGGTGGTTCCCGAGGTCGAATTGATCAAGAAGACGTCGTCGGGGCCGAGGTGACGGCCGGCTCCCAACGCGCCGGCTCCGGTGGCGACGTTAAGCCGCGGTGCGCCGTCATCGTGAGACTCCACCAGCAGCGGCACCGCGCATTCGGCGACACTCGTTGCGGCGTGTGTTGCGCCGTCGCGCCGCTGGCTGTCGCTGATCAGCAGCTTCGGTCGCGAGTTGCGCAGTATCGCAGCGACCTCGCGGGTGCCGGCCCGCGCACCGATGCCGACAACGACGGCGCCGCAGCGTTCGATGGCGACAAAAAGCGCATGGATGGTGGCGGAGTCGCCGTGCCACACCGCGATCCGATCACCCCGCAGCACGCCGACGCCGGCTAACTGTTCGGCTAGAGCAGTTGCCATGTCGTCGAATTCACGCCACGTGAAGGACAAGCCGGGATAGTCGACATAGGCGGCGTGCCGCGGGCGTTGCTCGGCGTTACGGCGTACCGCGTCCGACAACGTCACGTCCGACCACCAGCCGGCGGCACGATAGCGGGCCGAATCCTCGTCGGTGAAAGCCGGTGAGGACACGGTATCCAGGCCACCGACGCTCATCATCCGATGATATGGCGACCGATATCGCCTGCCGGTGGCATTCGTTGATGATTCCTGCCCGCTTCGCAAGCGATGAGGTGCGCAAACAGGTAGTCCACTACGCGTGCCTGTCATGCCGCGCTAGCCATACGTTCCTTGCTACGACGGCCGGGTGGACCGGTCAACGAGACCGCACGGAGACGAATGAAATGTCCAATTCACCAGTGGCACCAGCGAGGACGGCAGATGCCCACGATCAGCCCACACGGCAGCCCTACTCGGCTGCACCCCCGGTTGAAGTGGGATCCACCGAGGTTCTGATCACCGAACAAGAGGTGCTTTTCGGCACCGCGGCGGCCCTGCGGGTGCGGCGGCGGAACGTCAGCCGCGCCGAGCGCCCGTCACGCGCGCGCCGTAGCGAGGTTCCGAGGCGGTACGGGTTTCTCGAGCGTGCCCTGATGGCACGCGAGATGGGCAGACTGTGAATGCGGTCGTCGCCGTCGGCACCGCTGCGTTGCTGGTCGTGACCGCGTTGGGACTCTACGACCTGCAGTCGTGGCTAGAGCGTTGGGACTATCACCGCCACTTCGAAGAGTGACCGACGCGTCAGGATATCCTGACGGCCACGCCGAGGCCGGATCGCGAGGGGCTGCCCGATCCCCGCGACCAGGCCATCGGGTGAGGCGGGGTTCGCATGGTGAACGAGACGCCGGGCGACGGGCTACTGGCCAACCGGATCGCAGTGGTGACAGGCGGCGGTGGCGGTATCGGTGCAGCGACCGCCCGGCTGTTCGCGGACCACGGCGCGCAGGTGGTCGTCGCCGATATCGACACCGAGCGCGCTCACCAGACCGCCGATCAGATCACCGCGTCCGGCGGGTCAGCTGTCGCGGTTGTCGCCGACGTCTGCGACAACCGCCAGGTCGACGATCTGGCCCGATCGGTGCTGGAGCGGCACGGCCGGGTGGATGTGCTGGTCAACAACGTCGGTCACTGGCTGCGTCACCCCGGCAACTTCGTCGACACCGATCCGCGGCTCTGGGATGACCTTTACCGGATCAACCTGCATCACGTTTTCCTCGTCACGCACGCGTTCCTGCCGGTGATGCTCGAACGACGCGCCGGAGCGATCGTCAACGTCTCCTCCGTCGAAGGCCTGCGCGGATATCCGGAGGATCCGGTATACGCCGCCTTCAAGGCAGCGGTCATCCACTTCACCCGCAGCCTCGCGGTCCAGGTCGGTCGCGACGGCGTCCGGGTCAACGCGATCGGCCCCGATGTCACTGAATCACTGCAGGTGCCCTATTCCCGGTGGCTCTCCGCAGAAGAGCAGATGCAGTGGCCGCAGTGGGTGCCGGTCGGCCGGATGGGGCTGCCTGAGGACCAGGCCCGGGTGATCCTGTTCCTGGCTTCGGACCTGTCGGCGTTCGTCACCGGCCACACGATCCCGACTGACGGCGGCACAGGTGCGGCGGGCGGATGGTTCCGCTCGTCGCGCCGACCCGACCGGGAATGGACCAATCGACCCGTCGCGCCCTAGTGTCCTGAGTCATTAATTGCGGCTCAGTTGGTAGACTGGGTTGTGCCCAGTCC
>Ga0302326_10023247_pt1 | contig 12641 bp, 12 predicted proteins | sample Palsa_T0_3_FD_202264 | JGI IMG/M metagenome (GOLD analysis project Ga0302326, IMG submission 202264) | Peat permafrost microbial communities from Stordalen Mire near Abisko, Sweden - Palsa_T0_3 | ecosystem: Environmental > Terrestrial > Soil > Palsa > Peat permafrost | place: Sweden: Abisko... | reverse complement strand
CACCCGAAGTGGGCTGGTGTCCGTGCTGGTCTCTTGCGTCATCAGCGCGTCGTCGCGGGGCGAGGTCATGACACTCGCACCCTTGGGTCCAAGGCCGCATAAATGATGTCGGACAACAGCCCGGCGAAGAGCAGCGCCGCACCGGTGAACAACGTGATCGTCGCGACGACGTTGGTGTCCTGACTCGAGATGGCCTGCACCACCCACTCGCCCATGCCGTGCCAGCCGAAGATCTTTTCGACGAACACAGCGCCAACGACCAGGCCGCTGATCCCGTAGGCGAACAAGGTGGCCAGCGGAATGAGCGCGGTCCGCAAGCCGTGCTTGAACAGCGCCCGCCGGCGGGTCAGGCCCTTGGCCCGTGCGGTCCGGATGAAGTCCTCGCCGAGCACGTCCAGCATCGCGTTGCGCTGGTAACGGCTGAAGCTCGCGGCCGCGCCCAAAGCCAGGGTGAGACTCGGCAACGCGGTGTGCCGAATGCGGTCAACGAGTTGGTCCCAAATTCCCCCCGGCGGGATCGGCGAGGTTTCCCCGGTGTACGAGAAGATCCGCACCCCGGCCAGGTTGTTCACCCGCAAGGCGGTCAGAATGAGCAGCCCGGCCAGCACGAATGACGGGATGCTCAGAATGAGCAGCGACAACACGGTGATCACCCGGTCGCTCAGCCGGTACTGACGGACCGCTCCCCAAGCTCCGAGGACCACGCCGGCCACCGTGCCTACCAGCGAACCGATCACCACCAGCCGGAGGCTGACCCAGACGCGCGACCATAACTCTTGGGAGACGGGATGACCGGTCACCGTGGTGCCGAAGTCGCCTCGGACCAGGCCGGCAGCCCACTCCGCGTACCGGATAGGGATGGGTTTGTCCAAGCCGAGCTCGACCGCTTTGGCGTGGACCGCCTCAGCCGGCGGCTGTGGGTGGCGCTCGATGAAACTGTCCAGCGGACGAAACGCGACCGAGGCCAGCCAAAAGGCCAAGAACGAGGCCACCGCCAGCAGCACGATGTAGTTGAGCAAGCGGCGCAGCAGGAAGCGGATCATGTCTGGCCGCCCTGCCTGTCTCGCATGGGGCCAGGGTATGAGATGTCATCCGGCAGGGCGCGGCGGCCGACCCCGGTCCTCGTTCAGGTACCGGCTGGACTCTTCCGATCGGATTGATTCGGACCGGTGAATCACGACCGCCGCCTCGTTAAGATTGACGGCCGAAGTGTGCATTCAGCAAACAAACGAGGAGACGCGCGTGTCGGTCACCGACGACTACCTAGCTAATAATGCCGAGTATGCGAAGTCGTTCCAAGGCCCACTGCCGCTTCCTCCGAGCAAGCACGTAGCGGTGGTGGCATGCATGGATGCCCGACTCGATGTGCACAGCCTGCTCGGCATCGAAGAGGGCGAGGCCCATGTCATCCGCAACGCCGGCGGAGTGGTCACCGACGATGCGATTCGGTCCCTGGCCATCAGCCAGCGATTGCTGGGAACCACAGAGATCATCCTGATTCACCACACCGACTGCGGAATGCTGACGTTCCGCGACGACGACTTCAAGCGCACGATCCAGGACGAGACCGGGGTCAAGCCGCCGTGGTCGGCGGAGGCGTTCCCCGACCTTGCCGAGGACGTCCGACAGTCGTTGCACCGCATCAAGAACAGCCCGTTCGTCACCAAGCACACATCGGCGCGCGGCTTCATCTTCGACGTCGCGACCGGAAAGCTCGACGAGGTCACCATCTAACGCGAGCAGACGTAAAAGCCCCCGCGCCTCGGGGGCTTTTACGTCTGCTCACCGGACCCGTTGACAGCGGCGCGGTCGGCTGGTTACATACTGGGTAATGCCTGTAAACTTGACCAATTCAACCAACTTTACCCGGAATCGGGGGGGCTGATGACCAGCCAAGAGACGACGGCCGTCCCGGCGGCGGGGCAATACGAGTTGAGTCATCTGCGCTCGCTGGAGGCCGAGGCGATCCACATCATCCGCGAGGTGGCGGCCGAGTTCGAGCGCCCGGTGTTGCTGTTCTCCGGCGGCAAAGACTCCATCGTGATGCTGCACCTGGCGATCAAGGCTTTTCACCCCGGCCGGCTGCCGTTCCCGGTCATGCATGTCGACACCGGTCACAACTTCGACGAGGTCATCGCCGCCCGCGATGAGTTGGTCGCTGAGACCGGGGTGCGGCTGGTTGTCGCCAAGGTGCAAGACGACATCGATGCGGGCCGGGTCGTCGAACCCATCCCGTCGCGCAACCCGATTCAGACCGTCACGCTGCTGCGCGCCATCAGCGAGAACAAATTCGACGCCGCGTTCGGCGGGGCCCGGCGCGACGAGGAGAAGGCGCGCGCCAAAGAACGGGTGTTCAGTTTCCGGGACGAGTTCGGCCAGTGGGACCCGAAGTCCCAGCGGCCCGAGCTGTGGAACATCTACAACGGCCGACACCACAAGGGAGAGCACATCCGCGTGTTCCCGCTGTCCAACTGGACCGAGTTCGACATCTGGTCCTACATCGGCGCCGAGAAGATCAAGCTACCGCCGATCTACTACGCGCATCGGCGGAAAGTCTTCAAGCGCGACGGCATGCTCCTCGCGGTCGACCGGCACCTGCAGCCGCGTGCCGACGAGGAGGTGTTCGAGACGACGGTGCGATTCCGCACCGTCGGCGATGTCACCTGCACCGGTTGCGTGGAATCGCTCGCAGCCACCGTCGCGGAGGTCGTTGCCGAGACGGCGGTGTCGCGGCTGACCGAACGAGGCGCCACCAGAGCCGACGACCGGATCTCCGAGGCCGGTATGGAAGACCGCAAGAGGCAGGGGTACTTCTGATGGGTTCAACAACCACGTTGTTGCGCATAGCAACTGCCGGCTCGGTGGACGACGGCAAGTCCACCCTGATCGGACGGCTGCTCTATGACTCCAAGGCAGTCATGGAAGACCAATGGGCCTCGGTGAAACGCGCCTCGAAGGAACGAGGCCACGAATACACCGACCTGTCACTGGTCACCGACGGGCTGCGTGCCGAGCGGGAGCAAGGCATCACGATCGATGTCGCCTACCGCTACTTCGCTACTCCCAAGCGCAAATTCATCATTGCCGATACGCCCGGTCACATTCAGTACACCCGCAACATGGTGACCGGGGCTTCCACCGCCCAGCTGGCCATCGTGCTCGTCGACGCGCGCCACGGTCTGCTGGAACAATCCCGTCGACACACGTTCCTGGCGTCGCTGTTGGGCATCGAGCACATCGTGCTCGCCGTCAACAAGATGGACCTGATCGACTGGGACGAAGACGCTTTCGAGGCGATCCGAGACGAGTTCCACGCCTTCGCCACCCGCCTCGACGTTCAAGACGTGCTGACTATCCCGATGTCTGCGTTGCACGGCGACAACGTTGTCACCAAATCCGACCGCACCCCGTGGTACGAGGGGCCGGCGCTGCTGTCGCACCTTGAAGAGGTCTACGTCGCTGCCGACCGTAACCTTGTCGACGTCCGGTTCCCGGTGCAGTACGTCATCCGCCCGCAGACCCGCGAGCATCAGGATTACCGCAGCTATGCGGGAACCGTCGCCAGCGGCGTCATGCGTCCGGGCGACGAAGTGATCGTGCTGCCGACCGGTAAACCCAGCCGGATCACCGCGATCGACGGGCCGAATGGGCCTGTGGAAGAAGCGTTTCCGCCGATGGCCGTCGCGGTGAGCCTCGCCGACGATCTCGACATCTCGCGTGGCGACATGATTGCCCGACCCGCTAATGCGCCGAGGGTGACCCAGGAGTTCGATGCGACGGTGTGCTGGATGGCCGACGCCGCGGCGCTGGAGCCCGGCCGCGACTATCTGATCAAACACACCACCCGCACCACGCGGGTCAGGGTCACGGCGCTGGACTACCGGCTTGACGTCAACACGCTGCGCCGCGACAAGGACGCGACAGCGTTGCAGCTCAACGAGCTTGGCCGCATCTCGCTGCGTTCACAGGTGCCGTTGCTGCTTGACGAGTACACCCGCAACGCGGCCACCGGATCGTTCATCCTGATCGACCCCAACACCAACGAAACCGTAGCCGCGGGCATGGTCTTGCGGGAGGTGTCGGCGCTCTCGTCGAGCCCCAACACGGTTCGGCACACGTCGCTGGTGTCCGCCGAGGACCGCATCACGCGGGGCCGTACCCTGTGGTTCACCGGACTGTCGGCTTCCGGCAAGTCGTCGGTGGCGATGCTGGTCGAACGAAAGCTGCTCGAAAAGGGCATTCCCGCTTATGTTCTCGACGGCGACAACCTGCGGCACGGTCTGAACGCCGATTTGGGTTTCAGCATGGCCGACCGGGCCGAGAACCTGCGCCGACTGGCGCACGTCTCGGCGCTGATCGCTGATTCCGGTCACACCGTGCTGGTACCTGCGATCAGCCCACTTGCGGAGCATCGTGAACTGGCCCGCCAGGTGCACGCGAACGCCGGTCTCGACTTCGTCGAGGTGTTCTGCGACACCCCGCTCGAGGATTGCGAGCGACGAGACCCCAAGGGCCTCTACGCTAAAGCGCGTGCGGGTGAGATCACCCACTTCACCGGGATCGACAGCCCCTACGAACGGCCGAAGAATCCCGACCTGCAGCTCATACCGGACCGCAGTCTTGACGAGCTGGCCCAGCAAGTCGTCGATCTGATCGAGGAGCGCAATTGAGCCACCAGAGCGACCACACCGACCACGAGGTAGCCGCGCGGCTGGCCACCGAAGCGGGCCGGCTGTTGCTCGGGGTGCGCGAGGAATTCGCCGACGCGGCCGATGTTGATCGGAAAGCAGCGGGAGACAAGCGGTCTCACGATTTCCTGATGGCTGTGCTGGCGCGCGAACGTCCGGCTGATGCGGTGCTTTCCGAAGAGGGCGTCGACGACCCGGTGCGGCTGAGCGCTGAGCGGGTGTGGATCGTCGACCCGTTGGACGGCACCCGGGAGTTCTCCGAACTCGGCCGTGCGGACTGGGCGGTGCACGTCGCGCTGTGGCAATCCGGTGCCCTCGTCGCCGGGGCGGTCGCGCTTCCGGCGCAGGGCGTCACGCTCACCACGCCAGATCCCGCACCGCCACCTGCATACAGCGGACAGCCTCGGATCGTGGTCTCGCGAACCCGCCCGCCCGAGATCGCGCTGCGGGTCCGCGATGAGCTGAACGGCACGCTGGTGCCGATGGGATCGGCCGGCGCGAAGGTCGCAGCGGTCGTTCAGGGACTGGCGGACATCTACGTCCATGCCGGCGGACAGTACGAATGGGATTCGGCGGCGCCGGTCGCCGTGGCCCGTGCCGCGGGTTTGCACACCTCGCGTATCGACGGGTCGGGGCTGGAATACAACCGGCCCGATCCATTGCTGCCCGATCTGATGGTGTGCCGTCCCGAATACGCCGACGCTGTGCTCGCCGTTACCAGTTGAGGGGCCGGCAGTGGGAGGATCCAATTCCATGCGGATGTCGGCGAAGGCGGAGTACGCGGTGCGGGCGATGATCCAACTCGCCACCGTCGGCGATGGTGTGCGGGTCACGACTGACGAACTGGCCAACGCGCAGGGCATTCCGGCGCAGTTTCTCGTCGACATCCTGTCCGAACTACGCAACGACCGACTGGTGCGCAGTCACCGCGGTCGCGACGGCGGATACGAATTGGCTCGCCCCGGTGCCGAAATCAGCATTGCCGATGTGCTGCGCTGCATCGATGGCCCGCTGGCCAGCGTCCGCGACATCGGGTTGGGCGACCTGCCCTACTCCGGTCCGACCGCGGCGCTGACCGACGTCTGGCGGGCGCTGCGGGCCAGCATGCGATCGGTGCTGGAGCGGACGACCCTGGCTGACGTCGTTGCCGGGGTGTTGCCCAAGCATGTGGGTCAGTTGGCCGACGACTATCGCGATCAGGAAAGCCGACGGCACAGCTCGCGCAACGCCGGTTAGCCGCCCAGTGCCGCAGCCGCTACTTCGGGGCGGTCAACTCCAAGGCGATGTTGTCCGGATCGCGAAACTCCAGAATGTAGGATGCTCCGATATCCTTGACCGGCTCGTGAGCGATGCCGAGATCGTCGAGATGCCTTGCTGCGGAATCTAATTCGGCCTTGTCCACCGCCCCGAACGCGATGTGGTCGAGGCCGACGCGGTCCTCGTGGAAGCGATCGTCGGCGACCGGCCGCAGCGCGATCAGCGCACCGCCCAGATCGTAGATGACACCGCCGAAAAGAAACGCGAGCTGGGCACGGGTCGCCTCGTCGGCGTTGTCGGGGATCTCGATCAGGACGGGCCACCCGAAGACGCTCTCGTAGAACCGCCGAGACCGCTCGATATCGGTGACGGTCAGCCGCACATGCGCGATCGAGTTGGCCGTGATTCCCATCCGCTTGATGCTGCCACCTTGGCAACCGTCGGCGCCAGGCGGTCCTCATGCCAGAATCGCTGTCGTGCAGGTAGCGATGACCATGCCGGTGATGGAGCCAGCTCTGGATGCCCAGGTTCTGCACGACTGGGCGCGTGCAATCGACGACGGTCCATTCTCGTCGTTGTGTTGGGGCGAGCGGATGGCCTTCGACAACCCTGAGACGTTGACGCTGCTGGGCGCTCTGGCCGCGTGGACCGATCGAGTGCGGTTGGTGACGACGGTGATCGTGCCCCAGTTGCACGATCCGGTGATGCTCGCCAAGGGGTTGGCGACCGGCGACATGTTGAGCGGCGGGCGGCTGACGGTCGGCATCGGAATCGGCGGCCGGGTCGAGGACTACGAAGCGGTCGGGGCGGATCCGACGACCCAGACGATGCGCGGGATGGCCGAGCGGGTGGCGGTCATGAAACGGGTATGGATCGGCGAGAAAATAACCGGGTCAGCGCTGCCGGTCGGACCGGCGCCGGTGCAGGCGGACGGGCCTCCGCTGTTGATCGGAACCATCGGACCCAAGACTCTGCGCAGCGCCGCGGCCTGGGCCGACGGCCTGGCCGGCACCACGTTGGATCTCGACGTCGCCAAGCAGAACGAGCTGTTCGACGTGGCACGCGCGGCCTGGGCCGAGGCCGGCAACCCCAAACCTCACCTGGCCACCTCCTTCTGGTTTGCGCTCGGTCCGGTCGACGATGCCCGACAGCAAGTCCACCGGCATCTGCGGCGCTATATGAATTGGATACCGGCCGAATACGTCGACGCGATGGCGCCGACCACCGGCTTCGCCGGCAGCGAAGACGAGCTGGCCGCAGTACTGCGCAAGTTCGAAGCGGTCGGCGCGGACGAAATCCAGCTCATTCCAACCAGTTCTGATCTCAACCAACTCCGGCGAGTAGCTGACTTGGTTCGTGCGACACACTGGACTGATGTCTGAGCGCAATGTGCTGGGCGGCCCGCTGGAAGCGTGCAGCAGCGACCCAGTCACCGGCTTCTACCGCGACGGCTGCTGCTCGACCGGGCCGGAGGATCTGGGCTTGCACACGATCTGCGCGGTGGTGACGGCCGAGTTCCTGGAGCACCAACGCCTGATAGGCAACGATCTCTCAACACCGATGCCGCAGTTCCGGTTTCCGGGCCTGGTACCTGGGGACCGCTGGTGTGTCACCGCGGGCAACTGGCTACTGGCCTATCGGGACGGTTTCGCCGCCCCCGTGGTGTTGGCATCGACGCACGAGCGAACCCTTGACGTGGTGCCGCTGGAGGCGCTGCAGAAGCATGCCGTCGACGTTCCCGACGACCTGGGCACCTTGTAGACCGACCCTGGCCGCGGCGGTAGCATCCGGGAATGCCTGATGACGCGGCACGCTTCGGTGATCCGCGCATACCCGCTGAGACGATCAACTCGCAATCGCACCTCTTTCGTCTCGCCGCCCTGCCCCCCAACACTTACGACGGGGGTTCACAGCAGCAGGCACACGAAGATAATTTTCCGATTCTCAAAGGCCAAGAGGCCAGCATCCAGCTGATCACGTTGCAGCCCGGAGGTATTCGCGAGCCGCACTGGCATCCCAGTGCGTGGGAGATCAACCTGGTCACCAAAGGCGTCGCGACCTGGGTCCTCATCGACGGAAACGGCAACCACGAGAGTTTCGACGCCCACGTCGACGACCTCGTGTTCGCGCCCCAGGGATCTCTGCACTACTTCGAGAACCGCGGCAAGGAAGACCTGGACGTGCTGATCATCCAGAACAGCAGTGTGTCGGAAGACAAAGACAACATCGGCATAGGTGAGTCCGTGAGTCAGCTTCCGCCCCAAGTGTTGTCCGCTGTCTTCGGCGTTCCCGTGGAGACCTTCACATCCTTCAAAAAGATCGACAACGCGGTCACCATCCTGCGGTCGCACTGATAAGGACGGCCAGTATGCCGATAAATCGTCGCAAGGTCTTGGGTGGCGCGGGCCTGGCCGGCGCCGCAGCCGCGACAGGAGTAGGCGTCGATCGTCTCATCACCGGCGGCCCTTCCGGATATCGCGTTGATCGGGAAGAGCCGATCGCCGATGATGCGGCACGGTTTGGTGATCCCCGCCTACCCGCTGAGACGATCAACTCGCAATCGCACCTCTTCCATCTCGGCGATCAGCCCCTCAGCACCCACGACGGGGGCTCGTTTCAGCAAGCGGACGAAAGCAATTTCCCGATACTCAAAGGTCAGCAGGTCAGCGTCGTGAAGCTCACGTTGCAGCCCGGAGGCATCCGCGAGCCGCACTGGCATCCCAGCGCGTGGGAGATCAACCTGGTCACCAGCGGGGTCGCGGCCTGGGTCGTCATCGACGGAAACGGCAATCACGAGAGTTTCGACCAAAATGTCGGCGACGTCGTGTTCGCACCCCAGGGTTCATTCCACTACTTCGAGAACCGCGGCCCGGCCGACATGAAAATCGTGATAATCCAGAACACCAGCGCTGCCGAAGCCAAAGACAACATCGGCATAGGTGAATCCCTCAGCAGACTCCCACCCCGGGTGTTGTCCGCTGTCTTCGGCGTTCCCGAAGACACCTTCACGCCTTTCAAAAAGATCGACAACGCGATCGTCATCCTGCGATCGCGATAGCCGACGTTCGGTGCGGGCCCTCCGCCTACAGGTTCGCGAAGTTTCGTCGCCGCCGCTTCGCGATAACCTTCCACCGTGATGCGCGTCGCGATCGTGGGTGGGGGAGCCGCGGGTGTGCTCGCCGCCATACATCTGCGCCGAAGCAGACCGGACGCACAGATCACGCTGATCGACGCGTCCGGTAGTCCCGGCACCGGCGCGGCCTACGGCACCAACGATCCGACCCACTTGTTGAACGTTCCCGCGCAGCGCATGTCTGCATGGCCAGACGACCCCGATCACTTCTGCCGATGGCTGGACGAGCGAGCCGTGACGCCGGTCGAGAGCTTCGCACCGCGTCTTGCCTACGGCCGCTACCTGCGAGATCAACTCGCCCTTGCCGACGTGCGGGTCGAGATTGCCGAGGTGGTGGGGTTGCGGCCGGGCGCTCGCGCGCACGTAGCGCTCAACGATGGACGTTCGTTATCGGCGGACGCCGTTGTGCTCGCGTCAGGGCGCCCGCAGAGCGGCATGCCCGACTCGTTGGAGCGTGCCTTCGCTCCGGTGCTGGCCGCCGGCACGGACGGCCGGGTGGTGCTGGATCCATGGGCGCCCGGCGCGCTCGCAGATCTTGGTGCGCTTCGGCCTGCGAACGTATTGGTGATCGGATCGGGACTCACCGGTGTTGACGTCGCGCTGCATCTCATTGCCCGCGGCGCGACGGTGACGCTATTGTCGCGTCACGGCGCTCTCCCGCGCCGATTCCGCGCGACCGGTCCGCCGACGGAGTTGCCCAACCTCGAAGCGCTCGATGCCGAGGTCTCGCTGGAGCAATTGCGGACCGCGCTGGCCGCCGATCTGGCGCACGCCCGGGATGCCGGTGTCGACTGGCGACGGGTGATCGACGCGGTGCGGCCGCACACCGCCCGGCTGTGGCGGTCGTTGGGCTGGGAAGACCAGCGCCGGTTTCTGCGCGAGGACCTGCGGCAGTGGGAGGTGCTTCGGCACCGGATGCCGCCGACGATCGCCGATGCGATCTATGCCGCGATCGATGGTGGCCAACTGGCTATCGAGGCGGGCGACGTCGCCGATGTGTCGCTGCGCGGCAAAGGCGTTGAGTTGGTGGTGACGACCAGCGACCGGTCAGTGCGTCGGCGTGGCGACGCGGTTGTCGTCGCCGCCGGCACGGCGTGGGATCGACGGTCCCTGCATCGCTCCGCGCTCTGGGTGAACCTGTTGGCCAACGACGTCGCGTCGCTGCACCCGTGCGGCGTGGGCGTGCGACTCGACGCAGACGGCTATCTCATCGACGGGGCCGGCGCCGCGGTCCCGGGCATTGTCTGCCTCGGCGCCATCCGTCAGGGCGAGGAGTGGGAGACCACGGCGATTCCCGAAATCCGCAGCCAAGCGGCTGCGATCGCCACGCTGCTGACCGACGACAGTCGTCACCGTCACGTGCGGGCGCCCAACCTGATCAAGACGGCACCGGCATTGACGGGTGCCTCCGCGTCGTACGTCGAGGGTGTGCGTCGCCTGCTCGCCGTCCAAGACGGCGCGTCGACCGCCTTCGCTGCCGCGGTTGCGGAAGATCCGCAGCACGCGCGTGCGCATGTCGCGCTCGCGATGATCGCCACCGAACGGCCCGACCGCGCTGGTGGCCCGGACGCGGTCACCGGCCATCTCGCTCGGGCGCGCGCGGCGCTGGCGCACGGGAGCGACGAAGACCGCAGCCACGTCGAGGCCATCGCGACGTGGTGCGAGAAGGGAAACGCGGCGGGCACCGACGCGCTCATCGATCATCTGGACCGCGTCCCGGACGACGCCGTCGCCCTGCTTGTGCTCGCGCCGTCGATTGCGTTCGCCGGGGCCGGCGAAGCGTTGCCGGACGCGTGGCAGTACGTCGAGCGGTTCACCGGCGTGCACGGTGAGGCGCCCTGGTATCTGGGTTTGCGCGCCTACGGCCGTACGGAACAGGGCCTCTGGTATGACGCGGCCGACTTGGCCGATGCCGCGATGGAACTCGATCCGGGCAACGGCAACGCCGCGCATGCACTGACGCACGTGCACTATGAGACCGACGCGCACGGAGCCGGGCTGAAATGGTTGACGGACTGGATTTCGGGCGACGGCAGCACCCAGCGTTACGTTCCGCACTTTCAGTGGCACGGCGCGTTGCACGAGCTCGCGATGGGCGACGCGGCTGCAGCAGCGCGCCGGTACAACGCGCACCTCGCGCCACCTCGATCCAAGGGCGTGCGCTGTCTCGTCGACGCCGGTTCACTCGCCTGGCGGGCGCGACTGCACCCGGACTGGGTCACCCCGCCCGATCCGATGCGAGTGATCGCCGAGGTTGACTCGCTTGCTTTCGCTCCGCGAACGCCGTTCATTGCATTCCATGCGCTGCTGGTACTGGCCGCAGCGAATGATCCGGTCGCGATCCGCGCGATCGATGTTCCGGGTGCCACCGATGCGCAAGCAGAGACCTTGCGTCTCATCGGCGAAGGTCTGATTGCGTTGACGGCGGGTGAGCCGCGCGCAGCGCTGGACTACCTTCTGGAATCGCTCGCCGGGCTTCCGTCGATCGGCGGCAGTCGAGTGCAGCAGGAAGTGATTCTCGAAACGGCGTTGGCCGCGATGCTGCAACTCGGTGCGCCCGGTCAGGCAGCGCGCCTGCTGTCCCGACATCGCGCTGTACCCGGGCCGCAAGTGACCCGAGGCGCCGTGAACTAGTTTGCCGTGCAACGCATCACAGCGCCTCGGCAGAGCGGCCCTACTGGCCGCCACCTAGGCTAAGTCTCGACGCGGAATCTCCGGTCAAGTGAAGATCGTTTTCTGGGTGCGAAGAATTGCCGGCCGAGTCGCTCAGCCGGGCATAGGCGCTGGCTACCGCGCTGAAGCGGCGTTCGACGGCGGCACGGTCGGACTCTTCGTGCACCGACTCGAGGTTGGCGCGTTGGATCATGGCGGCTTCGTCCATCAGTACGCGCGCCTGGTCGGGGTCGGTGGCCTGCTCCATGACCGCTTTGAGCGCTTCGAGTTGGCGCATCAGCAAGGCGGGCATGCCGGTGCTGGCCTGGCGGATCTTATCGAATGACCGCTGGACCATATTTTGGTAAGTGACCTGCTCGCAGATGACCCGGATGGCGCCGGTGCGGTCGTAGTACGCCGGTGCCGGCGTCCACACCCGCGCGAGCTTGCACAGGGTGTTGCCGAGCCAGTCCACGCACGTCAGTGCGGTGTAGGTGTCGTTGACCGCCGGAGAGAGCGCCCGAATGGCGATCTCGACCAGTTGGTCGATGCCGAAGGCGGGATCTTGGGCGAGGTTGCGGACCGGCCCGGTGATCTGTGCGCGTTTCAGGCGGCGGGCAATGCGGTCGGCGGCCTCGGGGGGCCACACAGCGGCGAGTTCACTGTCCTGCACCAAGAAGTTTCCCGGGCGATAGGGCATGTACACCACCGCATCGGCGGCCGACGCGGCGCGAATCAACATGTCGTAGCGGATGGCCTGCAGATAGCCGCCTTTCGGGGTACGCATCATCGCACCTGACGACTTGATGGTGTCGACCAGCGCTGCGATTTCCTCGCTGTCATCCGGATCGTCTGGGGTGGCCATCCGGATGTCGGGCTTTCGCACCCCGAGGTAGCGCGTCAAATCACCG
>Ga0302326_10023246_pt1 | contig 12641 bp, 9 predicted proteins | sample Palsa_T0_3_FD_202264 | JGI IMG/M metagenome (GOLD analysis project Ga0302326, IMG submission 202264) | Peat permafrost microbial communities from Stordalen Mire near Abisko, Sweden - Palsa_T0_3 | ecosystem: Environmental > Terrestrial > Soil > Palsa > Peat permafrost | place: Sweden: Abisko... | reverse complement strand
TTATTTTCCTGCCATTGTTTCAGAGGCGATTGCGGCCGGGGCCCACACAGTTGTGATTCCAGAGGCGACTTACACATTTCAACCACCAAACGCGATTAACCCTGCAACGGGCGAAACCTGGGCCCAATGTTATTTCAATAATGCTAATCCCTTTAATTGCCCGCCTCATTGGACGATTGGACCTTACCCAACTACACCTTTCACGGCCCCTAGTGGTATCGTAAATTTAGACATTGATCTAAGTGGTTCAACCCTCAATTTCAACTCCCCAGGCTTGGGGATTGAAATCTTAAACGCCTCACGTGTGCGACTAAAAAACTTCACAATAGACTGGCCTAGTCTTCCCATTGCCTCGCTGGGCACCATTGTCGCCGATCCCGATAATTCTGGGCACAACGCTTTAGTCATTGACTCTCGATACCCTGTAACAAGTCCTTATTACCCGGGAGGGAACATCCAAATTCAAGCTGTAGATCCCTGGAATGACTCAAACTCAGTTCCCCCGCCAGGGGTTTATTCGGCTAATCTTTCCGTTGAAGAGTACTTTACATTTCCGTCTCTAAGTCAAGTTGCCCAACCCACGTATGTGGGACGGACTTCGGCAGGAGCTCAGACCTATTCTTGCAAGTCTTGTAATTTTACAAACGTAATAAACCAAGGTCAGCCGTGCTCATTCTTCGATGGCTGCGCCAATTTCGATCCGTTTTCTGTTGGAGAAAGAGTTCTAGTTCGCCATTATAGCTACCTCAACGGCGCGGCTATCGACTTGGTATTCACGGAAGATATCGATCTTGAGAACTTTACGATTTTGACCGGGCCAACCGATGGCGTTGACACGCTTGCGAACGGCGGGTTACGAGGACTTAGAATTAATAAGGGTAACATCATTCGAGGTCCTGGGCGACTTATTACAGTCCCCTCCGGGGCCTTGGGAATTGATCAAGACGATTTCCAATTGGAAAATTCGGTCATTGGATTTGGTGGTGATGACCTTCTCAATATTTCACCAACTCGGTGGGGTATCGATTCTATTGTTCCTGGGAGCAACGATGGCACCGTGGTTACATTTCCGGGGAATTGCCAACCTTCTATTCGGAATGACCCTGTTGCAGGCGATTATCTTGCGTTTTATGACTCCAACTTTATTTATTTAGGATCGGCCCCAGTGGTCTCGGAAACCAATAACTGCAATGCGAATGGAACCATGTCGGCAACTCTAAACCTTCACAATTCAATATCGGCGGCTGTGGCCTTTGTTGATCTGACCGATTCAGATAGTGCCCGCTATTTTATAAAGGGAAATGTTTTTGAATATAATCGGCAACACGGTATGATTCATCCTACGGTTTGATTGACGGCAACACTTTCCGATACAACACCAGTGGAGCCATGATATTTGCAGACGTTACTAACGGAGATCCAGGGCCTGGGGCAGGCAATATTACGATTTCAAATAACGACATCTCACTGTCTCCAAGCTCACCTTACAATAATGTTCTGGGGGCAATCACAATACTGGGACTTGATTCGAATTCAAACATCATTAAAGGGCCTTTATTTCAGAAACTTGTTTTAAGCGGTAATAGCATTTCAGATGTTACAAGTGCTGCCATCGCGTTTACCTCGACCCAATATCTCGCTTTGGAGTCAAACACGGTGACAAATTCAAACGAGTCAAAGTATAACTCGTGGGGGAATTTATTTAGTCCGTTGTCACCCAATGATTCTATTCTCATTTATGGTTCGAGTACGGGAGTAGTCTGTGCCAGCACGATCAAGGGCAGATCGTCCGGGCCTATAGGAGTGAGCAGCAAAGTCGACAAAAATATTGCAGTTGAACGGTCCTGCTCGCAATGAGATGAGCCACCGCTGCTGACTGGAATCAGCACTTCGCTCAATCCCTCCCGGCGCGGCCTCGCCATGGGCCTGAAGTCCTTTTTGTTATTCAGCGGATTCGGTTTGGGTGCTTTGGCCTTTGAGTCCCCTCTTGAAATACGGATTCGGCACCGCGCTGGCGGTCTTTGCGCTTGTTCAATTGTGCCTTGCAATTGTGGCAGTGCGGCTATTCGAAGTAGAGATTCTTCAGCAGCGCGATCATGCCCTCTGATCGTCCAATCGTTCCGCCTTCCCACAGAGAGCGGGGATGTTCGACACTTTTGGCCGACGTTTAGGACAAGATCGGGCAGGATATTGGGTATGGGCAAAGAGAATCCGGTGTTGGTACTGGCGTCGGGAGACGATCCGCGGTTTGCCATGCTGAATGAGCTACCGCACACAGTATGCGAGCAGGTTGCTGCGTGCGCCCAGCCTGGGAAGGACGCGACGGTGATTCTGCTGTGGTCGGGTTCGCGGGAGTTGCTGCGCGAATTCTTTGCGATTTGCGGGAAGGTGCGCTGGGTACACTCCCGGGCCGCAGGACTGGACAACCTGTTGTTTCCGGAACTCGTGGAGAGCCAAGTCCTGCTGAGCAACGGCCGCGGCGTGTTCAGCGCGTCGCTCGGGGAGTTTGTTCTGGCAGCGATTTTGTATTTCGCGAAGGATTTCCGGCGGATGATGCGCAACCAGACGGCATCTGTCTGGGAGCCGTTCGACGTGGAAGAGATTGGTGGACAGACGGTTGGGATTTTGGGCTATGGCGACATTGGCCGAGCTGTGGCGAGCCGCGTGCATGCCATGGGCATGCGCGTGCTCGCAACGAAGCGGCATGTTCCCGGATCGATTGATCCGCTAGTGCAGCACTTCTACAAGCCAGAGGAGCGAAGGGAGATGATCGCGCTCTCTGACTACATAGTGCTGACGGCCCCATTGACCGAGGAGACGCGGCACATGATCAGCGACGCGGAGTTCGCGGTGATGAAGCCGACGGCGGTCGTGATTAACGTGGGACGCGGGCCGGTCATTGACGAGTCGGCGCTGCTGCGTGCGCTAGCGGCCAAGCGAATCAAAGGAGCGGGGTTAGATGTGTTTGAGCATGAACCGCTGCCGGCGGGACATCTGCTGTACAAGCTTGATAATGTTTTGTTGTCGCCGCACTGCGCGGATCACACGGCCGACTGGCAGGATCAGGCGATGCGCTTCTTTCTAGAGCAGTATCGCAGGTTTGAGAAGGGCGAGCCGCTGAAGAATATTGTGAATAAGCGGTTGGGATATTGAGGAGCGGTATCCCCTGCAGCGATGAGAATGGCCCAACCGGGATTAGAGGGGAGCAAAGGCGATCTCCTCGAAGCCGACTTGTGGCCCGAACAATCTCCAATTCGCTCGTGAACATCGGGAATCGTTGGGATTTGGACCACTCCCGTGCTCGGTACTTTCTTCAGGAGGAAAAAAATCAGGCGACGACCGCGAGCTCTGGCTCGTGACTTGCGAGTTCGACAGGCAAGTACTTCGTCGAAGCTGGGTTCTCTGTACTTCCGCCCACAGCCCGTGCGATGAAGAAGTCCTGTGCGCTAAAGCGATTGCCGTTGTCAGACTTGTTGGCGCTCTCCTGATAAGTGCGTGCATAACTCCCGTCCTGGCGCAGGATGCGCGCCTTTCTCGTGTCCTTTAGATAGCTCTCAAGAATTTCGCCAAACACGCGTTCACGCAGAACTGGGTTCTTGACTGGAAACATGACCTCGACCCGCTCGTATAAGTTTCGCGACATCCAATCGGCGCTGCCCAGATAGATGTCGGGCTCGCCGCCATTCTCGAAATAAAAAATGCGGCTGTGCTCGAGGAATCTTCCTACGATGCTACGCACCCGAATCCGATGGCTGAGGCCTCTCACGTTGGGGCGCAACGCGCAGGCGCCACGAATAATGAGATCGATCTCGACCCCAGCTCGCGAAGCCCGGTAGAGCGCCTCGATGACGGGCTGGTCCAGCAACGCGTTCACCTTGGCGATGATCCGGGCCGGCCGCTTGCGCCGGGCGTGGTTGGTCTCGCGATCGATTAATTCGATGCAGTTCCTGGCTAGATCGACCGGCGCGACGAAGAGCGGTTTGTAGTTTTCCTGTTCTGAGCGGGCGGTAAGAAAGTTGAAAACCGCGTGCGCTGCGGAAGTCATTTCCGGTTCGCAGGTCAGCAGGCTCAGGTCAGAATAAAAGTGCGCCGTGGAAGGATTATAGTTGCCCGTCCCCAGGTGGGCGTATTGCCGTATCTCCCCATCTGAGTCCTGCCGGGCGAGCAAAGCCAGCTTGCAATGGGTTTTCAAACCTACGAGCCCATAAAATACCTGGACGCCCGCCTCCTCCAGCGACCGCGCCCAGCGAATGTTGGAAGCCTCATCAAAACGGGCCTTCAACTCGACCACGACGGTTACTTCCTTGTTCTGTGCTGCCTCTATGAGGGCGCCCACAATCGGAGAGTTTTCGTTGGTCCGGTAGAGCGTTTGCTTGATGGAGAGCACATGCGGATCTCGCGCGGCCGACTCGATAAAACCTACGACCGCGTCGTACGAATCGTAGGGGTGGTGAAGCAGGATGTCTTGTTTTCGGATCTGCTCGAAGATGTTCGATACTTTCGGCGCAAAGGTCATGCTCTTCGCCGTGAAAGGCTGAAATTTCAAGTCATTCCTAGGAGTCTGTTCCGCCAGGGAGAACACGCGCGAAAGGTTAACCGGGCCCGAAGTCTTGAATACCTGCCATGGCTGCAAACCAAATTGCCGCGACAGCGGTTCGACGATCTCCTTGGCTGCGGAGGTCTCAATTTCCAGCCGAACTACGTCGCCTCGGCGCCGGCTGTGCAACTGCGTGTCCACCAGTTCGAGCAGACTGCGCGATTCTTCTTCGTGGAGATACAGATTGCTGTTCCGCGTAGCGCGAAACGCACCCGACGAGATGACGTCGTATCCTTTGTAGAGATTGCGAGTGTGCGTCTCGATCAGGTCATGCACAAAGATGTAATCGATGCTGTCTCGTTTGCTGGGAACCCTCACCAGACGAGCAATTTTCCGGGGCACTGTAACCACGCCAAGGTAGGTTGTGCCTGCCTTCGAACGATGGCGTAGATGGAACCCCACGCACAAGGCTTTGTTGATTACGTGAGGAAACGGGTGCGAAGGATCGATGGTGACAGGAGTGAGAAGGGGATCGACCTGTCGCACAAAAAAGAGGTCCATCGCAGCTCTGCCGGCACGATCGAGGTGCGCCGCCGGCAAAATGCGGATACCCTCGCGGACCAGCGCTGGCACGAGCTTCTGGTTCCAACACTCGTATTGGCTGGTCACAAAGGCATGCAGTTCACGGGCGAGGCGCTCCAGTTGCTCTTCGGGCGAGAGTTCGTCAGGACCGGCAAGTTGATTTAGTTGTTCCGCCTGTTGCAGCAGTCCGGCCACGCGCACTTCAACGAATTCGTCGAGATTGCTGGCGGTGATGGCCAGAAACTTAACTCTCTCGAGCAACGGATTGCCTTCGTCCTGAGCCTCCTCGAGCACGCGCCGATTAAAGGCCATCCATGATTCGTGGCGATTGAAATAGTTGCGGGGATCATCCAGGCGGATTCGCGATGCGGGCAAGGGACTCCTCCCAAATGGGAGCCATCGTACCGCGAGACTGTGAATAGATTGTTACAGCTTGCAATCCACTTCTCTTACGGACAGAAATCCTGGCCGCCATCCTTCAGGCGATTGCCTTGGAACCTTCTGGCTGGCCCGCCGTCTCACCGATATGGTCAAGATTGACGCCCGTGGTCTCAATGCGAAAGAGCCACGTCACAGCCGCTCCAAGCAATGATGCGATGATCAAGCCGTGCAACCACCGTGTGCCGATCGTGACCAGAAGAATAGGAAATAGGAACGCGGTCGCAACCGCACCGATCTTGGCAAAGCTGCCGCGAACCCGGCGCCTTTACGGCGGATTGCGGTCGGGAAGACCTCACCGGCGAGAAGGTAGGTCTGCGCATTCGGGCCAAGATTGGTCATGAAATTGAATAACATGAAGCCCGTGAAGATTAGCGGAACCTTGAGTCCGCCGCTGATATCGACCGAAAGCGAAGCGAGAAGGAGTCCGACCGCACAGCCGATGAACCCGACAATTTGGAGTCGAATGCTTCCCAGCTTGTCGGCGAGCACGACCGCAAAGGCAATCCCAACGATGAGCAGAACGGTGATCATCGCCGCTCCCCGAGCGGCCAGGATGTGGTTTGCGATGAGATCGCTCAAACTGCGAAGGTGATCGGCCTCCTTGCCGATTGCAGCGGCCTTCAGCAGACCCATGCGTCACACTTCAAACGCGCCAGAGCATCTTAGGGAAATCAATCCCGGTACAGCAGCCCTTCTCGAATCGTAGATCATGCCGTCCCGCACGTACGGGACTACAATGGCAGCGGGCCGAGACCGAGAACGGAAGGCTGGGAGATTATCGAAGATGCCCCCGGGCGACGCGCAGAGAACTTGGTTTCCGGAAATGATCGTTCGTTTGCGGGCGGAATGGCACGAGGGGCTGTCGATTCCCACCCTCATCGGCCTGCGGAACGAGCTAGACGGAACGCTTCACCGGATTCGGGCCAGCCGCAACATCCAGACACCCATCATCACTTGCCGCAGGTGTGGGCGGACGGGGCATGCTGCCGAACCACGTGTCAGCGTGCGCGCCTTGATCCTGGCGCTGGCCCGGTTCGAAGTCGCGTCGAGGGCTCAAACCCGCGCGCTGGAAAAAGAATGGGCATCATACCGCAAGCAACATCGCCTGGACATCGAAGGAAAAGCCTTGGCAGAGATTGCGGAAAGCTGTCGGCATTAATGATCGCGGAAGGTTTCCCCGCCCATCGTAGGCGATTCGGAACTAATCCGTGTCCCCTTGAGCACACAAACGGGTTCGAGGATCCCAAGCCGACTTCTGGACCGCGTCAAACCGGTGTTCCGTCGGAGCGGACCACAGATTTGGAATTGTCACTCGCCGCAAACGGTCGCCGGGACGTCACCTTCTCGACGATGACTACTGGCATTCCCACTTGGGGAAGGAGGTGCTTGTGGTCCATTTTCTTGATCTTGACCCTGAAGGTATCTGACTGGCTTCCAGGTGCAAGTACCATCGACCACTCTGATCTAAGATTAAGTTCTTGGGTGCTTTCGACTACTCATGATTCTGGACGGCGCCAAGGTTCGGCAGACAGTCCGGCGGCTATGGCGGAGTCGAGGATTTTCCTCGTCCATAATCTTGACGCTCGGGCTGGGGATTGGGGCCACGGTCTCAGTCTTCAGCATCATCTATTTGGTGATGATTCAGCCGCTGCCATACCCGGATTCGGCGCATCTGGTCAGCGTCTTTCAGAGCAAAACAGCGAACGACGAAGCCGATGTTGAGGGTTTTTCTCCGGCGAACTTTCTAGATTTTCGCGAGCGCAACCATTCTTTCACCGACCTCGCGGCCTATTGCGGTTTCAATTACAACTTGACCGGAAACGCCGAACCCAGACATCTAGAGGGAGTCGCAGTCTCGTCTGCATTTTTTTCGATTCTGGGCATTCAGCCTATGCTTGGGCGTACGTTTCTGCCGGGCGAGGATAGCTTTTCGTCGTCCCACGCAGTACTTCTAAGCCACCATCTTTGGTCGGGTGAGTTCCACGGTGATCCGCAGATTGTTGGCAAAACGATCTCTTTGAATGGCGAGCCATTTAATGTCGTCGGCGTCATGCCTCGTGGTTTCCGCTCTCTCGGAAATGATGAAACCGAACTGTGGATTCCCTTGCAGCAGCAGATTCGCCCCGATCGCATGCTGTGGCGTGATCAATACTTTCTGGGAGTCCTGGGCCGGCTACGAACGGGTATGACGCTCGATCAAGCTCGTGCCGAAATGAACCGCATTGCCGCTGAGGTACGAGCCCAATACCCAACTTCAGACAGCCTTTCCGGCGCAGTGGTCATGCCTTTGCAACAGGCTCTGGTGGGCGATACGAAACAATCTCTACTACTTGCCCTCGGCGTTGTCATCCTGGTGTTGCTGATTGCCAGCTCCAACGTAGCCATTCTGATGCTGGCCCGAGTCAGCGGACGCACGCGCGAATTGGCGGTGCGGATGGCCTTGGGCGCAAGTGCACCGCAAATCCTCAGCGACGTGCTGGCCGAGAGTGCAATTCTCGGCTTGCTCTCCGGTTTACTGGGCCTTTTCCTGGCTTTGCTCGGCCGCAAAATATTCCTCCAGTTTTCCCCGGACAACGATGTCTTCAGCTTGATTCAGATCAATCCTGCGGTTTTGGTCTTTGCTGTGTCCGTATCGCTGATCGTCGGACTTGGTTTTGGGTTGCTGCCGGCATTAAAGGTGCTGAAAGCCGACGTTCAACACATACTTCGGAATGCCGGGAACGCAACCACGATGGACCGAGGCGGGCGTCTTCTACGCCATGCGCTGGTCACCGGCGAACTCTCTCTTTCCATCGTGTTGCTGATTGCCACGGGGTTGTTGCTGCGCAGCATGCTGAATTTGCAGCATCAACCACTTGGCTTTCGCTCGGAGCATGTGCTCACAAATCGGATCGCGTTGCCTCGAATCCGCTATCAGAACGACAACGATGAAGCTCGTTTCTATACTCGAGTAGCCCAGGTCCTGCGCGATTCCCCTGGAGTGGAAGCCGTTGGAATGGGCTACCCACTGCCCCTGCAGCGGGATCCCTTCTGGGCGCGCTTCACCATTGCAGGGAGAAGTGCGAGTCCAGGGGAGTCTGAAGAAGCATCTCTAAGTTTTGTGGATTCGGGATTCCTCGGGGTAATGAAGATCCCTATACTCAGCGGGCGTAATTTCACTGACGCGGACGATGCCAACGCTCAACCAGTGGTTATTGTCAGCGCGTCCTTTGCGAGGAAGTATTGGCCGAGGGAGGATGCTATTGGGAAATACATTTCCATCCTCCGCGACCCCGCAGTTCCGCGCCGCGTGGTAGGTATTGTTGGGAACGTGAAGAGTTCTGTTGAGGAAGATCTTCTCCCAACGATGTATGTCTCCTGCAGACAAATGCCGTTTCAATCGATGGAGCTCGTTCTGCTCACCCGCGAAGCGCCCGGTCCCGTTGTGGCCAACATTCGCCGGGCGATTCAAAGCGTCGATCCGGAACAACCAGTCGACGAAGTCACCTCGATGGAGGCCATCGTTCATGACGCGCTGCTGCCCTGGCGGTTCGCGCTTTCGCTTCTGGGCGGCCTGGCTGGGTTGGCAATCGTCCTGACCGGTATTGGCCTGTTCGCGGTCGTTTCCTACCTAGTCCGGGAAAGGACGAAGGAATTAGGTCTCAGAATGGCGATCGGTGCTTCGCCTGGCAGCGTAATGCAGCTTGTGGTGAGCCAGAGTCTGAAGTTGGCTCTGTTCGGGACAGGTGTCGGCTTGGCGCTTACGTTCATAATCGCTCACTTGATGACCAGCATGGTATACGGCATTCATCCGAACGACCCTGCCGTTTTTCTCGTTGTGGCCCTCTCCGTTGCTGCGGTTTCAATCTTGGCAGCCTACATTCCAGCACGCAGGGCATCACGGATCGAGCCTATGGCAGCCCTGCGAGAACAATAGCGCCTCCGCAGATGGGTTGGCGATCGATCGCTACTGGACGTCAATTACGGAAGCTATCCCCAACCTTAGTAGATCTCTCTGCCGGTGAATTGCCCGTGTTTTTGTCGGGAGGGGGACATCGTGGTTTGCTCAGGGTGATTCAGTGTGCAGCTAGCGATCTCTCGGCGAGGAAACCGTCGCGGCACTGTTTGGCGGCGGAGAGTAACTCTGCGAATTCGGGTGTGCCTCGCAGGTTCGCGAGCATGGGATTGGTCTGCAGGTCGGTATAGGCGCAGTAATGCCCCGCGATTGCGCTCTTGATCAGACGCACAGCGGTATCCTTCGGGCCACAGAGGGCCAAATATTCCGTGTTTACGTATTTGGCCTCGGGGTCGTGATAACCCGAAAGAATCTGCGCCAAGTCCCGGGACGCCTTATCCACATCCGCAGCGGGCGCATGGTTGAGGCAGGCATCGACCATTCCTTTGCCAGGCCAATCGTTCGCCAATTTCCCAACCTGTTCCCGCGCCTGCGACACGTTGCCGGTGCGAAAGAAATACCCGACCAGAGTCCCTTGTGCCCATCTGGAACCGGCGTCGAGCTGAATAAAATCCATCGCCCGTGCGAAGTTGCCTTGTTCCATCAAAGTGAGACTACACGAACGATAGCGATAGTTGCCCGGGTCCAGCGAAAGCGCAGTTTCACATTCGTGCGCGGATTCGTCGAGTATGCCGCCATAACGGAGCACATACGACAAAGCGAAGCGCGCCGAGGCCTTTTCCGGATACCGCTCCACCAGCGCCTTGCCCTCCTGGTAGGCCTTGACGAGTTCGCCTCCTTCTACGCGAATTGTAATGAGCTGGGCTGCGGCACTGACCAGGTTCGGATCGAGCGCCACCGCTCGTTCCAGGGCAGATTGCCCGCGCTGATACACCGCTTCCCCGCCGTTCGAATAGGTCGCGTCGTAATAGTAGCGATATCCCAGGGCCTCCCAGGCGGGTCCGTAGGTGGGGTCCATTCCGACCGCGCGTTCGAGCATGGCGATCGCGTCTTTATTCGGCTGCGGATCATGCGGCAGGGCGATGCTTCGAAGGTAGAGGTCGTAGGCCTCTTCGTTCTTGGGATGAGTGCCGGCTTCCCCTGCATCTGCTCCAGCTCCCAGAGCGGGAATCAACCCCTGGCGAACCTTCGCCGTGATTTGACTCCGCATCGCGATCAGGTCGGGAGCGGCAACGGTCATGGTATCGCGCCAAACCGAGCGGTTGTCGCCGATGTCCACGGCTTCCAGCGTGATCTGTATTTGATCGCCTTGTTTCATGTAGTGACCGGTGACGACGTCGGTCACATGCATAGCCCTGCCCGCCTCCTGTAAGTCGAGGCCCGGAGAGTCGTACTTGCTGGTGGTGGCGAACGGCCGAATCGAAAGCGAACGCGCATAGCTGAGTGATGTCGCGATTTCGTCGGCCAGAGCAAGGCGCAGAAAATCCACATCTTTATCCGAGCCGATGTTCTGCAACGGAAGAACGGCTACGGTTTTCTGGCTCATAGTAGACGCAACCGGCTCAGAACGCCGCTTCCCGAGCCAGAAAACAGCAGCTACCGCAACAACGACGACGACTGCAACCGCGGCCAGCACTCCTGCGATCTTGCCGTAGGAGTGGCTTGGCGCGGGAGCGATGGGCCCCGCCGTCGATTGCGATGCGGACGACAAAACTGAAGCAGGCGCAGAAGCCGAGCCAGATGCTGACACCGGCCTTTGCATGGCCGGAGACGAGCTTTCCGATGCAACCGCCACCGGCCCCGAACCGGCTGCCTCCGTCGGGTGCGACTCCGTTTCCCGTTTCAGCCGCTTCAGGTCGGCCCGCATGTCCGCTGCGTGCTGGTAACGCAACTCGCGGTCTTTCTCCATCGCCTTATTGATGACGTCTTCGAGCTTCGGCGGCACATCGGGGTTCAGCCGGATCGCCGGAGTTGGGATGCGATCCAGAATTCCCTGAAAAATAAGCGCCGACGTATCTCCGCGAAAGGGCACCATGCCGGTGGCCATTTCGTAGAGCACAGCTCCAAATGAAAATAGGTCAGTTCGGGAATCGAGTTCCTTTCCCTTCGCCTGCTCGGGAGACATGTAAGCGACGGTGCCAATCGCCGAGCCTGGGCTGGTGAGGTGGGGCTCGGCAATGGTGGCCTCGACGGTCGCCCCCGACAGTTCCGATGGCCGATTGCCGGGCAGCATGACCTTGGCTAGGCCGAAATCCAATATCTTTGCGTGGCCGCGCTTGGTCACGAAAATATTCGCCGGCTTGATGTCGCGATGGACAATTCCCAGCGCGTGGGCGGCATCGAGGCCATCCGCAATTTCGATGCTGAGCGAGAGCAGTGTCTCCAGTTCCACGGGACGGTTGCCGATGATGTGCTTCAGCGTCGCGCCGTCGAGGTACTCCATGACGATGAACGCCTTGCCATCCTCCTCGCCGATGTCGTAAATGGTGCAGATATTCGGATGGTTGAGCGCCGAAGCGGCTTTAGCCTCGCGGCGGAACCTCCCCAGGGATTGCGCATCCTGAGCCACATTTTCAGGAAGGAACTTCAGAGCGACGAAGCGGTCCAAGCGGGTATCCTCGGCCTTGTAAACGACGCCCATACCGCCGCCGCCCAGTTTGTCGACGATGCGGTAATGCGAAATGGTTCGGCCGATCATCAATGAATTAAGAAGAGATACGCGGCTTTCGGGTCGGTCTATCTTACGGACGCGGCATCTCCTAGTCAAAATCAATGGGCAAGAGCATGTCAAACGCAGAAACGCCGGCGTTCTGAAGGAATAACCGTGAGGCGTCGAACAACTCCCGGTTCGTCGGCAACGCTTCCCTTACAGGATTAAGGGAAGAGTTGCCCGGCATCCGCTCACAACGGGCGGCGAGCTCCAAAATGGAGCTCCACCTTGATATCATCGCTGGTCAAACGGAGCAACCATGCGCAAGCTGATTTTCGCTCTCTTTCTTCTGCTTTTATCAATCCCCATTGTGTCAGCGCAACAGTTTGATGTCGTCCTTGATGGCGGACGAGTCATGGATCCTGAGACTGGCTTGGATGCCGTGCGCAACGTGGGCATCCGCGACGGAAAGATTGTCCGCATCTCGTCTGACGCGCTGAGCGGACGGCGTGTCGTCCATGCCAGCGGGCTGGTGG
>Ga0302326_10023244_pt1 | contig 12642 bp, 7 predicted proteins | sample Palsa_T0_3_FD_202264 | JGI IMG/M metagenome (GOLD analysis project Ga0302326, IMG submission 202264) | Peat permafrost microbial communities from Stordalen Mire near Abisko, Sweden - Palsa_T0_3 | ecosystem: Environmental > Terrestrial > Soil > Palsa > Peat permafrost | place: Sweden: Abisko... | reverse complement strand
AATCCCGTGCCGGTCAGAGTCAGTACGAATGCCGCGGCGCCTGCGTGCGACGAGCTCGGGCTGACACCGGTCAGCGTCAGTGGAGCGTCCACGGTATTGAAATTCGCGAACACCAGCGTCTCGTCATCCGCGATCAGCGACTTCGGGTTGGCTGTTCCGGTCAGGTCATAGGTCCAACCGGCGAAGACCCAACCGCTGTCGGGTGTCGGTGTGGCGGTGAACGTGAGCCGGTGCCCCGTGGGATAGAAGCCGTCCTTGGTCGGCGATGCCGGCGTCAGTACCGCCGAGCCGCCGCACGGCGGATAGTCGAAATTGGTGGCTGGCGCAAACTCCGGGGTGACGGTCGCGATGTAGTCGGTGCCCACGGCTGGCAATGAGGTGATGCGATGCGACAGGGTGCCGCCGTCGCTCCAGCTCGTGAAATGAAAACGGCTGTTGATGCTGTAGGGAATTTCCAGGGAGTCCAGACGCAGAGAATGTGAACTGCCCGGTTTCCAAGTCTTATCGTAGTATTGGGAATAGTTCTTGGGCGTGTAGACGAATTCCGTATCCACATAGGCGTAGAGATTGGAACTGAAGGTCTCGGGCTGCACGTCTACCGTGTAGATCGGTGTATTCGAGAAATACACGGTCGTGTTGATGGGATCGCCGGTGTCCGGCACATCAAAGGTCTTGGGGTTGGCGCCGAGACCGCCCTGGAGCCAGTACGGACCGTTGTTGAAGGAATAGAAATTCCAGCCGCCGTTGGCACTCGCGGTCAAAGTCGCCTGTTGACGCGCCACCAGGAATTCACCCGTTATGCCGTCATAGCTCTGCGGCAAGGGTGAGACCGCCGCCTGGCCCGTGCCCGCCGGGTAGATCGTGGTGCTATAGGGCACGAGCTGGATGAAATTCGCGGAATAGGTCGCAACCTCCGGCGTCGTGGTCGGGAACGGCCCGCTGCCATTGCCCGGCGTGACCAGGATCGAATGGCTTTGCTCGGTGCTGTCACTCCAGCGGCCGTACGTGTAATAGAACGTCTCGGCGATCGCCGGATTGCTGTTCAGGATGTCGCCCGAGACGCTCTGAGCCGGCGAGGGCACATCCAGCGTGTGCGATGAGAACAACGGCCAGGCATAGGATTGCGGCGTGATGATGCTCACGCCGTCGACGATGACGTTCAGGCCAACCGGATTGGAGGTGACCGTGACCTGCGTCGGGGGTGCGCCGTACAGGCGCTCGATGGTTTCCTTGTCGCCGGCTGAATAATCGACCTTGGGCAACGCCGGTGTGCCCGTCGCGCCGGCAAAGGCCGGCACGCCTTCATACCCACGCAGCGGAATACCGGCCGGAATCGACTCGATCACGGCGCCGCCATTGCGCGTAAAGGCATACGGAATGTATTGCATGACCGATGCGTAGTCATAAGACGAGAGAATCTGCTGGTTGTCGCTGATGATTTCAAAGTTGGACCACGAACCCTTGATGACGTTGTCGTAGTTGACCGTGATGTAGCTGTCGCGGTCGGGGCGCGACTGCTCGTGCCACAAGCCGATCACGTGACCCATCTCATGAAGAATCGTCCCCAGCGTGCAATCGGTCGAGCCGGTCATGGGCTGCGCCGGTATCGCCTCGTAGCCTTCATCGGCTTCGCACACGCCGGTGGTGTCATCGGCACTCAGATCGATGTCGACGTAATTCGGACCGTCGGCGGATGTCCAGGAAACCCACTGTATTAGATTCGGAAAATCCGCTTTGTAGATCGCAATGGCGGCATTGATTTTCGGGGTCGCATTGGGATCGGAGCCCGCATCGATCACGTAGTACACCGTGGCGACGCCATTGACTTTCGGCCACAGATATTGCGAATACGCCACGGCCAGGGAATCGCGCTGCACTCCAGCACCTGTCTGCGGGCTGGCTGCACCGGTCGGGCCTTGTGCGCTCGCATAGGCAGCGAACAGACTCACGCTCATCAGCGCGAGGATTCTGGGATAGCGGGTGAACATGTTCTGCCCTGAAATGTTTGTATCGGCCATGCCGTTTGGCTCGAGCATGTACCCCTGCCAGAAGTGCTGTCAATGCGATCGCGGCATCGCTGATGCGGCCGCGCGCGCGCCGCTAAATGCTGTCTTTTACTTGACATAAAGGTAGCCGCCGTCCGCTCGTCGATGGATCGGGGCAAGCCGGTGCATTACACTGCAATGCACCGCGACGCTGGAGAGTCCATGCGCAAGGGCATCATCCTCGCCGGCGGAGCCGGCACCCGCCTGCACCCGGTCACCTACGCGGTCAGCAAACAGCTGCTGCCGATTTATGACAAACCGATGGTGTACTACCCGTTGTCGACCTTGATGCTCGCGGGCATTCGCGAGATTCTGCTGATCAGCACGCCCACGGATCTGCCGGCCTACGAGCGTCTGCTGGGGGATGGCAGGCGCTGGGGATTGTCCTTGAGCTATGCCGCGCAGCCCAAGCCGGAGGGCCTGGCACAGGCCTTTATCATCGGCAGGGAATTCGTGGGCTCAGATCCGGTAGCGCTGGTGCTCGGGGATAATCTCTTCTACGGTCACGGCTTGTCCGAGCAGCTGCAGCGCGCCGCGGATCGCAGCACCGGGGCGACTGTCTTCGCCTATCACGTGAAGGATCCGCAGCGTTATGGGGTGGTGCACTTCGATGCCCAGGGCCGGGCGCTCGGGATCGAGGAGAAGCCCTCTGAGCCCAAGTCCAGCTATGCCGTGACGGGACTGTATTTCTACGATGCAGCGGTGCTCGATATTGCCGCATCCCTCGCACCTTCGCCGCGCGGGGAACTGGAGATCACGGATGTGAACCGCCAGTACCTGCAGCGTGGTCAATTGCAGGTGGAGCTGCTCGGTCGCGGCACGGCCTGGCTGGACACCGGCACGCACGAGTCGCTGCTGCAGGCGGCGATGTTCATCGAGGCGATCGAGAATCGGCAGGGTCTGAAGGTATGTTGCCCGGAGGAGATCGCCTATCGGGCAGGCTTCATCGATGCGCCGCAGCTGGAGAGGCTGGCGCAGCCGCTGCGCAAGACCGAGTACGGGCTCTATCTGCTCGGATTGCTCAGCGAGAGGCAGTGATGGAATTCAAGTCGTTGCCATGAAAGTACTGATCACCGGCGCCTCCGGCCAGGTGGGCAGCGCACTGCGCGCAAGCCTGCCGGTGCAGTTCGAGCCACGCCTGCTCACGCGGCAGCAACTGGATATCGCTGATGCTGACGCCGTGCGCACCGAAGTGGCGGGATTTCAACCAGCCCTCATCATCAATGCCGCCGCTTACACGGCGGTGGACAAAGCCGAATCCGAACCTGAACTCGCCGGCGCCATCAATGCACGGGGTCCGCGCCATTTGGCGCAGGCGGCGCAGGCGATCCCCGGCTGCCGTCTGCTGCATATCTCCACCGATTATGTGTTTGACGGCGCCGCCTCCGAGCCCTACAAGCCCGGCGATGCCACCAATCCGCTCAGCGTCTATGGGCGCACCAAGCTCGAGGGTGAGCGCGCGGTGCTCGAAGTGCTGGGCGGCCGAGCCGTGGTGCTGCGCACCGCGTGGGTCTACGCAGCGCGCGGCAAGAACTTCCTGCTGACCATGCTGCGGCTGATGCGCGAGCGCGGCCTCGTGCGCGTGGTCGCGGACCAGCTGGGCGCTCCCACGGCGGTCGACTCGATCGCCGGCGCGCTTTGGGCCATCGCCCAGAGACCGAATATCCAGGGTATTCTGCATTGGACTGACGCCGGCAAGGCGAGCTGGTGCGATTTTGCATCGGCAATTGCCGAGGACGCGCGCGCCGCGGGATTGCTGACCACTGCGGTCCAGGTTGTCCCCATTACGACTGCCGATTACCCGACGGCCGCGCACCGGCCGGCCAACAGCGTGCTCGACTGCAGCGAAGCCATTGCGCAGTTGGGCCTTGGACCGAAGCCCTGGCGGGTCAATCTGCGTACCACGCTGGCGGCCATGACGCGCGCGTGAACGCGATCGCCGATGCGGCGATGCAGCGGCTTACCTATACTGGCAATTCAGATTCAGTCACGACACGACACATCGGTAGCAAAGCATGGCGCGACTTCTCATCACCGGCGGGGCCGGATTCATCGGGGCCAATTTCGTCCACTACTGGCTGGCCCAGCATCCCGGCGAGCGGGTCGTGGTGCTCGATGCCCTGACTTACGCGGGCAATCGGGCCAATCTGCAGGCGGCGGAACATCGCCCCGAACTGCGTTTCGTTCACGGCAATATTTGTGACACGGCGCTGGTCGAGCAACTGCTGCGCGAGGAGCAGCTCGATACCATCGTGCACTTCGCGGCCGAATCGCATGTCGATCGCTCCATCGAGGGGCCGGATGCTTTTGTCGAGACCAACATCATCGGTACACATTCGATGTTGAAGGCCGCGCGGCGCGTGTGGCTCGAACACAAGCGAGTCCCGTGGCATCGCTTCCATCATGTCTCGACCGACGAGGTCTATGGCTCGCTGGGGCCCAAGGATGCGGCCTTTACCGAAGCGACCGCGTACGCGCCCAATTCCCCTTACTCAGCCAGCAAAGCGGCCTCGGATCACCTGGTGCGCGCCTACCACCATACCTTCGGTCTGCAGACCACGATCAGCAACTGTTCCAACAACTACGGACCCTATCAGTTTCCCGAGAAACTCATTCCGCTGATGATCTCGCAACTGCTGGCCGGCAAGTCATTGCCGGTCTATGGCGATGGCCGCAACATCCGCGATTGGCTGCATGTGGAAGACCACTGCCGCGGCATCGAGGCGGTGCTGAAGCAGGGCAGGCACGGCGAGGTCTACAACATCGGCGGCCGCTCCGAATGCGAGAACATCGAACTGGTACGCATGCTATGTACGATCGTCGATGAGCATCTGCACTCGAGCCCGCAGCACTGCCAGCGTTTTCCGCAATCGTCGGTGGCGCAGGGCCAGCAGAGCGAAAAGCTGGTCAGCTTCGTCAAGGATCGTCCCGGGCACGACCGCCGCTACGCCATCGATAGCGCGAAGATTGAACGCGAATGTGCCTTTCAACCGCGCATCTCGCTGCAGGCTGGTCTGCGCGCGACCGTGGCCTGGTATCTCGAGCGCACCGATACCCTCAAGACCGGCTGGCAGCGAACGCTCGTCCAGTAGGCGCCTTACGGCGCCAGATCGATAGCGGCATCATCCAAGCGAAGACGGAAGTACAGCGCCTTCTTCAATGAATGAATGGCCAAACGGGTGTCATGGATCGCTGCCGCTTTGTTGCCCCCAAAATCATCCGCAGCGCTCTCCATCTCCTTGAGCGCCGCCTGCATATTCTCGAGTGCATGAACGATACGCGGGTGGGCGGCTCGCTCCGATTGAATGGTCGCCGTCTGAGCCGACGCCACCATCGGCTGACTCCCGAGCGCTAGGCCCAAAAGGAGTGCCGTCACCACAGCTTTATTGCGTAATCTCATTTGGGACTCTCCCGATTGTTAGAGTTGGGTGGATTTTATCATCCGAACGCGCTTGTGGGCGCCAAATAGAAGCTAGTCATCATCCGGATCGGTGAACGGCCGCTTGTCGTCGATGAAGTACTGGGCGCCGAGTGCGGTGGGAATGACCTGGAAGGCGATCGGCGTTTGGGTCAGGTTGAAGCAATCGGCGAGGTCATCGGCCGCCACATCAGCATAGCCGACAGTGGGCAGGCTGAAAGTGGTCTCGACGAATTTCAGGATGCTGCCGAAGTCGTGCGTGGTGTGAGAGATATAGGCGGCCTTGGCGTAGGGTGAAACCACGAGCAGAGGTACGCGGAAGCCGTAGACATAGCCGGATCCCCAGCTGACACCGTCATCGATGACCTTGGGCGGCACATGATCGTACCAGCCGCCCCAGTCATCCCAGGAGATAATGATGGCCGTGTTCGCCCAATAGGGGCTGCTGCCAATCGCGTTCACTATCGAGCCGACCCAGGACGGCCCGCTGCCGTCATTGAGCAGGGCGTGATCGGAACTGCGTCCATCGGGGATGACCCAGCTGACCTGCGCGAGCTGGCCATTGGCAATGTCCGTCAGCACCTGCTTCTCTGGGATGGCCACATTGCCGGTCCATTCCGGGCCGGTGCAGGTGAGTGTGCCGCTGACGCTCTGCGGCTGACACATGTGGTCGATGGCGTTGGGCGCGGTCCAGATGGAACCCGGTCCTGGGGCGTAGTAGCGCCAGGTCACCCCCTTGGTCTCCAGCAGGTCAGTCAGAGTGGGATGCTCGAAGCACGGATAGATGGGCGCGTTGCTGGTTTCGCTGCCGGCGGCATCGATCAGCACGACCGTGGTGGCCGCAGGAGCGGTGCATCCGGCATGGTTCGGGATGGGATTTTCTGAGACGAACAGCGCGCTGCTCGTTGTGGGGGCAGAGGTGCCGGCAAGAATGAATTGGTGAGCGGGGAAGCTCGGCCCCTCGTTGGTCTGAAACATGCGGTCGCCGAAGGTGTATTGCTCGGCCAGGGCGAAGTACGGTTGCACGTCGGAAGGCAGCACGTACATGAATTGCGCATTGGGGTGCGCGTTGGGAGGGCACTCTGCAGTCGGATCGCAGGGGATCAGGTCCGCCCCGTCCAATTTGCCGCCGTCATACATGACAACGAAACTGCTATGGGAATGGCTGAGGTCATAATTCTGCGGGTTGGCGCCGGCGGTGCCCAGATCGATGGAGCTCAGCGGGATGGTCTGGCCCAGCGAATTGATGCCGCTGCTGGCGATATCGGCGCCCCGTGAGATCAGCACGGGATCCTGAAACAGATTGTCAGGGGTACGATTCTCCTGAAAGATGATTACGATGTGCTGGATGACGGCCGCCGAAATCAAAGTCAGTGTCTGCGTGCCGTTGCTGGGCGCCAATTTACTGGCATCGCTGCCGGTCACGGACAGCGTGTAGGTGCCCCCGGGTGTGCTGCTCGTGGTGGATACCGTCAGCACCGCACTGCCCGCAGTGGGGCTGTTGATTGTCACGCTGGCAGGGATGAAGGCGCAGCTCGGCGCCGGGGTGCCACCGATGATCGTGCTGCAGGACAGTTGTACGCTGCCGGTATAGCCATTGGCCGGCGTCACGGTGATGGCCGATGTGGCTGAGCCCCCCGCGGTGATGGAAGCCGGATTCAGCGCCGTGGCCGTGAGTGTGTAACCGGGCGAAGCCGGCGGCAACGTAATCAAGGTCAACGTCTGGGCACCGTTGCTGGGCGCCAAGGCGCTGGCATCGCTGCCGGTCACGGACAGGGTATAGCTGCCCGGGGCGGTGCTGCTCGTAGTGGATACCGTCAGCACCGCACTGCCGGCAGCGCTGCCGCTGATCGTCACGCTGGCGGGGCTGAAGGCGCAGCTCGGCGCCGGGCTGGCGCCCTTGATGGCGCTGCACGAGAGCTGCACGCTGCCGGTATAGCCATTAGCGGGCGTCACCGTGATGGCCGACATGGCTGAGCCGCCTGCGGTGATGGAAGCCGGATTCAACGCCGTGGCCGTGAGCGTGTAGCCGGGCGAAGCCGCTGCCGCGATGGTCAGGGTCAGCGTTTGGATGCCGTTGCTGGGCGCCAATTTACTGGCATCGCTGCCGGTCGCGGACAGCGTATAAGTGCCCGCGGCGGTGCTGCTCGTGGTGGCTACCGTCAGCACCGCGCTGCCCGCAGCGCTGCCGCTGATCGTCACGGTGGCGGGGCTGAAGGCGCAGCTCGGCGCTGGGCTGGCGCCCTTGATGGCGCTGCACGAGAGCTGCACGCTGCCGGTATAGCCATTAGCGGGCGTCACCGTGATCGCCGAAGTGGCTGAGCCGCCTGCGGTGATGGAAGCCGGGTCTAGCGCCGTGGCCGTGAGCGTATAGCCGGGTGTGCCCACGGGGTCCGTTGACGACCCGTCGCCGCCGCCGCAAGCACCAAGACACAGTAGAAGCGTAGGCACGCTGAGGCGCGCTCCGCAGGCAATTAACAGGCGAAACGCACTCATCGACTGCTCTCCCTGCGAATGCCGAGCGCTTGCATTATCTGGTGATCAGTGCCGGGCGGTTGGCTAATCACGATGCCATATGAATGGAACAGTAGAAGTCATATGGCAGCGTGCGGCAAGAAGCTGTGCAAGTCTCGGGCTGAAGACGGTTGCGGCGCGTGATGTCTGCAAGCGAGGTCTGTGGCATCGTTCTAGGAGTTCCTCTGCCGCTAATCAATGCACACAGTATGGATCATTCCGTGACCTCCGTGCAGTGCGTGCGCGCTAGTCATCATCGGGGTCGGTGAACGGCCGCTTGTCGTTGATGAAGTGCTGCGCATCGAGTGCCGCGGGTATGGTCTGGAAGGCGAGCGGCGTCTGGGTCAGATTGAAGCAATCGGAGAGGTCATCGGCCGCCACATCGGCATAGCCGAGCGAGGGTAGGCTGAAGGTGGTCTCGACGAATTTCAGGATACTGCCGAAGTCGTGATTGACGTGGGAGATATACGCGGCCTTGGCGTAGGGTGAAACGACGATCAGCGGCACACGGAAGCCGTAGACATAGCCGGATCCCCAACTGACACCGTCGTTGATGACTTTTGGCGCGACGTGATCGTACCAGCCGCCCCAATCATCCCAGGCGATGATGATGGCCGTGTTCGCCCAATAGGGGCTGCTGCCAATCGCGTTGACGATCGAGGCGACCCAGGACGGCCCGGTGCCGTCATTGAGGCTCGCGTGATCGGACGCGTGGCCATCGGGAATGACCCAGCTGACCTGCGCGAGCTGGCCGTTGGCGATATCCGTCAGCACCTGCTTTTCCGGAATGACTACATTGCCGGTCCACTCCGGGCCGGTACAGGTCAGTGCGCCATTGACAGTCTGCTGCTGGCAGATGTGCTCGATGGCGTCGGGCGCGGTCCAGATTGAACCGGGGCCCGGGGCGTAGTAACGCCAGGTCACGCCCTTGGCCTCGAGCAGGTCGGACAGCGTGGGATGCTCGAAGCACGGATAGATGGGCGCGTTGCTGGTTTCGCTGCCGGTGGGATCGATAAGTGCCACCGTGGCCGTCAGGGGCGCGATGCATCCGGCATTATTCATCGCGGGATTCTCGGCGGCGAACAACGTGCTGGTGGCCGTGGGCGCCGACGTGCCGCCAAGGATGAACTGGTGAGCGGGGAAGCTCGGGCCTTGATTGGTCTGGAACATGCGATCGCCAAAGGTGTACTGCTCGGCCAGGGCGAAGTAGGGCTGCACGTCGGAAGGGAGCACGGACATGAATTGCGGGTTGGGATGCGCGTTGGGCGGGCATTCGGCGGCCGGCGTACATATGATCAGGTCAGCGCCATTCATTTTGCCGCTGTTGTACATGGAAACGAAGGCCTTATGAGTGTGGTCGAGGTCGTAGTTCTGCGGGTTGGATCCGGTCGTGCCCAGGTCGATGGGCGTGAGCGGGAGAGTCTGGCCCGTTGAATTCACGCCGCTGCTGGCGATATCGGCGCCGCGGGAGATCAGCACGGGATCCTGGAACAGATTGTCGACGCTGCGGTTCTCCTGAAAGATGACCACGATGTGCTGGATCACGGCCGCCTCAATCAAGGTCAGCTTCTGCGTGCCGTTGCTCGGGGCCAATTTACTGGCGTCGCTGCCGGTCAAGGAGATGGTGTACGTGCCGCCGGGTGTGCCGGTGGTCGTGGATAGGGTCAGCACGGCGCTGCCCGCAGCCGTGCTGCCGATCGTCACCGTGGCGGGGCTGAAGGAACAGGTGGGCGCAGGCGTGCCGCCGGTGATCGTGGTGCACGAGAGTGCGACGCTGCCGGTATACCCATTGGCCGGTGTCACCGTGATGGCGGAAGTGGCTTTGTTGCCCGACGTGACGGTAGCGGGGCTCAGTGCCGCGGCCGCGAGCGCGTAGCTGGGCGGCCCCATGGGCGCCGATGAGCCGCCGCCGCCGCCGCAAGCGCTCAGGCTGAGCAGCAGCGCGCTCAAGCTCACGAGACGGATGAGACTCATGGGAAGATCTCCTTGCGGACGCATCCTGCCGCAAGTACGCACGCGGTATTATCTCTCCCGGGCAATGACGGCACCATAAATAAAGCCCGTCCAGGCGTTTGCAAATAATTCAGTGACCATCGGCGTTGCCGACCCGCCGCGGTCATAACGTATCAGGCTCGGAACGGATGACAGAGCAAAACCGAATGCTGCTGCAGCGGTGATTATGTTGCCAATGCGCCAGGCCTTGGTTAATGCTCGCGCGCTGGACTGTGGGCCCGCAGGGCGGGGGGTCGATTTGCTCGGCAAACCGGTGCGACAGATGTTCGTGCTGCTCTGCTTTTCGCTGGCCAACGCCGTGGTGCTGGCGGATGACACCGCCGATAAGCTGCAGAGCGTGATCGTGCCGGGAGAGTTGGAGTCTGCGCTGCCCAGCCAACCGCTTACGGACCAAGGCTCGCCGCAGTCCGTCGTAGGCGAGCAGGTGATTCACCAGATTGCCTCACCCGTGGGGGACTACGGCACTGTCGCCGATTTGACGCCGAGCTTCGTCAGCTCGGCACCGAACGGCCCGGGTTTCGATGCGGCCAAGAACCAAAGCCTGCGCGGATTCGTCGACGGGCAGTTCAATGTCACGATCGATGGTATTCCGTTCGCCGATCCGGATAATTTCCAGCACCACTCGACCTCGTATTTTCCGGTCTCCGAGCTGGACCATGTCGTGATCGACCGCAGTCCGGGCGGCGCGTCCGATTTGGGCTACGCCTCCTTTGGTGGTTCGGTCAATCTGTATTCCGAGCCGATACCGGCCGAGGCGCGCGCGCGGCTGTTCTCCAGCTACGGCTCCTTCGATACCAGCCTGGTCGGGGCAACGCTTAATTCGGCGGCGCCTCAGAGCTCCGGCCAAACCAGCATTCTTGTCACCGCGCAGCACACCCAGTCCGACGGGGCGATGAACGACTCTGCTGGCTCCAAGGATGACCTGTTCCTCAAGAGCGTGTCGCTGCTGGGCGAGGCGCAGTTGACCGCGGTCTATGCCTATGACCGCTACCACTTCTACAATGCGGGAAGCGTCACGACCACGGATCTGGCGCTGTACGGGTCCTCGTATGGCTACAACTCAGATCCCGCGAGCCCGAATTACTTCGGCTATGAGGACACGCACCGCACCTCGAATTTTGGCTATTTGAAATTGGACAGCAGCTTCGCCGACAGCTGGCGTGTCGAAGACAAGCTGTACACCTACGGCTACGACAATTCTGGCTTGAGCCTCAAAGGCGATCAAACCTCATCCCCGATTGGCCCTGGGTTTGCGGACATCTCGCCCACGGACATCGCCGCCCGAACGACTCAGGAGGACTATCGTACTGTCGGTAACGATACCCGTGTCGTGTACCAGGACCGATATGGGGTACTGCTGCTGGGTCTTTGGGCGGAGCACAGCTGGCAGACCGAGGCACGCGATGCGATCGATCTGACCACGGGATTGCCATATGACGCCAACAAGGCGGCACAGTCGCCGGTCTATTTCGATTTCGACAGCCATATGGACACGATCCAGCCGTACGCCCAGTACGCCTGGCAGGTGACCGATGCGTTGAAGCTGCGTTTCGGGTTGAGGTATCGCGACGTCACGCGCGATTTCGATGCCTCGGTCATCCAGAATTTTCTGCCCGGTACGCCAGGCACGGTTTCGCGAACCGTGTCCAGTACTCTGCCGAGCTTGGATGCCACCTATCGGCTCTCTGAAGGCACCCACCTTCTCGCGCAGGTCTCGAAGGGCTCGCTGGTTCCCAGTCAATCGTTTTTCTATACCGCCAATCCGGCCGCGGGAAATCAGGCCGAGCCGGAGACCTCGATCGCGACCCAACTGGGCGTGGTGCGTCAAACCCCGAGCTATGGGATTGCGCTCGACGTCTACCACATCAGCTTTGACAACTACGTTTCGACGATCACCCAGGATGGCGACACGCTCTATGTGAACTCAGGCAGTGTCCTCTATCGCGGCGTCGAGACCGAAGGCCATGTCAATCTCGCTGCCGGTGTGAGCGCAGTGGCGAACGCGAGCCTGCTGCGTGCGACCTTTCAGCAATCGGATATCACATCCTCGATCCAGCACGCCGGGGATACCATCCCTTTCGCGCCGGAGTACACCGGACTCATCGGCCTGGTCTACGCGCAAGGTCCCTGGGGCGCGAGTCTGCTGGCAAAGTTCATCGGCACTGAATTCCAAGGCAAGAACGGCAGTGCCGATGCTGCCACCTACCGCGTCAACGCCTACTCCTACACGAATGCGACCGCGACCCGCACGCTCGGGGATCTGCCCGGGGTGCGCAATCTGCGGCTGACATTGGCCATCAACAACCTGTGGAATTCCGATGCGGTCACGGACAATGCCGGGCCTTCCATCGTCGGGCCGAATCTGGTGAATGTTCTGCCACGCCGCAACGCCATGCTGTCCGTGGTCGCTGACCTTTAGATCAGGACGACCAGATTAAGGCAAGTGCCGTCGCGTCCGCGGTGACAGCAGAGTAGTGAGCGGGTGTTACTTCGGTGACAATCAGCTTGTTTGATTGCGCTGGCTGCCAACGCGTGTATCGTCGCCTTAGACCATAGACGCATGTGGAGTCAGCAATGGCGCTCACGGCACCCAATGCCGATTCAATCGATCCTTTGTCTGCGTTCGTCGGCGAACTCAAGGCGCTGGGTGGA
>Ga0302326_10023242_pt1 | contig 12643 bp, 9 predicted proteins | sample Palsa_T0_3_FD_202264 | JGI IMG/M metagenome (GOLD analysis project Ga0302326, IMG submission 202264) | Peat permafrost microbial communities from Stordalen Mire near Abisko, Sweden - Palsa_T0_3 | ecosystem: Environmental > Terrestrial > Soil > Palsa > Peat permafrost | place: Sweden: Abisko... | reverse complement strand
CCGTTGGACATGAAAGAGCATCTGGGCTGGATCATACTGCTCGATGCCCTGCCGGATTTTGCGGATTTTCGTTACCGGACGATCGGCACGCGCGTCACGCAATATTTTCTGGCGGACTCGACGGGCAAGACCGTGACGGAGGCGTTCGGCGCTTACGGTGAAACGGTCGTCAGAGGCGTCATCGCTGTCCATCGCAAAGCCGCGCAGGACAAGGTCGTGGTGCGTTCCTTTGGCGGCGCGGGCTGGCTGGTGCGTTCGTTCCTCGATTTCGACGCGCTCTACCTGCCGCTGTCGGATGATGGCCAGACGGCGAACATGATCCTGAGTGCCTTCACCTTCGATGCAGCCCGCCTGCCGCCGGCGCGCGGCGGCTGATCAGCCAATTTTTGCGATGAGCGCGATGGCCGCGGCAGGCGCACGCTCCTTGGCGCCGTTGATCATGTAGACGAAGACATCGCGTTTCTTCTTCGCCGTTGCGCCGCCGATGAGCGGCAGCTCTTCTGCGGCACCACCCTCCGCCCAGGATTTTGCACGCTTCGCCCATTTGGCGATCTCGGATGGCGCATAGCCGGTGGCGATCGCGGGCTCCGCACTCTGCAATCGCGCATAGACGAAGTCGGACGTGATGTCCGCGAAGCAGGGATATTTTGCGGAATCGGCGACGACGATCGCGGCGCCGAATTTGCGGGCGAGCGCCACGAATTGCGGCACGCCGAAACTCGCATGGCGGACTTCGATGGCGTGTCTGAATTTGACACCGTCATGTTCCCTGGGCAGCAACGCGAGGAACGCCTCGAAATCTTCGGCGTCGAATTTCTTGGTGGGCGCGAACTGCCAGAGAATGGGCCCGAGCTTCGTCTTCAATTCGGTGATGCCGCCCGTGGCGAAAAGCTCGACGGAGCGTCCTGCGTCGGCAAGTACGCGCCGGTTGGTCGCAAAGCGCGACGCCTTCACGGAAAACACGAAATCGTCCGGCGTCTCGTCTGCCCAGCGCTGATAGGTCGTCGGTTTCTGGGCGCTATAATACGTACTATTTATTTCAATCGTGGTGAGCGCGCGGCTCGCGTGATGAAGCTCGCGCGTCTTGGGCAGGCCCTTGGGATAGAAATTGTTGCGCCAGGCCTCGAAAATCCAGCCGCCTATTCCCACTCGGATCATGGTCGCTCCCCGTCCTCCAAGCTTGCGCCGGAGCGGGCGATCCAATCAAGCTGGCGGCGGGGAATTTCGACTCGATGGCCGGGTCGTCATGCGAGGAGGAAAATCGGGATGCTCACTCTCTTGGGCGTGGGAGTCGTGGTTCTGGGCTTCCTCTTCCGCTTCAATCCGCTCCTCGTGATTGCGGCCGCCGCGTTCGTCACGGGATGGGCCGGCGGCCTTGGTCCCGTTCACACCATCGCAGCACTCGGCAAGGCCTTCAATCAAAGCCGGCTCGTCAGCGTGCCGCTGCTCGTGCTGCCCGTGATCGGGCTCCTTGAACGTGCGGGCCTGCAGGAACGCGCCCGCATTCTGGTCGGGAAAATCCACGCCGCGACCACCGGCCGGCTCCTTCTCGTCTATCTCTTCGCGCGGCAGCTCACCATGGCGTTCGGACTTCCAATCGGAGGGCAGGCGCAGATGGTGCGTCCCTTGATCGCGCCCATGGCGGAAGCGGCCGCAAAGACGCGCGACGGCGCGCTGGACGAGAAAACCGGCGCCTTGATCCGCGCCTATTCTGCGGCAACCGACAATGTCGGCGCCTTTTTCGGCGAGGACATTTTCATCGCCATCGGCTCGATCATGCTGATCAAGGGCATGCTGGACCAGTCGGGCGTCGTCGTGCAGCCGCTGGCGCTTTCGCTGTGGGCGATCCCGACGGCGATTCTCGCTTTTCTCATCCATGGCGCACGCCTCCTGCTTCTCGATCGCAGGCTGGGCGCACGCAAATGATCACGCTGGAGGACGTCTTCATCGTCGTAGGCCTGTTCTTTGCGGCTTTTGCGATCCTGAGCCTCGGCGACGGCGCCAATCCCAAACGCTTCGGCAATGCGGGCTTCTGGGGCTTGTTCGGGGCGAGCTTTCTGTTCGGCTCGCATTTGAGCGATTTCGCCAACGGCATCCTCGTGCTGGCGCTGGTGCTTCTGGGCGGTTTCGGCGTTCTCGGCCGCGGTGCGCCCAGGACGACCTCGCCCGAAGTGCGGCGCGAGAGTGCGCTCGTGCGGGGGAACGCGTTGTTCATTCCGGCGCTCCTGATCCCGGCGATTGCGCTTCTGGGAACGTTGACGTTGAAACAGGCGACGATCGGAGGCGTGAAGCTGCTGGATGCCGGGCAGGTGACGCTCATCTCGCTCGCGCTCGGTGTGCTGACGGCACTCGCGGTCGCCATGCTCTGGCTGCGGCCGCCGGTGCTCGCGCCGTTGCAGGAAGGGCGGCGGCTGATCGATGCCATCGGCTGGACGGCCATGTTGCCGCAGCTTCTGGCGGCGCTCGGCGCCATCTTCACGCTCGCGGGCGTGGGCCATGCGGTCAGCGAGCTTGCGACGCGATTCATTCCGCTCGATCAGCCCGTCGAAGCCGTGATCGCCTATTGCCTCGGCATGGCGCTCTTCACCTTCGTGATGGGAAATGCCTTTGCGGCCTTTCCGGTGATGACGGCGGCCATCGGTCTGCCGCTCGTCGTGCACAAATTCGGCGGCAACCCCGCCATCATGGCTTCGATCGGCATGCTGTCGGGCTTCTGCGGCACGCTGATGACGCCGATGGCGGCGAATTTCAACATCGTGCCCGCAGCCCTTCTCGACCTGCCGGATCGCAACGGCGTGATCAAGGTGCAGATCCCGACGGCCCTGCCGCTCTTGCTAGCGAACGCGGCACTCATGTATTTCCTGGTATTCCGCTTTTGAGGTGCTCGATGACACTCACGTTCGATCTTGCATCGCAATTCGCCCGGATCGCGCTCGGCCATGTGACGCGCGAATTTCCCAACAAGCTCGATCATCTGATCGCCGCGCCCGAAGACGTGCAGGGCCCGCGCGCGCTTCATCCGATCTTCTTCGGCAGTTTCGACTGGCATTCGGCCGTTCACGGGCACTGGCTCCTCGCACGTCTCTACCGCCGCTTTCCGGATGTTCCCGAAGCGCCTTCCATCCGTGCGCTGCTCGATGCCCAGTTCAGCGAAGCCAATGTGGCCGGTGAAGTCGCCTATCTTGCGAAACCGTCTTCCGGCGGCTTCGAGCGGCCTTATGGCTGGGCGTGGGCGTTGATGCTGGCGGGCGAACTGGCGCGGCACGAAAGCGCGGAAGGCAAGGGCTGGAGTGCCAATCTGCGGCCGCTGGCGCAGGCTCTCGCGGAGCGTTTCATCCGCTTCCTGCCCAACGCGACCTATCCCGCGCGCGCGGGCGTGCATTCGAACACGGCATTTGCGTTCATTCTGACGCAGGATTACGCGCGCATTGCGGGCGATGCGCGACTGGCCGATCTTTGCTTGGAGCGAGCGAAAGCGTGGTACGGCAACGACGAAGATTACCGTTCCCTCGAGCCTTCGCAGGACGAGTTTCTTTCGCCTTCTCTCGTCGAAGCGGCCTGCATGCGTTTCTTCCTGGAACGCGATGCATTTGCGGCCTGGTTCGCGCGCTTCCTGCCTGAGCTTGCACGAGGCGAGCCTGCAACGCTCTTTGTACCCGCGACCGTCAGCGATCGCAGCGACGGCAAGATCGCCCATCTCGACGGATTAAATCTCTCGCGCGCCTGGTGCTGGCGGCTGATCCTCGATGCGCTGCCGCCCGACCATGCGCTACGGCCGCGCGCCGAAGCAGCATTTCACGCGCTCATCGCGAGCGCACTGCCGCATGTCGCCGGCGACTATATGGGCGAACACTGGCTTGCAAGTTTTGCACTGCTGGCGCTCGATCCGTATGCGGATTGAACGAAGTTGCGCCATTCTCCTTCCCCCAAAACCTCCGTTAAAAAACACTTGTCATCCCCGGCCGAGCGAAGCGAGGGGAAGGAGACCCAGGTTTTCAAGCTTGCGATTTCTTGCAAGAGTGCATGCAGATAACCGTGAACAATTGCGTGGTGTGGCCACCTGGGTCCCCTTCCCCTCGCGCTTTGCGCTCGGCCGGGGATGACACGCGTTTGGTAGGGTGAGATCAAAATGGCGATGTTCAAAAAAATAGAATCTGTGAGCTGGGTTGTGGCGAGCGTATTCGTCACCCTCTCCGCCTGCAGCCCCGCACCGAAGCATCTCTCGCCCGGCGAATTGTCCGCGCTCAAACCTTCCGATCCCCACGTCGCCGCGCTCTATGAGCATTCGTGCAAGGCCTGTCATGCCGTGCCGGGCTCTGGCGCTCCGCTGGTGCACGATCACGCGGCCTGGGATCCGCGCTGGGCCAAGGGCGAGGACGTCCTCCCGAACCACGCGGTGCTCGGCTTTCAGGCCATGCCCGCAAGCGGTCAATGCGCCGCATGCGCGCCCCGGGATTATACGGCCATCATCCGCTTCATGGCGGACCGGGAGCAGGGGCAATGAAAATTTCGAGACGCGCAGCCATGCTGGCGGCCGGGACGGGCGTGGTCGTCGCGGGCGCAGGCGTCACCGGCTACGAGGTCGCGACCTACGAGAAACCCGAACCGCCGGCGCCGCCCCTGACCGACAAGGACGGTCATCTCGTCTGGCGCAACTGGTCGGGCATCCGCCATTCCTATCCGGCGGAGCGTCTTGCTCCGTCTACGGACGAAGAACTCGGGCAGATCCTGAAAACCGCGCCGGCGCCCATTCGCGCCGTTGGCGCGGGGCATTCCTTCATGCCGCTGGTGCCGACCGACGGCACGTTGCTCTCGCTCGACCAGATGGCGGGGCTGGTGTCTGTAAACGGGGACGACGCGACGGCGCGCGCGGGCACGCGGCTCGGCGATCTGGGGCCGGCGCTGGCGGCCCACGGCCGCGCCATGGCGAACCTGCCCGACATCAACAAGCAGTCGCTGGGGGGCGCGCTCGCAACGGCCACGCACGGCACGGGAAAACATCTCCCCGCGCTGCACGGCACCGTGACGGCGCTCAGGCTCGTGACGCCCACCGGCCTCGTCATCGATTGCGATGCGACGAAGAACAGCGACGTATTCGATGCGGCGCGCGTGTCGCTGGGCTCGCTCGGTATCTTGAGTCAGGTGACGTTGAAGACGGTTGCGAACCGCCGCCTGCATCGCCGCGTCTGGCTCGAATCCTTCGAGGACACGCTGACGCATGCCGAAGAACGCTGGAACCGGCACCGCAATTTCGAATTCTATGCCGTGCCGTTCACGGGCCTAGCCGCCAACATCACCCATGACGAGACCGACGAACAGCCGAGCCCCCGCGGGCCTGAAACGGATTCGCAATTCCTCGAAGCGCTGAAGGGGTTGCGCAATCTATTCGGCTTCTCGAACTGGCTCCGGCGCGTCGCGTCCCACATCGTGCTGGCGGACGCCGAAGCCCATCCCGAGCAGGCCGTCGACGAAGGCTGGAAACTGCTCTCGACCGAACGGCCCGTGCGCTTCAACGAAATGGAATTCCACGTGCCGGCGCAAGAGCAGTTCGCAGCGTTGCGCGAGGTGGTAGCGGCCATCGAGGCGCATCGTTCCGACGTCTTCTTCCCGATCGAAGCGCGCCGTATCGCACCCGACGACGCCTGGCTCTCGCCCTTCCAGGGCGGCGAGCGCGGCTCGATCGCGGTGCATTGCTATTACAAGGACGAATGGGAATTCCTCTTCACGCTGGTCGAACCGATCCTCCGCCACCACGGCGGTCGGCCGCACTGGGGCAAACTCAATTCGCTGACGGGGAAAGATTTCGCCGCGCTTTATCCGAGGTGGAAGGATTTCCTTGCGATGCAGAAGCAACTCGATCCGCAGGGTCGGATGCTGAACGCGTATTCGAAGGGGATTTTTGGGGTGTGAGAACGCATCGTGAAGCGAAGGAAAAACCTATCGCACGTGCCGGCTACGTTTACGTGCTCTCAACTTCATACGTGACGAAGGGGACTCCTATAGTCAAGATTGGCCGCACCACGCGTTCGCCTAGCGAGAGAATAAAAGAATTGTCACGCGGCGGACCAACTGGAATGAATCTAGTTGGTGCGGTAACTACAAGAGACTCTGCAGAACTGGAACGCCTTGCCCATTGGAAGTTTCGGGATAAGAAGTTTTCTGGCAATGGTGGAACCGAATACTTTGCTACAGACCCAAGCGAAGTTCTATCATGGTTGCGAAGTGAGACGCCGCGATTTGAACTTGAGTCGGCGCGGAAAGATGCGTGGGCCGAATATGTGGATACCGCTGCGTTTCGTATGAACGCATTTATTCAGAATATTCCATTTTTTGTGCTTATATACTCGCCGTGGCCATTCCTCTTATGGCAACCTTTTGAATGGTGGAAGGTTTTTGTTCTTCCGTTAATTTTGTGCGCTGTCGCTATTGGTGTGATGCGTGTCCTTAAGAAACATATTTGGAAAACTCTCGATACGGAATTAGCGTTATTGCGGTCGAAACTTGAGGCTAAGTACCACTTACCCGCAGGCGGGATTCGTTCGTCCCTATAGGTATCTGAAAGAAGCAAGAGCCATGTCCGAGATCATCAGCGGTGACCGTCGCATCGACCTCGAAGCGGTCGGCGCGCGCGCGGCGAAGGCCGCGAGCGGGCTTTTGTCTCTTGGCGTGAAGCAGGACGATCTGATCGCGCTTTATCTCCGGAACGACATCGCCTTCATCGAGGCGAGCCTTGCCGCCGGCATGATCGGCGCCTATCCGACGCCCGTGAACTGGCATTACGCTCCCGCCGAAGCGCGTTATCTGTTCGAAAATTCCGGCGCCAAGGCGATTCTCATCCATGCCGATCTGATTGCGCCCATCCGCGAGGCGCTGCCACCGGGCGTGCCGGTGCTGATCGTGGAGACGCCGCCCGAAATCGCCGAAGCCTATGGCGTGGCGGCGGCGGATTGCATGGTGCCTGCGGGCGCCACACGCTGGGACACCTGGCTCGAAGGCTTCGCGCCTTACGCGACGCCGCTGGCCGAACCGCCCGGCACCATCATCTATACCTCCGGCACGACGGGTCATCCCAAAGGCGTGCGTCGCGCGCCGCCGACGCCGCAGCAGGCCGAAGCGCAGGCGCGCATCTACCTGAACGGCTTCGGTTTTGCGCCTTTTCTCGCCGCCCGGAAACCCATCGTCACCGTGGTGACGGGGCCGATGTATCATTCCGCGCCCAACGCCTACGGCATGTACGCCGCACGCGCGGGTGGCACCGTAATCCTGCAGCCGCGCTTCGATGCGGAAGGCCTGCTGCAACTGATCGAGAAATTCAAAGTTACGCATCTGCACATGGTGCCGATCATGTTCAACCGGCTCCTGCGTCTGCCCGATGCGGTGAAACGCAAATACGATCTTTCTTCGCTCGCATTCGTCATCCATGCTGCGGCGCCGTGCCCGCCGCCGATAAAGCGCGCGATGATCGAATGGTGGGGACCCATCATCAACGAATATTACGGCTCGACGGAAACCGGCATGGTGGCGTTCTGCACGGCCGAGGAGTGGCTCGCCCACCCCGGCACGGTCGGCCGTGCGCTGTCCGAAACCTCCGTGCGGGTCATCGACGGCGAGGGAAGGGATTTGCCCGCCGGCGAAATCGGCGAAGTGATCGCGCGCGCGAAGGGCGGCGCCGATTTCACCTATCACGGTGACGACGCCAAGCGCCGCGCCGCGGAGAAGGCGGGTCTCATCGCGCCGGGCGACATCGGCTATTTCGACAAGGACGGCTTTCTCTATCTCTGCGATCGCGCCAAGGACATGATCATTTCCGGCGGCGCCAATATCTATCCCGCGGAAATCGAAGCCGAGCTGCACAAGATGCCGGGCGTCGCCGATTGCGCGGTGTTCGGCATTCCCGACGAGGAATTCGGTGAAGCGGTGTGCGCGTTCGTGCAGACCATGAGCGGCCACACGCTCGACGAACGGGACGTGAAGGCCTATCTGCGCGGCCGGATGGCGGGCTACAAGGTGCCCAAGCGCGTCGAATTTGCGCTGGCGCTGCCGCGCGAGGATTCCGGCAAGATCTTCAAACGCAAGCTGCGCGAACCGTTCTGGGAAGGCCTCGACCGGAAGATTTAAGATTTCGGGAACGTTTGCCGGAATCGAGCGTTAGCCATGACGCCTTTCCAAGGCGTCTCAATTCGGGAGCATTCAACCATGAAGCGATATTTTACGCCGGCGGCTTTCGCCGCCGCAATTCTATTGTCCGGCGTTTCGGCAGACGCAATTCTGGCCCCCGTCGCCGCCCAGGGCGACGTTCAGATCGGTTTCGACACCTTCCACGACCAGCTCGCGGCCTATGGCGACTGGGTCTACAGCGACCGCTGGGGCGAGGTGTGGATTCCCTCCGAGGTTCCGGACAATTTCCAGCCTTACGGGACCAACGGCTATTGGGCCGATACCGACGAATACGGCTGGACCTGGGTTTCGAACTACGAATGGGGCGATATCCCGTTCCATTACGGCCGCTGGGTGAACGACCCCGACGATGGCTGGCTGTGGATCCCGGGTTATGTGTGGAGCCCCGCCTGGGTCGTCTTTCGTTCGAACGGTCAATATACGGGCTGGATGCCGACACCGCCCGATCCCGAATTCCTGCAGGGCGGTGGGCCCGCCATCGGTGTCTCTCTCGGCGGCGGTATCGGCGTTTCGGTCGATTTCGGCAACACCGGCGGCTATTACGGCTATTCGCAGTGGTACGGTCCGGGCTACGACGAAAACAGCTTTGCGTCGAACTGGGTCTTCGTCGGCACGGGGCATCTGGCCGATCGCGACTTCAGCCGCTATCAGGCGCCGCGCGCGCAATACGCGACCTTCATCCGAACCACGACGAACATCACCAATTACACGGTCGTGAACAACTACATCGTCAACAGAAGCGTCGATCCGAGCGCCGTGCAGCGTGCAGGCGGTCATGCGGTGGTGGTCGTGCATGTGACTGATGTAATCAAGAAGCCGCAATTCATCACGCGCGCCGATCAGGGACGCGAGGTCCAGGAGAAGGCGCGTCAGGAAATGCCGCGCGGCACGGGCACCGCCAACAGCGCGCCAAAGCCTTCACCGAAGGTCGTGCAGTCGCTTTCGACGAAAGTAACCCCGCGTCCCGGCCATCCCGCGGCGCATCTCTATACGCGCGAAACGGTGACGAATGCGCCGCTTCCGGCCAAACGAGGCGGTCCGGCTGAGCCTGCTCGTGCGACGGGAGCGCCCAAGGAGACCGGACCGCATGGCGCTACGCCGCCGGCCAGCGGCGAAAAGCCGATGGATCGCGAGCGGCCCTCAACCACCGGGCCGGCAAAAACGCCCACAACGGTCACGCCGGAATCAACCCGCCATCGTGAGAACGAAGCGAATCCCACGCCGCCTGCGGCCGCGACGCCGGAGACGACGCGTCGCCGCGAAGACAAAACCGCGACGCCGACCAAACCGGTCGAGCCGAAAACTCCTGCCGAGCCGGAGACGACGCGACATCACGGAAACGAAGCGCTGCCCGAAAGCAAGACTTCTGCCCCGACCACGCCTGCAGAGCGGGAGCGCACCGAGCGTCCCGCTACCACAACAGCGCCGACGAAACCTGTTGAAAGCGTGAAACCAAAGGCTGTGACACCTCCACCGCCGACCGATAAAACCGAGAAGCCCGAGAAGCCCGAGAAGCCCGAGAAGAAGGTCAAGCCCGACGACGACAAGCCGCAATAGGCCAAGTCGCAAAAGGCTTTTGTCGCGACAATCGAGAGGCGGCTTCGGCCGCCTCTTTTTTATTCCCCGAGCTTATTCGCCGAGCCGGGCGGCGAGTTCGCCGATTTTCAGCTCGCCCTCGCGCGTCTGCGCGCCGAGTTCAAGAAGACGTGTCATGGCGCGCCGCGCGGAGGGTTCGCGCACGAGTTGCTGGAAGAGGTAGGATTCTTCCGCGAGGCCTTCTTCGAGCGGCAACGCGCTCGCATCGACGGCCCGTTTGGCGAGCCGCACGGCAGGCGCCGGGAAGGAGGCGATGCGTTCCGCCAGCGCATCGACATAGGGCCCGATCTCGTGCGCGGCGAATGCGCGATTGAGATAGCCCCAGCGCTCGGCCGTCTCCGCGTCGATGTCGATGCTGCCGAGAATGGCTTCCAGCGCGCGACCGCGGCCGACCAGCCTGGGCCAGCGTTGCGTGCCCGCGCCGCCGGGGAGAATGCCGGCCGCCACTTCCATCTGGTTGATCACCGTCTTGCCTCTCACGCCGAAGCGCATGTCGAAGGAGGCGATGAGTTCGGAGCCGCCTCCGCCGACGCGTCCTTCGACCTGCGCGATCGTCGCCTTGCCCATGGTGCGGAAACGCTCGCACATCGCGTGATAGGCGTTGGGTGCGCCGCGTACGGGCGCTTCGGCTGTCGAAAAATTCAGGATCGCCTGTACGTCGAAATGGGCGATGAAGAAATCGGGATTGGCGCTTTTGAGCACGAAGGCGAGCACGTCGTCGTCGGCTTCGAGTTCCCGGGCGAGGGCGGCCAGCTCCGCGAAGAGTTCGAGCGTGATGAGATTGATGGGGGGATTGTCGATCGTCGCCTTCACCACGCGGCCTTCGCGCGCGATGCGGATAAGCCTGTAGCTGTCATAAGGCATGGTACGTCCCCCTGATTGGCCGCCTGATCGTATAGCGCGCCATGGGTTTTCGTGCTCCAGCCATTGCGATGGCATTTGTCGCGAAGAATTAGGTGCCCGAATGGTGAACTCGGCGCAGAAAACGGAGAAATCGACCTTGACGATTGCTTTCTCTGGAACATATCATGAACGAATACTCGGGACAGGTACCGCCTCATGCCGCAAGCCCCATTGTTCAAGCTCGATCAGCGCCCGAAAGGCCGCGGCTTGCGCTGCGATAGCGAGGGATTGTTTCTGGCCGGTGAAGCGCTTCTCGAGCGCGAAGGAGACGCGCGTTTCCGACCGCGCCCGGCCGCGGAAATTCACAAGGTCTTGCGCAGCGCCTATCGCATGGAGGCGGATTGGTCGAGCCGCATCCGCAGTGTCCGCGTGGTTGCGGATGCGCTGAACAAGGGCGATCTCGCGCGCGCCATGATGGCCGCCGTCCTCATGCGCCTGCCTGAGCCTGATGGCGCGACCGGAATTTCCGACGTGGACGGCGTGCTTGCCAAGGCGGGATACGATCCGGAAGAACCGCGCGACGAACGCGGGCGATGGACGAACGAGAGCGATGCCGAGGAACCTTCGCCGGCGCATGGCGATCCGGAGCATGTGAAACCGAAGCCGAAGCCGCCGGCGCCACCGTTGATTGACGTTCTCGGTCCGGCTGCCGCCAAGATTGCCAAACTGTCGCCGACTCTTGTGCGGGATTTACAAGCGCTTCGCAATTTGCATTGGCATATCGAGGCAAGAAAGAACGGCACCGGCTCCGTCACAGACAGAAGCAAGACTACGATCTTTGTAGACGGCAATGACTTCGGCAAGCCTGGCGAATTGGTCCAGACACTGAGTCACGAAGTCGGGCACGCCCTCTACGTATATCAGCCCGATTCATCTTCGAAATCCGCCTACGTGAACTCGTATCTCGGCGACGAAGGCATGGCTACGATTTCGAATATCAAAATCGAGCGTGAGATATTGGCAGCCGGCGGGCCGGACATCGGTGTACCTACGCGCAATGCGAAGAACTTAGCGGCGTACAATGCGGCATACGACACGTATCTCAAGACGGGGAACATTGTAGCCGCTCGAAATGCGATAGGAGCGATTTATGGCGACGGCGAGATCACCTCGAATACCGGCCAGAAATACAAGGATTATTATGGAGATGCGTTCGAAAAAGCATACCATCGCCATTGATATCTTCTTGATGATGGTTGCGTGGTTGATGGTGTTCTCGGGATCGGCATCAGCGATAGGGAAGAGGACGATGGAAAAGAATCTGTTTGCGCTTGTTGATGAATTGACTGTGGCCGGGATCGCTAGGCCATCAATCGAGCGTTTGGCGGGAGTGCATCTTCGGCTTGCCTCCGAAACCGACGTGTCAAATTCCTACGTGGGAGATGGCTTTCGGCTGAAGGATGTGGCCGTTACGTCCCTTGATTATCGCGAAGCGACCCCGGCAAACCCGCTTCATCCTGGACCAATTCTGATAGTGGAGTTGCACGGCGGTTGCATCTCGCGGGACATGGTTTTTGATCATTATACGAACTTGAGACTATTCGATGCGCCGCATGGACATTCCCTCGACGAAGAAACGTCTTACTCACGCGTGGAGTCATGGGGACAATTGAGATTTGGATTTGCCGAACGCTCTCCGGACTGTCTTTCGTCGGTTGTCTTCGACGCCAGATCGAGAATTGATCCCCAGAGACCGTAACAATGCCGGGCGCATCAATTCCTCGCAACGCCCGTCACGTCACCCGTTCGTCAGCCTCTTGATATAGGCGCGGATGAGCGTCGCATTGGTGCCGCCGTCCGCATCGCCGACGCGACTCTTGGCGCGGACGTCGACTCGCGCGCCGAGGCCCGACGGTTTTACGCGGATGACGATGTCGGAAACGAAGCCGAAAAAGAAACTCGTGTAGGTCGCTTCGATGCGACCGTCGTCGGGCACCTCCGACACGATCGTCCAGCCCATGTCCTT
>Ga0302326_10023241_pt1 | contig 12643 bp, 13 predicted proteins | sample Palsa_T0_3_FD_202264 | JGI IMG/M metagenome (GOLD analysis project Ga0302326, IMG submission 202264) | Peat permafrost microbial communities from Stordalen Mire near Abisko, Sweden - Palsa_T0_3 | ecosystem: Environmental > Terrestrial > Soil > Palsa > Peat permafrost | place: Sweden: Abisko... | reverse complement strand
CGCAAAGAAGGGCGCATAAGTTGCAACAACGCCATCAAGTTCCACAGGAAATCCGGGGGAGCGTAGTGGAGGGATCTGCAGTGCGCCGCTCGGACTTCCCGAATCTCCCTTTACAAACCTCAACCCCAAACAGAAGGGTCATCCCGACCGACGTGGAGGGACCTGCTGTTCCTCTCAATTAAGAAATCCAAAGTTGACACGACAACCGATCAGCCATATATTTTGGTTGATATGACAACCAATACATCCTCCCTCTCGCCCACGGAAAATTTCGAGTGTTGATCACAGACTGGCACGACCTCCTCTCAGGACTCGAAACCCACTCGTCCCTGATGCAACCGGAGCAATTACAAGAGCGCCTTGAAGTCCTGGACGCCCTCGATGCCGCATTTGGAGACTTCGAGTCAGGGCCGTTCCAGAACGCCAGGAACGTCCGGATGTATTCCCGGATAAAGGCGATTCGCACGCGACTCGAAGCCATCAATGCGGAGCTTTACCACTCCATCCGCTCGGAGATCATGCATGGCGCTCAACCTTATGCACTCCGTCGCTGGATTCAGCGTCCGGCCAATCGGGAGGACAAAGAAACCCCAACTCCCGGCCTGGCCTACGACTGCCGGGACGAGGTGCTCAGCGGTATTCTCCAACTCCGCGAGCCGAGCCAAACGAATCTCCGTCCTGCACGCGAGATGGTCTTCTATCAGCCCACACCCGTCCGTCATATCCTCCGTTTGATGGAGGCAAGTGCGCTCTCTGAGGCTGACGTTTTTGTGGATCTCGGATCCGGCTTGGGGCATGTTTCACTGCTTGTCTCCCTGCTGGCTGGAGTGGAAAGCCGCGGCATTGAGGTGGAGGCCGCGTATGTTGCGAGCGCGCAGGAGTGCGCCCAACGCCTCCACCAAAGTCGCGTGCGCTTCATTCACGGTGACGCCAGGACAGCAGATTTGGCCGTCGGGACCGTGTTTTATTTATACTCGCCATTTATTGGCTCGATCCTGATGGACGTACTGCACAGGTTGCGAACGGAAAGCGCAATGCGGCCAATCAGAATCTGTACGCTGGGGTCCTGCACCTCGACGGTTGCCAAAGAGTCGTGGCTCGCAGCGGCTGCGCTGCCCGATCCAAATCAGGTAACTGTTTTCCGGCCAACTTTCTGAACGCCGCCAAGACCTGAACAGCTTTGCATAAAATGCAAAGCTGCCGTGCAAGGAAACCATCTTCTCACTCGTCCAGCTCAAGGCTAGGCTGATGAACAGGAATTGCAGAGTAACGCTTTCCACACTTCTCCTGCTTGTCAGGGTCCGTAGGGCTCAAAGCGAGCAGAGGGATCCAGAGGAGGTTCTATGGTTTCCAGCGAACGATATGTCATGGTCGCAGCGCGCGTATTCGTTGCGGTGATCTTCATGATGAATGCTCTCGACATCATTGGCCAGTCTCTTGCTGCACACGAGATGGCGGTGTACGGCGCTCCCGCCGGCCTTATCCCGCTGCTGATTATGGCAGCGCGAGCTCTTCAGCTCATCGCCGGCTTGGGCCTGATCCTGGGAATTTATCCCCGTGTATCCGCAATTGCGCTGCTACTGTTCCTGATACCGGCAACCCTCATGGCCCATGACTTCTGGCAGGCATTCGGCACGCCGCTGTACCAGGTTCAGTTGATTAACTTCTTCAAGAACCTATGCATGGCCGGCGGCCTGATTTTCATCCTTGCGACCAAAAACCAACCGGTTCTGCTGCCACGCCCGACCCCTGCCGGCTGACATGCAAGAACGCTTAGACACGCCCGCCGTAGAGCCGGGAATGACTGAAGGGAGCCGGAAATGAAAGCACGACTCATCTCACTGACTGCTCTTCTCCTCGCGCTCTCAGCGTGGCCTGCGAATGCGCAGACTCCCGATCCTCAGCCACCGGGGCCGGCTTCTGACCCGGCGCGGCCACCATTGAACCCCTTTCCCGCGGAACAGAATTGGAGCTTTCTCGCGGACTCTTCGAAACGTTCGGACTTCTTCGACCCGGTCAAGTACATCTCCCTGGGTAAAAACCCGCAACGCTACCTCTCGTTGGGATTCGAATACCGAATCGAGTACGAGTATTACGACAACTGGATGTTTGGCGCCGGACCTCAGGATCACAACGGCTACGTCATGAACCGCGTAATGCCCCATTTCGATTTCCACGCGAGCAGAGACTTCCGTCTGTTTTCCGAGTTTAAATTTGACTCCAGTGCCGGACGGAATGGCGGCCCACGGCCTGGAATCGACGAAGATCCTGGCGATGTTCACCAGGCGTTCCTTGAGATTGGACCTCATGTCAGCAGTCCGCGAGGGATGAGTTTGCGCGCGGGGCGACAGGAAGTAGTGCTCGGCTCTGGCCGTTTGATGGACAACAATGAAGGCCCAAACGTGAAGCTGAGCTTCGACGGGTTTCGCGCCATCGCCGAAGGTTCCCGCGTAAGGCTGGACCTATTCGCGTTGAAACCAGTCGAAGACGATCGCGGCTATTTCGACGACATACCAAATCCTCATCAAAGCCTGTGGGGAACCTATCTGACGGTTCCAGCCCCAATCGTGAGTCGCGGGCAAGCTGACATCTATTACATTGGACTGGACACCAAGCCGGCCACTTATAACCGCGGCACAGCCAATGATTTTCGCAACACCATCGGATTCAGGGCATTTCGCCCAACTGGAAAAGGTCTGGACTACAACTGGGAACCTGATTACCAGTGGGGAAGCTTCGGGAGCAGTTCGATTCGCGCATGGAGCGTGTCAACGGAAACCGGGTTTACCTTGGATCGCACCCGCTTTCATCCTCGGCCATTACTGCGCGCAGACGTGTATAGCGGCGACGGCAACGCGGCAAATCATCCTCTCGGGACCTTCAACCCGCTTTTCCCCCGTGGCGCATACTTTACTAACAAGGTGGTGCCGTTCCTGGGAAATCAAAATTTAATCGATTTGCATCCGATGCTTCAACTTCAGCTAAAAGCGAACGTCACCGCGGCTTTCTCGTGGAATGGGTACTGGAGAGAATCAACGCACGACGGTGTATATGCCTTCGGAAGCGGAGCCCTGATGGATCCGGCCGACACCAGCCGTGCGCGGTATCTTGGTAACCAGGGAGACCTTGAGATTCGCTGGGCACCTGTGCGCCACACCATCCTTGCATTGAACCTTGCCGGCTTTCAGCCTGGCACGTTTTTTAAGACTGCGCCCAACAACGCCGCTCCTATCGTAGGGAATGCCGGGTTCACATTTCGATTCTAGAGAGCAATAGGCAGGAAGGCACGCATGGCGGACGGTAGCTGAGCTTCAGCTGTTTGTGGAGATCGTAAAGGCCGGCAATCTTTCTGCCGCCGCCAGGGTACCAGACCTGGTAGCGGGAACAATTGTGGATTGTCTTAACGACTTTTGGTGCGACGAGATTGATCTGTTCGCGATTTGTGCCAACCGCCAACACCTCTTTCCACGCATCCGGGTATTCCTTGATCATGTCTCGGCAACACTCCCGAAAATGGTTCAAAAGGAGAGCCGAATCAGCCGGCAAGGATCATCGCCTGTAAGTGAGCCCGTCCGGCCGCAATCAAAAAGCCAGAAAATCCGAAGAAAATAGTTCGAGATGGAAAGGGTGAGACGAGACCGTCATTCTGAGCGGAGCGCCTCACCGCTCTATCGCAGGAAACGGCCCTTGTAGCGCGGAGTCGAAGAACCCCGGCAGTGCCCATCGTACCAACGCGCTTCAGGCCTTTTCGACCACGGAGCCCGAGCACAAGATCTTCCGGCGGCACGGAAGCCCAACCGGGAGACGCTCCTTTCGCATCTCCCAGCCCTCGAAGCAGACCCTACCGGGGATGTTCTTCCGAGTGGTGGTATACCGCCGCCGCATGATGATCCTCCACCCGAGGCCCTGGCGCCGGCCGATAGGCTCTCGCATAGGGATGAACATAGGCGGTGCGATTCGCCCAGGTGCGGCCCCATGGGGATCCGCCGATGATAATGGCGTGCGTACCCCAGGCAAATCCCGGCCTTGACCATCCAAAGGGCACGAACGCAGGCCCAACAAATATGCTGGGGGCGTAGTGGATAGAGAGACCAACCACAATCCCGGGTCGAGGCGCAGCAAACACAACCGCCGGGCTATAGACGGGAACGTAGAGGAAGGCCGGATTTACCGGTTGAATCTCGACATATCCCCCAGTATTGACCACGTTGTCGTAGGCGTTTGGCCGCAGGTAACCGTAGCTATATGCCTGTTGCCGCATTCTCTGCACAGCGTCCATCACGTCCGGCCGTTGCGCGAGCACCGCATCGCCGAGCGCTTGCGTCCAACCCGGGTCCTGCGCCATCATTTGCAGCACCTGGGGAAACGGAAGCAGTGCCAACACACTGGGATCCCAGGGCAGGTTGTCCTGCTGGATCGCACTGGCCAGTGGGTCTCCGGTTAGGCCGGCATGCTGGTTAGACCAGTTTGCGGCATCGGGAATTTCAGGAAAGAAGGTTGACGCCGTGAGAACCTGTGCCAGCAACGGATCGGGGTAAAGAGCGATCCTGCTGACCAAAGGATCGAGCTGTTGTGGCGCCATCATGGGTGGCGCCCCTTGCGGCGCTCCCTGCGGTGGCCCCGGAGGCATGTCTGCCGGTGCACTCTGATCTGGTGGTGGTGGCGGAGGGGGCGGCGAGTACTGGCCGTAGGCCTGCAAACCAAGAAACGTACCCAGCAGAAACAAGGCTGCCACCTTGGTAGATTGCTTCTGCACGACCGCGCTGAACCTGCGCTTATGATTAACCGTGGGAGAGACGGACATTGCGGTATACCTCATCTGACAGCAAAAACGCGCACCAACTTCTGCTTAGCTAGACCCTGGATAGGCGCAAAAGTTGTGCGATAGGCTTGCCATCGCTTGCACAGTAGCACAAAGCAGAATGGCAGAACGGCACTCCAGCTCCCACCAAAGTTGCATCGGGTGGCTTGAAAGTATAGGCCACGCAATTCGAGATATGTGACACGCATCAATCTAAGTCCAGCGACAGGGAGGGATCTTGCTAAACTGCGCAATTCTCGACGACTATCAAAATTGTGCGCTCGGCTTTGCCGATTGTGCTTCACTCGACGGCGTGTCGGTGAAGAATTTTACCGACCCCATCCCCACTCCAGACGATTTGGTAGAAAAACTCTCCGGCTGCGAAATCATCATCGCCATGCGGGAACGTACGCGGTTTGATGCCGCTATACTCGCGCGTCTGCCACGCCTGAAGCTTTTGATCACCACGGGCATGCGAAACAACGCGATCGATGTGGGTGCCGCATCGGCGCAAGCTATCTGCGTTTGTGGGACGCGGTCCTTGTCCAGTCCCACCCCCGAACTTACCTGGGGGTTGCTCCTCGCTCTGGCAAGGCATATCCCGGCCGAGGTCGCCGCCATCCGCGGCGGTGGCAAGTGGCAAACACAAATCGGCACCGGTCTGTCCGGCAAGACGCTGGGAATTTTAGGGCTGGGTAAAATCGGCACTCAGATCGCTCGATACGCTCACGCCTTCGAGATGCCTGTACTGGCCTGGAGCCCTCACCTGACCAAAGAGATCTGCCAGGCTGCCGGGGCAGAGCTGGCGCCAGGTTTGGACGAACTGCTCCAGCGTGCTGACATCGTGACCCTGCACATGGTGCTCGCTGACTCGACACGCGGCATGATGGGTGCGCGAGAGCTCGGCCTTCTGAAACCGACAGCCCTCTTGGTCAACACCTCGCGCGGCCCCCTCATTGATGAAAAATCATTGGTACAAGCCCTGACCGAGAACCGAATCGCCGGAGCGGCCCTGGATGTCTACGACATGGAACCGTTACCGCCCTCACATCCACTGCGAACCCTGCGCAATGTCGTGGCCACACCGCATATCGGCTACGTCACGCGCGAAAACTACCAGATCTTTTACAAAGACACCGTCGAGGATATCCAAGCCTGGCAAAAAGGCACGCCGATCCGCACCCTCTAACTGTAACCATAGTAGTGTCTTAACCTGCAAAAAAAGCTGAGGGTGCCCCATATCTCGCTCGTTTTTTGCGAGATGTGGGAGACCACAACGCTGGATCTGCGAACTTTGGAGTCGAACAGGTACTTGTCGTGGAGATTCGTGAAAATCCGTATCCGAGGACTTACTCAATTTCAAAATTCTCTCTTGCAATTAGCCACCCAGTGTGGCATTCTCACAGTGTTCTTATAGCCCAGAAGCAACAAGATGAAGCACTTCATCCAATCCGACGCGCAAGTCATGCCGGTCCTACGGCGTGCCGATCTACGCGCGAAGAATGGCCTCTGGACTCCCGGCGCATCGCGGCGATCCGCCTAGTCTCTCCGGTACCTGGGCTACCGGGATAAGGCATACATTCCTCGCACAATTTATCTCTTGGCATCCGGTGGCGAAGTCTGTCGATTACATCGACTGTGACTCGGAAATATCGCAGACGCTTTTTCCCCGGATGTTGAAATTCATGGTCAGTGGCGAAGTACGCGGATACATCTGGCAACTCTTGAAAGAGTGGGGTTCGACTCCCCATCACACCGCGTGCGCTTATTCCCTGACCGGACTTTGATTCCCCGGTGACGTCTTTTGCCCCGTCGTTTATTCAGTCCGGCTCACTCCGGACAGAGAGAGAGCCTTGCCATGAGCAAGATCAACATAAAGGGTGGAACTCCCAGCGGCTGGGCCTCCTTGTGCACCACTTGTAGTTGGGCGCACATTCTCTCCGGCTTCCGCGAGTCGGAGTTGTTAGTGATTTGCACCGAGGTGACTCCGAACTTCACTGTGCCTTTCAAGGTGCAGGAATGTACGAATTATCTCGATCGCAATCGTCCCAGCTACGACGCGATGACCAGGTCGGCCATCCACGTCGAGCCTTGCAACTCGCTTAAGCCGGTTGGCTTTCGCGCCAGGGTAGCGCTCGGGGACGAGGAAGAAGTGGGTTGAAACGAGGCAGTGAAATGGCAAAGTTGAACATTTTAAAGTTGAGCCATCTAGCGCCGCTAAGAACGCACGAGGGCGCACCAGCCAGGGCAATTGGACCGGAACAGTCCCTACGCCGTTCGGTGCTGGCCTGCATGCTCTGGGAGAACGAGTTCTACGAAGAGGGAGTGCAGATCGCAGGACGTATTCGCGAACTCGTGCCCAGGGTGGATGCGGCTAAGGTCGCCGAGCTTGCGATCGAGGCTCGCGAGACCATGAAGCTCCGGCACGTGCCGCTGCTTCTGGTCCGCGAGATGGCCACGCATGCAAGCCATCGCGGCCTGGTGGCGCAGACGCTTGCGCGGGTGATTCAGCGCGCGGACGAGTTGTCGGAGTTCATGGCAATCTACTGGGCGGATGGCCGCGCGCCGTTGTCTGGCCAGGTGAAAAAGGGACTGGCAGCAGCCTTCACCAAGTTCGATGAGTATGCCCTGGCCAAGTACGACCGTGCCGGTGTGGTCCGCCTGCGCGACGTACTCTTCCTTTGTCACGCGAAGCCAAAGGACGCAGACCAGGCAGGGCTGTGGAGGCGTCTCCTCGAAGGAAATCTGTTCACTCCCGACACCTGGGAAGTGGCTCTTTCCGCAGGCGGAGACAAGCGTGCGCACTGGGAGCGGCTGCTCGCGGAGCGCAAGCTGGGTGCTCTCGCACTGCTGCGCAACCTTCGCAACATGAAGGATGCCAGGGTGCCCGAAGAGGCTGTGCTCAGCGCCCTGTCTGCCATGAAAACGGAACGCGTTCTGCCCTTTCGCTTCCTCGCTGCGGCGCGGTATGCGCCGCAATGGGAGGAGGCGTTAGAGCAGGCAATGTACAAGTCGATCGCCGGGCGGGAAAAGCTTGCCGGCCGCACTGCACTGCTGGTGGATATTTCTGGCAGTATGGATGCTCCGCTGGCTCGCCGTTCGGAGATGCTGCGCATGGATGCGGCGTGCGGACTGGCCGTGTTGCTGCGCGAAGTCTGCGAGGCAGTTGAGGTGTATAGCTTCTCAGACAAACTGGTGCGAGTACCGTCGCGTCGCGGCTTTGCTTTGCGTGATGCGATTGTATCCAGCCAGCCGCACGGCGGAACGCAGCTGGGCCACGCTCTCGGCAAGGTACCCGACGCGTATGACCGCATCATCGTGATTACCGATGAGCAGTCGCACGATCGGGTGCAGGCGCCGGCTGGCCGCGGCTACGTAGTCAACGTAGCCAGTGCGCGGAATGGCGTCGGCTATGGCGCCTGGACGCATATTGACGGCTGGAGCGAGGCAGTCGTCGATTACATTCGCGGCCTCGAAGTTGAGGCCAACGCTGGCTGACCGATGCGCCGGAGGATGCTTTCTCCGGCGCATCACACACCTCATGTACCTACCCGGTCGGCCCGCTCCGAAGGGGACTGCGGAGAATGGGGGACGGCCTGATCTGCGCGATTTATCTCTCTTGAAGGTCGCGGAAAATCACGCAGCTCTATGCTGTCCCCCAATTTCCCAATTCCCGCCAAGCACCAAAGCGCGCAGACATGGTTACCAAAGAGTTGTGGATCCGACCAGTCTTTTCCAAAACCGTACTACTGTGGGACTAAGAACCACACGTCAGCGCCGTCTTTACTACGACGGCCCTGTTTGGCCTTGCACCCATGCGCTCTACCCGTGCACGTGCCCCCCACCACCGCGAAAGCATCAGCGCTTGCCAGCCTGATGTCCGGTGTAGCAAACCGTAGTGTGACATCGAAGTGATGGATGACGCCTGTCCGCAGCACTCCTGCGCCCCCGCGAAGGCGCGCCTGCGGGGAGGAAGAACCTTAAGTGTCTAAACAGGGTGCGCCCAGTGCGTCCTCTTGATTATGCAGTTTTGACAACCCGAGAAACACCACCCACCGGACACCATCCCGAGGCCATCCCAAGCCAGAGGACACGGACGCCGGATGACATACGGGGCGTTCGCCAACACGTACCTCGTAGGCAGAAGATCGTCCCGTTTGCCACCGGACCAACGAAGCAGAACCGTCCCGATCGGCAAAGGACCGGCGATCCAGCACAAGGGAAGGGGGCTTGTAGCGCTTACGGCTCATTTCGCGCACTTTTATTTGGCCCACCATCCTCAGGTCCAGCTCCAAAACGAGCCGCCCGCGAGACCAGCTTCGCCTCCGCAGCCCAAAAACCAGCCACCCACCAAGGCAAGATGCTCAAATGAATTAGTTTGAAATTTTGAGCACCTTCATGAAACAAAGGACTTATTTGATCATCTTCGTGAAACAAACGACTTATTTGATCACCTTGCCCGGTCGCTCCCCTGCGTCAGAGAAATTCCAAAAGGACGAAACGTAACCTCTTCTGTGCGACGCCGCTTCGCTTAGGGGGTCACCCCAGGACTTAGTTCGCTTACTTCGCTTTCTTCGCACATTTTTGCACGGCCTTCACCCTCCCCGGGTGTCATCGCAACCCGGATGCTCTACGATGCTATGAGATGAAGATACTGACCGCAGCCGAGATGCGGAAGGCCGATCAGGTTACCACCGATCGGTTCGGCATCTCCGCTCTTGAATTGATGGAACATGCCGGGCACGCGGTGAGCCGCTTCATTGTGCGCGAATTGCCCCAGTGCCGCCGCATCGTGGTGCTGTGCGGCAAGGGCAACAACGGCGGCGACGGCCTGGTGGCCGCCCGTCATCTGGTGGAAGCCGGCTGTGTCGTCTCCGTCCTGATCCTGGGTGACCCTGCCGAGGTGCAGGGTACGGCCGAGGCCATGCTGAAGCGGCTCCCCGTGACGCCGATCAGCATCAGTCGGAAAGCCGACCTGTCGGCCCCCCACTGCAAGCCCCTGCTCGAGAGCGCGCAGCTCTTTGTGGACGCGGTTCTCGGCACCGGCTTTCGTCCCCCTATGCGCGACCTGGCAATCGTCGGCCGCAAGCTGCTCGAGCTTTATCCCAGAACTCCAGTGGTCGCGGTCGATCTCCCCTCGGGGTGGGACGCGGACTCGCGCAAGTTCCACTCCACCGATGCCTACCGCGCCGATGCCGTAGTCACCTTTACCGCGCCCAAACTGGCCCACGTTTCGGGAATGCTCACCCGCGGGCCCATCGTGGTCGCACCCATCGGTTCACCGGCAGAGGCCGTCGAATCCGCCACCGGCCTTACCTGGGCGGGAAGCTCCAAGACGATTGCCGACCGTCCTCGTCCCGCCGATTCGAACAAAGGCCGCTTCGGGCATGTCCTGATCATCGGCGGGGCCAGGGGCAAGTCCGGCGCTCCCTCCATGAGTTCTGTCGCCGCCTTGCGCACCGGCGCCGGCCTGGTCACCGCCGCGGTCGCACAGTCGATTCTGCCCACCGTAGCCGCCGTGACTCCGGAATTGATGACCATGGCACTGCTCGAAGGAGAGCAGGGAGAAATCTCGAGCCGCAATCTTGAGGCCGCCCGGCTCGACCCCGTCCTGGAAAAAAAGTCGGTCATTGCCATTGGCCCCGGCCTGGGCCAGGAACCGGAAGCGGTCAACTTCTTCCTCGGGCTGCTGGAGCAAACCACGGTTCCCATGGTCATCGACGCGGACGCGCTCAACGCTCTGGCTGCGCATCCCGGTAAGTTGAATGGCCGCGGGCGCCTGCTTGTGCTCACTCCACACCCCGGCGAAATGGCGCGGCTGGCAGGGATGACGATCCCCGAGGTGGAGGCGGACAGAGAAGGCCTCGCCCGGCAGTTCGCGACCAGTCATGCGGTGACGCTGGTGCTGAAAGGGTGGCGTACGCTCATCGCCCACCCCGACGGTAGTATAGCCATCAGCACCACCGGTAACCCCGGGATGGCCAAGGGGGGAAGCGGCGACATCTTGACTGGAATCGTCGCTGCCATGATCGGCCAATATCCCGAGCAGCCTGCTGAGGCAGTGGAGGCAGCCGTCTATCTCCACGGATTGGCCGCCGATTTTGCCGTGCGTGCGCAGGATCAACACACGCTGCTCGCCATGGACACGGTGTCGCATCTCTACGAAGCATTCCGCTTTCGAGCGGAGGACCCGGCAGGATATGTTTGGTTGCAGGGGCTCTCAGGCATGTTGAAGGAGGTGGAATGACTGTTCGGCGATTCCTCAGCAACAGCAGCAGGGAAACCATCGAGATCGGCGGAGAAATTGCCCAACTGCTGTCCGCGCCCACGTTACTGTTTCTTCGCGGAGACCTGGGTGCGGGCAAGACCACTTTGGTGAAGGGAATCGCGCAGGCCCTCGACGCTGCCGATCCGGACGAAGTGACCAGCCCTACCTTCACCCTGGTTCACGAATACGACGGCCATCGCCGCGTCGATGGCAAGATGCAGGACATTAAGCTTTACCACATCGATCTTTACCGCATCGAAGACGAGCGCCAGCTAGAAACTATTGGCTTTGATGAGATGGTCGCCGAAGACGCCATCCTCCTGGTGGAATGGGGAGAAAAATTTCCCAGCGTGGTCAAGCGAAGCGACGGTGAAATTCTGATCGAACATGCCGGCGGAGACACCCGCAACATCACCCTGAAACTAAAAGAAAAAGAAGCCTAAATCACGGCCCACTGAGCAGCGTGTTTCAGCAACTACTCTCAATGGAAGCGCTACCCTCCCCTTTGTCATAAACCGGAGTGGTCGAGGGCCTGCGGCCCACCCGAGGTGATGAGAAGCACGTTCTGTCCGGCGACCATTTCTTATGGAAGTGTTGCCCTTCCCTTTGTCATCCCGACCGGAGCGTAGCGGAGTGGAGGGATCTGCAGTTCAGCGGACCTGTCCTGGAAATCTTTTTCGAGAGGGCAAAAAAAACCGGAATTGGCAAAGCCAACTCCGGCAACAGGGTTTGCGACTTATCTAACTAATTAAAAGTTGAACAGGCTCATCAGGTCATCGATGGCCGGGCTATTGACCGGCACATACGGGTTATCCGGAGTGGCAATCGGGTTGGGATAGTTGTCGCGGCTGCGGGTGCTGACCGTCTCCATGCCCCAGTTTGCCTCGATGAATTTCAGGATAGAGACGTGGTCAGCATAGTCGTGCGCAATGTGACCCGCCTTGGTGTAGGGAGAGACCACGATGAGCGGAATACGCGTGCCGTCGCCGAAGTAGTCGAGTGGCTGTACGTATCCAGAATCGTAGTAGCCGCCGCCTTCATCCTCGGTGATAAAGATAGCAGTGTCCTTCCACAGCGTCGGATTCTTCTTGACCTCATCCACGATTTTCTTGGTGAAGCCTTCGAACAGATCCAGCTTGGAAGAAGATGGGTGACCATCGACCAGTCCGCTCGGCTTGACAATGGAGACCGCCGGCAGTGTTCCCGCCTTGATGTCGCTGTAAAGATTCGCAGTGTCCTGGATGTGGGCAGTGCGGACAGCGGCGTTGGCCATGATGGAGGTGTCGTACTGGAACGGGTTGCAAATGTTGCAGTATTCGTCCGTGAGCTTGCCGACGGCGCCGTAGTTGAGCTGATACGGGTCAGGTACATAGTTGTTCCACTGGTCGCCGTAGTACTTCCATGAAATGTGATTGGAGATCAGCTTGTCGCCAATGCTGGGGACCGAAGAAGGCGGAATGGTAAAGACCGTGTTGTTGGCATTGGTGTCGGTGTAAGCGTTGTTGCCGTTGCCGAAGTATCCAGGGTTGTAGTTGTTCAGAAGATAGTAGTGACCCGGCTCGCAATTGGCAGCA
>Ga0302326_10023240_pt1 | contig 12643 bp, 8 predicted proteins | sample Palsa_T0_3_FD_202264 | JGI IMG/M metagenome (GOLD analysis project Ga0302326, IMG submission 202264) | Peat permafrost microbial communities from Stordalen Mire near Abisko, Sweden - Palsa_T0_3 | ecosystem: Environmental > Terrestrial > Soil > Palsa > Peat permafrost | place: Sweden: Abisko... | reverse complement strand
CCAGTCGGCGGTGGGGCGTGCCCGGGGGGAACGTCGACAGCGGCACCCGCCGCGCGACGGCACGCGCGATGTCGCCGGTGGCCGTGCCCATCTCCACGAGCGAGAAGAGGACCGAACCGAGGGCGAGCCGATCCTCGGGTGCACAGTCCTCCAGGACCGCCTCGGCCTTCGTGGCGATGGCGCCCTCAAGCTTGCCCAGCTTCTCGTACGTTGCATAGGTCAGCGTGTGCCCGTGAGCGTCCCGCACGTCATTTCGATAGAGCTGGTCCAAAAGATATGACAGCAGCGGCAGCGCTCCGGGCTCGCGCGCGACTTCTTCGGCGATCACCTCATTGAGCGGTACATTGGTCGTGCCATGCACTTCGAAGCTCACCCCCGCGGCTTCCGCCGGCCGGTGGATCATCTGACTCAATTGGGACGACGTCGGAGGCGCCAGTTCGAGGCGCCCGAAGCCTTCGGACAAACGCAGGAGATCAGGCGTCTCGTCCGCTCGATGCCAGAAGTCCTTGCGCATGGTGGCGACGACCCATACGAGACCCGAGCGCACAAGCCCGCCCAGCAGCTCGATGAACCGCGTCCGCTCGCTCGGCGGTATGCGATCACTGGTGTACAGCTCCTCGAGTTGATCGACGACGAGCACAAGCTTCGCGGTCTCGTACTCCAGCATGTGGCCCGACTGACGTGCCTCGAGCGTGAGTTGGCCAAGCGCAGTACCAATTGGGTAGGCAGGCGTTGCCGCGGCGTTGCGCAAATGGGCCGCCAGATTCGCGGGCGTTTGTCCGTGTCCGATCACTTCCGACAGACCTTCCTGATCACTCACCTGCGCGGTGAGCCGGCGTGCCAGCGCATCGAACAGATCCTCACCCTCTTGTGCATCGCTGGGCCGAAACACGACGCGTCGCAGAAATGCCGTGCCGGCGATCCGTCGCGGCACGAATAGCTTCGGCAGGATCCCTGCCTTCACCAGCGAGGATTTGCCCGAGCCGCTCGCACCCAGCACGATCAGAAACGGTGATCCTGCCTCGGCGTTGCCCGTCAACTGCAGCATCGCCTTGGCGAGCGCCTCGTCCTGACCGAAGAAGATCGGAGCATGCTCGAACTCGTAGGCCTCAAGACCTCGAAAGGGCGCCTGCGCCCACGCCTTGATGGCCCCGCCGCCCTGCTCGGAACCGAGCGCGCCGATAAGCCGCTCGATCAGCTTGTGCAGGTGATTCTCCAGGGTGGCAGCGAACTCAGCGTCGCTGGTGAACGAGGTGGACAACATCCCCTGGGTGACGAAGTGCCGCTCCCAAAACCCCTCCAATGCCCTGAGCTGCTGCAACTGCTGCTCGCGATGCTGGGGGTTCTGCATGTCGAAGGGCGCGGGTTTGCGGCTTCGATACACGAGCAGATCCGGAGTGCCGCGCTTTTGGGCAGCCTGCAGTGCTTCCTCGAACTCCCACTCCGTGCCGGTCACCGGCGCACGCCCGTCGATGCCGCGGTACTCGCGGACGGTTGTGCGCTCGGGCAGGAACGTTCCGAGCCGTGACCACACGATCACGATGACCACGTCAAACGCGCTCGGCGGCTCGATCGAGTCCTGGAAATGCCCCGAGGCGAGCATCGCCTCGGACTCCCAAAGATAGGGCTCGATCTTGAAGAAGCGTGCGTAGTCCTGCGCCAGGCGCTCGATCGTCAGAGCGGTGATCTCGCGCGCGGCTTTCACATCCCCGGGCGAGGAAATAAAGATTCGAAGTCTACGCGTCACGGACGCACAAACCGTTCATGGGGGCTTCGCCACGCTGTACGTACTGTCGGCCTAGATGATACCGACTTCCGAAGACCAGCAGACTACCAGAACCGACGGACTCGCAGACCCGACTCATACGCGTTGGTTCCGGACTCCCAAGCAGTGAACATGTCTCGAGGCTTTACCGGGGTGTCCTGACGACCATTTCTGGATGCCGCGACGGCGCGAGAACGTGTCTGGTCGTATTGGGTATACTTTCCGCGGATGCCGTTCTCGATTCAAGGCGAGATTGTCCCGGACGGCGGTGGCGCGATCCACATCCAGTTTGTCGGCAAGTCGGATTTCTCATGTCTTCGACAATCTTATTTACTGGACACATGGTTGACCGACCAGGCCGTGCACTTGCTCGGTTTCCCGCTTCCTTAGAGAATCAGGTCGCGTTGCGTATCGCAGGAGAGCTGGAAACCGCTCGCGCGACGGACGGGTTCGCTTCAGCGGCCTGCGGCGGCGATATCCTGTTTCTCGAGGCGATGCTGGCACGAGGCGGCCGCGTACATATCGCTCTGCCGTGTGCAGCCGGGACTTTTCGCAAGGATTGCGTTGACATAGTGCCCGGTGCCGATTGGGCGGCGCGATTCGACCGGCTGCTAAAGGCAGCGCACTCGGTGGAAATCCTCGGCGAGGAGTACGCCTCTGATAACGCCGTCGCCAGTGAGTGCTGCAACCGGGTTATGGTGGGGCTCGCGGAGCGCTGCGCTCAGGCCAAGGGCGAAGAGCCGCTGGTAATTGCTTTGTGGGATGGCAAACCCGGTGATGCAATGGGGGGGACACATTCGGCCGTACAGTTCTGTCTGCAGAACGGGTTTTCCGTTCGCTGGATGACCGACTTGTCGGCTGATACCGCCGCCGAGACGCGTGAGCTGCGCCCAATGGCAACAGGTTCGTCCTCCGCAATACGGCACGGCACCTGGGTGGACGAAGCGCCACAGGAGATCTGCGCAGTGGTTTTCGCCGATGCGGTCGGGTACCGCAGGCTGCGCGAGCGGGAAATACCGAAATTCGTGCGCCATTATCTGTCCTGCGCGATGCACTCGCTGCAGACACACGCGATCGCCCCGCTCGTGAAGAACACCTGGGGCGATGGGCTCTATCTGGTGTTCGAGACGGTACGGGAGGCGGGTCTGTTTGCCATCGATTTTCGCGACCGTATTGTCTCCACGGATTGGAGCAAACTTGGATTCGGCTGCACACTCAATGTGCGGATCGGAGCGCATGCGGGCCCGTTGTACCGCATTTACGATCCGATATTCGGTCAATGGAGCTACGTTGGCGCTCACGTCACGCGCACAGCGAGACTGGAGCCTAGTACCGATGTGGGAAAGGTGTTCGCGAGTCTGCCATTTGTAGCTCTCGCCGCGGCAGAACGCGTGACAGACTTCACCTGCCAGCCGGTCGGCCGCCGCCAACTGGTAAAGGATGCCGGTGAAATAACCGTCTTCGAGTTGGCTCGGGCTACGAACCATTGACGCGTTCTTCGCAGGTGCCTTTCGGATTTTGCTACCTACCGGGTCGGATCGCGCTGGCGAGTTTCGCTGCCAGCCGCGACTCTTTGCACCGCCTTTTCATCGACGATAGTTATCTTGCCGCGGCCCAGAGCGACCCAGCCCTTTACTTTCCAATTTTGAAGATGCTGGTTGACGACTTGCCGGGAAATTCCCAGGAAGCGCGCCATTTCCTGCTGCGAAATAATCAGCTGAACACCGCTTCTTGTCTCGTGCCCGTGCTGTTTGCCCAGAGCCAATAGTCGCCGCGCCAGACGCGCCGGCACTGTAAGCAATGCGGAGTCTTCCGCCCAGCCGCTTGTCCAGCGAATGCGCTGACACAGAAGCTGCAGCAGATGGGTTGCCAGCGTGAGCTCGCGTTGCAACAAAGCAAGGAAATGATCTCGCTTGATGATCATCAGCTTCTGATGGTGCCGTGGAGCTCGCAGTGGCGGTTCTGCTGTTCCCGTCTAACAGCGCAATCTCACCGAACGTGTCACCCGGTTTCATGAGGTTGAGAAAGAGTTCCTTGCCGTCCGCCGTGCTGGCACTGATGCGAATCCTTCCCGTAATCACGCCGTAAAAACCCTCGCCTGGATCCCCTTGCGCAAAAACTATGGCACCAACTCCATAGGAACGCCGGATCGCCAAGAGCGAAATCTTCTGGATCGCCGCGGTAGGTAAACCGCGAAAAAGCTCGTTGCGCTCCAGCATTGTCCGCACGGGTAAGACCACCAGTCAGCTCCTCACCGCGAGATCGACACGAGTCTACGGCTTGTGTCATGCACTTGACAGAACCTCAGCTGCGATGCGCTCAGCATAGCTCCCGACGATGAGGTAGCGGGTTGGCTCACAAACTGATGGCAACCCATTTTTAACTTAAACATGAGGAGTAGCTGATCATGCGTAGCAACAACACGACGGTGGGATTTTGGGTAACGCTCGCTCTGACGTCCTTTACGATGCTGTCGAGCGCGACACAGGCCGCCGAGCCATCCGATACCTTGCCACACCAGGTGGTGAGCTTTAAGGATCTGAACCTGAACAGCGCTGAAGGCGTCACGGTGTTGTATGAGCGGATCAGGAGTGCAGCCAAGGGGGTCTGTGGAGGCGTCGATGTGCGCGATCTGCGAGCCGTGCACGCCGCGAAGGATTGCATGGAGAAAGCGGAGTCGCGGGCGATCCTCGCCGTCAATAGCCCAATGCTGACGAAGCTATCTCTCGCCAAGACCGGTAGGACGGAGAAGCAGCTGATCGCGCAAGCGCGCTGAGATGTTTCAAGGTGGGTGCGCCGTACGGAAGAGGCGTTCCGTGCGGCCACCGCTTTCCCCTGGCAAAGGCAAAGGGCACAGGCTAACCCGTACCCGAACTACTGGACGCGGGTGTGCGAGTGAGTATCCTCTTACACCGGGCCGCGGCGACGCGATTAGCTTGCACGAGGGCGAGTATTCCAGGCCGGAGCGCTGTACCCGGCGTATAGATCCGCGTCTCGCTGTCGTCTGAGGCCGAGGATGTGCGTCTGCAGAGCGCGCTCTCGAAGAAGGGTAACAAGAGTAAGAAGAGCAATAAGAGGAGTAAGAGCATCGTGATCAGTGCCACCGCACCCGAAACATAAGCTGCCTCCGCTTCTGCCGAAATCACATGGTACCCACGACCGCGCTTAGCAAGTTCGCTTTGTTCGCCGCACTGTCGGAGGCGGGGAAAGCAGAGCTCCAATCTACCTCAACGCTTCGCGAATTTCGCACGGGCGAGACAATTCTGACTCCTGGAGAGCTCGGCAGGTTCCTGTATGCGATTGACACCGGGACCGTGTCCGTGCAACCGACCTCTGCCAAGCGCGAACTCGCGATCATACTCGGGCCAGGCGAGATCTTTGGCGAGATGTCGCTGCTGAGCGGCACGCCCATTTCGGCGGCAGTGATCGCCGTGAGGGATTGCAGGCTCTACGAGATTACCGCTCGCACATTCGACAAGCTTTTCGCCGACGAGCCTGCATTTCGCAGAGGCATCGCCGATCTGCTCGCGCAGCGGCTGAGGCTTCGAACATCGGACAAGCAGCAGGCTCCCATCTGTGCGTTCATTGCGCTGCCGCCATCCGCGGGCGCACTGCCCAGGGCACTCGCGCGCGGCGTCGATCACTATGCGCGAGTAGTTGAACTTGGCTGTTTCCAAACTGTGTCGGCAGAGACACAGGTTCTGGGACGGCAGATCGACTCGTGGCGTGCGTCGGCGCATGTGGGCGAGATCTGCGTCGTATCAGTGCTTGCGCAGTCGCTCGGTGGTCTTCAGGACTTCACGCGCCCGGGCGACGCGGTGCTTCTGATCGACGATGGAACCGAGTTGCCGGCTCCTGCGCTTTCGGCCGGCTGGGGTCTTACCGACGTCGCCAAGGTTCGGGTTGGTGCCGCCCGGCACGCCCGGCACGCCGGGCAGGCCGACCAGACGTGGTCGTATCGTCTCGAGGACGCCGAGATCGCGGCGGCGCTGAGTGCCCCGGAGTGGAGTCTCCGCGCGACACCTGTATTGGATTCGATCGCCCGCTGGATAGCACGACGCTCTGTGGGAGTTGCGCTCGGGTCGGGAGCCGCGCGCGGTTTCGCGCATGTTGGCGTTCTGCACGTGCTCGAGGCGGCAGGTATCACGATTGACTGCTTGAGCGGATCGAGCATGGGAGGAATCGTCGCGCTTTACTATGCAATAACCGGCTCGGCGGACGGCGCCGAGGCTTTCGTTCGTTCGACCTTGGGATCGAAGAAATTGATTTGGGATATGAGCATTCTCCCGCGCCTGGCCCTGTTTCGCGGACGTAAGGGTCGTCGCAGTGCGGAGCGCGTCGCCGGGGGCAAATATTTCCCCGATCTCACGCGACCGGCAGTAGCGGTCGCGGCGGATCTCATAAAGGGCGAACGCGTCGTACTCGACCGCGGCCTCGTTGCCACCGCGGCCGTGGCCACTGCCACCATCCCGGGCTTGTTTCCGCCCGTCAGATATGGCGAGCAATGGTTGGTCGACGGCGCGGTGATAAGCCGTGTGCCCGTCGACCTGCTGGATCGGTGGCGTTGCGGACTCAAGATCGCTGTCAATGTGGAGCTCTCAGCCAACGCGGAAGACGCCCAGGTGCGCGCTACACTGCAGCGCGCGCTGAACGGTCCGTTCGCCTTGCGGAGCGTCATCGCGCGCTCGTGGGAACTCCTCGGCGTCTCGCACGGGGCGGCGGAAACGCAGGCGGCCGACATTGTCATCAATGCCGGAACCCAGCAGCACTCCGGCTACGATTTCGACGCCATCGACTCCTTTATCTCAGCAGGAAGGGCTGCAGCGAAGCGAAAGCTTCCTGAAGTTGTGGACGCCGTCAAAAGCCTTCTCCGGCCGCGGCCCCGTTGACGGTTGGGACCAGAGGCGTCACGCGTACGGCGCTTATGGGAGGCACGGGAGGTTGGACGATCGCGAGCACGATCGCCTTGCAGCGCGCGATGTTGGTGAGGATCGCCTTGAACGGGTAACCGTACTCGTGCGGGGCGAAGAGACTTCAGCTGCAGGGGTGCTTGCGCTGGATCGCCTCGCGGATGCGAACGAAGATGAAACGTCGCTCGACTCCTCAGCAGTTCGGTTTCCAGCCTCGCTCGAAGAACTTCGTCGCCTTGCTCGCCAACATCGTGATCAACCAGCCGCACGGCAGAGGGATTCACGTGATCGTCGACAACAGACCGGCCGGCCGGTGATAATCGAAGGACAGGGACCTGAGCCCGGTGGCCGATGTCTTACGCCGGCGCCCAGCCAGGCTTACCCGATAAGATCCCAGGCAGGGGGCGTTGATGACTTGCCGATCCGGGGCATCCGAGGGCGGCACCGAGGTGCCGTCGCGTCCTGATGTAGAGCTGCAGGGCGAGTCGGCAGCGCTGACCCCCGAGCTGCGCGACCGCCTGCTCTACTACGCTTGGCGCGCGCCATCACCCCACAATGCACAGGGCTGGCGCATCGAGGTCGACGGTCGGCGCTTTCGCGTCTCGCGCGATCCGGCCCATCAGGTACTCACGGAGTTCGATCCCGGCAGCTGCGAGGGCGACCTGGCTTGCGGCGCCGTGGTCACCAACCTGTGCGTGGGCGCCAGGGCCTTCGGTTTCGATGCCGAGGTCCGCTGGCGGCCGGCCGAGGGTGTAGCGTCCGATGTGACGTTGCTACCCGTCACGACGCCCCCGGACGAGGTGGCCGTCGAGCGGCTGCGCGTGCTGCGTCGCCGCGCCATGAACCGCTCGCCGTACCGGGCCGATGCCGTCGCCGGCTCGGTGATCGAGGGCCTGCAGGCCACCGCGAGGCGCTTCGAATTCACCCTCTCGGTGCTCACCGGTCGGGCCGAAATCGACCGCCTGGCCGCGATCGCCGCTCGCGCTGCGGCGATGAAGCTGATGCACGGGCCGACTCAGGCCGAGCTGTACTCGCTGACGCGCTACACAGCCCCGGACGCCGCGCGGCATCGCGATGGCCTGGACCTGGAACTGTTCTTCGCGCCGGCGGTGACGGCGCGGATCGCGGCCATCGCCATGCATCCGCGCGTGCTCACGGCGCTCGCGCCGTTCGGCATGGTCAAGGGCGTGGCAAAGATGATCGCCCGCGACGCCGAGGCTGCACCGCTGCGCAGCGCGCCCGCCCTGTGCCTGCTGCACGCCAGCTCGCTGGAGGCTGAGACGTTCCTGCGCGGAGGGGCCTGCTTCGAGGAAATCGCGCTCGATGTCACCGAGGCCGGGCTGGCCATGGCCCTGCACAGCGCGCCGATCGAAGTTGGCCTGTCGTATCCCGGCCGGCCGCACCCGTCGGTCCTCGGCGACTGGCACGCCAGTATCGCTGAGGTGCGCCGCGAGCTGCTGGCGGCGTTCGGTGCCGCACTGGAGGCCGTGCCCATCGCCTTCTTCCGGCTTGGGTCGCCGACCCGAGAGCCCGAGCGCCGGAGCTTGCGGCGCGGGCCCCGCGAGCTGCAGCCCGAGACCGCTCACTATCGGGAGATGACCCGGCGCAACCAGCCGTCGGTCAGCCGGGAGGAGCAGAACGCGCTGCGCGCCGTGCGGATCCTCGTCGCGGGCTGCGGCAGCATCGGTGGTGCGACGGTTGTGCCGCTGGTGCGGCTGGGCGCCGAGCGCTTCGTCCTGTGCGAGCCGGGCGATTACGAACTCAACAACCTCAACCGGCAGGCCGCCGACATGGGAGACATCGGCCGTAACAAGGCCGAGGTGCAGGCGGCCCGGGCCCGGGCGATCAACCCGGCGGCCGAGATGCTGGTCGAGCGCGACGGCGTGACGCAGGACAACGTCGACTGGCTGGTGGGCACCACCGATGTCGTGCTCGACGGCGTCGATGTGACCGAGCCGCCTGGGATCGCAGCCAAGCGCGCGCTGCATGATGAGGCCTGGCGCCAGCGCCGTCTGGTGATCTCTGGGCTCGACCTCGGCGGTACGCAGCTCGTGTACGCCTTCGACTATCGCGACGGTCACACCCGCCCGTTGAACGGGCGCCTCGACGGTGTCCCGGCCGGCATCGGCGCGCTGGAGTTCCTCTCGCGCCTGGTGGACCCTCTGGATGTGCCGCGCGAGCTACTCACCTACGCCGAGGCAATGATCCGGGGCCAAGCTGGCTCGGCGCCGCAGCTGGCGCCGACTGCGGATCAGTTCGGCGTGCTGGCGGCCTGGATGGTGCTCGACTTCGCGGTCGGCAGGCCGGTGCGCAGGCGCGTCAGGGTCGCCATCCCGGACCTGGTGATGCCGCGCGGCCGACGGTTCGCCAGCGAGACGGCGCGAATGTTCCATCTGGCCCGGGTCAAGTTGCTGCTGGAATCCACGCGCCGACGGGCACGCGCGCAGGCGCGGGCGCGGGATCAGACGCGCGTGCGCTCCGGGGACCGGCAATGAGCCGGGTCATCGCGCCGTCACCGGAGATGCGCGCCGCTGCGCCGTTGCTGATCATCGCGCTTGAGCCGGTGTATGTCGCCGAGACCGAAGCGGAGCGCGAGGCGGTGTTCGCGTTCCGGTACACGGTGTACGCGAATGAGCTTGGACGTAAGCTCGGAAACGCCGACCACGACCGCCGGCAGACCCACGACCCGGAGGACGACAAGCCGTACACGACGCTGCTCTATACCGATGACGGCGCCGGCCGACTGACCGGCACAGTCCGCATCCGCCGGTGGGAGGCGGGGGAAGTGCCCGCAAAGGACTGGGGCACATTTTCCATGGAGCGCTTCGAGGGCCTGCGCGAATTGCCCACCGCGGAGATCGGACGGCTGATGATCGAGCCCGGGCGCCGCGGGCAGCTCGGACTGGTCTCGATGTCGTGTGCGATGTGCCAGCTGTACGCGGGCGAGCTGCCCGTCGATGCCGCGTTCATCAACTGTGCCCCAGGCCTGGTGCGCCACTACCGAACGCTCGGCTTCCGTACCTACGCGGGTCGGCTGGTGCCGACCCCCGATGGCATCGAGGTTCCGCTGGTGTTTATTCCCAGTGACCGCGCGTACCTGGAGCAGGTCGGCTCGTTCGTGGCGCCGTTCGCGGACGTATTCTACGGGCCGGGTAAGCGTGCGCCGGTGGACATCGGGCGCTGGTCCCGCCTTCTGGACGCGGACTCCGCGCCGGTCAGCTTCGACCCGGCGGCCGTCTGGGAACGCGTCAACCGCGTGCGGCAGGCGGAGACCGAGAAGGTCTCGATTCTGGATACACTCAGCGAGGATACGGTCAAGAAGCTCGCCGGCAAGGGCTTCTTGATGCAGGTCCCGGCGGGTCAACTGCTGACCGAGAAGGGGCTTTCCCAGCGCGAGATCTTCGTCATCCTCGACGGCGTCTTCGAGGTGCGCGACGGTGAGCGCCGGCTGTGCGTGCTGGGTCAGGGAGATGTGGTCGGGGAGATCGGTTTCTTCCGCTCCACGGGACGCCGTAGCGCGTCGGTGACCGCGGCGTCCGACGGGCAGGTACTGGTCCTGCGCCGTCATTTCATCGACGAGCTGATGAAGAGCGACCCACCCTGCGCCGCCGAGGTCCTGTTCGGGCTGGCGCGCGTGCTCGCCGACCGGCAGTACATATCGGCTTCCTGACGGCCGTGCAGAGCGGGGACGCGCTGTCCAGCGAGCCGACCTATCCCCTCACGGCTTCACGATGTGCGTTGGCTGCCATGGGCCGCTCGCCATGGGTGGAGGGCTGCCGTCAGAGGGCCCGCAGGACATGCCGTAAGCATTCTTCCACATGTAGTCGCAATTGTTCGTGGTCGTTTGGCACTCGCCATTGTCGGTACAGCGGTGTTCTTGCCCCAAGATGATGTTTGACCACTGATTAACGATGTGAGTATGCGCATCGAGTGTTCGCTGTCCCGAGTCGAGCATCATTTTTTCCATGGCGTCGCTTGCCTGATTCAAAAATCCCGCGGCTTGGCCCAAATGCTGATTGACGCTCTCGCGCCACTGCGGATTAATTCGGTAAGTTGCCGCCATCCGCAGGTAGACCTGATGCGCAATTTCATAGTCGCGTGGGTTTGAAGCAGTGAGCCCACCCACGGCCTGGACGTCCCAATTTTCGATACCACCCTGACCCGAGGGCTGCCCGGTGAGCAAAGTCACCGCTTCGATATAGCCCTCAACATTGCCGCAACCAAAGTAGCTTTCCCCGGCCGTGATGGTGTAGCTCACATAAGCGCGGAACGGCGCCATCGCCTGCGACAACTGCGCCGTTTCATTTGGCAATCGAAAAGCGCCCAAGTCCTGCGGCTGCGGGCACACCGTGCGCGCTTCCAACAGCGCAAATTCTTCGCCCGTGCGATAGCTGTCCATCAGCGTACTGGTCTGGGCGTCGGTTTTTACGACCATTCCTTGCTGCCAGCCCTTGTACCGGGCGTACAGAGCGTTGGGCACAATGCGTGGCAGCAGATCACGGTCACCAATGAAAACAAGGGCCGTATTCTCCGGATTGCGCACCCTGATCCATGGGCGATTGGAATAGATCGTGTTCCACGTCACCCCGCCTTCAGCACGCCATCCGGCGGGCACATCTACTGTAAAGGCGCCTTCCTGAGGCTCGCGCCACTACAGGTAGCTGAGGTGCGGCAGATCGGCCGGTGGATTTTGCGCGGCTGATGCGGGATCGTCATGACCAACCGGCGCAGGCTGGTTAGGGTCCTCGTTGATCCAGTTATGCCATTTGTCGTATTGGTCTTGCTGCGCCATCGCCGCGGCAGCAAACAGCAGGCTTAACGACACTGCGGCTATGCGAACCATGGTGTCTTATTGTTTAGTGGGTATCCAGAAACTCGATAAGAACTTCTGCGGTCTCACTTGCAAACTGGTCCACAAAGAAGTGTCCGCCCGGTAGCGATGTGTCAATGACATTGGCACAGCGTTTGCGCCATTCGGCTGGAATATCGAACAGCTGAGCCATGACACCGGCTGAGCCATAGAAAACGAGCGTCGGACACTGAACCTTGCGGTCAAAATCGCCCTTGTCGTGCTCCAAATCGATGCTGGCCGCAGCGCGGTAATCCGAGCAGGAGCCGTGGATCGTCTCGGGCTGTCGCCACGCGCGACGGTATTGCGCGAGCAGTTCCTGGTCGAAATCACCAATCTTGGTCGCGCCCCAGCCGACGAGGCAGGTTTCGTAGAAGAAGTCGGGGTCGTTGCCGATCAAGCGCTCGGGGAAGGGCTCCGGCTGAGACAGGAAATACCAGTGCCAATAGGCGCCGGCTACTCTGCGGTTGGTATCCATGAGCATCGCATGGGTCGGCACGATGTCCATAACAGTGAGTGTCCGCACCGCCTCAGGATGGTCCAGCGCCATGCGATGGGCTGTGCGGCCACCACGATCGTGCCCGATCGCGTGGAAGCTGTTGAATCCAAAATGTTGCATGAGACCGATCTGATCGGTCGCAAATGCGCGAAACGAGTAGTTGGACCGATCCGGCAGGCATCGCGGCTTGGAGGAATCCCCGTACCCGCGCAGGTCCGCGCACACCACCGTGTAGCGCTTGCTTAATATGGGTGCTACACGTGCCCACATGGCCAGGTTCTGTGGGAAACCGTGGAGCAACAGCGCGGGCGGACCAGAGCCGCCAACCGCGTAGGCAATATCAATGCCGCCGACATTGACGGTCCCGCGTTCGAAACCCTCAAACACTTCGCTTCAGTCCCGGCTTCTTGGACATTCTCGCCATAGATCGCGCAGTATCGATGATAACGCGCTTATTAAAGAAAGCCTCGCCGTTCAGATCGCTCCGGGCCCGACAGATGATCTGGAAGCGCAGTTTGCCCCGAGTGACCGGCTCAGTGAACCTGCCCGGCCAGCTCGCGGCGGCCCGGTAGAAGGTCTTTAAAAGCGATCATCTGAGATTACGCCAGGTCGTAGCGATC
>Ga0302326_10023239_pt1 | contig 12643 bp, 8 predicted proteins | sample Palsa_T0_3_FD_202264 | JGI IMG/M metagenome (GOLD analysis project Ga0302326, IMG submission 202264) | Peat permafrost microbial communities from Stordalen Mire near Abisko, Sweden - Palsa_T0_3 | ecosystem: Environmental > Terrestrial > Soil > Palsa > Peat permafrost | place: Sweden: Abisko... | reverse complement strand
GCTGGCCGATCCATATTTGCTCGGCGTCAGCAGCGGAGCGTCTTTGATGGCGTATGTCTGGGGATTCCAATTCGCCAACAATCTGTTCGGCGCGACGCTGGTGGCGTTCGGCCAGCAGGCATTCGCGTTTGCCGGGGCGCTCATCGCCGTGGGCGTGGTGCTGGCGCTGGCCAGCCGGCGCGGGCGCGTGCAGCCGGTCACGCTGCTGCTGGTCGGCGTGATCGTCAACGCCATCGCCGGCTCGCTCTTCCTGTTGATCAACGCCCTGCGCCCCGAGCGCCTGGCCGGCACGGGCTCGGCACTGGCGTTTCTGGTCGGCGGAATTCAGACGAATCTGAGCGATGCCCAGCGCCTCGTGGCCGCCGTCTGCGCGACGGCTGGCTGGATCGTCCTGTTTTATCTGACCGGCCAACTCAACGTCGCCGCGCTCAGCGAGCCGGAGGCCGAGGCCCTGGGCGTGCGCATCCACCAGCTGCGCTGGCTGGCGCTGGGCGTGGCGTCGATTGTCACCGCGGCCGCGGTCGCCGTCAGCGGGCCGATCGGATTTGTGGGATTGATCTGCCCGCACGTCGCCCGCCTGATCGTCGGTCACGACCAGCGGCGATTGCTCCCGATCGCCACGGCCTGCGGTGCCGCCCTGCTCGCCCTGGCCGATGCCGGCTCGCGATTGATTTCCGCCGGCGGGCACACCCTGCTTCCCGTTGGTGTGCTCACGTCACTGCTCGGCGGGCCGTTTTTCCTCTTTCTTCTCTGGCGCGATCGAACCGATCGCACGATGGAACCCGGCTGATCCATGCTGCTTGCCGTTTCACATCTCGCGGTCTCCTACGGCAACCGGACCGCCCTGTCGGATGTTTCGTTTCAATTGAAAGAGGGCGAAGTCGTCGCCCTGCTCGGCCCCAACGGCAGCGGCAAAAGCACGCTGCTCCGTGCCCTGCTCGGCCAGCACGCCGCCACAGGCGATATTCAATGGCAGAACCAACCGCTGGCCGACTGGCCGCGGCGCAAGCTCGCTCAACAGGCGGCGTATCTCGCGCAACTGCCGGCGTGGGAGCCGGGACAGATCGTAGCGGAAACCCTGCGGCTCGGCCGAGCGCCGTATCTGCGTCCGTTCGGAATCGAATCCGAGCGCGATCTCCAAATCGTCCAACAAGTGAGCCATCAACTTGGCTTGGACGATCTGCTCGAGCGTCCCCTGGAAAATCTCTCCGGCGGCCAACGGCAGCGCGTTTTCATCGGCCGATGTCTGGTGCAGGAGCCGCGGGCGCTACTGCTCGATGAGCCCAACACACATCTGGACCTGCGGCACCAGGTCGAGCTGGGCAAGCTGCTCGCTAGCCTGGCCCGTGAGCAGAACCTCGGCATTCTCATGGCTTCGCACGACCTGAATCTCGCCGGAGCATTCGCCGATCGCGTTCTGCTCCTGGCCGACGGCAAGCTCGTCGCTGCCGGCCCGCCGGCCGAAGTGTTGCAGCCGTCGATTCTCGAGCCGGTCTACGGCGTGCCGTTGCTGCGTGTCGATTCGCCGCCAGGCGCGACCGCATTGATCGTGCCCAATCTGAAGTGAGGCGACCGCCGCCCGCGCCACCGGCGTCAGCGCCAAGTTTGCCGGCAGCGGCGGCGCGATCTGCGGCCTCTATTACGACGGCCGCCAATATCGACAGCTCTCCGACGCCATGGCCGCCCGGCGCTGCGTCGCCATCCGACCGATCGTCTTCGAGCCGTGAGGTGGATTGGACAATCGAGGAGGACCGCCGGATTTCGAGAGCTTTCGGCAGCATCGGCGCTGCGAAACCGCAAGCGGCGAACGGAGCAGGGATTTTCGACATTCGGTCATTCGTCATTCGGTCCCGCCACGGCGGATCTTCGACATTGATTCGGGGATTCGGGTTTCGTCATTCGGATTTTGCTCTGATCGCCCCTCGTTCTTGACTGCCCGCGCGGAGGCTATATCCTTCTGTCTCTTCAGCGCCATTAGCTCAATTGGCAGAGCAGCTGACTCTTAATCAGCGGGTTCCAGGTTCAAGTCCTGGATGGCGCACTTATCGGCCCGATCTTCTCTGCCAGGCTCAGGGCGAACAGCTCCGATCGCTTCATTCCCTTCGCCTCTTCCATGTCCAGGAAAAAACGCAGTCCAATCCTCCGGGTATACTGAAATGGATTGGTCCCGCACATTGGCGTCGGAGGAGGCGTGGCTTCCATACAAACCAAATCAGCCGAGGCCGACAAGTTGGCACAAGAGGGAGATCTGAGCGCCGCACTGCTGGAGTATTCCGCGGCTCTGAAGCTCGATCCACAAAACGTCATCCTCCGCTATCAAGCCGGCAATGTTCTGCGGCAACTGCCGATCCTGGCGCACTGCCTTGCGCATGGAGGCAGGGTCTATGCGGCGGCATGCAGTTCCGATGGCAAGCTGGTGGTCTCTGCCGGCGACGATCAGACGGCGCGCATCTGGGACGCGATCACGGGCCAGCCGATCGCTGTGCCGCTGCAACACGACGGCGCGGTGTGGGATGTGGCGTTCGGCCCGGATGGCCGGCGCGTGGTCACCGCAAGCGAGGACAAGACTGCCCGGATTTGGGACCCATCGACCGGCCAACCGCTCACGGCTCCGCTGCGGCATGCCCAGCCCGTCACGCAGGCGTCGTTCAGCCCCGATGGAAAGCTGATTGTCACGGCCTGTCAGGACAGCACGGCGCGGGTCTGGAATGTCGCGACCGGCGCCGCCGTGATGACGTTGCGCCATCGAGATGCGGTACTGTGCGCGTCCTTCAGCGCCGATGGAAAATCGATCATCACCAGCAGTCAGGACGGGACGGCGCGAATCTGGGACTCCGCCGGAAGAGCCGTGACGCACGCTCTGCGCCATGACCGGGCGGTTTGGAAGGCGGCTTTGAGCGCAGACGGCGGGATGGCGGTGACCGCCAGCGATGACAGCACCGCGCGGGTGTGGAACGCATCAACTGGTGAGCCGCTCACGGACCCCCTCAAGCATGGCGGCCCGGTGCTCGACGCCTGCTTCAGTCCGGATGGAGAATCAGTGCTCACGGCCAGCGAAGACAAAACCGCGTGTCTCTGGCAGGTCTCCAGCGGGAAGCAGACAGTCCCGCCGTTGAAGCATGACGGCGCGGTGCTGCGCGTTATTTTCAGTCCCGACGGAGCAAGCGTGGTGACCGCCGGCTCCGATTCCACCGTCCGGCTGTGGAGTTGCGCGACGGGCCGAGCGGTCCTGCCGCCGCTTCGGCACTCGGACACGGTTGCGGCCGTGGCATGGTGCGAAAGCGGCCAACTCCTGACAGCATCGTGGGACGGGGCGGCGCGGGTGTGGAACCTGCAGACGCTGCGCGCCTATCCGCCTGCCCTGCGACATGACGATTCGGTGGAATACGCCGCCTTCAGCCACGACGGGAAATCCGCGGTCACGGGAAGCTGGGACAAGACCGCGCGAGTCTGGGACTCGGCGACGGGCGGGGCGATCACCGGCCCGCTGCAGTATGCCGACCAGGTGCAATTCGCGGCGTTCAGTCCGGATGATCGGATGGTTGTTGCAACCAGCTATTCGTGCCCGGCTCAATTATGGGATGCCGCCACAGGCCGGGCGCTTCCGATCCGGCTTGATCAGAACCTGGTGCGGTGTGCGGCGTTCAGTCCGGACGGCAAACGGATCGTGACGGCCGGCAACGACAAATCCGCGCGGGTCTGGGACGCGGCCACGGGGAAGGCGCTGACGCCGCCGCTGCGGCATGACGGCTCGATCGTCTGGGTCGCGTTCAGTCCCGATGGCAACGCCCTGGTCACGGCCAGTTCCGACAACACGGCCCGCCTTTGGGACCCCGCGACCGGCAGACTTCTGGTTCCACCGCTGCAACACGCCTTCTTCGTAGTCGGAGCATCCTTCAGCCCGGATGGGAAATCAGTGGTCACCGCCAGCCAGGATAAAACGGCGATGATCTGGAGCGTCGCCAGCGGCCGGGCGGCCTGTCCGGCCTTGCAGCATGACGACGGCGTCACGGCGGCGGCGTTCAGCCACGACGGAAGGCTCGTCGTCACCGCCAGCCAGGATCAGACAGCCCGGATATGGGATGCAGCAACGGGCAAACCAATGGGGCCGGCGTTCCCGCATGAGGGCGCGGTGCTGGACGCCAGGTTCAGTCCGGACGGACTGCTGATCGCAACGGGGTGCGAAGATGCCGCGGCGCGGCTGTGGAACGTCGCAACCGCCGAGCTGCTGGTCCCGCCGCTGGAGCATTCGCTTTCGGTGCGGCACGTCGCGTTCAGTCCCGACGGGCAATGGCTGCTCACGGCAAGTTGGGATAAGACGGCGCGGCTGTGGCATGTGTCCCCGACGAACTGGGAGCCGCGGGAGGTTGAGACCTTCGCCCAAATCCAATCGTCCTCCCGGCTGGACAACGATGGGGAACGCCAGCAGATACCGGTCGATCAACTGGCCGCTCTGCTCAAATCATTCGCAGCGGGTCGGCCCGAGGTTTATCAGCTTCACGCGCCGAGCGATTAATGCGGTGTTCGAGATGGTGTAGCGCGCCCGCGTTCGAACATGGCCACTGAAGTGGCCATGCCGGCAGTCAGGGTGGATGCATCCAGGTAAATACGGCTCTAATTTGCGGGCGGTAATTGCCAGGATTCGTCGAAGACGCCCTCGTCGGCCACGCTTGCGTTGACGGGCCCATTTTCCGAGCTGGTGAGTTTCAGCACCGCGTAGTCGCCGTAGCCGCCGGAATTGAAGTTTCTGGCCGACAGGCCGGTGTTGATGACAACATAGCGCCGCGGATTCAAGGGGTTGGGATAAATCAGAACCGGAATGTGATCGGCGGCGGTGAATGTCTTGTCGCCAACCACGATGGCGTCCTTTGTCCACTTGATGGGAAGCTGATCGGCGATGCGGGCGATCAGCGAGTTGCTGGCGGGATCACCGAAAAGAATCAGGCCGTCGTTGGCGATGTCGTCGGGAGAAACCGCGCTATCTGGCTTGGCGCGGGTGTCGCCGAGATACTCGCGGGCGAACATTTTTGTGAAGCGATCCAGTTCCTCCGAAGCGCGCTGGTCGGCGGCGGCGCTGTAGCCGTGGCCGGTCGGCGCGACACAGATGAACGCATCCATGAAGGCATCATTGATCGGCCCCTGCAAGCCATGCTGTTTCCGCAGCCCGGTCGGGGGAGCGGCGGCGATCTGCCAGTGGCCGCCGCTGCGGGCCAGGAGAATGGTAGCGGCCGGCGTGACGGGCAGCGTGTCTCCGTCGATGGAGAGCGACTGCGCCGCCATCATGCCGCTCAGCAGCAGGGAGGAGACATTGGAAGTCTTGATCGTGTAGCTGGATTTGGACGCATCGCGCAGGGCATCGACGCTGGCGCGGTCAAAATGGCGCTCCATGCCGTCCACCGTGATCCAGAAATCCGTGTTGTAGCGCGTGGTGTAGGTGATGAATTTGAGATGGTCGGGGGCGACGCGGCCGCGCTGAAGGTTCGCGGCGTCAAACTCATCGACGAGCCGTTTGGTTTCGCCCGTCGCATGAGAATGACCCTGGCCGGGATTCGCCAGGAACAGCGCGTTGATGTCCTTTCCCTTGCCGACGTAGGTGCTCAATTGATCGACCGTATATCCCTCGCGCACCAACTGCTTGCGGATGTTGGTCGAGGAAAGAAGCTGGGCATCATTCGCCCCGGCATAGGCAACCAGGGGGACGTTGACGATGTTCAGGGCATGGTCGATCATGATCCCGTAGGTGGATTGCGCGGCTTTTTGAGCAGGCGTGAGACCCTCCATGCTGAGGCGATTTCCGATCACGCCGGCATCAACTTCCAGGCCGCAAAACAGGTCGGGACGATGCAGTCCGATTTGCCATGATCCGGCGCCGCCCAGCGAGAATCCGGACAGCAGGATGCGGTCGGGGTCGATGTTATAGCGTTTGCGAACCGACGCGATCGCCTCGTAAATGTCGGTTTCGCCGGCCCAGCGGTAGGAATTGTTGGCGCGTCCGAAGGCATTGAGGCGAATGTAATCCAGACCGCCCCCACCGCCGCCGCCTCGACCGCCCGGCCGATCGCTGCCGCCGGCATGGCCCATCCCAAGATCAGGATCATACTGGCTGCGGCCATGAAGATAGACGTACAACGCAATCGGCTTGGAGGGATCATATGAACCGGGAATGCTCAACTCATACGGCTGTGCCGTTCCATCCACCACGGATCGGTAGGCGCGCTTCACCTGCCCGGTCATCCTGGGCCACTCGGCGTTGCCGTCTTTGATCTCCTGGGCGCGCCGCAGTCCGTCATTCAGCAGCGACATGCAGCGGTTTACGTACGATCTGTCGATAAATCCGCCGGGAACACGGACGATGTTGTTCACAATCCAGGCGCACGATTCGGCATCGACGACCAGGTCATCGTCGGCTTTGGCCTGCTTCAGAGCGGCGATGGCGGCGTTGAGCTGGTCGAGCCGGGCCTTGATCGGAGTCAGTTCATCGGCGGTCGGCGTGTAGGACTGCGTCGGGGCGCGCGGGCTTGCTTGTGCGCCTTGACGCGGAGCCGGCGGGCTGAGTTGCGTCGTCTGAGACCAGACACTTGAAGCCGCCCACGCGACAAGCAGAGTCACCACCGCGCATCGACTCCATCTCATCTCCGCACTCCCAAACGATAAGGGGACGTCAAACCACCGACTGAAATTCAAGACATGCCGCCAAATGGCCGCCGGCGATTACGTCAGCGACAGCTTCCCGGTGCTGTCACCCAGTGCATTGCAGGATGCGCCGGTGTGTTCGAGCATGGAGAGCCACAGATTGGTGATTGGGGTATTCGCTTCCACCTGCATGTGCCGGCCGGTGCGGATCGAGTCGCCGGCCTTGCCGAGCAGCAGCAGGGGCAGGTTGTCATGGTTATGGCGCTGACCATCGCTGTTGCCGCTGCCGTAGGCGATCAGGGAGTTGTCCAGGACTGAGCCGTTGCCTTCCCGGATTTTGTCCAGCTTCTGCGCCAGGTATGCAACGTGTTTCATGTGGTAGAGATTGATCTTGGCGAGCATGGCGATCTTGGCGGGATCGCCCATGTGGTGCGAGGTGCCATGGTGCGGGACCGGCGCATCAGCCCAGGGGTAAGTCTGGTTGGATTCCTCATCGGCAAAGGGGAGGGTAATCACGCGCGTCAGGTCTGCCTGGAACGCGAGGACCATCATGTCGATCATGAGCGGGAGGTGCGTGTCGTAGGTGGTGCTGGAGCTGGAAACGCCCAGCTTTCGGGTGCTGCCGCGCAGGTCCAGATCCGGGGGACGGACGGCGCCGGCGGGCACCGGGACCGCGGGCGCCGAGGCGGACTTGGTGATGCGCAATTCAATTTCACGAATCGAACTGAGATATTCATCGAGCTTGCGCTTATCGGTGGCGCCGAGGTTGTTTGCCAATGACCTGGCATCGGACAGGGCGGCATCGAGCACGCTCTTCTGCTGTTCCTCGCGGCGGACGCGGGCCTCGGCGGTTTCGTTGGCGTCGCCGTTCCCGAACAACCGATCGAAAACCGACCGCGGAAGGCAATCCTTCACCACGGGCGTGCTTTCATTCCTCCAGGAGAGATTGTGCTGGTAGGCGCAGCTGTATCCGCTGTCGCAGCGGCCCGCCTGCGCGCCTTGCTCCATGCCCAATTCCAGCGACGGAAAGCGGGTCTGGAACCCGATCTTGTTTGCCGCGGCCTGGTCGGCGGAAATCCCCACGTGGATGTTGGCGCCCTCGCTCTTGCGCGGCTGCACGCCGGTCAGGTAAGCCGCGTTGGCGCGGGCATGGTCGCCCGGGCCGTCACCGTTGGGATTGGCCTTGAGGCACGCCAGCCCGCTGATGAGCATGAATTTATCCTTGAAAGCAGCGAGCGGTCTCAGCGTCGGAGGCAGCGTGTAATCGGATCCCACGGTGCCCGGCTTCCAGCTCGCCATGTCGACGCCATTGGGCACGTAAATCCACGCGACGCGCCTGGGCCCCGGCACCGTCGGGGCCGTGGCGCCGAAGGTCATTCGCGGCAGCATCGCCTCCAGGCAGGGCAGAGCGATCGCAGTGCCCATGCCGCGCAACATCGTTCGACGGGAAATCGGCTTCATAAGTCACCTCGCAAGGCACCGCGTTTTTGAAACGCGACGCATTCCACAATTTGCATCACCAACGCGGAAAACTTGTAATTCTGCTGTTTGAGGCCGAGGGCAATTTTGTCCTCCATCGGCCGGTCATACGCTTCGGTCCCGCGGCCCAGGGCATAGGTGAGCATGCGGTCGGTCAAACATCGGCAAAACTCGTCCTTGCGCGACATCAGGATCGCCTTGAGGCCCGCGGCGCCGTCGAACGTCTCGCCGTCGGGCAATGTTCCCGAGGCGTCGATGATCACGTTATTGATGTCGCGATCGCGCCAGGCGCCGATTGCATCGTAGTTCTCCAGCCCAAACCCGATCGGATCCATCTGGGCATGACAGGTCACGCAGTTGGGGTTGGTGCGGTGCTGCTCCATGCGCTGTCGAAGCGTGCCGGAGAGTTCCGCCTGTGTTGTTTCGGCCAGCTTGGGAACATCCGGCGGAGGCGGGGGCGGCGCCGCATCCAGCAGATTCTCCAGCACCCATTTGCCGCGCTGCACCGGGGACGTGCGATTGGCATAGGAGGTGATGGTGAGAACGCTCGCCTGAGTGACCAGGCCGCCTCGCTGCTTGCCCGTGAGCATCACCTTGCGGAATTGATCGCCGAGCACATCCGTGCGGCCGTAATGTTTCGCCAGGCGTTCGTTCATGAAGGTGTAATCCGAATCGATGAATTCCAGGACGCTGCGGTCCCCGGTCATGATCGAGGAGAAATAGAGCTGCGTCTCCTTGATCATCGCCGCCCGCAGGTCTTCATCGAAGGCCGGATAGCGGTTGGGATCCGGGCTGACGTTGTACATCTGTCGCAACTGCAACCACTGGCCGGCGAAATTCTCGACCATGGCCGAACTCTTGGGGTCGGCCATCATTCTCCGTACTTGGGTCTCCAGGTTGGCGCGAAGTTTTCCCTGGCCGGCGAGATGAAACAGCTCGTCATCCGGCATGCTGCTCCAAAGGAAGTAGGACAGGCGCGAGGCCAGCTCGTATTCATCCAGGGTCCGCACCGCGTTGGGATCTGACGACGAGGGATCCTTTTCATATCGATAGAGGAAGTAAGGAGAGATCAAGACCGCCTGCAGCGCGGTATCGATGCTCGATTCGAACGATTCACCGGCTGCGTTCTGCCTGGACCAGACCGCCATGAATTCCGCAAGCTCGGCCGGCGCCACCGGGCGGCGAAAGGCCCGGGGAGCAAAGTTGCGAATGATAGCCGCCGCAGCCTGCTGCTTGGTGACCTTGGCCGAGGGATAGGAGACAAACACGCGGCGATAACTTTCGGACATGCGGTCGGGCGTGATATCGACCGGCCCCTCGACCTCGACAAAGATGACCCCCAGCAGCGGCTTGCCAGGCACCCCGCCGGTCGAACCCCTGGGGCCGCGACCGTTTCTGCGGCCTCGTCCCGCCGCCCGGCCGGAGGGATTGGTCGTGGGTCGGGTCGTGGGGCCATTCGACGGTGCGGGCCCATTCCCATCGGTCGAGAATTGAGACCGCCCCTGGGGCAGCGTCTGGGTCTGCCCAACCGCACCTGCCGGCTGCGCTTTGGCGTTGGCCGCCGCCACTGCCGCGGCGGCTGACGCCGCATCGTATTCCTGTTTCGTCGGGCCGTTGACGAACACCAACGTCAGCACGTGCTTGCCGGCCGTAAGCGGCGCTTTGTCGATGCCGTAGACTCTTACGTTGGGCAGATCATCGGTAACCTCCACGGGCTGGTCGATGTTCTGGCCGTCAATCTGGAACTGCACCCGGGGGAGCTGGCGTCCATAGCCTCGAAACCGCAGGTCATAATGACCATCGGCGGGGCAAGTATAAGTTGTACTGATCCGACCGGCATAGTTGAAGACCCGGCCGAGCGGCGACGTGCGACCGAGCGGTCCGGCAGGAGGCGTATGCGCATTGGGGTCCGCGGGGGGGATCGTTCCAGCCAGCGTCGCCGCATCCCAGTGGGCCACCGGCGCCGGCACGACGGGATCGGAAAAGATCGCGTCGTCGAGAACCATCTTTGCCGCCTGGATGTATTTTTCCATCAGCACCGGCGCCATGGAGAGCACATCGCCGTTGTTATCGAAGCCGTATCCCGCGTCATCATTGGGAAACGTATCCGCCGGCCGCAGATCGGTGGCCAGCAGGTCGCGAACAGTGTTGTTGTATTCAGCGCGATTGAGCCGGTGAAGCGTGACCCGGCCGGGATAGGGATTGTTGGGGTCGAATTTGTACAGCTCGCGCTCGATCCAGTCCGCGATGGTTTTGCGATCGGCTGGGGAAGGCTTGTGTGTCGATGCGGCCTGCGGCATGACGCCGGTGCGAACATCCTTCAACACTTCCTTCCAAACCGCCCGATCCTGTTCGACGTCGGCGATGGTTTTATAGGAATCGAGGGCTACTTCACCCTTGTTCTGCCCGTTGGCATGGCATTGGTAGCAGTTTTGCCGGAGGAGGGGGACGATCGTTTTATCAAAGAGTTCCTGCGACTCCGGAAACGACGTCGCGGGAGCGGCGGCTGCGGCGGTGACCGCACGGGCCGAATCCTGAGGGTGGCACAGGCAGGCGAACGCTGCAACGCCCACCACCAAGCCAACAACCGACGTTTTCCGGGCTGAAATCACCATGCACCCCGCGAGGTTCGACGGGATTAGACCTGCTATAGCAACAATACACGACCCTCAGAGAAGCGTTGCAAACGAAGAAAAAAAAGGAAGGAGCCATGAGGGAGCGACCCGGCGGCACCCCAATGCGGGTATGCCGGCAGCGGCGGCGCGATCCGCGGCCTCTATCACGACCGCCGGCAATATCAGCAGCTCTCCGACGCCATGGCCGCCCTGCGCTGCGTCGCCATCCGGCCGATCATCTTCGAGCCGTGAGGTGGATTGAAAACCAGACTGACGAAACCAGAATCCCCCGAAGTCCTGGATGGCGCAATCGCCGACAACTGGCAGCCTCGGAGTTGCAACGGCACAGGGCGCGTGGACGCACTTGGCGGCGCGGTGCTATAATGCTGCTCGTATGGTAAAGCGAAAAGAGCTTAAGAAGACCTTTAGTGCTGTCGACGTGGCCGGCAAGCGGAAAACGCTGCACCAATTCGTTGACATCATCGATGCCGGCCATGTCGGGGATCCGGATGCTGAGATTGAAGGCATGAAGGCCATTCTCACCATCGATGGAAACCACGTCAATTGGCTGGGGTCCAAGCAATACCGAGTCGTCGAGACTGGGGAGATGCTTACGTCGGACGACCCGGACGCGCCCTAGTGTCGTAGCTGGTAAGGTACGCTTCATATATTGACCGCTCATCCGGTGACAGCTCCTCCGGCGTCCTGTCCTTGCGTAGTTCGACGATTTGAATATTGCACTGTTGTAACCACTGGTGGGCACCGCGGATCGCAGTGCGAAGATTGGTTTCGGCCTCCCCGCTTGCAACGGCGTTCGCGCTCTTGCTAGCCTCCTCCGCGCGCTTCGCGAATCGGACGCTTATAAGTAGCGCGATAACTGCGACGATCGCCGATGCCACAGCGATCCAGTCCGAATTGCTCAGCCCGGCGCCAGTTTCACTCAGCAATTGAAAGATCGCCATTCCCCGCTATCTCCTGACGGGCGCGATTCTACCGCCCGCGCGGTCTGACAGCCAACGCACTTGGTTGGGTCATCGAGACAAACCGTCCGCATTCGGGGTTTCACCCGCTATTTCTCAGCCGGCGAAATGTTCGCGCCGGCATCTTTATCCGATGGATGCGGGCCTTTATAACATGCACGCGCTGGCCGCGATGCATCGTGAATCATTGCTCAAGGAGAACTTCAACGTGAAGCAAACAAACCGACTGGCCGGGGTGATGATCCCGCTGATGATGGCACTGCTCGTCGGCTGCAAAGCCGCTCCGGCGGCCAATGTTGGATTTGCCGATCCGACGCTGCTGAAGCACGACCCGACCATTCCATTCGACAAATTCTGGCGCGACCCGAGCGTGGACTGGAAGACTTACGACAAAATCTATGTCGCCCCGGTGAACACCGATTACATGCTCAAAACGACGGCCTGGCAGCAGGGGCAGCCCAAGGCGCAGATCGAAGCGGACTCGCGGAAGCTTTCGGACCATGCGCATGATTCGATCGTGAAGGCGTTCCGCGACGATCCGAACCATCGCTTTGCCGTGGTCGATGTTGCGGGGCACGATCCGCATACGCTGGTGTTCGAGGTGGCGCTGATCGAGGTCGTCCCCAGCAAGGTTCTGCTCAACGCCCTGGGCTTCGCCCCGTTTTGGGTCGGCACGGGAATCACCGTGGTGCGCTCCGTCGCCAACGACAAAAGCACGGCCGCGTTCGAGGCCCGCGTCAGCGATGCGGCCACGGGGAAATATGTCATCTACGCCGCCGACCGCGAGGCCGAGCAGTTTGCCCCGCTGGATGTCCGCGGGCTGACGTGGTACAGCGACGCGGAAGGAATCATGGACGAATGGGCCAAGCAGTTCGTGGAAATCGCGGACCGAAAGCCCGGCCAGAAGATCGAGGTTGCCCCGACGTTCAGATTGCT
>Ga0302326_10023238_pt1 | contig 12643 bp, 13 predicted proteins | sample Palsa_T0_3_FD_202264 | JGI IMG/M metagenome (GOLD analysis project Ga0302326, IMG submission 202264) | Peat permafrost microbial communities from Stordalen Mire near Abisko, Sweden - Palsa_T0_3 | ecosystem: Environmental > Terrestrial > Soil > Palsa > Peat permafrost | place: Sweden: Abisko... | reverse complement strand
GTTTTCTTCATGGTTGCTCCTCCGGCGGATAGGAGATGTTACGCAATTCATAACGTCTGCGCCTGCTCAATACTGCACAGGTTTTCAAATTCTCCAGAGACGCAGTTACGCAGACGAGATTGTGGACAGCTAGATTGGGATGAGGCCACAGAACGTACTTTGTCAGTGCGTTCTTGACGAGAGAGGGGGACGAGGGCGGAAATGGAAATGCGGAGAATGGTTGAAAACTTATCTAACGATCTTTGGAAGTGAGCAACGGAAGTGAGCAACTTTGAACAGTCATACCATTTTGGAAACAGTACTCTGGCATCTGCTTTAGCACGGCAGTCCCCTGAGAAGGCGGACAGCCTTTTTCAGGCGGTCATGGGTTAGTGTCAGGTGACTGACATTCGGACCCTCACGACCGCCCCTTCAACGCATAACGATTCTTGGCATGACATGCCCTCCTCCGGAGGCACCCAAATCACTGATGTATCAAAAGGAGTGAAATATGAGTAACGAAACGGAAAGAGATCCAAAACAGCAGCAAGGCAAGCACGTCCCCGCTGGACCAGTAAGCACCTCGGATACCAAGACTAACCCTTCGCCGGGAAATCAAAGTCAGGGGCACCATCCCGAGGATATTTCCAAGAAAACTCCCGCACAGGACAACAACTCTCAGCACGGTCAAGGAAAACCAGAGGATCAGAAGCGGCGTGCTTCTTGAACAACTTCTTTGAGGATCAAAAAAGTCTAGGTTGAAGCGCCCCGGCTTAAACGCCTGGGCGCTTCAATAGCACTCTAGTCAAGAGGCCTGTAGCTACTAGTGTTACGTCTTCGTTCATATTGCTTCGCAACTTTGGCGGTCATGACTTTCCCGCGAACGCGCAATCGCGGGCAACAACTGGCTAGCCAAGTGATCTTTGGCTACGAAAGCGTCTATCGACCCCAAAGTTTGTGCAGGGAGATCCGCCGCGCCGGATAGCATGATGATTGGCGCGTGCGGCTGAAGCCGTCTCATTTCGATCGCAACCTCTTGGCCATTCATGTCAGGCATGAAATAGTCGACGACCACAAAGTCCACCGGATGCAGGGCAGCCAATTCCAATCCCTTACCCCCGGTGGGTGCGATCAGGACGGTATATCCGAAGCTTTCGAGGAAAGCTTTTTCACAGTCCAGCAAGTCTTGGTTATCGTCGATGCAAAGAACAATTTGGCTTCGAGGATTCATATCGCGACGGCGAGCGGATAACCAACTCACAGTCCTCCGTGTCATCACTTTGACCTTGAGAAACCATTCGATTCCTGACGCTTTGCTTTCCCGGTGCGGCCGTTTTCGCAGCCACCTTTCTCATTAAAGACTACGTCTCATTGTCCCAATGGTGGTCTATGAACGGCCATACACAATCCGGCGGCCACTGGAAGGTAGCTTTGGGTCTGCTTAGAAATTCCGGCTTCCTTGGTTCGTCGGGAAGCGGCTCCGAATCGGGCGAAGTAGCCACAGGTGGAGTCTTGTTGATCATGTGTGACATCTCCATCCAAAGAATAGGGCGTGGCGCAGCGAATCCCGTTAAGGCGCGCCACAACAGAAGCCGACGGACGACGAGGGGGCCGCGTCAGTTCCTTCACATCCCTCGTCTGGACGAAGGTATAGCGCCGCGACTTGATAGGTGTCTGTTCAAAATTGCTCAGTTTTGGATTGTGGAAACAGCGCAATTCGCTCATCGCTTCTCCAGAGTCCAGGCGGATGTGAGCACCCCGCACGAGTTCAGAACGGATTCGCCGTGAACAAGATGGAGTAGACGGCCTGCTTACAGTTTGTCCCTAGTTCCGGGTGCGAAAAGTATGAGCGTTATTGCTCAGACCTTTCTAATTTCGATTTGGTAAGGTCCTAATTGTTCGCTTAGCGCAGAACGGAGGATTGACATGCTTTGGACGATTTTCGTTGTTCTTCTGATTTTGTGGCTACTGGGCTTCAGTTTGCATATCGGCGGAGCTCTGATCCACTTGCTTCTGGTTGTGGCAGTAGTAGTTCTGGTGATCAACCTACTGAGCGGACGGCGAAGCGCGGTTTGAAGAACCGCATACAAAGGTCCAGGTTCCGAAGTTGCGTGGCCCCTAGTGGTCTGATTTTGTGGTTTGATCCCTTCCGACTCGACTTCTCGATGTTAACTTTTGGGGGCCTGCAATGTCCGCGCCTCACGCTTCGTGCGTTCGATAGCTGCAGCGCTTCCTAACTCGTCCTCTTGCGAAGAAACAATACAGAAGACAGCTTATGTTCAATACTGCACAGTTTTGCGTTTGAATAATCCTCAAGATCGGGTTGGCTTGGATTCAATTCGAAACTCCCGGATCCGCGATACGGTCCACAGGAATGTTACGTATGTATGGGAGGCGTCTGAGGTTTACGTTTCTGCGGTGTGCCAGCCTTTGTCTATGTCTATGCGCGGTCCCGGTTTATTCGCAGATATTGCAAGAGGAAACGCTTGCCGGCCCAGACGCCCACGAAACGGCGGAGAATACCACGGGCTACCTCTTCGGGGAGTGGGGAGGAGTACGAACGCGTCTGTTAGAGCGTGGAGTGAAACTCGATTTGCACTCTATCAGCGATTCCCTATGGAACATCAAGAGCCAGCAGAACGAGCGATTTGCGAGTTATAACCGCGTTCGAGGGACCGTGGACATCGATTTGGGCACGTTAGTCCACCAGCAGGGGTGGTCTTTCCATGCTACCGCTGTTTGGCAGACCGGCGCCAATCTCGGCTCGTATCTGGGCCTCGTCGCCAATCCCAGCTCGATTGCCAGCATGAATACATTTCGCCTGGATTCCTGGTGGTTCCAGAAGATTTGGTTGAAGAACCGGATCGCGGTTCGCGTGGGCCAGTTCGCGGGTCAAGATTCCTACGGCGACCAAAACTTCGGGAAGTCTTTCGTGGTTGGGCCGATCGGCGGTTCATTGGACAATTTATCCAATACCTTTGAAACATTCGATCCTCCTTCCACGCCGGCGCTGGAAATTCACGTTGTGCCGTTTCGCAACTTTTACGTGAAATCAATGGTTTCGTCTGTGGACCGATCGCCTTTTTCAAACAACTCCACTGGCCTGGTTCCATATTTCCATGGACCTCCGGTTACTGTTTCGGAGATTGGGTTCACTCCTGACAAGAAGGCGTCCTCCATCGTTCCCACTGACAATGCGACAACCCGAAAGGGATACTCGGGACTTTACCAGTTCGGCGCCTCTTACAATCCCGGCAAGTTCACTGTGCCGATGAGTGCGACGCCACGGTCCGGCAACTACCTCTTGTATTGGATCGCGAGTCAAGCAGTATGGCGGGCGGACCCAAAAGAAGCGAAGGGGCTGGATGCAACGTTATCGTATGACTGGAGCCCTCGAAGCATCAATTCGGACTATACGGCGCTAACAGCGGGGCTGCGGTTCAACGAACCGCTCCCACTGAAGATTCACAACACCATGTCGCTAGGCTACGTGCAAAACAGTTTGAGTTCACAGTTTCTCCCATCCGGCGCGCCTGCGTGGCAGACCGAACATGGTGTGGAGTTCAATACGTTGCTGAATGTTCTACCCATGATCATCGTGCAGCCGGTGATTCAGTACTACGGGAATGTAGGAGGCGGCCCGCAGCGTGCGGTTGTTTTCGGTTTCAGAACCAAGGTCGAGTTCTAAAGAAAAACTTTCTGCCGTGCGACGTGCGCCCGCAATCTTGAGCGCGGCGGTCGATTCTCAAAAGTGTGCAATTTTGTACAGTCTTAGGATTGCACAATTTTGTAGACTTTCCGCCAAATGTGGGATCGCGTTGAGGGGTTTCTGCGCGCTCTTGGGAATGCGCGCCATCGAAAATTCGTCAGCCTCGCGTTGTTGATTGTTGCAAGCAGCTCTTGCAGTCGCCCCTCGACACCAGTGCAGGATAGTCACGCCTACGACTCCGGCAGCGGAAGCCTTACTGGTGCCACACTCAATTCCGCGCCCAATGATCCAGCCGGCGAGTGGCGCAGTCAGGCGCGCGATTATGCCAATACCCGCTACAGCACGCTCGACCAGATCAATACAGGCAACGTCAGCAGACTGCGCATAGCATGGACTTTTTCTGACGGCACTCTGAACGGTCATGAAGCAGCGCCGTTGGTTGTCGACAACACCATGTATGTGGTGACTCCGTTTCCAGACATCCTCTACGCGCTTGACCTGACCCGCGCGGGAGAACCAATCAAGTGGACCTTCAAGCCCAACCCTGCACCGATGGCCAAAGGCAAGGCTTGCTGCGACACGGTCACACGCGGCGTGGCCTATGCCAATGGGAAGCTCATCTACAACCTGCTTGACGACCACACCGTCGCCGTCGACGCCAAAACTGGCAAGGAAGTGTGGCGCACAAAGATGGGCAATGTCGAAACCGGTGAAACGATGACCATGGCGCCGTTCGTGGTCGGGAATAAGGTGCTCGTTGGCGACAGTGGCGGAGAGATGGGAGTATGGGGCTGGATCGCCGCACTCGATGTCGATAGCGGCAAGGAATTATGGCGTGCCTACAGTACTGGATCGGACCAACAGGTGCGTATTGGCGATGGATTCAAACCGTTTTATGAGCGGATGAAGGGTAAGGATCTTGGCACGAGCACATGGCCCGCAGACATGTGGAAGCACGGCGCCGGGTCGGTCTGGGGTTGGATCTCCTACGACCCACAACTGAAACTGATCTATTACGGTACCAGCAATCCATCGCCACGCGTGCCCGATCAGCGCCCAGGCGATAATCTGTGGACCAGCACGATTTTCGCGCGCGATATCGATACCGGCATGGCGCGCTGGGCTTATCAAACCACACCGCACGATCGCTGGGATTACGACGCCGTCAACGAGGACATTCTGATGGACCTGCCGATCAACGGGCAGGTACGCAAGGTGCTCGTCCACCTTGACCGCAACGCCTACGGCTACACGATTGATCGCATCACCGGCGAGGTGCTGGAGGCAGCGCCTTTCGCCTACCAGAACTGGTCCACCGGCTTTGACATGAAAACTGGCACGCCAGTCGTCGATCCGGACAAGGAACCGCATCCGAACGTAAAGCTCGTTAATGTGTGTCCCCCCGACATTGGCGGTAAAGATTGGCAGCCATCCGCAGCGTCGCCTCGCACAGGTCTGGTGTACGCCGATATCTTCAACATCTGCATGGATGTCACCGACATCGAGGCCAGCTACATTCCAAGCTCGCCGTTCGATGGCATGGACATGAATCGCTATCCGGCGCCAGGGGGGAACCTGGGCGAGTTCATCGCGTGGAATCCAGTCACCGGCAAGAAGGTTTGGGGGATCAAGGAAATCTACATGACCATGAGCGGCGTGTTGGCAACGGCGGGCGATGTGGTGTTCTACGGCACAGCGGATGGCTGGTTCCGCGCAGTGGATGCGCGCAGCGGCAAGGTGCTGTGGTCGCAGAAACTCGGTTCTGGAATTATCGGTCAACCGATTACATACCTGGGCCTGGACCATCGGCAGTACGTCGCGATTTCCGCCGGTATTGGGGGCGCGGCGACGGTGCGTGCCGATGTAGTTGCGCTCCGGCCGTTCGATTTTCCGGCGGGAGGCAATACGCTTTATGTGTTTTCGATCGATGGCGACTCGATGAGCAGCGGCCCCAGTCAGCTAACCAGCAAAGACAGCGTATCTACGACACGTCCAGAAACCGGCACGCAGCATTAAGGCTCCAGGAGCGTTGAGGTTTTGCGAATACTGACTGCATCGATAAACGTTGAGGCTTTATGAATCTGCGGGCAACTCACTGTGCAATTGGCATCACGGCTCTTGTGCTGCTGTCCGCGTTAGGGGGCTGTAAACATTCCCAGGGCGGCAGCACGCCCGCCCGGGCGATAAGCTTTCCTTCTGATGAGATGATTGGTGCAGTCCCATTGGGTCAGGTCGCCGGAGAACCGGCTCGTGCTGTAACCGCGTTGTCCATCGACAACCCTTATCACGACAATCCGCAAGCGATTCAGCAAGGCAAACAACTGTATATAAGGATGAACTGCGCCGGTTGCCATGCCTACAACGGCAAAGGCAACATGGGTCCTGACCTGACCGATACGGAATGGCGTTACGGCGGTCTTCCGATCCAGATTTTCGAAACGATTCGAGATGGACGGCCGCAGGGCATGCCGGCGTGGGGCGCTGCTCTCCCGCCGGATGAGATCTGGAAACTGGTTGCCTATATCCAGTCTCTGGGCGGAACCGTGTCAGTCAGCGATTACGAGCATGCGCGACAAGGCGATGAGCCGGGCGAACAAGTCGCTCCCGAGGCGCAAGCGGATGCACAGTTTGCGCCCACGACGCCGATCTTTCCGATGCCAATTCCCGCGAAGACTCAGACGCCATCGAGTTCACCAACTCCAGCGAAAGCCGGTGAACCGAAGCCATGAACTCACCGCTCGTGCTTCTGTTCAACAAGCTGCCGATGTTGCTGGCGGTTCGCGTGGAACCGCCGATGGCCTATCGGCACACATACGGTCCGGCGGTTGATCCAATCACACGGCTCGGATGGGGTCTGGGCATCATCTCAGTCCTCGTCATCGTCATCATCGGTGTGCTCCTGCTCGGCGGTGTCTTGCGCAAGCGCACGGCGCCTTCGGCCGCGGATCCTCATCAGCTGGCCGTGCGACGAGACGCCGGCGGCATGGCCTGGATCTATGTTGGCGGCGGCATTTCCGCTGTGGTTCTCGTCGGCTGCATGGCGTGGACGCTGCTCGTTACAGCGGAAGTGACCAAGTTGCCAAGTTCTCCTGCGCTGACGGTGCAGGTCACTGCTTCGCAGTGGTGGTGGAGTCTTCGTTACCTGAATGCAAATCCCTCCCACATCTTCACGACGGCGAATGAGATTCATATTCCAGTGGGCCAACCGGTTCGCTTTGAACTCGCCAGCACCGATGTCATCCACTCGTTCTGGATTCCACAACTCGCGGGGAAGATGGATGTCATTCCGGGTCAGACCAATGTCATGTGGTTGCAGGCCGACCAGCCGGGCACATATCGGGGACAATGCGCAGCATTCTGCGGGCGGCAGCATGCTCACATGGCTCTGTTTATTGTGGCAGACACTCCCCAGGATTTTGCGGCGTGGCAAGATCGCCAATTGACAGAAAGAATCGTGCCGACCACGGAAGAGAATCACCGGGGCGAGCGGATTTTTCAAACGCACTGCGCCGCCTGTCACACCATTCGCGGCACGAATCCAGCCGGAAGCTTTGGACCTGATCTTTCGCACTTGATGAGTCGCAGCACGATCGCCGCAGGACTGCTGGCCAATACCCCCGGAAATCTTGCGGACTGGATCGCGAACCCTGAGTCTGTGAAGCCCGGCACCCGCATGCCAGCTCAAATCTTATCTGGACCGGAACTGGCGTCTGTGACGTCCTACTTGAACACGCTGCACTAGGAGTGGATCATGGCTGTTATCGAAACCGATCGCATTCCGAGCATCGCACGTGCGACGGACGACTCACCCAGTTCGGCGATCCTGCGAGAAAACTGGGAAGGCAGGCCCGGAGTTGGCGGCTGGCTCGCCACGGTCGACCACAAAGAAATCGGCAAGCGCTACGTGGTCACAGCGTTTATTTTTCTGATCATTGGCGGTCTGGAAGCCCTGGTCATGCGCCTGCAACTTGCCCGGCCCAACCAGACTCTGCTGACGCCGGAGCAATACAGCCAGTTATTCACCATGCACGGCGTAACCATGATTTTCCTGTATGCGCTGCCCGTGCTCTCCGGTTTTAGCAATTATCTGTGGCCGCTGCTGCTGGGCTCGCGCGACATGGCGTTCCCGCGATTGAACGCCCTTTCTTACTGGGTGTTTCTGTTCGCGGGCATTTTCCTGTACAGCAGCTTTGTGGTCGGCAAGGGGCCCGACGATGGCTGGTTCAACTACGTTCCCTATGCATCGCTCGCCTATAACCCGGGGCCGAACATCGACGTGTATGCACTGGGCATGGTGTTGCTCGGCATCTCGACCACGGTGGGCTCGATGAATTTCATCGTCACTCTGGCACACACGCGCGCACCTGGCATGTCGATCAACCGCGTGCCGATCCTGGTCTGGGGAACTCTAACCGCATCAGTCGGCAATCTGTTTGCCGTACCCGCTGTGAGCCTTGCGTTCTTTATGTTGTGGATGGACCGTCAGGTCGGTACGCATTTCTTCGACAGCACCGCGGGCGGTCAACCTCTGCTCTGGCAGCACCTGTTCTGGATGTTCGGCCATCCGTGGGTGTATGCCATCGTGCTGCCCGCGATGGGCATCGTTTCGGATGCGCTGCCGACCTTTTGCCGGCGTCCGCTGGTTGGCTACACTGCTGTCGCGCTCGCAACCGTCACCACCATGGTGCTCGGTTTCGGTGTTTGGGCGCATCACATGTTTGCCAGCGGCCTGCCGATCCTGTCTTTATCGTTTTTCGGGGCGGCCAGCATGGTCATCGTGATTCCCAGCGCGGTCGCGGTGTTTGCATGGATTGCGACCATCTGGACCGGGCGGCCCGTATTCACGGCCGCCTTCCTTTATTTTGCCGGCTTCGTTCTGTTATTCGTTATCGGCGGCGTCTCTGGATTCATGACGGCCGCCGTGCCATTGGACTGGCAACTGACCCGCACCTATTTCGTGGTGGCGCATCTGCACTACGTGATCATTGGCATCAATGTGTTTCCTGTCGTCGGCGGCGTCTATTATTGGTTCCCCAAGGTCACCGGACGGCTGATGAACGAAGCACTGGGCAAGTGGAGCTTCTGGGTTATGTTCACCGGCTTCAACGTCGCCTTCTTTCCGATGCATATCCTCGGGCTGTTGGGCATGCCGCGCCGAATCTATACCTACGGGAGCGGACTCGGCTGGGGCACCACCAATCTCATCGTCTCTATCGGCGCTTTCGTGTTCGCCACTGGCATATTGTTGTTCTTCATCAACATTTTCTTGAGTCTCAAACGCGGCGTCCCGGCTTCAGCCAATCCCTGGGACGCGGCTTCGCTCGAATGGTCCACCTCATCGCCGCCTCCAGCCTACAACTTTGCGGTGATTCCCATCGTCGCCAGCCGCTACCCGCTATGGGAGGATCGCATGGACGAGGGTGCAGAGCGCAGTTCGGTCGGCGCGGGAATGCTTCTCGACCGAGGCCGCGAAACCATCGGCACAACCGCGCTTGACGCCGAGCCTGATGTGATCCTGAAAATGCCGGGCGATTCGTATGCGCCGTTGCTGTTGGCGCTGGCCATGACAGCGGCGTTCGTCGCTCTCCTGCTGCATTCGGCGTGGGGGTTCGGGACTGCCGCAGTCGTAACAGCACTTACGAGCATTGGCTGGCTGTGGCCGAAGCGGTCGCTGATGCAAATCGAGACGAGCCATGATTGAACGAGCGTTGACCGCGGGAACCACGGGCGCACAAGCGGCGACACAGATCGCGATTCCAGGTCGCAAGCTCCCGGTCGGCAGCAAAGGTCATCTCGCATCCGGATGGTTGGGCATGCTGACATTGATTGCGACGGAGGCGACGCTCTTCGCTTATCTGCTGTTCAGCTATTTCTACCTGGCGTCGCATGCCCTCGGTACCTGGCCGCCTTCCGGCGCTCCCAGCCTGCGCATCGCCGTCCCCGGCACGCTGATCCTGATCGCCGGCAGCGTTGTCATGTGGTGGGGAGAACGCGGCATCAAACGTGGCAATCCCGGCCAGTTGATGATTGGACTCGCTGCCGCCCTGATCCTCGGCACTGTGTTCCTTGCCATGCAGGGTTTGGAGTGGAGCGGTGAGCCTTTCAAGCTGCACACCAATGTCTACAGCTCGTTGTACTTCACCATCACCGGATTTCACATGCTGCACGTCATCGTAGGCCTGCTGATGCTGGCTGTCTTGTTGCTGTGGACCGCGTTCGGCTATTTCAGCGCCGATCGTCATTCCGCGGCGTCGATCGGGGTGATGTACTGGCACTTCGTCACCATCGTATGGCTGGCCGTTTTCTTCACTTTCTATATCACGCCTCGTTTGGGATGATGCCATGACGAGACGATGACGAGACGATGACGAAACAATGACCACACAAGCTTTGCCTCCGATTAACGTTAGCCATCCGGCGCCGCATCGCGGCCGCGTCGGGCTGGCCGCATTATTATTCGGCATAGCGGCCGCACCCGCGGCATGGAATGCTCAACTTCTGGTGAGCGTCGCGCTGTCGGGCCACGCCTGCTACCCACGCAACGAGCTTCTCGTGGCACCCCTGTGGAGCGGACTATGGTCGATTCTGCTTGCGATCAGCGTGGCTGGCATCGTGCTTGCAATTGTCGGCGGACTGGTTGCGTTGCGAAGCTGGCGGCACACGCGCGAAGAACGCCCCGGCTCGGCTCACCATCTGCTGGAGAGCGGCGACGGTCGCACTCGATTCATGGCGATGTGCGGCATCCTGACCAGCGTCCTATTCCTGGTCGCGCTGGTATTTGGGACTGCAGCGCTCTTTCTGGTACCACTATGCGGCGAGTGAAACGCACCCGATTGGCCACTCTCCTCGGCAGCGCTACGGCGTTCGGACTGCTCACAATCCCTATGGCGGCTCAGACCAGCCACTTCAGCCAACTCGGATGGAATTGGAATCCCTTGATTTTGGCCAGCCTCGCCCTCGCCGGGCTCGCCTATGTCCGGGGTTTGTTTCACTTAAACACGGCCGTGCGTGCTCGCCTCTTTGGAAGGTTACGTTATGCCGCATTCGCAGCCGGAATCGTCACTCTGTTCATCGCGCTGATCTCACCGTTCGATATTTTGGACGACCAGCTGTTTTCGGCACACATGGTGCAGCATCTGGTGCTGTTAATGATCGCGCCGCTGCTGCTGATCTTCGGTCGTCCCGCACTTGCCTGTCTCTGGGCTTTTCCGTTGCCCGCACGGCGTGCAATCGGTCGCGTCTGGATCAGATCCGGCTTGAAGCATGCCGTCCACGTACTGATGTCTCCTATATTGGTATGGCTACTCTGCAGTGCGATCCTCTGGTTCTGGCATCTGCCCGGCCCCTACGGCTGGGCGCTCAGGAGCGAGTCGGTGCATGCGCTCGAGCATGTCTGCTTTTTCGTTACCTCGCTGATGTTCTGGTCGCTGGTCCTCGAACCGCTCGGCCGTCGTCGCATGGATTATGGAAGCACTCTGCTTTTCGTAGCCACCTTCGGTGTGCAGACTGGATTGCTCGGAGCGCTCTTGACCTTTGCCGGGCGGCCGCTGTACGCGGCGCATCTCTCTACCACCGCATCTTGGGGACTAACCCCGCTGGAAGATCAACAACTCGCGGGCCTTATTATGTGGATACCAGCCAGCCTCATCCACTTGAGCACCCTCGGCGTGCTGTTCGTTGTCTGGATGCACACGGCGGAGCGTGGGGCAATCACCGCCGCCGCGACCCGCCTGAATGCGATCTTACGGAACCCGGCTCTGCCTTGAGCATTGATCGTCCCAGTATTGACTCTTGATAATCGGCGTCAGTGGACGAAACCACAGCACGAGTGAAATCGCGACAGTCCGGGCGGCCTGCCTTAAACAGCTCCGAATGGCGGTACTCGCATTTGGCTGGGGCACAGAGGGACTTGAAACAGTCACCGTACTCATCCGGTTCGTCTTGTAAAGGCCGCCTATCACCTATCGCAAGGTCGATACTGCGGGCCCGGCCCCTGCAACATGGTTGTAGCTCCCGCATGGATTTTCTTTCTGTGAGTGCGAAGTCGACGGCGACTGGACTGCACGCACGTGGAATGGTTCATTTCTTTGTGGCCTCCACGAAGACATATTCCTTCTCGCTGGGAACTGTGAGCAATTCTGACCAGATGTAGAGGGTTGTTTGTGTCACTCTCTTATTACCGTCTTACTCCGAAGCATACGGCTTCTGTTAGATCGCCGCTCTGGCATGCTCGGTCTTGACTCTGAGTTAGCCATATTGGCCCCCTATCAACGGTCGCCGGCGGCAATTGCCATCCGGTGGCCTGTTAAAACTTCTCACAGATCCCGCCATGCATGTCGAAGCATCGCCTAGGTCTGCCGTGGCGAGGAGTTACTTAGCGTTACTTCTTAAGGAGCTTGAAAATGAAAACAGGATGGGCATTTGTAGCTGGATTAAGTGTCGGCACGGTTGTGACTCTGGTGCTTGCGCCGCAGTCGGGCCAAGAGACTCAGGAATTACTGGCCGACAAGTGGCGGGATGGGCTGGACCAGGTCTCATCCGCCGGAAAGAAAGTTCGCGCGCAGGTCAAGGATCTGGCCAACAGAGGAAAAGAAAACGTTGCGGAAGCAATTGATACAGGTAAAGAGGCTTACCGAACCTCCGTATCCGGAGGCTAGGAACCCTGTAGTGCTTGCGCCGCCGCGATCAGGTGGAGCTCTTAATTTTCACTAAACGTAACTTAATTCATTTTGGAGGAAACATGTCAAACGAAAGCTTGAAGAAACTTTATGTCGACGAACTCAAGGATCTGTACAGCGCCGAGAACCAACTGGTCAAAGCGCTGCCGAGAATGGCCAAAGCTGCATCTGCCACGGAGCTGCAACAGGGCTTCGAAAAGCACTTGAAGCAAACCGAAGGTCACGTTCAGCGTCTTGAAGAAATCTTCCAGGCTCTGGGCGAGAGCCCCAAGGGCAA
>Ga0302326_10023236_pt1 | contig 12644 bp, 8 predicted proteins | sample Palsa_T0_3_FD_202264 | JGI IMG/M metagenome (GOLD analysis project Ga0302326, IMG submission 202264) | Peat permafrost microbial communities from Stordalen Mire near Abisko, Sweden - Palsa_T0_3 | ecosystem: Environmental > Terrestrial > Soil > Palsa > Peat permafrost | place: Sweden: Abisko... | reverse complement strand
CGCCTGCGGGTCAGTGCGCCGGGCGATCTCGTCCGTGTTCAGCGCGGTCGGCAGGCCGGCGCCGACATCGATGAACTGCCGCACACCGCGGGCCGCCACAGCGCTGACAGCCCGCCCGAGGAACTGTCTGTTCTCCCGGGCCATCTGCGCGGAGACCGGGTGGACCGCCAGCATCTTCTGCGCAAGCTCGCGATCGGCCGCGAAGTTCTCCTTCCCGCCCAGCCAGTAGTCCCAGACCCTGGCAATGTTCGGCCTAGCCGGGTCGAATGGCTCCACTGCGCTCCCTCCCTCGGCCACCCCCCATCATGCCCTCCGGGCGTGACGGGCGGGTAAGCGGCGCCGGCATTCCCGGCCGCTGGCTCAGCTACCGCAGACCCCGCTGCTTCCCAGTCCCGCGACCGCCCATGGTCACCGGCCCGTCATCACCATCCCGCCCGCCAGCGCTTTCCAGAACTCCCCGAATTTCGTGCCGGCCAGCGGTCGTCCGTCGCGGACATCGGGCTTGATTGGGAAGCCCGCAACCTTCTCGGCTAAAGCTGATGGGTGGTAAACCACGTCCGTTCGGATAAGAAAATCACTGTCCAGAACGGGCAGGGGGTGCCTGGCCCGCACTTAGCGCCGGGGCTAGGAACATCCGGGGGCGCCGGCTCACCTGTATCGGGGATCGGCAAGACCTGCCTGGTCCTGCAGCTGTGCTGAGCGCCAGTGACCTGGGTTCCGCAGGCCGGTAGTCTGTAGCCTGAACTTCTCTCGACCGCGGCTCTATCAGCCGGACTGACTGTGAGGAGAGGGCGCGATGACCGACATGCCCGCCGCGGCGGGCTCAGGTCGCGCGCCGGGCGGGGCAGAACCTCGGCTGATCCGCCGTCACGACCTGATAGCTGCCTTGAACCGGGCCGCCCAGAAGCGGGTCACGATCATCTCGGCGCCTGCCGGCACCGGGAAGACGTCGCTGCTGCGCGCGTGGGCGGTCCAGCGGGGTCAGGCTGACCGTATCGCCTTCATGACCGTGCGGCCGGGCCAGCACGATATGCAGCTCTTCTGGCTCACCCTGCTGGGCGCGGTCCGGGCCGCGGCAGGCACCGGCGAAGGCGGTGCGCAGCTGCCGCCGGTGACACCCGGCTCAACCGGTAGCGCCATGGTGGATAAGGTGCTGTCCGAGCTCGAGGAGTCCTGCGATCGCTTCGTCCTGGTCATCGACGACCTGCACGAGCTCAGCTCACCCGAGGCCGCCGGACAGCTCACAGCGCTACTGACGCGCCTGCCTCCGGGAGTCCGCGCGATCGTGGCCACCCGCCGTGACCTGCCGCTGCGCCTGCACAAGCTGCGGCTGGCCGGTGACCTGACCGAGATCCGCGCCGCGCAACTGCGGTTCACCTCCCGCGAGACCCGCCAGCTTCTCGCCGCCGCCGGAATCGCGCTGCCAGAAGACATGGCCGCGATGCTGCATCAGCGGACCGAGGGCTGGGCGGCCGGGCTGCGGCTCGCCGTACTATCCCTCGCCGGGCACCCCGACCCCGAACAGTTCGTCGCCGAGTTCTCCGGCAGCGACCGCACGGTCGCCGAGTACCTGATGGCCGAGATGCTGGAGCGGCAGCCGCCGGAGGTCCAGGGCCTGCTGCTGCGCACCTCCGTGCTGGACCGGGTCAACGGCGAGCTCGCCGACCTGCTTACCGGAGCCACGGGGTCGGAACGGATCCTGCTGGACCTAGAGGACGCCAACGCGTTCGTCGTGTCCCTCGACCCCGGCCGTACCTGGTTCCGCTACCACCGAATGTTCGGCGGCCTGCTCCGGCTGGAACTGCGCCGCACGATGCCCGGGGACATCGCCGAACTGCACCAGCTCGCCGCGCGCTGGCTCGCCGAGCACGGCCAGGCCGCCGACGCCATCGGCCACCTGCAGGCGGCCGGCGACTGGAACGAGGCGGCCCGCATGCTCACCGACCATGCCCTCAGCCTCACCCTCGACGGGCAAGCGGGCACCGTCTGGGCGCTGCTGCGCTCCTTCCCGGCCCGGACCGGTGAGGACTCCCCCGACCTGAGCCTGGTCCGGGCCATCGCCGACCAGTACCAGCTCCGCCTCGACCAAACCGATGCGCACCTGCGCGAGGTCAGGGCGTACGCAGCCACCACGCCGCCGGCCCGCCAGCACCGGCTGCAGCTGGCCATCGCCTCCGTGGACCTGCTGTCAGCGCGGCTACGCGGGCACTTCGACAGCATCTTCGATCAGGCAGGTGCTCTTCTGTGCCCGGGCGACGGCCAGACGAGCGCCGACGCCACGCTCAGCAGCGACCTGAAAGCCGTCGCGCTCCTGAACCTGGGCGTCACCGAGGCATGGTCGCTGCGGCTGGCCGACAGCGAACGGCACCTCGTAGAAGGCGCCGCCCTCGCCTGCCGCATCGGCCGGCCCTACCTGGAGGTGGCCTGCCTCGCTCACCTGGGGTTCGCCTCCACGAGCCACTCCTTCGCCATGGCTCGGCAGCGATGCGAGGAAGCCATAATAGTGGCGGCGCGGCACGGCTGGGACGCCGAGGCGGTGACCGCTCCAGCGCTGGCGGCGCTCGCCAACGCGCTGATCTGGACGGGCCAGTTCGACCTCGCGGAACACTGGCTGGACCGCGCCAGGCGCGCCACACAGGCCGACGGCGAGCCCGGCATCCGGCTGCTGGTGCACCTTACCTCCGCAATTCTGCAGGCGGCGCGCGGTCACTGTCACCGAGCGCTGGAGGAGTTCGCCGCCGCCCGGCAGATACAGGCGCTCATGGTCGGCGAGCACGGGCTGACTACCCGCGTCAATGCGTGGACGATCGCCACCCAGGCCCGGCTCGGGATGGCCGGGCAGGCGCGGGCTGCTCTGGCCGCCCTCGACGGCCGGCAGGCCAACGCAGGCGAGATCCGCAACGCGGCCGCGGTGATCCTGCTGGCCGAGCAGGACCCCGCCGCCGCCCGCCACGAACTCCGCGTCGTCCTCGACGGCGACGTCCCGGTTCTTTCCTACCTCACTCAGGTCGAGGCACACCTGCTGGATGCGTTCGCCTGCCGCGACCTGGGTGATGAGCGCGCCTCCCAAGAGGCCGCCGAGCGGGCGCTGAACCTAGCCGAGCCGGACCGGCTGATCCTGCCATTCGCGATGACCGGCGCATGGCAGCTCCTCGAGAGGGTGCCGCCGCACGGCACATCGCACGCGGCGCTGGTCACCGACATCCTCGACGCCATCCGCAGCGGTGCACCGGCGGGGCTGAGCCAGCCGGCCATGATGGCGGCCGAGGAACTTACCAGAAGTGAGCTGCGCGTGCTGCGCTACCTGCCGACGAACCTGACCCGGCGCGAGATCGCCCGCGAGCTGTCGGTCTCGGTGTACACCGTCGACACCCACATCCGCCGGATCTATGCCAAGCTCGGCGCCGCCGACCGGACCGCGGCAGTGCAGCGAGGCCGCGAACTGCGGCTGCTGTCCGTCGGCCGCACCTGAACGCCCGGGGGTCACGGCACGGGCGCCTCCCGGGCCGGTCAGCTGGCCGCACCTGTCGGGCTTGCCGCCCCTGATCATCCAGGCCGGGACGCACGAGGTCCTTCTGGACGACGTCATCGGGTACACCGGCGCCCCGGCCATCGCGCTGGACTACCCGTGGACGCACCTCATCAGCGGGCGCCTGGCTGGCCTGATCAGGGACAGAGCGAGACCTCCTTGGCGCTGAGCACGTGCTGGACGGCATCGTCGAGTTGGGCGGCAGGCAGCCGACCGGAAGTGACCGCCGAGGCAATGCCCGCAATTACATCATTCGCCGTGACGCCGGGATCCGGGCTATTGAATAGCACCATATCGGCGCCTGCCTCGATCGCACGCGCGGCCGCCTGCGGCACGTTGTAGCCAGCATCCTGGACGGAGAGGGCCGAAAGCGAGTCGGTAAGTATGAGACCGTGGAAACCGAGTTGATGCCGAAGCAGCCCGGTCATGGCGGGCTCGGAAAGGGATGCGGGAAGCGTGCCAGTCAGACCGGGGACGGACACGTTCCCCACCATCACGGCAGGCAGGCCCGCCGCGATTGCGGCTTCGAACGGCCGCAGCGACCCGGCCTCCAGCACCGAAAGCGGCGGGTCGAATGCGGGCCCGAAGTCGGTGTTGTAACTGGCCTGGCCCAAGCCGGGGAAGTGCTTCACGACCGGGATCACGCCGCCTTCCTGCATGCCCTCGGCAAAGGCGAGCCCGTAGGCGGTCGCGACCGACGGGTTGATGCTGAACGAGCGCGGCCCGTCCGGATCGGCGGCGTCCGGGCCTGGGCCGTCCGACAGGTCGAGCACCGGCGCCAGGTCCATGGTCACGCCGGCCGCCCGCATCCTGCGGCCTACCTGTTCTGCCAGCACGCGGACCTGGGCCACCGTCATGGTGGCGGCCATGGTCCGGGGCCAGGGCAGGTTGCCCGCCAGGTCGGCCATACGCTGGACTTCCCCGCCTTCCTCATCGGTCATGACCAGCAGGGGCAGGGAGCCGGCGGCACTTCGTCGCAGCGCGGCCAGGTTCGCGGCCAGGGCCGGCGGCGCATCGGAGCCGAACAGGATGATCCCGCCGACGCCCTCGGCGGCCAGCGGCTGGGCGACGAGCACATCGTCCTCTTCCGCGGGCACGACCACGAGCTGGGCCGCGCGGCGTTCAAGACTCCAGGTGTCGAGTACCGCAGCCGCGCTGCATCCGGCGTCCGGTGACGGCCGGCGGGCCGGCGGCCGGGCGCTGGCCGCCGGCGCCGCGCTCAGACGCCGAACGGGCGCAGCGTCAGGGTGTCCCCCGCAACCAGCTGAAACGGCAGTAAGCGATGCGGCGATCACTGCCAGGCACAGCCTTCTCAGCACGAAGCGTGCCCCGCTCCGACATCTGTCACCTTGTCGATCAGGTAGGCAAGCGAGGCGCTCGAGGAAGGAACCATGTCATAGTCCAGCGACCAGTTGGTGCACGTCTCGCCGGGATTGGGGCCGTACTGCCCGGCCTGATGGCTTTGGAACGAGACCTCGGCTTCGATGTTTCCGTTTGCGTCGTGCTGGATGCTTTGCACGACGACCTGGCCGTCTTGGCTAGTGCTCAGGTTAGTGGCAAAGGGCTGGAACGGGACGGCCGCCTGCAAGGCGGCCGTATAGACATCCCAAGCCTGCCGATAGTTCTGGGTGTCGATCCCGCCGAAGTAAGCGGCCAAGGTGGCGGCCACGGCAGTCGCGTCTGGGTCGGTGTTCACCGCACCGATCGTGATCGGCACCCCCTGAATGTTCACCTGCGTGGGCGGCGGGGCCGGAGCGGGCGATGATGTGGTTATCGTCGGGGAAGAGGTCGGGGAAGAGACCGCCGCGGTCTGGCGCTGGGCGCTGGGCTGGCCGTGGAGGTGGCGGATCAGGACCAGGCCGGCCACGGTCCCCCCGGCCAACACGAACACGGCGAGCGCCGCGCCGAGCAGCCAGGGGACGACAGGCCGGCGTGGCGGGCGGGCAGGCGTGGCGGGCCGGGGCGGCCGGACGCCGCCGGGCGGCGCGAGATCCGGGGGGACCGGGCTCCCCGTAATCGCGGGCGGATGGGCCGGACGATCCGGTGCCTGCCAAGGCGCCGGATGCGGGTCAGGGCCACCCGTCGCGACAAGCTGATCGGCGCTGTCCGGAACCGAACCCCCGCAGTTCACGCAGAAGCTTGCGTCCGGCCTTAGCTCATGGCCGCAACGGGTGCAAAACCGGTGCATCTCCCTCATGGCTGCCCCGGTCCGCTAAGGTATCAGCCGCTTCTCCGGATCATTGACGACGACCGTTCCAGCAATCTTGTCCCAGAGTTCCTGCTTGTCCTTGTCCCACAGCAACCACAAATCCGCGATCACGACTCCGATCAGCACCAGAGAGCCGACCAGCGAAACGACGAATTTGCCGATAATCTCGCGCAGGAACATTCTTCCCCAGCCCGCGTGAGTTCTCGTATCCAGGCGCACGACCCGCATACCGAGCACTTGCTTGGCGGGCGTCTGCCCCTGCGTCCAGACGATGAGCGACCAGATAACCCACCCAATCGCCAGGGTGCAAACGAAAAGCAGCCCTTCGAGCAGGTAGCCGCCGAAACGGCGTCCCGCTGACGACACCGAGATGCCGTTAGGCAGGCCCCGGACCTGGCCGCAGAACGTGCAGGACTGCAATCCGGTCCACCCCTGGCCGCAGTTCGGGCAAACCGTCACGGCTTGCGGAGCGCCAAACCCGGCCGGCGCAGGAAACCCGCTCGGGGCATTGACGGCAGGTGGGGGGGCGTACGCACCATCGCTGGCGGCGGGGCCGCCCGGCGGCGCGTATTGTCCCGGGGGAAACTGGCCCGGTGCGCTCGGCGGCGGTGCGTAGCGATCCTGCACGGCCTCAGAGCCTGGCGGGGGCCATCCCCCTTGAGCGGCCGGAAACCGCGGTTGCGTGGTCGGATCGGGCTGCGTCAGGTACGCTCCCGCCGCAGATCCGTAGTTGATTGCCGCGGCTCCGGATGGCTGGCCGTCGAACGCCACGTCACCTGCCGAGCGGGATTCCGCTTCGGCCTTGGCCTGGCGGGTACCGCAGTTGCTGCAGAAAAGATCCTCGGGAGAAACCTCGTACCCGCAGGTAGAACATGTTTTCATCGCGCCCCCCCAGGCCGCAGACATGTTTAACACATATTGATCAGATTTCCCTGAGTATTTACCCCTCGCTGTCCTGGCGTCAAGGCCGGACCCTGGCGAGTTTAGCGCGAGGGCCCAGATTCGCCGTGCACCGCCGCAAACGGCTTGGCCCCTATAAAATACGCGCATCCGCACGAGCATGCTTTATGGGATAATTGTTGTAATTGTGACTCCTCGGCGGCCGCTGACCGGCGCCGCTGGGGAACAGCAGCGTTCAGCCATGGGCCGGCCCCGCCGCGGTGAGGGCGTCGACGCCGACCCGGTCGCCCGGGCGGAAGGCGAGATGGTTCATCCCCGGCCGGAGCCGGTCGGCGGCGCCCGGCGACCCGTTCGTCCCGCTACTCGACCCGGTCTTACCCCATCGGGTGACAAAAGATAAACCTTTTCGTTACTGGTCCCCGGGCAATGCAGCTGTCAGGCTCAACGCCATTGTCGATCGGCTCAGGTACCAGGGGTGGGGGGCTTGCGGCCAGTGACGCGGACGCAGTGCGGCAACTGCGGTTTTCCCGGTGCTCCTGACGACAGGTTCTGCGGTAACTGCGGCGTGGTCGTGGAGCCACCGCAGGGAACGCAGTGCACCGGCTGCGGCTACCCGCTGGCCCCCGAACACGCTTTCTGCGGTAACTGCGGTTCGGCCGCTCCCGACGCCCGGCCCCCCGATCGCCGAGGCCAGCAGAACCAAGGCCAGCAGGGCGTGGTGATGCACCACATATTCAGGTCCCAAATCGCGATCGGGGACGGCAACTTCCAGGTTCAGGTGAACATGGACGGGTCGTCGCAGTTCGGGCGCGTCCAGGGCGGCGTCGCGCTGCAGGTGCGGGAGCTTCCGCCGCTGGCCCCGGCCATCCGGCCCGACCTGGTGGGCCGCGACGCGCTAGTCGAACAGGTGGCCACGGACCTCATGCGGGACAAGAATGTCCAGCTGTTCGGGCCGCCCGGGGTGGGCCGTTCGGCCGTGGCCGAGGCGGTGCTCCGCCGGCTGTCCGCGGCTCAGGTCCGGGTCGCCGAAATCCGCCCCGGGGCGCAGCCGTACACGCTCGCCTCGCTCTATCAGCGGCTCGTGCAGGTGTTCTTCGGGAGCGAGTGGCACCAGCCGGAGGAAGCCGTGCTTCGGCTCGAGATCGCCCGGGCCGGACTGCGGGCGTTGATCATGATCATCGACTGCGACCTGGACCGGGACGAGATCAATCGGCTGCTCGGCAGCTTCCCCGGTTGCGCCTTCCTGCTGACCTCGCACCGGCAGACCCTGTCCGCGGACGCCGGGGCCGCCTATGAGGTCGACCCGCTGACACCCGACCAGGCGCGGCAGCTGCTGACCCGCGAACTGGGCAGCGACCTGGCCGGACGGCAGAACCTGCAGTGGCAGGAGGTTTACCGGCAGACCGGGGGACAGGTCCAGCGGCTCATTGAGCACGCGGCGTTCGTCAAGCGGGTGAGCACCCGGCCGGGCCAGACCGACCTGATCAACCTCCCGATCATCGAGCAGGTCGCGGACCTGGTGGCCGGGCTTGACGAACCAGCGCGCCGGGTCCTGCTCGCCATGTCCACCTTCGGGCTCGCGCTCAAACCCGCTGTCTTCGCCGCGGTCACCGGCATACCGGCAGCGGCTCAGGCCGCCGGCGAGCTGCTGGCCACGGGCCTGGTCACCGACGAAGGCCCGGTCTTCTCCATCGTTCCCGACGCTGCGACGATCATGGCCCGCGATGATGAGCGCAGCAGTCCGACGGTCGCCGCGGACGGGCTGATGCCGCTGCTGGAGACGGCAGATCCGCCCGACGCGCACCTCGTGCTCGCGGTGGCCAAGGCGCTGCACGCGGAGGGGAACGACGCGTACACCGCCCGGCTGGTCCGGATCGCGATCCCGGTCGCCGTGACGGCCGGCCAGGTCGAGGTCTGGTTCCAGCTAGTCGCCCTCGGCGCGCAGGCGGCCACCAGCTCCCGGCGCCAGCCCGACCTCGCGTTCTTCCTGAAGGAGCAGCACACCAGCGCGCTGGTCCGCGGCGACACGGCCGCCGCGGCGGCCGCGCTGGCCGCGCTGGGGGTGCTCCTGGGCGAGCAGCACCACCACGCGGCCCAGGCGCAGCATGCCGTGCACCAAGCCGCGGAGCATGCCTCGCACGGTGCCGCGCGCGGCGCGGCCGCCCGGAGTTCCGGCCGCGTGGTCCGCCAGGGACGCCGGCTCCTCGGCGCCGGGCACGGCGCCGGCGGGGTCACCGCCGGCGTGGTTCTCGTGGCCGCGCTAGTGGCGGCGGGCCTGCATCTCACCAGCGGACCGGCCCAGGGCCTGGGTGGTTTCTGGTCTAACACCGCCGCGGCTAGCTACAACTTCACCGCGACCGGATCCGGCACCTACACGGCCGTCCAGACGGTGCGAGCGACGACGGGCGGCGACTGCACGAGACCAGACGACGTCAAAGTGACGGGAAGTGGCAACAGCTACCACGGCACGATCAAGCTCTATCCCACGAACACGCAGGTCGCCTGCCCATCGTCCGTCGGGTTCGCGACGATCACGATCCAGATCGCCGCCAACGGGCAGAGTGCCCACGTCGTCTTGGTCGCGAACGGGGCGTGCGGCGACTGCGGGACTAGCACGTGGACCAGGGGAGCCGCCCAGCCCTCGCCGACCTGAACCTGCCACGGCGATTAGCCTTCGGGCGCGCGTGCGGCCCTGCGGTGCTCAGCCTTCCGGCGACGGCCGGTCCTGGCCGGATCTGCGCGCCGCTTCCGCCTGCACGACCTCCCCCACGGCCCTGATTACGGTGTCGGCTGTCGGCCGCGCGATCACCTCGGCGATGGCCGGCGCGATCGGCGGCAGGTGCACCACGAACCAGTCGCGGACCTTGGCCAGCCTGGTGACGTCCGGTGGTTCGCTCCGCAGTGCCTGCTCGAACACCTCGACCTGACCGAGCGCGGACTCCCGCTGCGGGCCCGCCTGAGCCGCCACGAACGAGCGCAGCATCGTGAGCGCCTCGTCGAGCCGTGCCACCGTCGCGCCCGACTCGACCGTGGAGCCCTGTATCTGGTAGTTGCCCGACCCTAAAGCGATCGCGCTGTTGTGGACGCCGCTGATGCTGACCGACTGCGGCAGCGGCGTATCTTTCCTGCGTCTCCAGGGCACGATGGCCTCACTTTCCCGGACTGAGGATGCCTGCTTCAGCCAAGCCTAACCTGAGCTCACCGGGCGGGCAGGTGCGGCAGGATCTTGTCTTCGCGGGTGTAGGTGTTCCTCGGCCGGTCCGGGTCCGACGTTACGTCGTCGACGGCCAGTGAGCGGGCGACCAGTCACCCTCTGGATCCGTGGTCTGCCCCACTTCGATCAGATGACCGTCGGGATCGCGGATGTAGCAGCGCTTCTCGTATTTGTGCTGTTTCGGCGGCGTCAGGAACTGAGCACCCCGGGCGCTCCATTCGGCGTACACGGCCTCGATGTCTTTGACCCGGATATTGAGGAAGCTGCTGATCCGGTCGGGATCGCGCGGCGTCTCCAGGATGACCGTCGGCTTGTCATCGGTCGGGCCGCCGCCGGAATTGATGACGATCCAGCTGTTGGCCAGCGCAACATTGACCGGGTTCCCGGGAAAGGCCACCCGGCCGCCCAGTACTTCGGTGTAGAAGCGCCGGGAGCGCTCGACATCGTCTGAGACGATGAAGTGGGTCAGCACAATTCCCTCTGGGGGCGGTGGGAGCTCGGCCATCCGGGCACCTCCACTGGCTAGGTCTCACACCCCGCTTCACGACGGGGGCCCGCAGCCGACGTTACTACAAGTTAAGCGTTCGATTTCCTTCCACGTCCGCGTGGCGATCCGGACCGCGGGCGGCGGCGGAGGCGGTGCTGTCCCCCGCGGTGTCGACAGTTAAGCGCGATTCAGCTGTGCTGACGCACGTATCCTGGACCGCACCGCTTCTCAGTCACCCCTCGATCTACGGGTACACGCACCACGCCCGTTCGGTCCGATGAACTTGATTTTCGCTCTAACGGCGTCCCGGCCATGGGGTGGCGTGGCAGCCGGGAAGCTGGCGGGCCAGCTCGTCCAAGTCGTCGTCCGTCGCCATGGGCTCGCGGAGCCGGGTGGTGATCCGGACGGCGAGAGGGTCGCAGCCGACATTGGCGAGGTGCTCGCGGAGCAGGTCAGATGCTCGCGTGACGTGTCCTGCGGCCACGGCGGTGACCACTTCGATGTGATGGCGTTCCCAGTTCATCGGCCGCCGACCGGGATGGCGGCCTGGTGTGCCGGTGATGGCCGCCAGATCGGCGGCGGCGAGCGCGAAGTCGGGGTCGGCGGTGACGGCCAGGCGCAGGGCCATGGCGGCCAGGCGCGGGCCGGCGGCTCGCTGCGCCCGGCGGTACCACGCGGCCGCCTGAGGGCGGGCAGTGACCACCCGGCCGTGGTCCTCGACCGCAGGCCCGGTGGCGGACAGATGATCACGGTGGCTTGACGACGGCGGCATAACGGCCAGGTTGCCCGGGCCGCCTGAAGCGGCGCTGAGGTGCGGCTGAGGTCAGCCGAGGCGGGCGGCGAGCGCGGCCACGTCTGGCTCGTCGGTCAGAGAGCGGTACGCCGGCCCGTGGGCACGTCGCTGCGCCAGGGCCACGAAGGCCTCGACGTGGTGACGGCTCGGGTCAGCGATCGCGTTGACCGCGGCCACGGCGGTCTCGGCCAGGAGCTGGGTGGCCGGGTCGCCGCTGGCGCAGGCGCCTTCGGCGGCGTCAGCGGCGAAGACGGCAGCGTCTTGGAGGTGACCGGTGGCAAGCGCCCACCAGGTCAGGCCGGCCAGCACGCGCGGCGGGCCGGCCGGGAGGTCGATGTGCCGGTAACGGGCGGCCGCCGCGTCGAGCAGGGCCCGGGACCGCGGCAGGTCACCGCGGCGACGGGCGACTGCCGCCTGGCCGATCATGGCGTCGGCCGACACCCACGGGTTGGAGCTGCAGTCGATCGCCTCGGCGTACAGGCCGTCGGCGGCGGCGTCATCGCCTTGCCTGGCCCGCAGCGCGGCCAGGGCGACCAGGCTGAACGGCACCTGAAGGGGCTGGCCGGTGGCCCGGCATCGCTGCACGAGCGCTTCGTAGGCCGCCGAGGCCGCCTCGAGGTCTCCCCGGGCCTCGGCGATGCTGGCGAGGGCGTTCAGCGGAGAGACGACGATCAAGACCTCTTCGGCGGCGTCGAAGCGTTCGAGACTCGAGCGGGCGACTGGCTCGGCGTCTTCCAGCCGCCCCTGCGACAACAGGTTCCAGGCCACGATCAAGTCGTGCACGCCGAGGAGCCAGCCGTGGCCGGCCGGTTCCAGCAGGTCCCGCGCCTCGCCCAAAGCGTCGAGTGACCGGTCGAAATGATGCGCGAACCCCAGCACCGTCGCGAATACCACCAGTGCCTCCGCCAGGCGAACCCGGTCGTCATTGTCCCTCAGGACGGCTACGGCCTCCTCGCATTCGATGACGCCCGCTGCCGGGTCAGTTGACATGCCCACGCAATAGCCGCGCCAGAGGCGGGCGGTTGCTTCCACTTCGGGACGGCGTGGCCCTTCGGCGCCCAGCGCGGCACCGAGCCAGCGGGCTCCTTCGAGGAAGTCGCCGGTGATGAACCACAGCCAGGCCATCCCCGACGCCAGCGACAGCGCCGCGTCAGCATCGCCGGCGGCGATGTACCAGTCCAGCGCGGCCTGCAGGTTGCCCGACTCCGTGACGAGGCGGTCCCGCCACATCGGCCCGGCCGCGCCGCGCAGACCCTGGTGGGCTTGCCCGGCCAGCTGCCGGTAGTACGCCCCGTGGCGGGCACGCATGGTGTCGGCTTCGCCGGATTCGGTGAGCCGGTCCCTGCCGTACTGCCACAGCGTCTGGAGCTGGCTGAACCGGGCTTCGCCTTCGTCATCGGGGGCAATGACGAGGGACTTGTCGACCAGCCGGCTCAGGACATCGAGGATGTCGCCGGCGGGTACCTGGTCGTCGGCGCAGACGGCCTCGGCCGCGGTGAGCCCGCAGCCGCC
>Ga0302326_10023235_pt1 | contig 12644 bp, 13 predicted proteins | sample Palsa_T0_3_FD_202264 | JGI IMG/M metagenome (GOLD analysis project Ga0302326, IMG submission 202264) | Peat permafrost microbial communities from Stordalen Mire near Abisko, Sweden - Palsa_T0_3 | ecosystem: Environmental > Terrestrial > Soil > Palsa > Peat permafrost | place: Sweden: Abisko... | reverse complement strand
GCGCGCATCTCGTCGGTGGCGACCAGCAGGTCGGGCACCATCACCGTCATCATGCCGGCGGCGTGGGCGGCGCGCACGCCGTTGTGGGAGTCCTCCAGCGCCAGGCAGTCGCCGGGCGCAACGCCCAGCCACGAGGCGGCGGCGAGGAACGGATCGGCGTTGGGCTTGCCGCGCGCATAGTCGCCGGCGGCGACGATGACGTCGAACCGGGGCAGGATGCCGCTCGGCCCCAGCGTGCGCTGCACGGCCGCGTGGCTGGACGAGGTGCAGATGGCGCGCGGCAGCCGCGCCGCATCGAGGTGGTCGAGCAGTTCGACCACGCCGGCCTTCAGCGCCACGCCGACCTCGCAGGCGGCATGGATCCGCGCCGCGACCTCGCCGTACATCTGCTCCAGCGGGAAATCCGGCCCGAAGTGAGCCCGGGCGACGGCGTCGCTGGCCTCGTTCGGCAGCCCGACCATCTGCTGGAACACATGCTCGGGCAGCTCGGCGCCGTACCGGGGCGCGATCTCCACCATCAGGTCGCGGATCAGCACCTCGGTGTCGACGAGCAGCCCGTCCATGTCGAACACCACCGCACGGATCGGCCTGGGGAACACCATGGCCGCCGCTCTAGCGCGCTTCGCGCCAGTGTGGATTCACGATTGGTCTCAGCTGGTAACGCCGGCGCCGTCGAGCCGCAGCCGGAGCAGGACATGGACGTGGCCCAACGGCCAGTCGGGAACCTCGACCACGCGCTCGAAGCCACGCCGTTCGTAGAGCGCCGGCGCCTGGAAGTCGTAGCTCATCACGAACACCTGCCGGCAGCCGCGGGCCCGCGCCTCCGCGATCGCCGCGTCCAGCAGGGCGAGGCCGTGGCCCTGGCCGCGATGCGCCGGGTCGACCCACAGCTGGCCGATCTCCGCCACGCCGCCCCAGCTGTGGCCGGCGATCGCGCCCACCTGGCGGCCATCGTCGTCCAGCACCTCGAAACCGAGCCCGCGTCCGTCGGCATGCCCGGTGGCGGCGCGGTTGTGTTCGTAGAGCCGGTCCTCGAGGGCGTCGATCTCGAGTGCGGTGAAGTCGTGCCGTGGCCCGAGCGACGCCATGTCCGCCTCAGCCGCGGACGAACCGGTCCGCGCCGAAGCCCTGGAAGTAGAGCAGCGACGTCAGGTCGGTGTGCTCTAGCCGCGCGTCGGCCTGCCCGGCCAGGACCGGCTTGGCGCGGTAGGCGACGCCGAGGCCGGCGGCCAGGATCATGTCGAGGTCGTTGGCGCCGTCGCCGACCGCCAGGGTCTCGGCCATCGTGGCGCCGAAGCCGGCGGCCTCGGCCCGCAGGGTATTCAGCTTGGCGTCGCGCCCCAGGATCGGCTCGACCACCCGCCCGGTCAGCGCCTCGCCGTCGTCGATCAGTTTGTTGCCCCAGTGGGAGTGGAAGCCGGCCGCGTGCGCCACCTTGCCGGTGAAGAAGTCGAAGCCGCCCGACACCAGCACGCAGCGCGCGCCGTCGCCAGCCATGGTCGCCACCAGGGTGCGGGCGCCGGGGTTGAGCCGCACCCGCTCGTCGTAGCAGCGCTGCAGGTCGGCCAGCGGCAGGCCGGCGATCATCGCCACCCGTTCGCGCAGGGCGTCGGGAAAGTCGAGTTCGCCGCGCATGGCCCGCTCGGTGATCTGCGCCACCTCGCGCCGCATGCCGGCGAAGTCGGCCAGCTCGTCGAGGCACTCGCAGGCGACGATGGTGGAGTCCATGTCGGCGATCAGCAGACGCTTCTTGCGGTGCTCGGCCAGCTGCACGCAGATGTCGACCGCCGAGCGCTCCAGCGCGTCCTCGGCCTTGGCGCGCACAATGGTGGGATCGTCGTGATCGAAGAAGATGTCGGCGGCCCCGTCGCCCAGGACATTCGTGTCCTTGATCGGGGAGCCGGACCCGGCCACCGCTTCCAGCGCCAGCGGCAGGGTCTCCTGCAGGGCGTCGTAGTCCTTGGCGACCAGCGTCAGCACGATGCGCATGTCCGCCTCCGGGTCTGAGCCCCGCATCTGGCTGATCGCCGGGCCCACGGCAAGCGGCAAGTCCGCCCTGGCCCTGCGGCTCGCCCGGCTGATCGGCGGCGAGATCGTGGGCGCCGATTCCATGCAGCTCTACCGCGACCTGGCCGTGCTCACCGCCCGTCCGACGCGCGACGAGATGCTGCTCGCCCCCCACCACCTGTTCGGCGTCGCCGACGCCGCCGACGCCTGGTCGGTCGGTCGCTGGCTCGAGGCGGCGCGGGGGGCGCTGGCCGACATCGCGCTCTGGCGGCGTCCGGCGATCGTTGTCGGCGGGACTGGGCTATACTTCCGAGCCCTGACCCAGGGACTGGCGGCGATGCCGGCCGTGCCGCGCGCGGTGACCGACCGGCTGGAGCAGGAAGCCGGCGCGGCCGGCGAGCTGGCGCTGCGTCCGCGCCTGGCGAAGCTCGACCCCGAGGCAGAGGCCCGCATCGCCCGCGGCGACCGCCAGCGGCTGCTGCGCGCGCTCGCCGTCGCCGAGCACACCGGCCGCCCGCTCACCGCCTGGCAGGCCGAAACCGAGCGCGTGCTGGCGACCGGCGACTGGCGCGGCATCGTGATCCAGCCGCCGCGCGCCGCGCTCTACGCGGCCTGCGACGCGCGCCTGGCCGCGATGTTCGAGGCGGGCGCGATCGACGAGGTTCGCGCCCTCCACGCCCGCGGCCTCGATCCCGGCCTGCCGGCGATGAAGGCGGTCGGGGTGCGCGAGATCATCGACTGCCTCGAGGGCCGCGCCACCCGGGCCGAGGCCGTGGCCCGCGCCCAGCAGGAGACCCGCCGCTACGCCAAGCGCCAGCTCACCTGGTTCCGCAACCAGTCCCCGGACTGGCCGCGGATCGAGACGCTAGACGCGGAGGCGCAGTGGGCGGCCTTGGACGCGCTCGGGTTCGCGGCGCCGCACTAGCGGGTGCGGTTGTATTCGTAGTCCTCGCGCTCGCCGCCGGCGCCGCGCAGGCCGGCGGGCATCGGGACGCGGGTGGCGTTCATGGACGAGTGGGCGTCGAGGGCGGCCTGATCGGTCCAGCGCTCCAGCAGTACCAGCTTGTCCGGATCGAGGGCGCTCTGGAACACCTCGAACTGCTCACAGCCCGGCTCCTGCATCACCTCCTCGCAGCGAGTCCGGAACGCCTGGGCGAACTCTTCGCCCTTCCCCGGCGCGGCGTTGATGGTGATGACGAGCCGGAGCGACATGATCGTGGTTCCCGTTGCGCGGACGGGCGGACTAGCGTCGGCGACGCGGCGCGCGTCAAGCTCGTCTCAGAGCGCCCGGACGCCGGCGTCGACCCCGGCGGTGCGCGCCAGAGGATTGCGCAGCGGCAGGGTGAAGGCGTCGGCGGCGATCTCGAACACGTCGCCGGGCTCGGGGGTCACGCCGTCGAGGTGGGAGAGCACCGCGCAGCCGAAGCAGTGGACATGGACGTCGCCGGGCCGGCGGAATGCGGCATACTTGAAGAGGTGGCGCTCGAGATTGTCGATCGAATACATCATGTTGGCCTCGCCGGTGGCGAACGGCCGCTCCCAGATCGCCGCGCCAGCGCGCAGCACGCGGACCCAGCCGCGGATGTCGCGCGGGACCGGCCCGGTCAGCAGCTCCGGGCCGAGCGCCGCCGGGCGCAGCTTGGCGTGGGCCACCCAGTGATAGCTGGCGTCCTTCATCACATGGTCGGAGAACTCGTTGGCGAGGGCGACGCCGAGCCGGAACGGGGTCCCGTCCGGCCCGATCACGTAGACGCCGGCGAGCTCCGGCTCCTCGCCGCCGTCGAGCGCGAAATCGGGCGAGACCAGCGGCGCCCCGGGGCCAACCAGGCCATCGCCGTCACCCTTGTAGAACCACTCCGGCTGCGCCCCGACCGCGCCCGTCGCCGGCCTGCCGCCTTCCAGGCCAAGCAGGAACATCCTCACGACATCGCTGATGTCCCCGGCCGCGGCCGCCGCGCGCATCGCGGCCACATCCTGCGGCGAACCGAAGTGACTGAGCCCGACCCCACTCAGGTGGAGGTGGGCGGGATCCGGATGATCGATCGGCGCCAGCACCCGGCCCTCCTTCAGCGCCTGCGCCAGATCGATCGGCGCGTCCCGGCCCAGCGCCGCCACCAAGTCGGCCAGCGTCATCCCGGCCGAGATCGTCGCCAGCGCCAACCCGTAGACCGTCTCCACGCCCGGCAGGAGGAAGGCGCCCTCGCCTTCGGACGCGACGACCCGCCGCGCGCCGTCCGCCTCGCGGACCTGGGTCAGCCTGAGGCTCATGTGGCGGGCAGGGCGGTGATGGTCGGCTCGGTCTGCAAGGCGCAGCTCCCACGGCGGGCGGCGAGGCCTACGCCCGCCAGCCTTCGCCCAATATTGCCTTTGCCGGCGGCGCGGCGATGGCCGAGTGTGGGGCGACGATCCGCCAGGGCGACGATGCTCCACGACTGGGCAAATCTGTTCGAGATCACCGGCGCGGCGGGGGCGCAGCTGATCGGCCTCGTCTTCGTCGCCGTGACCCTGGGCGTCGGGCTATCGGCGCCGCAGGCGGCGGACGGCATCCGCGCCTTCATGACGCCGACGCTGGTCAACTTCGGCAGCGTGCTGTTCCTTGCGGTGCTGATGCTGGCGCCTTGGCCGTCGGTCAAGCCGCTGGGATGCGTGCTCATCGTGGGGGCGGCGGCTGGGCTGGCCTATCGGCTGAGCGCGGTCTTGCTCAAGCGCAAACTCGACTTCATCGACCTGAACCCCCTTGACTGGACCGCCTACAACGGCGCCCCGCTGCTCGCCAGCGTGAGCACGATCGCGGGGGGCGTGGGCTTCGTCCTCGACAATCCCCTGGCCCCGTTCGCGATCGCGGCCGCCAGCGTGCTGCTGCTCTGCGGCGGCATCTACGGCGCCTGGGACATCACCGTGTGGATGATCCGCAACCGGGGTAAGACCTGACTCGGGCGTTCAGCGAATGTTGACGCTGGCGCTTCACGGTGGCATTCGTTGCCCTACGATTGGAGCAGTGACATGCGCGTGGCGCGGATCGTACTTACCAGGCGGCCGGTATCGGTAGGAGGCTGAAGCCCTCCCACTGACCTCGGTCGCACGTCCGCAAGGCCCCCAGCGGGCCTTTTTTCTTGCCCTCCAATCCGCGAAGCCCAAGTTATCCCCATGACCATCCAGCCTGCCCTCGAAGCCCAGAAAGAGACCGCCGCCGAGATCATGACCGGCGCGGAGATAGTGGTCCGCGCCCTCGTCGACCAGGGCGTCACCGACCTCTTCGGTTATCCCGGCGGCGCGGTGCTGCCGATCTACGACGCGCTGTTCCACGAGCCGCGGCTGAACCACATCCTGGTCCGCCACGAGCAGGGCGCCACCCACGCCGCCGAGGGCTACGCGCGCTCGACCGGCCGACCGGGCGTGGTGCTGGTGACATCGGGCCCCGGCGCCACCAACGCCGTCACCGGCATCACCGACGCCCTGATGGATTCGATCCCGCTGGTGGTGATCACCGGCCAGGTGCCGACCCACCTGATCGGCACCGACGCCTTCCAGGAGTGCGACACGGTGGGCATCACGCGGCCCTGCACCAAGCACAATTACCTGGTGAAGGACGTCGCCGACCTGCCGCACGTGCTGCACGAGGCGTTCAAGATCGCCACCACCGGCCGGCCCGGCCCGGTGGTGGTCGATATCCCCAAGGACGTGCAGTTCGCCACCGGCCTCTACGTCGGTCCGGGCGCCGCGCGGGCCAGCCACAATTACCGTCCGCGCCTCGACGGCGACCCGGCCAAGATCGCCGAGGCGGCGGCGCTCATCGCCGGCGCCCGGCGGCCGATCCTCTACACCGGCGGCGGCGTGATCAACGCCGGCCCGAAGGCGAGCCAGCTGCTGCGCGAGTTCGCCGCCCTGACCCGGGCCCCGGTCACCTCGACGCTGATGGGCCTGGGCGCCTTCCCGGCCAGCGATCCGGCGTGGCTCGGCATGGTCGGCATGCACGGCGCCTACGAGGCCAACCACGCCATGCACGACTGCGACGTGCTGGTCTCGATCGGCGCGCGCTTCGACGACCGGGTGACCGGCCGGCTCGACGCCTTCTCGCCCGGCTCCAAGCGCATCCACATCGACATCGACCCCTCGTCGATCGGCAAGGTGGTGCGCACCGACATCGGCATCGTCGGCGACGCCGGCCACGTGCTGGCGGAGCTGATCGCGTCGTGGAAGCGTCAGCGCCTCGCGCCCAACGCCCCCGCGCTGGCGACGTGGTGGGCCCAGATCGACAAGTGGCGGGCCAGGCGCGGCTTCGCGTACCGGAACTCGCAGACGCTGATCAAGCCGCAGCACGCCATCGAGCGGCTCTACGCCCTGACCCGCGGCCGCGACGTCTACATCACCACCGAGGTCGGCCAGCACCAGATGTGGGCGGCGCAGTTCTTCCACTTCGATGAGCCGAACCGCTGGATGACCTCCGGCGGACTCGGCACCATGGGCTACGGCCTGCCCGCCGCCGTCGGCGTGCAGGTGGCGCATCCGCGCAGCCTGGTCATCGACATCGCCGGCGACGCCTCGGTGCAGATGACCATGCAGGAGCTCTCCACCGCCATCCAGTTCGACCTGCCGATCAAGATCTTCATCCTCAACAACCAGTGGATGGGGATGGTGCGCCAGTGGCAGGAGCTGCTGCACGGCCAGCGCTACAGCCACTCCTATTCCGACAGCCTGCCCGACTTCGTGAAGCTGGCCGAGGCCTATGGCGCGCTCGGCCTGCGGGCCGAGACGCCGGACGAGCTGGACGCCAAGATCCTGGAGATGATCGACACGCCGCGCCCGGTGCTGTTCGACTGCCGGGTCGAGAACGCCGAGAACTGCTTCCCGATGATCCCCTCCGGCAAGGCCCACAACGAAATGATCCTCGGCGAGGACGCCGGCGAGCTTGGGACCGTGATCGATGAGGCGGGGAAGAAGCTGGTGTGAAAACCTTCGTCCCTAAAGCCGAATTCACGCCGGAGGAACTCGACACCAGCGACCTTCCCGAGATCACGGACGAGATGTGGGCAAGGGCTGTGCGCTGGCGAGGCGGCCAGCCGCGCGCTAGAGACGAGCCATGACCGCCGAACCGCCCGCCTCCGCCTATGACATGGGCCATGCGGCCCAGCCCGAGAGCCTGGCGACGTTCGCCATCCTGGTGGACAATGAGCCAGGCGTGCTGCACCGCGTGGTCGGCCTCTTCGCCGCCCGCGGCTACAACATCGAGAGCCTGACCGTCGCCGAGACCGACGAGACCGCGCACACCTCGCGCATCACCATCGTCACCCGCGGCACGCCGCAGGTGCTGGCGCAGATCCAGGCGCAGCTCGAGAAGATGGTCTCCACCCGCCACGTGGTGAACGTCACCGTCGACCCGAACGGGGTGCAGCGCGAACTGGCGCTGGTGAAGGTGCGCGGCTCGGGGACCGAACGGGTCGAGGCGCTGCGCATCGCCGACATCTTCCGCGCCCGGGTGATCGACACCACCACCACGAGCTTCATCTTCGAGATCACCGGCGCGCCGTCGAAGATCGACAAGTTCACCAGCCTGATGCGCCCGCTGGGCCTGGTCGAGGTCTCGCGCACCGGCGTGCTCTCGATCGACCGCGGCGAAGGCACGTTCTAGATGGGCTCAGACATGACCTTCGACGAGGTGGTGCTCGGCCGCCGCAGCGCGCGCGGCTTCAAGCGCGAGCCGGTGCCCAAAGCGCTGATCCGCGAGGTGATCGAGATGGCGATGCGCGCGCCGTCGTCGCTGAACACCCAGCCGTGGAACTTCTACGTGGTCACCGGCGAGCCCCTGGACCGCATCCGCGCCGGCAACACCGAGCGCAACCTCGGCGGCGTGCCGTCCTCGCGCGAGTTCCGCAGCCACGGCGAGTACGCCGGCGCGCACCGCGAACGGCAGATCGAGATCGCCAAGCAGCTGTTCGGCGCGATGGGCATCGAGCGGGAGGACAAGGCCGGGCGCCAAGACTGGGTGCTGCGCGGCTTTCGCCAGTTCGACGCGCCGGTCTCGATCGTGGTCACCTACGACCGCTCGATCCACGGCGGCGACATCGCCCCATTCGACTGCGGGGCGGTGACAAACGCCCTGGTCAACGCCGCCTGGTCGCGCGGCCTCGGCTGCGTGATCAACAGCCAGGGCATCATGCAGTCGCCGGTGGTGCGCGAGCATGCCGGCATCGCCGACGATCAGGTGATCATGATCTGCGTCGCCATGGGCTGGCCGGACGCGAGCTTCCCGGCCAATGCGGTGGTCTCGCGCCGCAAGTCCGTCGACGAGGCCGTGGTGTTCGTCGGCTTCGACGACTGACGCGCGCCGTCTGAAAGGTGGCCGCGGCTTCCCAGACCGACACCAGGGCGGCGCTCGAACGCGCGGCGGCCCTGCTCGCCGCAGATCCCGGCGCCGCCGAGCGTGAGGCCCGCGCCGTGCTCGCCGCCGCGCCCGGCGATCCGCGACCGGCGCTGACGCCCGGCGACATCCGCTGGGCGCCTGCTTCTCGGCGTTCAAGCAGCATTTCGCCCGCGGCCAGACCTTCACCTACGATCTCGGCGATCTCGGCCGTTACTACCGCGACTACGTCGCGCTGATGCGCGATTTCGACGCCGTCCTGCCCGGCCGCGTGCATCGCGTGATCTACGAGGACATGGTCGAGGACACCGAGGCCGAGGTGCGCCGGCTGCTGGCCCACTGCGGCCTCGACTTCGAGCCGGCCTGCCTCGCCTTCTATGAGAACGACCGCGCCGTGCACACCGTCAGCTCCGAGCAGGTCCGCCGCCCGATCTACCGCGAGGGGCTGGATCAGTGGCGGCGCTATGAGCCATGGCTGGGGCCGCTGAAAGACGCGCTCGGCCCCGCGCTGGATTGGAAGACGTGATCAGTCTCACGCGTGATCGGCGACGCCGCCTAAGCCAGATACATGCCCACGGCGCTCATCATCAGGCGCATCAGGCCGCTCTGACGGTTGGCGCCTGTCTTCTCGAAGATCCGGGCGAGTTGCGCCCGCACGGTGTGGGGGCTGAGGCCGAAGTCGGCCGCCGCTTCCGCCGGGGTCGAGCCTTCGAACAGCGCCAGCGCCAGGCGCGCTTCGGCGGGCGTCAGGCCAAACAATTCGCGCAACTGCTGCTCGGGCAAGGCGACGCCCGCGTCGAGGTCGGTCACGCAGACGAGCACGGAATGGTCCGTCCCCAAGGCCTCAGCCCGCCCCGACTTCATCGGGACGATCGTCACCGAAAGAGGCAGTTGGCGGGAGGGCGTCTGAAGCCCCATCGAGCCCCCCGATCGCCCACCGTCCGCAGAGCCCGCACGCTCGATCAGCCCCTGCAACCGTTTCGCATCCTCGGCGCGCTCGGCGCTGAGCCGGCCGTCCGCAAGCCGCAGTCCGCCGGACTCGGCCAGCATCCGCTCCGCGGCCAGGTTCGCATGGCGCAGACGGCCATCGGGACCCAGCAGGATCAGGCCATGGAGCGAGCGGTCGAGAACCTCGGCAAGCTCGCCGCCCAGTCCTCGTGTCGGAGCGGGGCCCTGATGGGCCACCGGCGCCACCTGAGCGACCAGCGCTTTGAACGCCGGGGCGTGGGAGAGGGAACTGCGTAGGACCGGGTCGAAGACGATTTGAACGAAGTCCGCCTCGCGCTTGTCGAGCGATTTCTGCAGCCACACCAGCGCCGCCGCGGCGTCGCCCGCCATGGCGCAGAGTTGGGCCACCGAAAAGGCCGAGGCCGCGCCAGATCGCGCCCGCTCGGTCCGATCGGCGACCAGCGCCGCGAGCATCCCCTTGCGCCCCGCGACGCGGTAGGCGGCCTCAGCGTCGCTGATGGCGGACAGTTGCACGGGATCGTTGACGAGCCCGGCCACCAGCCTAGCCTCGCGCAGATAGTCCTCGTCGCGCCCGGCGATCAGATGAAGGTCGGCGAGATATCGGTGCGGCGAGACGAGGCCCGGGTTGGTGGCGACCACCCTCTGCAGCGCCGCCATGGCCTCGTCGGGCCGTCCGGCGTGGAACAGCAGCAAGCCGCGGTCGGCTTGCATGGCCGGTGAGGACACGTCGATCCGCATGGCTTGCTCGATCTGCGTCAGCGCCTGCTCCGAGCGGCCGCGCGCGGACAGAAAGGTGGCGTACCAGTGGCGGCCCGTGGCCCAGCCGGGACCGAGGGCGATGGCGCGTTCGAATTCGCGTTCGGCGGCGGCGGCGTCCCACAGTCCCCAGTATTCGACGAACGCCAGCGCCGCATGGGCCTGCGGCAGGTGCTCATCGATCGAGAGCGCCCGCCGCGCGGCGTCCGCGGCCAGGGGATAGGCCTGCGCATCGGGCATCAGGGTGAATTCGCGCAACAGGATGAAGGTGTTGGCCAGGCCCGCCAGGGCCTCGGCGTAGTCCGGATCGATCCGGAGCGCGGCGTTGAAAGCGTCGAGGGCGCGGTTGAGGCTGGGCTCCGTGCGCTCCGCCCACGCCTTCACGCCCTTCGCGTAGAACGCCTGAGCCGCGAGCGGCGTCGGAAGCCTGCGTCTTGTGCTCGCCGGCAGGTGTCCGGACGGTCCGGCGAAGTCATCCCGCAGCCGGGCGCCAATTCGTCGGCGGACCGCCGGGGCTCGCTCGGCCGCCCATCGGGCGGCGCTCTCATCGTCTTGAAGGGTCACGGCCCTGTACTGCCCACCCACCCCGGACTAATCCTGATTATGCCCGTTCTTAATGAGAGGTGACAAGTCGCTAAACTCGGAGCGTCACAGAGTCACGGCGGCGCCCCGGTGCTGTCATCTGCCGATCTCTGATGATCGGCTGGCGACAAAAGTTGAGCCGGCGCGATATTCTCCAGCCGCCTTCCTATTGGCGCGCCACGCCTAATCCTCGTCGCCAGGCGTCCGCGTGATCGGCGGCGTCCAGCCCTCGTCGAGGGTCTTCGACGGGTGCGAGGCGGAGACCATGCCCAGGAACGGCGGGGTGATCGAGTAGCCGAGCAGGCTCTGCAGCGCCGGCGCCATGGCGCGGACCCGCTCCCTGGGGATGGCGAGGTAGAAGTTCTCCTGGGTGCGCAGCCAGGGCTCGCAATACTGGCTGGTGAAGGCGAGCCGCGCGGTGTTGCTGCGGTTGGCGCCGGCGCCGTGGACGAGGGTGCCGGGGAAGACGGCGATGGCGCCCGCCGGCATCTCCAGCGGCGTGGTCTCGGCCGACGAGCCGCCCATGCGGCGTTCGCGCACCGCCGCAAGCTCGTTCGCGCCCCAGCGGTGGCTGCCCGGGATCATCACCGTGCCGCCGTTCTCGGCCGTGAACGCGTCGATCGCGCCGATGACGCTGATCCCGAGCGGCGGGCGCGGCCGCGGCACGAGGTAGAAGCTGTCGTCGGTGTGCAGCGCCTGCGCCGCCTCGCCGGGCAGGATGCGGATGGCGTGGCTGGCCGAGAGCAGGAAGTTCGGCTTGAGGAAGCCCGACAGCACCGCCATCAGCCGAGGATCGCAGCTCAGGTCCTCGAACACCCGCCCGCGCCCCACCAGGGTGTAGACCCGCTCGGTGGTGCGGCCCTCGAACGGATTGCGGCCGCGAAGCCCGCCCAGGTGCGGCGCGATCGCGGCGCGGAAGGCTTCGAGGCGCGCGTCGTCGAGGAAGTTCTCGATGATCGTCCAGCCGCGGTCGTTCATCTGCGCGATGTGCGGCGCGGGGTCGAACCCTGCGATCGTCGCCGCCGGCGTCGAGCCATCCATGCGCGTCCTCCCTCGCCGATCTGGACGCCCGCGGGCGTCGTCGGCTGCGCCCATTGTACCATGTCGGCCGGCCCGAAACGAAACCAGCGCCCGCGAGGGGCGCTGGCCGCAGGATCGGAAAGGCGCGGGATCAGGCCTGGGCGGGAACCGCTTCGACGAGCGCCTCGGCGGCGCGACGGCGGCGCACCCCGATGAACCGCATGGTCGCGTATTGGATCAGGAACAGCCCGATCATGCTTGCCGTATGATATATCGACATCGCCGACGCCCACGTCACCGGGTCGAGCCGCAGCGCCAGCACGATGTTCAGGGCTGCCGCGACGAACATCGAGCCCGCCCAGACGTAGCCGAAGATCACCGCGATATCGGGCACGATCTCAATCGCCTCCTTCGGCAGGTAGCGGTCCATCCAGCCGGGCTTCAGCATGGTCAGGCCGAAGAAGACCGAGATGACGCTGGGCTTGATCATGATGAAGCGGGCGTCTTGGGTGAACAGGGTCGCGGCGCCCGACCCCACCACCACGACGAGGCTGAGCCAGAGCAGGGCATGCACGGGCTTGCGCCGCAGGAGATCGAATCCGACCTGACCGAGGGCGATGGCGATGCCGATGCCCGCCGCCAACGGGATGTTGTGGGTCAAATTCAGGACGACCACCAGCGCCAGGGTCGAGGCCATGTCCAGCGCCAGGAATTGTCCGGCGCGCAATAGGCTTTTCATGTGAAGCGCCCCTCCTTGTGGGCGCGGCGAAGGTGCCTCAGCCGCCCGGCGATCACCATTCCGCTCGCGAACGCAGCGCGGCGATTGACGAAAATCACCCCGCCGTTCGCGCTTCGCCAGCTGCGTTCTTCTATCCGCAAGCGGTTGGGCCTATATAGGGAGGGTTCGGACTCGTCCGGACTATGGAGATAAACGCGCGCGTAATAAGCGGAC
>Ga0302326_10023233_pt1 | contig 12644 bp, 15 predicted proteins | sample Palsa_T0_3_FD_202264 | JGI IMG/M metagenome (GOLD analysis project Ga0302326, IMG submission 202264) | Peat permafrost microbial communities from Stordalen Mire near Abisko, Sweden - Palsa_T0_3 | ecosystem: Environmental > Terrestrial > Soil > Palsa > Peat permafrost | place: Sweden: Abisko... | reverse complement strand
GTCCCGGGGGTCATCACGGCCCCACCGGACGTCAAATTCCACACCGTCGCGAGTTCGATCGACCTCGCTGAGGTCTCGGGCGGCGGCTGAGGCGGTCATGCGCCGAACCGCATGACCGCAGGCCGCCTGGGCAACGGCACCGTGCGAATCGCAGCTCGTTTCCTAACGCCCGCCGCGACCTCCAGGGCTCGGCCCCGGACCGGTCGGTGGCGGCGGGAGGGTCGGTCCACCGGCGCCCGTCGACCCGGTCGGGCCGGTTGAGCCCGTCGAGCCGGTTGAGCGGGTTGAGCCGGTTGAGCCGGTCCAACCGGTCGAGCCACTGCCGTGGTGGTGGTGATGATGATGGCGCCCCCCAATGAGGTCCGACCCGAGTATGGCCTTGGCCGTGTCCTCGAATTCCGTCAGCGCCGCGTCGAACGCCGTGGAGGCTGCCTGCTTGGCCTGCCGGTAGGCCCCCTCGGTCGCCTTCAATGCGTTACGTGCTCCTTCACAGGCGAGCGTCGGACCCGTGGGCCCCGTTGAGCTCGTGGAGCCGGTTGCGCCGGTGGAGGCGGTTGCGCCGGTTGCGCCCGTCGCGCCCGTCGCGCCCGTCGCGCCGGTTGCGCCCGTCGCGCCGGTTGCGCCCGTCGCACCGTCCCCGTTGCGTCTGTCGTGGCCGGACCAGCGCGGGCACGCCGTGTTCAACTGCGACAGCTCGGCCTCGAGAGCCGGCCCGTTGGCGTTGTAGGCGGCGGTGTCGGCGTTGCGCTCGGCGGCATACGCCGGGGCGAGTTTTTCGCATGCGGTCTTCAGCGCCGCGATCTGCGCTTCGGTCAAGCCGGCGTAGCCGTTGGCGTGCAGGTCGCCGTGTGAGCTTCCGTTGAGGGGTGCGCCGACCGCGCGGCATATCCGCTTGGGGCCGCTCAGTGAGTGAGCGGATCTGCGCCCACCGCCGCCACCGTCGTGCGCTGCAGCGACCGCGGGTACGGCGACCGCAGCCACGGCGCCCGACGCCGCAAGCATGGTCAGGACTCGATGCGATGAAAGCATGCGGAACCTCTCGTTCGTTGTTGAAGCCTGGCAGGCCGAATGCCCACACTGGGGCGACCCAGACGATCTCCTTCTCCGGGGCGGCCCGACAGGGTGCTAACGGCGGCGGGGTCCCTGAAGTTGTGCGTCTGGGCGAAACTTGGCCGAATCTCGTGGGCCCGCCTCGGCGCCGTGGGCGAGCGCTGACGACGAGAGGATCAGCGGTCGAGGGCCCGGATGACCAGCTGGGCGAGCGCCGTGCCGAGAAACGCTCCACCCACGGCGTCGGCGGGATAGTGAAGCCCCGTGTGGACGCGCGAGTAGGCGACCACGGTTGCGAGCGCCCGGATCGGGATGGCCTCCTTCGGGAGCACGCCGCCTACCCCGGTTGCGAAGGCAAACCCCGAGGCCGCGTGGCCGGACGGGAATGAGGTGCTGGCGGGCATAGGAGCCCGCCGCGCCGCAGGCAGCCCGCTCTGATCGGGCCGGCTGCGGCGCCCGAGCGGTTTGAGCAGCAGATTGACCACGGCGGAGGTGACGAGCACCGCGGCGAGACCGGTGAGGGCGGCGCGCCGGCCGCTCCGACCGCGTGTCGCGGCCAGGATCGCGGCCGAGCCGAGCCATAGCCGCGAGCGGTCCGCCGCCTGGGTGAGACGGCTCATGTGCCGGTCCAGTCCCGGCGTCGGGGTCTGGGCGATCGCCGCGTAGGTGGCCAGGTCGACGCGCTCAACGTCGCTCAGCCACGCCTTGGCGCCTCTCACGGTTTCAGTCGTTCCACCACACGTCATCCTCGTCCGAGACCGCCTGCTCGATCTGCTCGAACGTGATGTCGGTGCGGCGGTCGTCAACCATCGTCTGCAGCGCCTGGGCGATGGTCGGCGCCCACACCCGCCGCGCCACAACGACCCGTTCGTCTTCGTCGAACTGCTTCCATTCGAGCTCGACCAGCGGCACCCGCGCGGCGGGCGCGTCGGGGGGCACGGGTGCGCCCCACCCGTACAGGGTGATGTTGGCCTGCCAGCCGTGCGCGCACAGCTCCCCCATCACTGCCAGCGCCTGCCACTGGTCGGTCACGGGCTTGGGCCGCCGCTGGTGGCGGCGCATGTAGATGGCGATCAGCACGAACGCCACCACCAGCGCCGCGATGATCGACACGATCAGGATCGTTTCGTGCGCGGGCGCCGGGGCGTGGCCACCCTGCACGCCGCTGGCCAGCAGGAGCCCCCGAGTTCCGGCGCTCATGGCATCCTCGGCGATCTACCCGATGGGGACCGAAGAAGCAGATGCCACCCGCTCGCTGTCATAGCGCCTTCAGGGTAGCCGTCAGGAGCACGCCGTGCGGCATCGAGGAAGGATCACCTCTCAACATCGAGATCGCACGGTGCGCGCGGGCTGAGCCCGCGCGTCAGACCACGACGGCGGCGATCTCAAGCCCGGCGAGCTGGCTGCGCGCGCGCAGCAGTGTGCCGCCCAGCTCCGGATGGAGGTCGTTGTCGGCGGTGGTGATGAGCACATCGCGCATGTCGGCGCCGCCGAAGGAGAGGCTCGAGACGAAGCTCGCCGGCAAATCCATGACGGCGTCGAGCTCTCCGTCGGGCCAGAAACGTGCGATCCCGCCGCCCTCGCCGAGGGCCACCCACACGGCCCCGTCGACGTCGAGGGCCAGGCCATCCGCCGACCCGCGGGGCGAGGCGCAGAACTCGCGGGTCTCACCGCCCTGAGCGGGTACCGCGAGAACCGCTCGGCGCGCGTAGTCGCTCAGGTAGATCGTGTGCCCATCCGGCGAGACGCCGATGCCGTTCGGCCAGATCACCTCCTCGGTCAGGATCTCGACGGATGCGTCCGCGTTGACCCTGAGCAGCGCTCCCGGGCGCGGATCATCGCCGGCGAACGGCCTGTAGCGCAGCACGCCTGCGAGCAGCGCTCCGTCCGGCGCGGCGCCCAGATCGTTGTAGCCGCAGACCTGTTCGCCCGACAAAACCTCTCGCTGGCCGCCGTCGCCGAGAAGGTGGACGACGTTGCGCCCGCTGATCACCCAGCCGCCGTCCGAGTGCGCGACGATGCCGCCGACGCCGCGGCGTCGGGTCAGGATCTCGCGGACCACGCCGCTCGGGGAGCAGCCCCACACGCCACCGGCGATCACATCGCTGTAGACGGCCTCACCCTGCCGGCCGAAGCGCGGCGCCTCGAGCAGGCCGTGGGGTCGCTCGAGCACCGCCTCGACCGGTGCGAGATTCGACAGCAGGGTCGTGGCCATGAGTGCAGCCTATGGAAGTGGGTGGCGCGGATAAGATCGGGCTCGCGCGCGGCGCACACAGGGTCCAGCAAGCTCAGGAGGCAGCATGGCCAGCACACCGCAGCTCGTCACGGGCGTCGACTTCGTCGGGCTCCCCACACACGACCTCGAGGCCGCCGCGGAGTTCTACGGCACGACCGTCGGCCTGCGCCGGTCTGTGTATCTCAAGGACAGGAACTACTCGGAGTTCGAGACCGGGAACCTCACGCTCAGCGTCTACAACGCCGAGGCGATGGGTCTCGAGCACAGCCCCAACCGCAACGCCGTCGCCCTGCATGTCGACGATGTCGCGGCGGCGCGCGACGCGCTCGAGGCGCGCGGGGTCGAGTTCGCCGGCGAGACGCTCGATACGGGCGTCTGCCATATGGCGTTCTTCACCGACCCCGACGGAAACGCTCTCATGCTCCACCACCGCTACGCTCCGCGCGCCGCAGAGCAGTGACGCTCAGGCCGTCGAGATCGTGAGCCCTTATGGGGGCGGCTAACCTTGGAGGCGATGATGACGACTGCCGAGCCCATGACGACGCGCGCCGCCCATTACACGGAGCTCGTGAGAGCGATCGACCACCAGGGTGCCACGAAGCTGCACGCCAGAGAGCGCGAGCAGCTGTTGGAAGCCGCTGACGCCCTGCTCTTCGACGAGCCCGAGAACCGGCGGCTGCTGCGGTCGGCCGAGGACGTCATCGAGTCCCTGGAGACGAGTGAGCGCTGGTCGGCGGAGAGCTGCGACCAGCTGCGCGAACACCTGTACGGCTGCGATGCTGCGGCCGGCGTAGCCTGAGCGCCCGCGGCCCGCAGCCGGCGCGCGGAATTCGGCGCCGGCGCCGACATGCATGCCCGGCGCGGCGGTCAGATGACCGGCGGCGGCGTCCCCAAGGCGCTGGCCGACAGGGCCGGATCCCAATCGCACACCAGGCACGCATGCCTGAACGCCGAGCGGGCGAACTCGAGCCCGGCCTCACGCGGGTTGGGGCTCGAGCGAACATCGTCCCAGTCGAGGATGTACTCGCCCAGGGCCTCGTCCCAGCGCGCGTCCGCCGGAGACAGTGTGGCCGAGGAGAACCCCTCCGCCGCGGGGTGCGCATATGCGTAGAACGCTGCCCTTTCATATCGCGCATCGCCGGGCCACCAGCCGACGGCGACCTCCTGTGCGTCCATGGCATTGCGCATTATGAAGTCGTCCGACGGCGGGTCGGCGGGCAGGCCGGAAAAGAGATTCACGGCGAGGTCGAACGAGCCCCACCAGGCGTTGACCGGCGTTGACCGTCCGCGATAGGGCGCTCGGAACGCCGCCAGCACGAATGCGGCCTGGGTCGCGGCGGCGAAGTAGGAAGCGACCTGACCGGGGTCATACAGGGTGTGCTCGGTGTCCTCGTCGAGCGGCACGCTCCAGGACACCTCCTGGGGTGTCGGGTCTATCTCCACGTCGCCCCCGAGCTCGCGAACCGCCGCCATCACCTCGCGGGTGACCTCGCCCACGGCTCGGTCGGGGGCCAGGGCGACGCGTTCCACACGCCCGTCGTCGTGCTCGATGATCGCCTCATGGGTGCGCAGGTCGAGCGCCGCCACGAGAGCCCCGGAGCCGTCCGGCGCCGGCAGGGGGTTTGTCTCCCACCCGCGCGCGGTCAGCCGCAGGGCCGCGTGTTGCAGCTCCGGCTCGGGCGGAGCCATCGCCACCGCCAACTTGCCGAGCACCTGGGTGTGCGCGTGGAGTGTGTCGCAGGTTGCGCTCCACAGGCCGTAGGAAGCAGCGGGCCATTGCGGGCACATGAGCGCACGCTACCGCGCCCGCGCCGGAAATGTTCGCCAGCGCGCGCGAGCTTGTTCGGCGGCGTGAAACAATGGTCGCTCCTCGACCGGGGGAGGCCTGGCCATGGCACCGATCATCGACAAGCGCGTGACGGCAGAGATCGACGGCGACTTCGTCGTCTTTCTCATAGGCATGCGGATCAACAGGCTGTGGAGAGCGTCGAAGTGGCTGCCCGTCTTCATGGCGATGCCGAAGATGATCCGCGAGCTCGAACACAGCCCGGAGTCCGGGTTCCTCGGCGCCAAGCTGTACCTCGGCAGCCCCCGGCAGCCGATGCTCGTGCAGTACTGGCGCTCCTTCGAGCGCCTGGAGAGCTATGCGCGCAGTCACGACAGCGCCCACTGGCCCGCCTGGGTGGCTTTCAACAAGCGCGTCGGATCGAACGGCGTCGTGGGCATCTGGCACGAGACCTACCTCGTCCCGGCCGGCGGTTACGAGTGTGTCTACAACAACATGCCGCCCACCGGCCTCGGAGCGGCGACGAAGCTGATCCCGGCGTCCGGTCGCAAGGCGACGGCCGCAGGCCGCGCGGGGCTGCGCGACGAGCCCTATCCCGAAGGCGCCCCCACCGAGGGCATCGAGGTCTAGCGGACCTTCCCGACGGGGATGGGTCGCGGCATCGCCGTCGCTCACGCCGGGACGGCCGGGGCGTGGCGAAGCCGCTCGAGGCCGTCGAGGATGAGATCGAGCCCCCACGCGAACTCGACGGCGTTGTCGTACCCGGACTCGGGGAGCTTCCTAGCGATCTCGACGAGATACGGATAGTCATCAAGCGCGCCGATCATCTGCGCCCTCCTTTGCGCGGCATCTGCGGCACTGTCGGGAGTCTCGAACCCCGTATCCCTTTCCTGCAGGGCGAAGCCGTAGATGTAGGCGTCCTGGACCGAATAGGCGTGAACCGCCATCTTGAATGAGAAGCCCGCCTTGCGCAGGCAGCCCATCACCGCGTTGTGGTTTCGCAGGTTCGCGGGCCCCGGATGCCGCGACTCCATCATCCCTATCGCCCAGCTGTGGCGCTTGAGCGCCTCCCGCGTGGAGATCGCCCGGCGCCGCATGGCGGACCTCCAGTCGACCTCACCGGGAGCGAGCTCGATCTCGCTGAAGACGATGTCGACCATGCCATCGAGGAGCTCATCCTTGTTCGCGACGTGCCTGTAGAGCGCCATCGGCACGACGCCGAGCTCCTGTGCGAGCCCGCGCATGCTGAACGCTTCGAGCCCGGCCTCGTCGGCGAGGGCGACGGCGGACCCCAGCACGCGAGCGCTGCTCAGTGGCTCCCGGGTCGCGATCTTCTGCTTTGTCATTTGCCTTGACAAGTGTACATCGTACACCTACAGTTCCACTGATCAGTGTACGCCGTACACCCGACAGAGAGGCATCGCATGAACCCCGACGCGCCGCATCCCGTCCAGTACTCGGTCGACTACCCGGACCGGCCGCTCAACCGCCTGACCACATTCTTTCGCCTGCTCATGATCATCCCGATCGCGATCGTGCTCGCCGGCATCGAGGGCGGCGGCTACGCCTACGGTGGCGGGAGGGCCGCCGGGGCGCTGGGCGCGGCCGGCCTGGTCGTGCTGCCCACGCTGCTGTTGATCCTGTTCCGCCAGAAGTACCCGCGCTGGTGGTTTGACTGGAACCTCGAGCTGATGCGGTTCTCCGCCCGGGTCGGCGTCTATGTGGCACTGATGGAGGACCGCTATCCCTCAACAGATGAGCATCAGGCGGTGCATCTCGAGTTTCCCTATCCGGATGCGCGCAACGACCTCAACCGCTGGTTGCCGCTGGTCAAGTGGCTGCTGGCGATCCCGCACTATGTGGTGCTGTTCTTCCTCTACATCGCCGCCCTCTTCGTCGTTATCGCTGCCTGGTTCGTGATCCTGTTCACCGGTCGCTTCCCGCGCGGGATGTTCGAGTTCCTCGTCGGCGTCGGCCGCTGGACCAACCGGGTGATCGCGTACGCCCACGTGCTGGTGACCGATCGCTACCCCCCGTTCCGGCTCGCCCCGTAGGTTCCGCGGTAGGGTGCGATCGAGTGGAGGCCTATGAGGCTAGGCGCCAGCGCCATGTTGAACACCTGCTGGCCCAGATCGGAGAGCATTTCGAGCGTGTGGCGTGGTCTGCGGAGAGGCTGCGCGCCGAGCGCACAGCGCGCCTGCGCGAGCTCGTGGGGTTGGCGCTCAAGCGCTCTTCCTGGCACCGCGGTCGGCTCGGCGACGTTGATCTGACGACGTTGGATGAGGATGTCCTGCCGGGCCTGCCGGTGATGAGCAAGGACGATCTGATGGGCAATTTCGACGAGATCGTGACCGACCCGGCGGTCCGCCTGGCGGACGCGAACGCTCATATCGCCAAGCTTGACGGTGACGCGTATTTCCGCGACGAGCTGCACGCCGTGGCCTCGGGCGGTTCAAGTGGCGTAAGGGGGGTCTTCGTGTGGGGGTGGGATGCCTGGGCGACAGTCCAGCTGACCGCGATACGCCGCGCGCTGCTGGATCGCATCGGCGATCCGGAGCTCGCGTCACGCCCTCCGCTGGCGATGATCGTCGCGGCGGAAAACGCGACACATTTCACGAGCGCGGTATCGGAGACGTTTGCCACTGGCGCCGTCGAGACACACAGGTTCAGGGTCGGCCTCCCGTTGGAGGATGTCGTGGCGGGGCTGAACGCAGTCGGCGGCGACAGCCTCGCCACGTATCCGTCGATGCTTGTTCGCCTCCTCGGCCAGGCGCGTGCGGGACGGCTTCAGATCCAGCCGCAGCGGATAATGACGATGGCCGAGCCGCTGTTGGCGGAGACCCGTCGCGCCGCCGAAGAGACCTGGCAGGCGCCGGTCGCGAACATGTGGGGAACCTCGGAGGCTGGCGTCACCGCGATCGGATGCTTCAAGGGCACCGGTATGCACCTCACGGACGACCTGCTGATCGTCGAGCCCATCGATGCCGACGGGAACGCGGTGCCGGCCGGGGTGCGCTCGCACAAGGTGTACGTGACGAACCTGTTCAACCCTCTGATGCCGCTGATCCGCTACGAGATCACTGATGAAGTCAGGCTGCTCGACGAGCCGTGCGCGTGCGGTTCGGTGCACCGGCGGATCGCCGACATCGAGGGGCGCAACGACGACACGTTCCTCTACGGGGACGGGGTGAGCGTGCACCCGCATCTGTTCCGCTCGGTCCTGGGGCGCGAGGCGGCGATCTCCGAGTATCAGGTGCAGCAAACGCCGAGGGGAGCCGCGATCGTCGTGTGCGCCGACGGTGCCGTCGATATCGAAAGCCTCACTCGCAAGCTCGAGCAGGCGCTCGCCGGCTCGGGATGTCCCGAGCCGGCGGTCACCGTGAGCGTGGTCGACAGCATCCCGACCCTGGCCACCGGCAAGCTCAAGCGCTTCCTGACGCTGTAGTCACCGCCGGCCCGTGCGCTACGCGGCAGTGGACGGTCCGAACCACGTGGTCAGCGCTTCAACGAGCCCGGAGTGGGGTCGGTCTCCGACCCAGGCAACGTACCCGTCGGGCCGGATCAACATGGCGGTGGGAGCGGTGACCGCGCCAAGTACCGGGAGCTCCCACGGGCCGAGATATTCAGCATCGATCAGCTGGACCCGGTCAGCCCACGGCGTGACGTCAAAGCCGCCGGGCTCACCGAGGTTGAGCAGCACCGGCTTGGCGTCATGCAGCAGGGTGAAGACCCGCAGCGGGCCCTCAGCGGCCACGAGCTCCAGATCGGGCATACGGCGTCCGAGCAGGGGGTGGCCCTCGCCGAGGTCGTAGTGAATGTCCAGGCCGGAGACGATTCCGGCGAGCCATTTGCGAGGCTCGTCCATCATCGCCAGCTGCGACACCACGTCGAGGAGGGCCTTCGTGCGCTCGTCCGGGCGCTGGAGCGCGGCCTGAGCCATCGTGTGCCGAAGCGCTCGGGCAGCGACCGGGTGGCGCTCGCTTTCATAGGAATCCAGGAGGCTGTCCGGGGAGGTCCCGTTGACCACCTGAGCCAGCTTCCACCCCAGATTCACGGCATCCTGCACGCCGAGGCTGAGGCCCTGTCCACCCGCCGGGTAATGCACGTGCGCCGAGTCGCCGGCGAGTAGGACCCGCCCCGCGCGGTAGGCCGCGGCCTGGCGTGTCATGTCGGTGAACCTCGAGATCCACGTGGGATTGTGGATCCCGAAGTCGGTCCCGTACACGCTGATCAGCGCCGCGCTCAGATCGCGCAGGGTGGGCTCGCTGCTGGGCCCGAGCTGCTGCTCGGTCACCATCACCCGCACCGGCCCGCCATCCATGTAGACGACCTCGCCGTCGCGGATCTCATACTCCAACCTGCCGATGGCATGGACGCCGATGGCGTCGTGGCGGATGCCCAGGTCCGGCTCCTCGGTCACCTCGACCTCGGCGATCAGGTTGCTCCTGGTCGGATCCCATCCGGGGAACTCGATGCCCGCTGCTTTGCGGATGACGCTGCGTCCTCCGTCGCATCCGGCGAGATACTGCGCCCGCAGCGACCGGCCGTCGGCCAGCTCGACCTCGACGCCCGTGTCGTCCTGCGTGAAGCCCTCCACCTCACTGCCGTAGTAGATCCGCACTCCCAGCTCGGCGATCCAGTCGGCCATCACCCGCTCGATCCGGTTCTGCCAGATCCCGAGCGAATACGGATGGCGCGTCGGGAAGTCGCTCATGTCCAACACGCTCGTGCCGATCATCGAGGCCTGTGCCACCTGACCCTCCGCGAGGAACCGATCGGCGACCCCACGCTGATCGAGCACCTCGATGGTGCGCGAGTGAAAGCCGCCGGCCCGCGAGCCGACCAGCACGTGATCGGGACGCCGCTCGAGGATTGCGACATCGACCTTCGCCAACGCCAGCTCAGCCGCCAGCATCATCCCCGCGGGACCTCCTCCGGCGATCACCACCGCATGCTCGGTCATAGCCACACGCCTATGACGATATTGTCCGCCGGTGGCGTCCTACGACCTCAACGGCAAGGTCGCACTCGTGACCGGCGGGGCGCGCGGGATCGGGTTCGCCACGGCGCGCGCGCTCGTCGCGCGGGGCGCCTCGGTCGTGATCGTCGACCTCGACGCGTCGGCGAGCGAGCAGGCGGCGGCGCAACTGCACGACACCAGGGCGCTCGGTATCGGCAGCGATGTGACCGATCGCGGCGCCATGCAGCGCGCGGTCGCGACGGCAGTCGAGCGCTTCGGCGGGCTCGACGTGGTCGTCGCGAACGCCGGGATCGCGTCGCGCGTGGCAACCTTCCGGGCGATGGCGAGCGAGACCTTCGAACGCGTCATCGAGGTCGACCTGATGGGCGTCTGGCGTACCGTCGACGCGGCGCTGCCCCAGATCGTCGCCCGCCGCGGCCACGTCGTCGTGATCTCCTCGGTGTACGCGTTTCTCAACGGGGTGGGAGCGGTGCCATACGCGATGAGCAAGGCGGCGGTCGAGCAGTTCGGGCGCGCGCTTCGCCTCGAGCTCACTCCGCACGGCGCCAGCGCGAGCGTCGCCTACTTCGGCTTCATCGACACCGAGATGGTCCACCGCGCGATCGACGCCGACGAGCTCGCGAACGAGATGATGTCGAACTTCCCCAAGCCGCTGCACAAGCGGCTGTCGCCGACCGTCGCCGGCGAGGCGATCGTGCGTGGCATAGAGCGGCGCCAGCCGCGCATCATCAGGCCGCGGCGATGGACTATCTACTCCGTGCTGCGCGGCGTGCTGAACCCGTTGAGCGACGCGCGCGCCGAGCGCGACCAGGCTGCTCAGCAGCTGATGCGCCGCATAGACGAACGAGCCGGGGAGGACCAGCCCACGACGGCCTGAGCCGGCCGCTCACAGCCCCGGCGCGGCAACAGCCTCTGCACCGGCGGGCTTCTGTTCGGCTATCTCATCGACACGGTCCGGGTAGAAGGCGACGTGGTCTGCGATCTCGGCGACGGCCGGGTAGGGGGCCTTGTAGGTCCACACGGCGTTGATCGCTCTCTCGCCTCCGACGGGGATGCTGTGGTAGCTCGCGTCACCCTTGTACGGACAGTAGGTGGCGTGATCGCTCGCTTCCAGCAACGACTCGTCGACGTCCGTGAGCGGGATGTACTGCACAGGCGGGTAGTCCGCCTCTCGCAGCGTCAGGGCGTCGCGTGTGTCGGCCAGGACTCGCCCCGCGACGGTGACCACTACTCGAGCCGGGTTCGCCTCGATCGTGATCGGGTGGTTGGGCCCGGGCTGTTTGATCTGCCTGTCCGCCATCGCTTTGGATCCCTTCTCTGGATTGGGGCAATGCCGGGGTTCTAGCAGTTCTGCCAGCGCCTTCTGCAGGGCTTCCGCGCGCCCAACCCCCGGGCGCGTGCGCTACGCGGTGACGCTGGTGGCGAGTGGGAAGGGCACGCCGGTGAGCGCTTCGGAGACCTCCCACAGGCGCCGCGCGACGTCAGAGTCCTTGGCGGCGGCTGAGCGGCCGACGAGCTTGGGGGCTCCGCGCATTTCCATAAAGCCGCTCGGCCCGGCGTAGCTGTCGCCGGGGACGTCCTCGACGGCTGCGTAGATGGTCGGCAGCGCGCCGTCCTCCTCGCTCTGGGCGAAGATGCGGTTGGCGACGCCCATCAGCATGTCGCCGCCGCGTTTGTCGCTGTGGAACTGGAGGTTGGTGGCCGCGTAGCCGGGGTGGGCCGCGGTCGCGATCACATCTGAGCCCGCCGCGCTGAGACGGCGCTGGAGCTCGGAGGTGAAGAGGAGGTTCGCGAGCTTGGATTGGCCGTAGGCGCTCACCGCTTTGTAGGACTTGCGCTCCCAGTTGAGGTCGTCGAAGTCGATGCGGCCGGCTTTGTGAGCTCCGGAGGCGACGCTGACGACGCGCCCCGTGATCTGCTCGAGCAGCAGGTTGGTGAGGGCGAAGTGACCGAGGTGGTTGGTGCCGAACTGCAGCTCGAAGCCGTCGGCGGTGCGGGTGAGCGGCGGGATCATGACGCCGGCATTGTTGATGAGGATGTCGATCTCGCCGGTGTAGCCCTCGGCGAACTCGTGGATCGATGCGAGGCTCGCGAGGTCGAGCCGGCGGACCTCGGTCTTGCCGGGCATGGCTGCGGCGGCGGCCTCGCCCTTGTCGGTGTTGCGGACCGCTAGGACGACATGCGCGCCGGCGCCCGCGAGCGCCGCGCCGGCGGCGCGGCCGATGCCGCTGTTCGCGCCGGTGACTATCACGGTGCGGCCGCTGATATCAGGGATGTGGAGGCTGCTTGAAGTTGTCATGGGCAACAATGTAGTTCATGACAACAATGCTGTCAATGTCTACTCCTTGCGGTAGGCTTGGGGAATGACCGACGCGACCGCCACGACCACGCTTGAGCACGGCACGACGAGCGAGCGCCCCTACCACCACGGCAGCCTGCGCAAGGCGTTGCTGGTGGAGGCCGAGCGCACGCTGCGCGAGCAGGGCGTTCAGGACCTCTCGCTCAGGGAGCTGGCGCGCGCGGTCGGAGTCAGCCATGGCGCTCCACGCCGACACTTCCCCGACCGCCAGGCGCTGCTCGACGCGCTCGCG
>Ga0302326_10023232_pt1 | contig 12644 bp, 13 predicted proteins | sample Palsa_T0_3_FD_202264 | JGI IMG/M metagenome (GOLD analysis project Ga0302326, IMG submission 202264) | Peat permafrost microbial communities from Stordalen Mire near Abisko, Sweden - Palsa_T0_3 | ecosystem: Environmental > Terrestrial > Soil > Palsa > Peat permafrost | place: Sweden: Abisko... | reverse complement strand
CAGGCGATCCCGCCGCAAAAAGAGGGTTCGAACACGCCATCCGAGACCGTCGACTGGAACTTGCTTTTTGCGGCGGCCGGTCTTGATCCCACGCAGTTCCAGAAGGCGGAGCCGGCCTGGACTTCTCTTGGCGCCTCCGACACGCGCATGGCATGGACCGGAACATGGCCGGAAACGGCGCGGTCCCTGCGCGTGGAAGCGGCTGCCTGGCATGGAAAGCCGGTCTTCTTTTCGTTGATTGGCGAATGGACCAAACCGGAGCGTATGAAGAGTCCGGAGGATTCGACCGGGAAGAAAGTGAGCCAGAGTATCGTGGTTGTCTTGGGGTTCGGTTTGTTCTTCGGGGCGATTCGGGTGGCGCGACTGAATTATCGGCAGGGGCGGGGGGACCGGGAAGGCGCTTTGCGCCTGGCCTGGGTAATGTTTGCCCTGGAGATGCTCTTGTGGCTGTGCCGTGGGCATTTCGTGGCCAGCATCGAGATTCTGGTTTTGTTCGCAGTTGCAGTCAGCACTGGACTGTTTGTTTCAGGCACGACGTGGCTGCTGTATCTTGCTCTCGAGCCGTGGGTGCGGAGGCGTTGGCCGCACACCATTATTTCGTGGAGCCGGCTGTTGTCGGGACAGTTCCGCGATCCGCTGGTGGGCCGCGACATTCTGTTTGGAGTGATGCTGGGCGTGGTTTGGCTTCTGGTCTTTCAGCTCCGTTATATCCCCATGATGCGTATGGGAGCGGTGCCAGGGATCGGCCAGATCGAATTTCTCGCAGGGGGGCGCGAAGCACTGGGAGCCTGGCTGTTCCGGATTGCGGGGTCGATCATCGGCACTCTGCAATTCTTCTTTCTTCTGCTCGGACTGAAAGTGCTGCTGCGCAAGGATTGGCTCGCTGCCGTCGCCTTTGTTGCCATCTTCGCTCTGCCGCGAGCATTTCTGGGTCCGTACGTGGCAGTCGAACTCCCGGCGCAGATTCTCGTCTACACCATCGCCGTATTAATCGTCTTCCGCTTTGGCCTGATACCCCTGGCCTGTGCCATCTTCACCGTGGAACTGCTGGGAAATCTGCCAATCTCCACCGACTTGTCTGCCTGGTACATGCCGACCTGCGTTCTGGCGGTGCTCAGCATCGTGGCGCTGGCTGGGTGGGGCTTTTATCATTCGCTCGGCGGAGAACCACTTTGGCACGCGGAGATCGACTAGGCTCTCAGTTTTGGCGCACCGGCGGAGCCCGAGTGCTACAATTTCCCGTCCATCCGACAGCCCAGCGCATCGACGCAAATGTGATCTCGGGCCGAACCTTTTCTGCCGGGCTGCCAGAATCTCGCATAGACCTACAGAGGAGGTGTCTCATGAAAAGACTACTGCTAGCTGCGGTGCTATTGGCGTCGGCGACGCTTTTTGCCCAGAGTCGGTTCGATGGAACCTGGATGACCAAACTCGACACAGCCAAGCTCCCCACGAAACCCGACAAATACACTTTGAGGAACAACCTGTATGAATGCCTCACCTGCGTCCCGAAGGTCGCGGTGAAGGCCGACGGAAGCGAACAGAAGGTCACGGGCCATCCCTACTACGACACCATTGCGGTCAAGGTTGTGGATGCCAGTTCGGTTGAGATCATCGAAAAGAAAGACGGAAAGCTCATGCTTACGGACAAGGTCGCCGTCTCCGCCGACGGAAATACCCTGGACGACCAATTCACCGATACGACCGGAACCCAGCCGGTGACGGGGGAGGTTACGTCCAAGCGGGTGAGCCCGGCTCCGCCTGGCTCGCATGCCATATCGGGAGCGTGGCGGACGGAGAAGGTAAATACTGTCTCCAGTAACGGACTGACGGTGACTTTTCAGGGCACAGCCGACGGACTGAAGATGTCCGACCCGAATGGCAACAGCTATGACGCGAAGTTCGACGGCAAGGACTATCCGATCCAGGGAGATCCCGGCCACACCATGGTCTCGCTGAAGCGCATGGGGAACGACACCATTGAGGAGATCGACAAGCGGGAGGGGAAAATTGTCGGTATCAACCGCATGACGGTGTCGAAGGATGGCAAGTCGATTCACGCCGTGTTCACCGATAAGCGGCGCGGAACCACGACTGAGTTCACCATGGAGAAGCAGTCCTAGGACGCGAGCTTGACTTTCAAAACAGCTCGATGCTCACCCCACGGGCGGAGGCAGTCGCGAGGCGGGCGTCACGAGTCATCAGGGTGGCGCCCAGTTTTGCGGCGAGTGCAACGTAAGCGGCATCGTAGGCAGACAGGTTATGCCGCAGCCTCCAGATATGTGGCAGGAAGAGAAAGTGGGGATAGCGCGTCAGGCGGAGGTCGAGCAAATCCTGGAGCGCCTGATCGGCGCGCTCGGCGGAAACCGCGGCTTCCCGCACCAGCCGCCGCAGCACCTGCGCCACCTCAACGTCGAGAAGGTGCGGAGCGTGAAGGGATTCGCTGCGCGAGTAAATCCGGCTCTCCATTCGCTGGCCCGCGGCGGTCTGAAGAAGCCAGTCGATCACGGCTGAGGCGTCGAGGACGATCACCGCGCGTCGCGCTCTTCTCGCACCAGGCGTGCGGTGTCGAGTGAGAGCGTCACGGCCTTGCGGGTGTGCAGACGGTCGCGCAATTCCGCCAGCGTTGGCCGCTCGGCGATCTCCTTGATCTCAGCGAGCAGGTAGTCCGAAAGGGACATACCGGCCATGGCAGCACGAGCTTTCAGACTGCGATGCAGGGCGTCGGGCACATGGCGAAGCTGAATCATCTTTGACATGTCAATAGCGTACTTTCATGTGGTACACATGTCAACCAAAGACGGGCCGGATGCGGGGAAAGTCGACGGAGCGCCCCGGGTGTAAGATGCGTGTGCCTTGGGGTTGAATCTAACTGCGACGGAAAAAGGAGAATTGAATGAAGCGATCCCTGCTGGTAGCTGGAGTGGTGGCGGCGATCATCGCCGCGTGGTCCGTGGGGCGGGTGCACGGGCAGAACGAAATGAAGAAAGTCGTTTATATCTCCTCGGATCAGGCAAGTTACACGACCATGGCCAAGGGTGTGTCCGAGGCTAAAATCTGGGGCGACGCCGACAAGGGAGCGCACGCCACGTTTACCAAGTTCGATCGGGGGCAGGATAGCGGGATGCACACGCACACCAACGATGTCTGGATCGTGGTGTTGAAGGGCGCCTATCTGTACAAGGACGACGCGGGCGAAAAGCGCGTAGCCGCGGGCGACTTCCTACGCGTCCCCGGTGGACACAAACACTGGAGCGGCGGCGACGCGAAAGAGGGCGCGCTGTTCTATGAGGAATCGTCCGGGAAGTTCGACTTGATTCCGGTGAAGTAGAGGGCGTGGAGGGCGGGGCGGCGAGGCCGCTGTCCGGCCGGCATTTCGGGAGAGCCCACTTCTCGCAAAGAAGAAAGAAGGCGAGAAGTGGGCACCCGGCTCCGTCCGTTGCACATCGGCCGGCGATGCGGAGCGATCAGGCCCCAGAGGGACCGAATCGTGGAATCCATTTCTTTTTAGGGCTGAAAAGAGTGGACCACCGACCGTTGACGTTGAGGTGTAACTCGTCACAGCATTCTGCAGCGCAGGAGGGTTGCCATGCGAGTCTGGTTGGCCGGCATTCTCTGGTTAAGCATCCTCGCCTGCGTCGCACGGGCCCAGGATTCGCGTTCGGCGCCGCAGGATGGAGGCGTGCGGGAAGTCCTGGAGAGCATCGTTATTCCGCCCATTCCGCAGGCGCCTTTTTCTGCCACGCTGGCGACGGAATGGATCAAGTACGCTGCCGATGGCGCCACGATGACATTCGTCAACGAGCGGCATATCGCGAGAGACTCGCGGGGCCGGATCTACCAGGAACGCTGGTATCCGGTGCCCAAGAACGGCAGTGTCAAGTCGACCATGAACTGGATTCAGCTGGTCGACCCTAGACAGCGCACTCTTTACAACTGCAGCACGGAAAAGCACGCCTGTGAGGTGCTGCTCTATGATCCAGCTGGCGATCTTTCCGCCGCGTCGGCGCGCAAGGGCTCTGCCGGTCCGTTGCCGCATGGGAACGGAAATGTGGCGTGGGAGGATCTGGCAACAACGAACATCGCAGGAATCGATACCGTGGGCACGCGCGAAACAACGATTCTCAACGCCGGGACTGTCGGAAATGATCTGCCGCTCACTTTGATTGGCGAATACTGGCATTCGGAACAGCTTGGGATTAATCTCCGGTCCATTCGCACAAGCCCAACCTTCGGGAAGCAAGTCTTTACCGTCACCGAACTCACCCCCGGCGACCCCGACGCACAACTTTTCGAGCTGCCTGCAGGTTACAAGGTAAATGATCAACGAAAGAACCCGCTGATTTCACACTAGGACCTGGCTACCACCCCGCCACGCGTTCTTCGCCGCAAGATCCAAGGCCACGCTGGGTTCCACTGGACGCATCTTCTTTGATCCAACCGCATCTAAACCTTGACAACATTCCACTCAGGTCCTAGCATGGACTTGTTGGCAATCATAAGCGCATTGATTACAAAGCACTTATTTGCATCAGGCAAGGACAAGAAGGAAAGATAACAGGAGACTACTATGGCCAAGATTATTGGGATTGACCTTGGAACCACCAATTCTTGCGTGGCGGTGATGGAGGGTGGCGAGCCCAAAGTGATCGCTAACGAAGAAGGAGGGCGGACTACGCCGTCCGTGGTTGGGTTTACCAAGACTGGGGAGCGGTTGGTGGGGCAGGTGGCGAAGCGGCAGGCCATCACCAATCCGGAGAACACGGTGTATTCGATCAAGCGCTTTATGGGGCGGCGCTTCAACGAAGTGACGGAAGAGATCAAGATGGTGCCCTATAAGGTGGTGCAGTCGGGCGACCACGTGGCGGTGCTGGCGCAGGGCAAGGAGTACACGCCTCCGCAGATTTCGGCGCTGATTTTGCAGAAGTTGAAGAAGGCGGCGGAAGACTACCTCGGCGAGAAAGTCTCCGAGGCGGTGATTACCGTGCCCGCCTATTTTAACGACGCGCAGCGGCAGGCCACGAAAGATGCCGGGCAGATTGCCGGGCTCGAGGTGAAACGCATTATCAACGAGCCGACGGCCGCCGCGCTGGCCTACGGCCTCGACAAAACCAAAGACGAGATGATCGCCGTGTACGACTTCGGCGGCGGGACGTTTGACATTTCGATTCTGGAAGTGGGCGAGGGCGTGATCGAAGTCAAGGCCACCAACGGTGATACCCACCTGGGCGGCGACAACCTGGATCAGCGGCTGGTGGACTGGCTGATCGACGAATTCAAGAAGGATGAAGGTCTCGACCTGCGCGGCAAGGGCAACGAGATGGCGTTGCAGCGGCTGCGCGACGCGGCTGAGCGGGCCAAGATCGAGCTCTCGACCACGATGGAAACCGAGATCAACCTGCCGTTCATTACGGCGGATGCCTCGGGTCCGAAGCATCTGGTGAAGAAGCTGACGCGGGCCAAGCTCGAAGGCATGGTGGAAGACATCATTCAGCGCTCGGTGGGGCCGTGCAAGCAGTGCATGAAAGATGCGGGCGTGGACGCCAGCAAGATCCAGGAAGTGGTGCTGGTCGGCGGGCAGACGCGCATGCCGCGCATTCAGGCGCTGGTGAAGGAGTTGTTTGGCAAGGAAGGCCACAAGGGAGTGAATCCTGATGAAGTCGTGGCGATTGGGGCGGCGATTCAGGGTGGCGTGCTGGGCGGCGAGGTGAAGGATCTGCTGCTGCTGGACGTGACTCCGCTGTCTTTGGCGATTGAAACCTTGGGTGGCGTGGCGACGCCGATGATCCCGCGCAACACCACGATTCCGACCAAGAAGACGGAAACGTTCTCGACTGCGGCGGATAATCAGACGTCGGTTGAAGTGCACGTGCTGCAGGGTGAGCGTCCCATGGCGGCGCAGAACCGGACTTTGGGCAAGTTTCATTTGACCGGGATTCCGACGGCTCCGCGGGGTGTGCCGCAGATTGAGGTGACGTTCGACATCGATGCCAACGGCATTCTGAACGTGACCGCGAAAGACACGGCCACGGGCAAGGACCAGAAGATCACGATCACATCGTCTTCCGGATTGTCGAAGGAAGAGGTCGAGCGCATGGCCAAGGAAGCGGATGCGCATGCGGCCGAGGACAAGGCCCAGCGCGATGCGATCGATGCCAAGAATCAGCTCGACAGCATGGTCTACCAGGTTGAAAAGATGCTGCGTGAGAACGGCGACAAGATCTCGGGCTCGGATCGTGGCGACGTTGAAAATGCGGTCGCCGACGCCAAGAAGGCGCTGGAATCGAACGACAAGGCGCAGATGGATAAGGCGCGCGAAAACCTGACCAAGGCTTCGCACAAGCTGGCCGAAGAGATGTACAAGGCGGCGCAGGCAAAGGGTCCGGCCGGGGGTGCGGGTGCCAGCTCCGGCGGTCCCGCCGACGGGGCGGGCGCTGGAGCGAGCGGCAACGGCGGTGGTCAGAAGAAAGACGAAGGCGTGATCGACGCCGAGTATGTGGACGTAGAGGACAAGAAGTAAGGCGGCCAGCTCTCAATCGTCAACCTTCAGCGAGTACCGCGTGACGCGGGCAGACTTGCCCGCGTCATTATATTTCCAGGGAACAAACGCAGATTTTGGAGAACGAAGAATGGATTTCCAGGTGAATGATCAGACTTATTTTCTAAGTCTCGCCGAAAACCAGCGCCAGTGGGAGGTTTTTGTCTCGACGCCGACGGGAACTTGGCCGATTCCGGTTTATGTGGATAGTGCCGAGTCGGAGCCACTTCATGTGGTACAAGACGGAAAGCAGAGGATCCCGAATTAAAGAAGTCAAGAACGAGATTTGACCGCTTCCATGGCAACTGCTACCAAGAAAGACTATTACGAGATTCTCGGAGTGAAGAAGTCCGCCTCGGCGGAGGAGATTCGCAAGGCTTTTCGCAAGCTGGCGCGCAAATACCATCCGGACGTAAATCCCGGGGATAAGACCGCGGAGGAGAAGTTCAAGACGCTCTCCGAGGCCAACGACGTTCTCAGCGATCCCAAGAAGCGCAAAATCTACGACCAAGTCGGGTTCTACTCCGACAACATTGATCCGGCGACGGCGGAAGCGTATGCCCGGGCCGGCGGTGGAAGTCCGGGAGGCACGCCGGGAGGATTTGCCGGTGGACGAGCTCCGGCGGCTGGGCAAGGAGTGCCCTTTGATTTCGGCGGATTTGATTTCTCGGATCTGGTTGACAGTTCGGGTCGAGCGCGGCGCACCGGGGGCGGCGGCGGATTCAAGGACATCTTCTCCGGCATCTTTGGCGGTGGACGCGGCGCCGAAGCCGACGAAGGGCCCGAAGTAGGGAGCGACCTTGAATATCAGGTCAACGTGCCGTTCTGGACGGCCATCCGCGGCGGCGTGATGCGGCTCAACATTACGCGCCAGGATGTCTGCACCAATTGCCACGGGCAGGGCTATATCGAAGCGCCGGGCAAGTGCCCTGAGTGCGATGGCACCGGGCAGATCACGCAGACCGGCGGGCGAATGAAGTTCAACGTACCCTGTCCGCGGTGCCACGGCACGGGCAAGAATATTTCCACCTGCCCGACCTGTCACGGCGAGGGCACGGTGAGCCGGACCGAGCCGCTCGAGGTTCGCATCAAGGCGGGAACCCGCGATGGGCAGCGGATCCGGCTGGCGGGCAAGGGCAACGCCGGGTCGCACGGGGGTGTGGCGGGCGATCTCTACGTGATCATCCGGACCGAGTCGCACCCCGTTTTCCGCCGCGACGGGGATGACATTTATTTGACGGTGCCAGTGGCGGCTACGGAAGCGGCGCTGGGGGCAAAGATTGAGGTTCCGACCGTTGATGGGCGGGCGCTGCTGAAGATTCCTCCGGGGACGCAGTCGGGGCAGAAATTGCGACTGCGGGAAAAGGGCGTGCCTTCGGCCACGAAGGACGGAGCGCGCGGGGATGAGATCGTCGAGATCACGGTGACCGTGCCCATGCCTCGGGATGAACGGACGAAGGAGCTGCTGCGGGAGTTGGCCAAGCTGAATCCGGAGGATCCCCGGGAAGAACTCTGGAAGAAAGTCTGAGGATACCTGGTAAGGTCACGAAGGTTAAGGGCTCGGCGAAAGCGGGGCTTTTTCCGTTTGCTCTTCCCTTCTTCCCGCCGGGATCGTCTCTTCGCGCTGGGATCGTCGGGCCGCGTTTCCTCATAAGGCGGGAGCGAGATCTAATAGTTGACTTAGTCAAATAATGTAGTTGACTTGGTCAAGCTTCAATTCCATACTTTGACCCATGGCTCCTCGACGGGTGGCCCAGGTTTCAGGCGACCGCATCGCTGCCGTACGTCGATTTGGCCGCTTCTACACCCGGCATCTCGGTCTCCTGGATGAAGGTCTTCTCAGCAGTCCACTTTCCCTGACCGAGGCGCGAACCCTGTACGAACTGGCTCAGCGCCAACGGTCGACGGCGGCTGAACTGTGCAAGGTTCTCGCTCTCGACGCCGGCTACCTGAGCCGAATCCTGAGCGGTTTTGAGAAGGACCGCCTGATCGAAAGGAAAGCGTCACCAAAAGACGGGCGTCAGACACTGTTGGCACTCACCAAAAAAGGTCGGGAGGTGTTCGAACCGCTGAATGCTCGATCTGACGAGCAGGTGAGAGACATGCTGAACAAGTTGCCTCCGGCGAGGCAGGACGATCTTTTGCATTCCATGCAGACAGTCGAATCGGTGCTAAGTCCCGACCCCGCGAGCATGTCATCGTACGTGCTCCGGCAACATCGCCCCGGAGACATGGGCTGGGTGGTGTGGCGCCACGGGCTGCTGTATTCCGAGGAATATGGCTACGACGAGCGCTTCGAGGCTCTTGTGGCCGGGATCGTGGCGGAGTTTATCGAGCGCCTCGATCCCGCTCACGAACGGTGCTGGATCGCCGAAAGGGACGGAGAAAACCTCGGGTCCATACTTCTCGTGAAAAAGTCTCGGACCGTGGCCAAGCTGCGCCTACTGCTGGTGGAGCCTTCCGCCCGTGGGCTGGGGATCGGGAAGAGACTGGTTTCGGAGTGTGTTCGATTTGCCCGGCGAGCGGGATACAAGAAAATCCTGCTGTGGACGCAAAGCGAGCTAACTGCGGCACGAGGTATCTATCAGAGGGCTGGGTTCAAGCTGGTAGCGAGGAAGAAGCACTCCAGTTGGAGCCGGAAGGATTTGGTTGCCGAGACCTGGGGTCTGAAGCTGTGAAACACGGCGGAGCCTAGAACAAGATTGAGGGCCCGGGCCCAAGCCGGGCCCTTTCACCTCTTCTACTTCTTCGTGCTGGGATCGTCGGCCGGATTGATGTAGTTGAACTTTGCCGGCGCCATTCCGTGGATTTGGATCACAGTCTCGCCGGAAGCGGCCGCGTAGTGGTGCATGGACGGATCGAGATAGGCAAAACTGCCGGAGCCAAAACTCGTCATTTTGCTGGCATCGAATTGATCGCCCATACCGACCTTGAGAGTGCCCGACAGGACGGTCACGTTCTCCCGGTGGGGATGGGTGTGAGGGGCGACTTTGTAGCCGTCCGGCATCTTGAGCCGGATGGTGAAGTCGCCAGAGTCGGCCATGGGGTTCCCTTCCAGCACCGCCAGTTGAGCGCCGGCCGGCAGAAATGGCGGGACCGGACCGAACTTCACTTGATCCGGCGTGAAGGCGTTCTGAGCGCAAGCCGGGGGAACGACAAAAGCCAGCGCGAGCGCGAGAACAAGCACAACCAGAGAAATTCGTTTCATGGCTCCGCCTCCAAGAGCGGTGGCAGGCATCATAGTCCTCCGACTGAGCCAGCAGCAAGCCGCTTTGGACAAGTGCAATTTTCGATCCCGACTCATGCGGCTGATGGCGGCTGACGCCGTTACCTCCGTCGCTGACCTCCCTGACAAAACTTTTCCAATAAAAATCATATTTTTCTTGCATCGCGGAAAAATTCTCGTAATCTCTACCTTGCGAACTAACTCCAGCGGAATTTCTGGAATCTAAACCGACCAGAAAGCTCGAGCACGATTTCGAAGACGCTTTTCGAAACAAAACCAGCCCGCTGCGGAGTAGCTGAGAGTGAGTCGCTTGAGGAGGAAGACATCGAAATTGGCAACAGTTAGCGCCCCGCGTCAACAAACAGAGAACCCCCAGCCTCTCGCCGTCGTTCCCAACCGGACCCCGATCGCCAAGAAACGTTTCGTTCGGCTCACCTTGTGGCCTCTGGTCGCCGCCACCTTCTTTATGGTGTCAGGCGGAACCTATGGCACGGAAGAAATTGTGCACGGAGCCGGGTACGGACGCGCGATTCTGATCCTGCTGCTCACCCCGCTGCTTTGGAGCCTACCCACGGCCTTCATGATTGGCGAGCTTTCGAGCGCGCTGCCCTACGAAGGCGGCTATTACGCCTGGGTGCGGCGCGCCATGGGAAATTTCTGGGGATTTCAGGAAGCCTGGCTCTCGCTGGTTGCGTCGATTTTCGACATGGCGATCTATCCCACTCTGTTCGTGGCCTACCTGACGCGGATGTTTCCGTGGTTCTCAACGAATAATCGGGGATGGTGGGTTGCGCTGGCAGTGGTGATTGCCTGCGCGGCCCTGAATATTGCGGGCGTAAAGGTTGTTTCGCTGACATCGCTGTGGCTATTCTTCGCGCTTTCGGCGCCGTTTGTGGTGATCGTGCTGCTTGCCCCATTCAAGATGGGAGCGCTGGCCAATGCCGTGACCAAGCCGACAACCTCGAGTATGGATATCCTGGGCGGGCTGCTCATTTGCATGTGGAATTACATGGGATGGGACAATGCCTCAACCATCGCGACCGAAGTGGAAAAGCCGCAACGAACGTATCCGCGGGCGATGCTGGTTGCGGTGGCGATTGTTGCCTTGAGCTATGTGCTTCCCTTTGCCGCCATGTGGATGACTGGCCTGAAGCCCACAGCCTGGGAAACCGGTTCGTGGGCAGACATCGCCGGCTTGCTGGGTGGGCCGTTGTTGCGCATCGGCGTGGTGCTCGGGGGTGTGATCAGCGCCTTTGGCATGTTCAATGCATTGGTAATGAGCTACTCGCGGCTGCCTCTGGCGATGGCGCAGGATGGGATGCTACCCGGGATTTTCGCCAAGCTGCAATCGCGGTCCAGGGCTCCATGGGTGGCGATCATCGCGCTGGCGGTCGGTTGGGCGATGTGCCTCGGCCTGGGCTTCGCCCGGCTGGTGACGCTCGACATCCTTCTTTATGGCGCGAGCTTGCTGCTGGAGTTTGTCGCGCTCGCCGTGTTGCGCTTCCGCGAGCCGGATTTGCCAAGACCTTTCCGCGTTCCCGGCGGACGGTTCGGCGCGATTGCAATCGGCATCCCGCCCATGCTGTTGCTGGGTTTTTCCGTCATTCGCAGCGAGCATGAGCAGGTGTGGAACATGAGCTCGTTTGAATTCGGCATGATTCTGATCGCCGCAGGATTTGTGGCGTATGCCGTGAATCATCTTCTGAAGCCGCAGGGATGGGCTCCCGTTGGTCGCGCCGAGAAGCCGCAGCCGGCCGCGTAAGAGCTTGTTGAGGTTGAATGAATGAGAAAATGAATGAGAAAGCGAAGAGGACCGGCATTGCCGGTCCTCTTCGCCTTCTCCTTGCTGCTTGGCACTGCCGAGACTACGCTGCCGCTTTAGCCGCGTCGCGCAAGCTCTTTACTTGATCGTGGGCTTGTTGGACGCTGGCCGCCTGCCGCCGGACGATCTGAGCGATATTTTCGGGCAGATCGGAAGTCACTGCCTTTTGATAGGCGTCTTTGGCATTGTCCTCGCCCGCCTCAACCGACTCCAGAATCGCCTTATCGCCCGCACCCAGGCTCACTTTGGTGTCGATCCAGGCGCGGTGCAGCGACGCTGAGACCGACCCGGAAACCTTCTGGTCTGGCTTGCCCAGCCGGATCAGCTCCGCTTCCAGTTCTCCGGCAAAGCGCGAACGCTCCAGGCTCTGCTCGTTGAAAAACGTCTTCAGGTCCGCCCGCTTCACGTGAGAAGCGGCATCCTGATAACCCTTCTGGGCGTCTTTACAAGTTTCAATCAATTTTTCAATCACGCTCACTGCATTATTTCCGTCCATAATTACCTCCGACACTTAGATGCCTGAAAGCGAGTGGGGTTTGGCGGGCTTCTTCGTTGACACGCCACGTCGGAACTAGAAAGAAAAGGGATCCTGCCCTAGAATCGAGTGAGGAGGCGTATGACCAAGCGGAAATCGAAGGGGGCCTACATGATTTCCGCCGTGGCTGAGATGTATGGCATCCATCCTCAGACTTTGCGCCTGTATGAACGCGAGGGATTGCTCAAGCCATCACGGACTGAGGGCAATACCCGCCTCTACACCGATGAAGACCTGCAGCGCCTCGAGTTCATCCTGTCGCTGGCGCGCGATTTGGGCGTAAACATAAGCGGCATGGCGATCATCCTGCAAATGCGGGAACGTATGGAAGAGATGCAGCGCCAGATCCAGGAATTTGTGCAGTACATTCAGGAGGAAGTGCTCACCCGGGCCAGTGCCGCCGCCGATCCGGCGAAGGGCGCGATCGTGCCGGTGCGGAGATCGATGGTGCCGGCGGTGCAGTTGGGGAAAAAGCGGTAGGGTCGAGCACCCAGGTCAACCGCCGTCGACACTGTGGTTGCCA
>Ga0302326_10023231_pt1 | contig 12645 bp, 13 predicted proteins | sample Palsa_T0_3_FD_202264 | JGI IMG/M metagenome (GOLD analysis project Ga0302326, IMG submission 202264) | Peat permafrost microbial communities from Stordalen Mire near Abisko, Sweden - Palsa_T0_3 | ecosystem: Environmental > Terrestrial > Soil > Palsa > Peat permafrost | place: Sweden: Abisko... | reverse complement strand
TTTACGACGGCCGCAGGTACACGCTCCTCTTTTTCTCCGGCTCGGGCTCCTCGTCTGGGCAAGTCCAGGCATGGCAGGATTTTCATTCTCTGCTGCCAAAGGTTCCGCCCTATGCAGAGCGTCTCCGGATCGCCGCCCTCGCCGCTGACCCGGGCCAATGTCCGCCATTTGTAACTGAGTCGGAGCAAATCATCCCGCTCGCCGACCGCAGCCTCCAAGCCCATCACAAATACAGCGTTGGCTCCGCTGCCCACCTCGTCCTCGTCCGGCCCGACGGCTACACCGCATTTCACGACGCAGCCTCCGCCGCGCCGGCCCTGCTTGCTCATCTCAATAGTGTCTTTACCATCTAGCTACTTGTCGCGCCCCCGCCTGGCCGCTACTCTCGCGCCATGCGCCTCTCCACGCGCTTTACCTTGCCAAGCCTTGCCCGCGCCCTCCTGTCCTCCGGCTTTGCCATCTGTCTCGCTTGCCTGTTTGTAACTCCCGCAGTTGCGAAAGGCCCGAAGATCCATTCCGCCATTGTCGGTAAACCTCACCCCGTTTTCTGGACCACCGCCGACGCCCCCGCCACTCGCCTCTCACTGCTCATCCGTCCCGTCATCGTCGACGGCCGCCGCAAAGCCTGGGCCATCGGCGAGACGCACGATGTCACCGACCACTCCTTCGTCGTCCTCGAAGTCCAGCACGTTAACGACTCGCTGCCTGGCGAAAAAATCCCGCACTTTATCTGGGAGACCGCCAGCTGGCTCCTCATCGAACGCAATACCGGCCACGTCTCCGTCCTGCACTTCACTGGCTACGACCCCGCCATCAGCGGCATCTCCTGGTTCCGCGACTACGCCGCCTTCTGCACTATCTCCGCGAACGGAAAATCTCTCTCCGCAGAAGTCGTCCAGCTGGGCTCCCGCAAACCCGTCGCTCACAAGAGAATTGGCAGCTGGCCGCTCAAGGATTCCGCGCCTCTGCTCGACCCACCCGTCCCGGCGGACGCGGCCGCACCGGCAGCTTTGCCTGGTGCAGCGGACGCAGCTAGCGCTCCAGGCGCGAACCTCGCAACTCCCAACTCCGACGCAACCGCCGCCCAGACTGCAAAGCTGGATCCGCCAATCTCCCCGAAGCCAACCCCGCTCGCGCCGCCCGCCGTCCACCCGCATCCCGTCCACCCGCCCGTCAGCGTCGCGGCCAACAGCGCCGCGCTCAACAGCGGCGCGCCGAAACCGTCCGTCTGCATTGCCGTCGACTGGGCCCGCGATCCACTCCGCGCCACCCTCACGCCACGCACCGGCGCCGCGCCCATCCCGCTCGACCTGTCTCTTTCCGAAGCCGCCTCCACTACCGCAACCGAGCCTGCTCAATAACCAACTGGTCACTTCCAGAGCCCGTCCGCGGCATCTCGCCCTGAGTACCCCGATCAACAGATGGTCATCGAAAAATGCTGTCAAGCCCCAGGCCGGCGATCTGTTGATTCCCTTACCTTTATCCTGTGGCAACAGCTATCTCCCGATTGCTCAAACTTGCTACCTTAGAAGCAGGGACTAAAAATCCTTTGGCTGAACACTGGATATCGATCTCAAGACTGCAGTCGCGCTTAGCTAACTCATTTAAAATCTATATTTTGCGGGAAACTCCTTTAGAATCTATATTTTGCCTCGCCGGCTACACTGCAAAGTCAATAGAATCTATATTTTGCATGAAATCGGGGGGGGTACACCCCCCCCTCCCTCGGGATGAAAGCGAAACGCGGTGCTCGTCGCAGGAACGCAGCTCACGCAGTATCGTAACCAGGAGAGTTTTGCATGTCTGAACCGTCCAACCCGGCCCTGCGCGAACGCTCGAGCGGCAAACTAGACGAGCTCCTCGCCGAAGCCGAACGCGCCCACGGCCACCTCTGTGCCGGTCAGGTGCTCGGCGTCCGCATGGCCATGCTTGGTCTTCGCCTGCTGAATCTCCCCGACCCACGCGCAGATCGCGACGCTCGCAAGCGCATCGTCACCTTCGTCGAGATTGATCGCTGCGCAACCGACGCCATCGCCGTCGTCACAGCCTGCCGCCTCGGCAAGCGCGCCCTGAAATTTCGCGACTGGGGAAAGATGGCAGCCACCTTTGTCGACCTCGGCGCCGGCGCCGCCGAAAAGCCGCCGCAGCCAGACTTCTCCGGCGAGCGCGCTGTCCGCATTGCAGCGCTCGAGAGCTCCAAAGACCGCGCCCAGCAGCTCTATCCGGAATTAGAAAAAAACGCAGCGCAGATGCGCGCCTACCGCGAGCTTCCCGACGACGAGCTCTTCTCCACCCAATGGGTCCGCGTTCCGCTCGGCCCGGAGGAGATGCCCGGATTCAAAGCTGCCCGCATCTCCTGTGTCCGCTGCGGTGAAGGCATCAGCTACGCCCGCCAGGTTCAGACCCCGGCGGGCGAAACCCTATGCCAGCCCTGCGCAGATGCGTCGCTGCAATACTGGCAGCCCGTCTCGCACGAATAATTCCGGCGCCACTTATTTCGACGTGAGTACTTTGACCTTATGGATCTGCGGCGGCTCCGCAAACAGCTCCGCGCTTTTTTCCTTGAGCGCAGCCGCAACCTTGCCATTCAAGTGCGCGTCCCGAGCTTCCTCAGTTTCAAACGTGTCGAAGATGCTATAGCTCCGCTCGTGGTCTTCATCCAGCGCATACCAGTTCACAGTGCCCTCTTCCGCCTGGACAATCGGCAGCGCACTCTTCAAAAACTCCGCGACCTCTTTTTCTTTTCCCGGCTTCGCCTTCAAGTGCGCATACAACGCAAACTTCACCATGTTGATCTCCTTCCAGATTCTCCGCAGTTTCCCGCGAGTCAAACTATGCTCACATCGAATCTGATGCCGCTTTTCAGCTCACTGTGCGCTCCCCGCATAGGCTAGATTTATCCCCATGAACAATCTGTTCCTGGCCCTGTTGCTGATCCACTTCCTCTTCCTGTCACTGCATGACTGGGTTCCGCTCGGCCGCTGGACCGATCTCCCCGCCCTCCGCAGTCAGCGCAGCCTCAAAGCGCGCATCATCGCATCGGTCCTGATGGGCTTGATATCGGGCCTCGCTCTCTACCTCAACTGGACGCAGTCCCCCGTCCCCTCCTACGGCACGCGCCTCTACACCCTCATCCTCTACGCGTTTTACATTCCGGGGATGCTCCGCGCCTGGTGGATTCCATACCTGTTCGGCGTTGGCCTCAGCGACAAATTCATCGCTGACTACAAAGTCATGTTCGGTAATACCTATACTTGGTTCCCGGAGCGCAACGGCATCACGGTCAATGCGCTGCACACCATCTTCCACGCCACCGTGGTCGTGGAATTGGTCCTCGCCGCGATCAGGTTCTTCCACACTGCGCCCATGTCCATGTAAAAAAGCGCGGACCAATAACTCAGATCCGCGCTCTGCTGACAAATGATCCGCTGCTACCAGGGCAGCGTCTTGCCGAGATGCTGGAACGAACCCGTCGGCCCATCCGCGCCGAGTGTCGCCAGCTCCACCGCAGTCTTCGCCCCCTCTGGAATTTCCAGCTGCGCATTCTTGCCGCCCATGTCCGTCTTCACCCAGCCCGGATGCGCCGCGTTCACCTTTACATTCGTCCCCTTCAACTGTTCGGACAAGACCACGGTGATCATATTCAACGCCGCTTTCGATGACGAGTAGCCGGCATATAAAAATCCGCTCGCCCCACCCATCCCGCTGCTCATCTGCTCGAGCGATCCCAGGATGCTGGATTGATTGACCACACGTCCCGCCTTGCTCTTCTTCAGCAGCGGCAGGAGTTTCCGCGTCAGCTCGTAGGGCGCAATCACGTTGGCCTCGAATGTCTTGCGCAATTCCTCGGCCGTAGAATCCTCAGCCTCCACCATCACGCCCGCGTTATTCACCAGCGCATCCAGCTTGCCGAATTTGTCCTCAATCATCGCCGCCACATTCGCGATGTCCTGCTGGCTGGTCACGTCCAGCTTCACCGGAACTACATCCAGCCCTTCGCCAGCGAGTTTTGCCGCCGGCGCTTTCGCCTTGTCCTCACGCGCCGCTAACAGAACGGTGTAGCCTTTCTCCGCCAGTTGCTTCACAATCTCGAAACCAAGCCCCTTGTTCGCGCCTGTCACCAGTGCTACTAATTTGTCGCTCTTCTTATCGCTCATAAAATCTCTCGCGCGCTCCTCAGTGTGATTGCATATCGCACACAGGCCCATTGAGATGCGCCACGCCAGGGGAAAGATGCGGAACGATATCCATTCCGGAATTGTTAAATCGGCGAAGCACAATGATGCGATGAAAACTCGGCCCCACTTACTTCAGCAGTTCCACGATGTCGTTATAGCCGAGCTCGGTCGCCAGATCCATGGCACCCTCTCCATCGGCGGATTTCAGCTCTTTGTCCGCCCCCGCCGCCAACAGCGCCTGCACTACATCTGCGTGATGGCCATCAATCGCGGCGAACAACGGCAAGCCGGCCAGCAGTCCGCGCGCATTCACCGGCGCTCCCAGCGCCAGCAATTGCTGCACCATCGCCAGGTTTCCTGCACTCGACGCCGCTCCCAACAACGACGCGTGCGCGGGATCGGTGGATTTGAAATCCCACCCCTCCGCCTGCAGCGCCGCAATCGTCTCCGCATTTCCCGAGATCCAGCGCGCTGCGCCCGAAGTATCCAACACCGCCGTCGCCAGCCGACCCAGCGTATCGCGCGCTCCTGTGCCCAGAAGCGATTCGCCCGATCCTGACTCCGCCTGTCCGCTGACTTCGATTTTCAGATGGAAGCGCGCAATTCCCTCGCGCGCCTGGGGAAGCATAGTAAAGTCCGTCTCGCGCACCGCCATCACCAGCTCTTGTACCTGCGCAACGGTCACGCTGCCTGCATGGGCTCCCGTCACGAACACATGATCGCGTCCCACGTAACTCACCTTGCCGTCGCCCGCAATCGTCACCACGTAGGAATTGCAGCCCTCTTCACAGCCTGCACTTTCAAGAGTCATCAGCAGGGGCGCTTTTCCAGGTTGCCACTTTTTCAGCGCTTGCCGGAACTTCGAATCACTCTGCGCGTGCAGCGTTCCCGCAGCCAGCGCGAGCGCCAGCCCGCAACTCAGCCAACGCACATGTTGCGATTTTCGACCGTTCCCCATAACCGGGTTAGCCTACACCACGGCGTCTCCACACACCACCGTTGCGGCAGCATCCAGCCTCTTCCATATTTCTGGAAGCCACTTGCGATGCTCCGGCTTCATCAGCACGCTGCGCAGACACGTCACCATCCCGGCGTCGCCATACTTCTCCGAAATTTCCGGAAAGAAGCGCGCGGGCAGCTTCACCAGCGCGAGATGCAGATCTGTTTCCGCTGCAGCCTCAAAAACCTCCCTTGCCCTTACACCGCTCTGCTCCAGCGTTTCGCCACGCACTGCCCAGCACACGATATCCAACTGGGGCGCCGCCATCGTCACAAATCGCGGGTCCGTTCGCAACCGCCGATAAAGGTCCAGCGCCGCCGCGCGGCAGTCACCCAGCATCTGCGCAAACTCTCCGCCGCGGACCAGCGGCAGCAGCTTTTGCGTCGACCACAGCGCCACCGCCGCCGCGCCTGCACGCGAGCACTCCAACGTGATTTCGCCTAAATGTAACTCCGCGGATGAGAAATAGGTATACGGCGAGTCGTGTTTGTAAAATCGCCCGACCGCGGAATCGCGCAACAGCACGCAACCGCATCCATAAGGCTGCAAACCATGCTTGTGCGGATCGATCACCAGCGAATCCGCCGCGGCAATCTGCTGGGCCGCCGCTCCCGCTTCTTCCTCCGTGGTCAGCGTCAGAGGAAAATATCCGCCGTACGCCGCATCCACGTGGACGCGAAAATCAAAACGTTCACGCAGTGCCACAATCTCGGCAAGCGGATCTACAGCTCCAACCGCAGTCGTCCCAAACGTAACCACTACAGTTACAGAATCATCGCCATCCGTCTGCTGGATGCGTCTCGCCAGCGCATCGACATCCATCCGTCCGCGTCCGTCTACCGAAATCGTCTCGCAGCGTAATCCCAGGACGGCAGAAATCCGCTGATGGGTGTAATGCGCCTGCTCGCTGCACAACACTAGCGCGCGCTTGCCCGTCTCTGTCGCAAGGCGTCCCGCAACCCACAGCGCTTCGAGATTTGCCACCGTGCCGCCACTGGTCAGGTGCCCCAGGTGCTGCGGAAATCCAACCATCCGCGCGATCTCCGCGACCGCCTCCACCTCCATCGCCGAGCTTGCACGCCCGCCATCCAGAGCATGGTTGTTGGGATTGATCCACGTCGCCAGCGCATACGCTGCCCGCGACACGGGATGCGGCGGCTTCAACATCTGGCCCGCATACAGCGGATGAAAATATGGATAGTTGTCCTGCATCCGCGTCGCCGCTTGTTCGAGCACTGACCGCATCGCAAGCGGATCTCCGGCGCCCGGGGAAAATTCAGGCAGCGACGCGAAGCCCGCCTCCAGCCGCCCCAGCGCATCTTGCAAGACATTCAGCGATCCACGTTCCAGCATTCCAGTTAGCCTAGAGCGATTAGTTGCTTCTGTACACCGCGCCCGATTGCCGTCCCCGCAATCCGGCTATGCGATACTGTCTCGCGAAGCGGCGCTCTTAATCTCTCGCGCGCAGGGAGCACGCCATGACCACATTCACCGAACTCTACGCCCAGGAATTTGAGTGGGAAGCGACGAAGACTCGCAAGATCCTCGAAGCCGTTCCGGACCACGACCCGGAGTACCGTCCGCACGAAAAATCCATGACGCTCATGCGCCTGGCTGGCCACATCGCGCACCTGCCCAGCTGGCCCGCCATTGTCATCGGCGAAGACACGACGGAGATGAGCGTGGTCAGCCGAGGTGTCCCCACGCTTGAGAAAGGCGGCCGGGCTGCACTACTCGCCAGCTTCGAGCAGAGCGTCGCCGCCACGCGTGCCGCACTCGCCACCACCAATGACGAGCATCTCGCCAAAAACTGGAAGTTCACCGCCAACGGTCGCACCGTCCTCGACCTGCCGCGCACCGTCGTCCTTTCCGACGTCTGCCGCAACCACCTCATTCACCATCGCGGCCAATTGACTGTCTACATCCGTCTGCTCGGCGGCAGCGTCCCCGGCCTTTACGGTCCCAGCGCCGACGACAAGATCGCCATGGGCATGCCCATATAAATGAGCGCCGACAGAAAATAAGAGCGGAGAGCCGCAGCTCTCCGCTTTTGTAACTGAGTCAGTTGCTTATTTACTTCGCGGGAGCCTGCTCCGTCACCGCATCGGGAAAGATATTCTTCAACGGTGCATTTAGCTGCTCATTCTTTTCTGGAGTAGGCAGCGGCTTGCGCGGCATCATTTCATCCCGGTTGGCCGCATTCCAAACGAAGATTGCCTCCACAACCGCGATCTGCTTCAAGTCCGCAGGTTGCAGCCGTTCATACGTGTCCATATTGGAATGGTGCGTCCGTGACTCGTAATCCAGCGAATCCTGGATGAATTGAAATCCCGGAATTCCGACTGCGTCAAAGCTCAAGTGATCGGTCCCGCCCGTGTTCTTCGTCGTGATGGTCGTCACCCCGAGGTCCTTTAGCGGCTCCATCCACTGCCGGAAAATTGGCACGACCGCCACATTCTCCTGCGTGTAAATCCCGCGTATTTTCCCGGTCCCGTTATCGATGTTGAAGTACGCCGACACCAGCTTCTGCTCCGGCTTCACCTCCAGCGGACCACTGGCGCGCCGCATAAACTCCGGCAGCGCCATCTGGTCGGCACTGTTCGACAGCGGAGCAGAGCCGAAATGCATCTTCGCGTAGCCGCGCGATCCAAACAAGCCCTCTTCCTCGCCACTCCACAGTGCGACGCGGATCGTACGCCGCGGCTTCACACCAATCGTGTTCAGGATGCGCATCACTTCCATCGCGACAATGCTACCCGCGCCGTTGTCCGTGGCACCTGTACCTGCAATCCATGAGTCAAGATGGCCGCCGACCATGACCAGCTGCTCTTTCAACTCCGGATCAGTGCCCGGAATCTCAGCCACCGTGTCGAACCCATGTTCGTGGTCGCCGGTGAACATCGTGTCGACGTTCATTTCGATCTGCACCGGCACATGCGCCTGAAGCAGCCGGTAGACGCGGCCGTAGCTCTCAATCTGAGTCACCACCACGGGGAACGGTATCTTCTGATCGGCCTTATAAGGCTGCCGGCCAAGCGCGGCGCCGTTGTCGTCAAAAATAATTCCGGTGCCGCCGCCATTCTTGCCGTCGCGGCTTGGCACAATCACAGCCGCGACTTTTTCGTCGGCCAGAAACTTGATCACGCCGTCCATCGTCTTCATCCGCTTGATATAACGCGCCAGCCTTGCCGTATAGTCCGCTGATGGGCCGCCAGCGCCCTCGATCATTTGTAACTCTTGCAGCTCTTTTTCCGTGTACCTGTCGCTGAATGCCTTATCGGGCTCGGGGACCTCGCGCATGTCACCCAGCAGCACGATCTTGCCGGACAGCTTGCCCTTCCACTTGTCCAGATCTCCAGGATCTTCGTAGTGAACCCAGACCGCATCGCCCGTCACCGCGCCGCTCGTCGAGGGAGACCACGGCGTAGCCTGCGCCACAAACACCGCCGTGTCGGGAGAAGCCATCCGCACCCAGGTGTTGTTCTGCTTCCATCCCATGCCAAATTCGCCCCAGTCCTCAAGGTGCGCGTTGACGCATCCCATCTGCGTAAACTGGTCGCGCGTCCACTCGTTCGCCTTCTTCATGTTGGGCGAGCCGGTCAGGCGCGGGCCAATCCCATCCGCCAGTCCGCTGCCGTATTCCATGATGTGCGAGTGCTGCATTCCTTCGGTGCGAATCCGGTTGTACATCGTCAAGTTAATGTCCTCGACCGCCGGCTGCTTCGCCTCCCACGGCTCAGACTTCGCCGGCTCGGCCTTGGCTTCCTTCTTCTGCTTGTCCGCGGACCAACCCAGCGGAGCGCCTACCATCAGCGCCAGTAGCAGGCTCGACGAAACAATCGCGCTCATCCTAGTCTTTCGCACGTCTTTACTCCTCCGAAAATTTTTCAAGCCGCCAGCATAGCAGTTTTTCATAACCGCGCCGCGCCCGTGAACGACTTGCTGGTTTTGGAAATTTCACTTGCCGATCCACAGCACCATGGCCTGGAAGTCCATCGTCACCGGCCCCTCCCGCAACAGCGCATCCTCTATCGGACTGCCATCCGCATGCACCAGCGCACCCGTTGCAGTAAAGCGCACCGGCACCGTCTTCACCGCGGATGCCTGTGCCTGTTTACGCGCCGCCGCCGCGCTGGCATCATCCACCCGCTGCAGCCATAGCTCGCCGTGTGGCAGGTCCAGCGTCACCAGAAAATGCCGCAGCACCCCGGTGCCGATCAATCCCTGGGCGCCCGAAGCGTTGCTCATCAGGTTCCGCTCCATCACCGGCAGGTCATGTACGACCCACACGCCCATCGCCAGCGCGCCGATCGTGCTGTACGTCACCCGCTCTACTTTTGCGTCGGACGGCTTGAATGTATCTGCCAGCAGCTCGTCAATGTCAGCGATTGTCTTCAGTCCCATTTGCTTCGCGAGTGCACCGTCCACAACCGTCTGACCGGCGTTGAGGTCGACGGCAAAATTGATGACATCGCCGCCATTCACTCGCACCGCGACCACCGCGGCCGGGTTGGTATGGATCAGCCGTATGCGATTCAACGCGCCCAATCCCTCGATGCGGAACGGCTGATAAGGCATCGCCGCTGCCAGCTCCTGCGCCTGCAGTGCCAGTCCATTTTTCTTGCCGCGCTCATACATCGGCGCCGCGTCCATCCACCGCTCTTCGAGCGCCAGGACTTCGCCCAGCAACGCGGTGGCTTCTGCGTCGTGGGGATCGAGTCGTCGCGCCTGTGCCAACAGCGCCTGCGCCTGTTGCAGCTGGTTCGCGCTCATCGCCAACCGCGCCCGCAGAACATTTCCACCGAGACTGTATTTGTCACCGTCAGAGAGCTTATTCGCCGCCGCCTCAGCCTCGGTGAACTTCGACCGCGCTGTCAGCCCGGCTGCCGCAGCCAACGCCGGCGACCCGGGAGCAACAGAAGGAGGGACCGGCACGCCAGCCGCCTGTGATGGTGGCAAGGCAGGCGCCTGTTGCGCGAAACTGCAGCCTCCGCAACAAACCCCATATATATAGATGAGCGAAACTCTGGCGAATCCCCGCAAGCTTCTTGCTTTCAGTCGCCTCGGCGCAAATTTGGCCGGCAATGCGCTATACCAGCCGCGCGCCGGCCATTTGCTCCAGCACGCCCAGCGGCGCAATTTCCGGCCGCACCATCGCTTCGGGCGCCACCAGCAGCGTCTGTTCCAGCGCGTACTGGCCGCTCAAAACCGCGTGACTCACCGTGTCCGTGTAGACCATCCAACTCGAGCCAGGCGGAAATTCCCAATACTCCTTCACGCAGTCGCGCTGGAACTGCTCGTTCTCCTTCAAAAAATTATGGAAGCGCATCATGAAGTCGTCATAAGCGCTCCGCTGCAGCGCCGGCACCGCCTTGCTCAATCCCGCAGACGATGCCAGCGTCCGCAGTCCGCGGTCGAGCGCCGTCTTCTGCCGGGGCAACGCGATCTCACCCGGCGCAAATTTCCGCGCCAGCTCGGCAAATGTCTCCGTCGTCATCCAGTTCCGCGTCTGTGTCGGGTTGATGTTGTTGAAGAAGCGCAGAATCCGCGAGCCCTGCGTCGGCCGCGTCGGAAACGCGTCGGTATGCAGCAGGTCGTTGCGCCGCCGCAGCGGCAGGTCGCGGTTTTCTTCCTCCTGCGGCCGGAAACTCGCATAATCCAGCTTCCACTGCGCGCCATACGGGGACAAAAAGCGCGTCAGAAACGACACGACGGATTCTGAATAGTGCGCCATGATCTCAATCAGCCGTGTCCGCGCCGGCGCACCGGTGCTGTCGTCCAGCCCCGTGACTTCATTCTTCGCCGGCTTGTATGCAATATTTTTGTGCAGCCGCGTCTCCTGCTGCTGCTGGCCCAGTAGGAAGGCAAGATCATCGGCGGCAATCTTGATCGGCGTTTCCGGAAAGAAAAGAATGTCGCCGGACTCCAGCTGTGCGCACCACTGCCGCGCCTGTTCGCTCACGGCCGCCAGATCTGCACTGTTGGCTTGCGTCTCCAGCTCGTCCTTGGAAATTCTCACCAACTCCACAGCTCGCTCCTCAATTCGCGCGAATCTTGCGCCGCATCCACACCGTCAGCAGGAAGACCAGCGCAACTACAAGCACCAGCACCCCGGCAGGAAAGGCAATGTATTTGTAACTGACGGCGAGCGAAATGGTCGATCCCGTCACGCCCTTGTAAATAGAAACGCCGAGAATGCTGAGGAAGTTCATCAGGAAAAATGTCAGGAAGCCGGCCGTCACTGACACCAGCAGGCTGGCAAAGAATCCGAACTCCCCCACTGGCACGCCGAACAGTCGTACCGGGTCTCGCACCGTGTCCCTTACTGGGTCTTGCATTGCGTCGTCTGTCATAAGAACTCTTTATTCTAACGCCCCTGCAGGCGCTAGAATGTGGCGTGATGTCCTCCCCCGAAGCCGCCCTACTCTCAGCCCTCGAGGTCGCCCAGCTTGTTCCCGTCCAGCAGGCGCAGAATGGCGTCTGCTACGCCGTCTTCGGCGACGTCGCATCCGGGAGCACAGCCATCCAACGTATGGTCGACGCCATTCCCCGCACCATGGCGCCCGCGCTGGCGCGCAAGGCCTATTATTTTGTCCCGCTTACCCTGCCCGACGGCGACCTCGACACTCCGCTCATCGCCTCCGCCGTCAGCGACGATCTCTCCGAGCGCGCCATCTGCCATCGCATTCTCGCCTCCGGCCAGTCAGAAATGATCTTCATCTCGACCGGCATCATGGCAGACCGCTTTGCCCTCGCCTTCGAACTCTTCATCAACGTCGGCCACGGCTTTGTCGAGCAGGCCGGGGTCGCCCCCGCCTTCGCCGAGTTGGCGTGGAAGCAGGCCGAGCAGGATGTCCGCGGCGAAACCAGCCAGGATGCACACGAAATTAGAAAGCGCGCGCGCCAGGGCTCCGGCCACAACGCCAAGGTGGACGAGAAAGCCCGCGGTGAATATCTCGAAGCCGCCTTCGCCGACGCCATCGCGGTCTATCTTCTCTCCCTCACGCTCGACGTCGACTACTATGAACTCCGCGAACGCGAATACCCGCTGCTCGCGCCCAGGGCGCTGGGCGAGCGCCTGCGCAAAGTCGCCGAGTTATTTCCGCCCAATGAAGGTTACGAATTCGCCGTCAGATATCGCCGCCGCGGCTGAACGGGCATCGAAACGTATCTAGTTCAATCGCCAAATCTGAAAATTCAGCGCAGTGGCAAATGCTACCCAAGCTAGATTTGGCATCAGCAGCGCTCCCGCCAACCCGCTGACCCGCCAGAACAAGTAAGTCGTCATCGCAATCGCCAGCAGCAGCACCACGATATCCGCGAGCGCCCAACCTATCGCGAGCATCCGAAAAAAAATCACACTCCACGCCGCATTCAGCGCAAGCTGCAGCCACCACCACGTCAGCGCCGTCCGGTTGGATGGGCCGCCAGCAATCCGCCCCGTCAACTCGCCCACATGCGTCCGCA
>Ga0302326_10023230_pt1 | contig 12645 bp, 9 predicted proteins | sample Palsa_T0_3_FD_202264 | JGI IMG/M metagenome (GOLD analysis project Ga0302326, IMG submission 202264) | Peat permafrost microbial communities from Stordalen Mire near Abisko, Sweden - Palsa_T0_3 | ecosystem: Environmental > Terrestrial > Soil > Palsa > Peat permafrost | place: Sweden: Abisko... | reverse complement strand
TGAGTCACGCAGTCGCAGGACCTGTGCATCGACCGATTGAATGTCGACCAGAATCACGCGGTATTCGCGCTGCGACAGCAGAGTGGCAGCGGTCAACCCGAGACCTTGCGCCGCGCCGGTGATCAGCACGGTCTTTGCCACGGCCGTCATGTATGCGCAGTTTTCGCTTGCATATCAAGGCAGATCTGCACTGCGTGGCCCAATGATCCCGCGGACTTATCCGCGCCCGGGATGGTGGGACCCGCGCCCACTTCGTCCTCCCGCAGGAGCATGCCGGGGAGCAGCACCGCTACGATGCAGGCATTCGGAAACACCTTGCGCAGCCTTTCGGCGGTCGCCTCGCCGCGGCTGCGCTCATCGCTTGGGAAGGCGCTGACCACATAGACGATCGACACGGCCTCCGCCGCATTCGGCGGCGGCGCGGTTTCCAAATCCTCGATCGACATGTGGCGCGCGTCCATTTTCTGTTCGCGCAAGATGCGTACCAGCAACTCAGCGGCCAGATCATCCGCCATTGAGCCTAAGCTCACGCAAACCATGACGGATCCTGCCGGCACCGCCAGCGGTCCTTGCCAGCGCCCGCTAACCTGTTCGCGCTGCTGTCGAAGCAACCGGCCGGCGGTAGATTTGTCGAGCACCGTGGATCGTAAATGGCGCCGTGACGGTCTGCGGTGCTCCCCGCCGATGGCTGCGATCACTGCCACCATTGCCCCGCGCACTCGGGTTTGCTGCTCTTTGTTGATGGCACCCGCCAACAAGTCCAGCCGCGCCAGATGCAGCGCGGGCAATAGCACCAGATCGCAATAATCGGCAAATGTGTTTCGCTTCAGAAATTCGCGCGCGCTCGCGATGATTTCGTCCGAATCAGCCGAGAGAGCGCGTTGATAAAAGCGCTGCGGCATGGTCAGTGCCTGCGTATCGCCCAACAAGATATCGAGCAAACTCAAGGCCTTGATATGACGCCCGGCAACCAACAGGCACAGCGTCAGAGGCGTCGACACAATCAATCCGATCGGGCCCCATAGCCAGCTCCAAAATATTGCCGCGATCACCACCGACAGCGGCGACAGGCCAGTGGTGTGCCCGTAAAGCTGCGGTTCGACCAACTGCGCGGCGATCAACTCCACGATGACGAACAGGCCCAACGTTTCGATTGCCATACTCCAGCCGGCATCGACTCCCGCGGCCAGCACCGCGGAGCACAGCGCAGCGATCCAAACACCCACATAGGGAACGAAGCGCAGCAGCGTGGTCAGTGCCGCCCAAACCATCGGGTGCGGCAAGCCAATGACGCTCAAGCCCACCCAAATCAGAGCACCGACGGCGAAATTCACCGCGAACTGCGAGACGAAGAAGCGCGAGAGGCGCTCTCCGGCATCGTTGATCACGAGCGTGGTCAGCCTGATGTCCGTCCCGCCGGCAATACGGATGAAACGATCGCGAAGCGCTTCTTGTTCCAATAGAACGAACACCAGCACCACCAGGACGATGCCGGTCATTTCGATCGGGAGCCAGATGGATCCGAGCACCCTTTGCAGAATCTGCAAGGAATTCGCCGGTGCTTCGTGCAATTCGACCGGGATCGGTGTGTTGCTGGCGGCATCGGGCTCGAGCGTCTGCGGCTGCGGCGGCTGCGGGTTCCTGTTGAGAGCCCGTCCGGCCTCCGCCGTGAAGCGATTGACGCGCCTGACCGTGAGTTTGTTCAGCGTCTCCAGCTTATCCTCGAGGGTCTGTTCGTATTGCGGCACACTTCCCGCCATGCGCATGAGCTGCGAGCCGATCACCGCGGCGATGGCGCCGAAGGACAGCGCGAGCACGAACACGGCGGCCAGCACCGATAGCGTCTGCCCGAGGCCGATGCGCCGCAACACCCGCACCAGCGGTGCGATCAGCAGGCTGAGGATGAATGCCAGAGTAACCGGCACCAGCACGTCGCGCGCGAAGTACAACAGCGCCAGCAACGTCGCGGTCGCGATGATTCCCAGCGCGCGATTACGAAACGGCGCGATAGGCGGGACAGCTGGCTCGTCAGCGGAAGTCATGCGTCATTTTGGCACAGCGGCCGGCTCGTCCGCGGCGTTGACCGCAACAAAAATGCAGCACTTAACCCTGTCCGCCAATGACGCTCGTTTCGAAGCGGACCACCATGAGCCGCCGGTCGGGCGCGGATAGTGGCCCAGGACGATGAGATCAATATTGAGTCGATTGGAAAAGGCGATAATCTGATCCAGATAGTCGCCGCTCGTGAGAAATCCTTCGGCGTTGAGGCCGCGAGCCTTCAGCCAATCAATGGACTCAGCCAGCAGCTTGCGGTACCGAGCCGGCTCATCCACGATGCAAGCCTGGCCCGCGGCACCCGCCAGCACCGCAGCATTGTCGACGCCGTCGGTCACAATGGATAGAACCGACACCTGCGCGCCGAGCAAGATAGCGAGCTCCGCGCCACGGCGTAGCGCGCGCCGGCCCACCTCGGTGCCGTCGTAGCAAAGCAGCACGCGCTTAAACATAAGATTCACTCCAGTTCGAACTGAAGGCTCACTGCTCCGGTCGGCTCGCCCGCCGCATCCCAACTCCACTCATCAAAACATGCGCGGCGGCTTTCATCAATCCGCAGCACCGTGGAACAGCGCGTGCCATAGTCAGGCGCACGCACGAACGCGCTCGAGAGCAGGCGCTCCCAGTCCAAACTTACGCCCGTGCGAGGCAGCTGATCGTCAGGCGCCGGCGCCTCATCGCGCAGTAACGCGAGCACGGCATCGGTCCTGTCCAAACTGCTAAGCGCCCTTGACAGGCGCGACTTGGCTGCCTGCACCTTGGGCCAGGGTGTGTCCAGCAAATGATTCGAAAGCCCGTAAATACCCGGCCCCAACACCCGTCCGCTGGCGCGCGCGCTTTCGTAGATGGCGAGGCGCTCGCCATCGGAAAACAGCAGACTGAAGCCATTGTAAGCCGCGCTCACGTTGCGCAAATCTTCGAGATTGCGCTCGATCGAATCGCCGGACCCCAAGATCGAGGCGACCAACGTGCCGCGGCTGGGCGTGCCTGGCCGCCGCTGTTCTGGGTCGCGATAGTTGGTGAGCGCCGCGAATCGGCCGGTGCGTGTCAAGCCCAGCCACGTGCCGCCCGCCAAAAGATCCTGGCCCGCCAGGATGGGCGGCTGCGACGGCCACCAGTGTGCCGCCGCGGTCGGCCGTGAGTGCAATTCATCGCGGTTGGCCGCGATGACACAAGGATATTTGGCGTCCCCCCGCCAAGCGATCAGAACCAAGCACATGCAAACTCCTTATGCCAACTGTACCTCGATTGCTAGCGTTGCGACGCGCGATATACACTTCGCAGGGGCTTGCCGCTTCATCTTGGGGGACCGTGAGATGCACACCAATCGATCGCAGAATCGTTTCATTTGCCGGACGGCGGTCGTCGGCGCCGCGTGTTGCGCAATTGCCCTGACGGTACCCACGGCGGGCCACGCTGCCGATCCGGCGTCAAGCGGCTGCGCCGGCGATGACAGCGGGCTTACGCTGCCCACGGGATTTTGCGCAACTGTCTTCGCCGACGGCATCGGGCATGCGCGCCACCTGGTCGTCTCCGAAAGCGGCGTGGTCTATGTGAATACCTGGTCGGGACGCTACTTTGGCAACGACACGCCGCACGCCGGCGGTTTTTTGGTGGCACTACAGGACACCGGCGGCAATGGTAAAGCCAACGTGAATGAGCGCTTCGGCGCAACGGTGCAAAGCGGCGGCGCCGGCGGAACCGGCATCGGCATCTACAAGGGCTGGCTGTACGCCGAGCTCAACGACAAGATCCTCAAGTATCCCTTGAAGAAAGGCTCGGTCATGCCGGGTGACGCATCGCAAGTGGTCTTGAGCGGCTTGCCGTTGACCGGCGATCACCCCATGCATCCGTTCGCGATCGATGCAAGTGGCGATTTGTATGTCGATGTCGCCAGCCCGTCCAATTCCTGCCAGGAAAAAAATCGCACCCTCACGTCACCGGGAAAGAACCCGTGCACGGAACTCGAAACTCGCGGCGGCGTGTGGCGCTATGACGCTAAAAAAGTCAATCAAGTCTTCTCACCCAAGGAACGCTACGCCACCGGCATTCGCAATGCTGAAGGATTCGGGCTCGATGTGAGGGGACATCGCATTTTTGTCACGCAGCACGGCCGGGATCAGCTGCATACGAACTGGCCCGATGTCATCAAAGACCCGCAGCTGGAAGCGACGCTGCCGTCCGAGGAACTGCTGTTGCTCAAACAGGGCGGCGACTATGGCTGGCCCATGTGCTATCACGATCCGTATCAACAGGCTCTGGTGCTCGCACCGGAGTACGGCGGTGATGGGAAAACCGCGGGACTGTGCGCGCAGAAAATCGCGCCGACGGCCTACTTCCCTGCGCATTGGGCACCGAATGGCATGGTGCTCTACGACCAGAAGCAATTTCCCGCCCACTACCAGCAGGGCGTGTTCATCGCCTTCCATGGTTCGTGGAATCGCGCCCCCTATGCGCAAGCCGGCTACAACGTCGTGTATCAAGGACTGTCGAGCGACAAAGCGTCGGGCAAGTGCGAAATATTCGCCGATGGGTTTGCGGGGGCCGACAAATCGCCTGGCAAAGCATCGCATCGCCCGAGCGGACTCGCGGTCGGACCCGACGGCGCGCTGTATGTCTCCGACGATGTGGCCGGCCGCATCTATCGCATCGTCTATCGAGGTGGCGCGGCGGGCGGCAACGCGCAGACCGTACCCTGCCCCAGCGCGACCGACTCGCCCGGCCCCATCGCCGCCGCGCAAGCGAAGCCTCCGGAGGGAACGCATCCTGATGCAGGCTCGGCTACCGCGGGCCTATCCGCACCTCCCGGCGCGACGCCGGCCATGGTGGCACTGGGCAATCGCGTCTATCACGGGCAGGTCGGCGGTGCGACGTGTACGGGCTGCCACGGGAGCGACGCCAAGGGTTCGCCGCTCGGACCTGATCTGACCACCAACAAATGGCTGTGGAGCAATGGCAGCTACGCGGGAATCGCGGCCACGGTTGCCGGTGGCGTGGCGCAACCGAAGAACTTCCGCTCGCCTATGCCTGCCATGGGCGGTGCGCAACTGAGCAGCGATCAGGTGATGGCGGTGTCGGCCTATATATGGGCGCTCAATCATCCCGGCGCTTCGCCCTAGGAGCGCGCTAGAGCCAGTCCGCGTCCACCGTCAGCAGTTCCTCGAAGAAGCCGCCGATTTCACGCGCGCGGTCGACGAAGTGAACTTCCAGAATCCAGTGGCGCGGTCGGCCGTGCGCGTCCGGCTCGCGCAAGGAGATTGAGTTGCCGTGGCGTATTCTCAGGCGATTGGGATCCTGCGGCTTTGTCTCGTGGGGAAAATGCCCGATCAGATGTCCCGCAGTCTGTGCGCCAAATTCCCAACCGTAATCCGCCGCGAGACCCGCGGTGTAGTCAAACAACTCTCCGGCGGTAAGATTCGGCGACTCATGATAGAACTTCTTGCCGCGTGCGAACGCATGCGCTAGGTCGCGGACCAGACGATGCTTGTCAGGGTCAGATCCCACCACATACGTGCGGCCAAAATCTGCCTCCCACGCTTCGAACACCGGACCGAAATCCAAGTAAACAATATCGTCGCCGCGAATACGCCGATCGGCACACTCACCGTGGTAAGTGAGCAGTGTATTGGGTCCGGCGCGGGCGATCCGCTTATGCCAATGACGGCGCACGCCGAAGCGCGACTGCGCGAGCGCATGAATTTCCGCCGTCAGCTCGCTCTCAAGCTTGCCCGCGCTCACCAGGCCGCGATCCACGACTTCCGCGAATAACGCCGCAGCCTTGGTCTGCGCCGCGAGCAGCTCTTGCGAAACCGCGTCCATTAGCCTGTCTGAGTATTCAACGCCTGATCCAGCATTTCGATCCAGTGCAGCACCTTTATCGAGGTTCCGGATTGCAAGTGCTGAATACAGCCAACATTCGCGGATAAAATGAATTGCGGCTCGAGTTTTGCCAGATTGAGCAATTTCCGATCTCTTAGCTGCGTGGCGATCTGCGGTTGCAGGATGGAGTAGGCCCCCGCTGAACCGCAACACAAGTGGCTTTCATCGTAGGCCGCCGATACCTCGAATCCCAAGGCGCGCAATTGCGTTTCAACTACGCCGCGCAGACGCTGGCCGTGCTGCAGCGTGCAGGGTGCGTGAAAAGCGGCTCGGGACCGCGGTGCGGCGCGCAGCCTGTCCTTGAGTGCCGGCGCCATCGCCGGCAAAAGTTCGCTCAAGTCCCGCGCCAGTGCGCTGATCCGCCGCGCTCGTTCCGCGTACACCGCATCGTGCGCCAAAGCATGGCCATACTCTTTGATCGCAAGCGCGCAGGCACTGGCGGAGGAAATGATGGCTTCTATTTCTCCTGACGCCAACTGCGGCGTCCATGCATCGATATTGCGTCGCATGTCATTCAGGCCGCCTTGGCTGTCGTTCAAGTGCGTGCGCAGCGCCCCACAGCAACCGCTGCCGGCGGCATACACGGTTTGGATGCCCGCGGCGTCGAGCACGCGTTCGGTCGAGCGATCAATGTTGGGCAACATCGCTGGCTGCACGCAGCCCTGCAGTATCAACACTTTGCGCGGCTGCGCGCCTTGGGCGGTATCCGCAATCTGCATGCCTGCCCGCACCGGCACCTTGTTCTTTAATACTTTAGGCAACAGCGGCCGCAATGCTTGCGCTAGTTTGAGCGCCGGCGCGAACCAGGACGAGGTCAGTCCTTCTCTTAAGGACCAGCGCACCGCCTTTTCGAGCTTAGGACGCTGCACCCGCTCCTCCACGAGTTTTCTGCCGATATCAACCAAATGCCCGTATTCAACACCGCTCGGACAGGTTGTCTGACAATTGAGGCAGGTCAAGCAGCGATCCAAATGCTGTTGGGTGCTGCGCGTAACTTCGGCTCCTTCGAGCATTTGCTTGATGAGATAAATCCGGCCTCGCGGACCATCGAGTTCATCGCCTAGCAGTTGATAAGTAGGACAGGTCGCATTGCAGAAACCGCAGTGCACGCACTTGCGCAGGATGGCGGCCGCTTCCTGGGCATCGGGACTGGCACTAAATTCCGCGCTCAAGTGCGTTTGCATGGCGCTCAAAGACCTTGGTACAGGCGCCCGGGATTGAATATGTGTTCCGGATCAAAAGCCTGTTTCAGCCCTTGATGGACACGCATCAGCACCGCACTCAACGGTGCAAAAACACCAAAAGATCGATCCGCTCCCTTGATCAACGTCGCGTGCCCGCCGGCGGCCGCGGCCGCATCGCGCACTGTGGCAGCCGGAGCGGTAGTCCTCCACCAGCGCTGCGCGCCGCCCCACTCGATGAATTGCTCTCCTGAGAGCGTCAGCGCGGGCGTCGCGGCGGGCACCGATAGCCGCCACAGGGCTTCGCCGCGAGCCAGACTTTTCTCTCCGATGACAAAGAACTCGGCGCTCTGATCCCGCACGCTCAACCACCAGGCATGGGCGACGGAGGTTTCCAATCGCTCTCCGCCCAGCCGCTCGCAGGCTGCGGCGACCGCGGCGCGCGCGCCGGCGAGACGTACGCGCAACTGGCCTCGGTGCCACGCGCTGCCGTTGATTGGCAAAGGTTGCGCGGCCCAGCGGCGGAAGGCCTCGAGCGCCTGCGCCTCGTCCCAATCGAAGCTCAAGGTTTGCGTGGCCACGCTCGTCGGCAATACTTTTAGCGACACATCGCAAATGACGCCGAGGACGCCTAACGATCCGACCATCAAGCGCGACACGTCGTAGCCGGCCACATTCTTGGTCACCTGGCCGCCAAAGGTAAGAATTTCTCCGCGTCCGTTGAGCAGGGTCAAGCCCAGCACATGGTCGCGCACCGACCCGACGCTGGCGCGCGCCGGACCCGACAATCCGGCCGCCACCATCCCGCCGACCGTGCCCCCGGGTGCGAAGCGCGGCGGCTCGAACGGCAGGCACTGTCCGTGTTCTTGAAGTGCCGCTTCGAGATCGCGAAGCGGCGTGCCGGCCCGCGCCGTCACGACCAGCTCCGTGGGTTCGTAGCAGACAATGCCTGTCAGCGGCGTCACATCGAGAGGCATGCCGGCCGGCGACTCGCCATAAAATCGTTTGGTGCCGCCGCCGTGAATATCGAGCGGCGTGCCGTGCTCGCGCGCGCCGGCCACTTGATCGACGAGACGCGCCAGTGCGGGGTCTTGGGCGGCCATCAGAATCGTGGCAACTCAGGAAACGCCAGCGCCCCGCGGTGGACATGCATCTTTCCGTATTCCGCGCAGCGACGCAGCGTCGGAATCACCTTTCCGGGATTGAGCAATTCGAGCGGGTCAAAGGCGCGCTTGACTGCCGTGAACTGCGCGCGCTCGGCTTCCGAAAATTGCACGCACATTGAGTTCAGTTTCTCCACACCCACCCCATGCTCGCCGGTGACCGTGCCGCCTAGCCTAACGCTGGTCTCGAGAATATCGGCGCCGAATAACTCGCAGCGGCGCATCTCGGCCGCATCTTCGGCATCAAACAGTATCAGCGGATGCAAATTGCCATCGCCGGCGTGGAATACATTCACACAACGCAGGTTGTACTTCACTTCCATCTGCTGAATTGCCAGCAACATCTCCGCCAGGCGCTTGCGAGGAATGGTGGAGTCCATGCACATATAGTCCGGGCTGATGCCGCCGGAGGCCGGAAAGGCATTCTTTCGGCCGCTCCAAAATTTCAGGCGCTGCGCCTCATCGCGGCTTACCTCGATGCGCGAGGCGCCAGCCGCAGTGAGCACCGCCTCCATGCGCAGGATCTCCTCCTCGACCTCTTCCGGCGTGCCGTCGCTTTCGCAAAGCAGAATGGCAGCCGCCTCGAGATCGTAATCCGCGTGCACGAACGCATCCACGGCTGCGGTCATCGCTTTGTCCATCATCTCGAGGCCCGCGGGAATAATGCCATTTGCGATCACGCTGGCGACGGCGGCTCCCGCGGATTCGATATCGCGGAAACTCGCCATGATGCAGCGAGCCAGCAAGGGCTTGGGAATCAATCTCACGGTGACTTCGGTTGTCACCGCCAGCATTCCCTCACTGCCAATGACTATGGAGAGCAGATCGAGACCTGGGGCATCCAAAGCTTGCGACCCAAAATCCACCGCCTCGCCATCGACCATGAACCCACGAACCCGCAACACGTTGTGCAAAGTCAGCCCGTATTTTAGACAATGCACGCCGCCGGAATTTTCGGCCACATTGCCGCCGATGGTGCAGGCGATTTGGCTGCTGGGGTCCGGCGCGTAATACAGCCCGTAAGGGGCGGCCGCTTCGCTGATCGCTAAATTGCGCACGCCGCATTGCACGACTGCGGTGCATGACACCGGGTCGATCGTCATTTTGTTGAACTTGGCAAGCGACAGGAGTACGCCCATCGCGTGCGGCGTGGCCCCGCCGGACAATCCCGTGCCGGCGCCGCGCGCCACAACCGGCACTTGCATTTTATGACAAATCTTTAAGATCGCAGCGACCTGAGCCTCGCTTTCCGGCAGCACGACCACCATGGGCGATGTTCGATAGGCCGTCAGGGCGTCGCACTCAAACGGGGCGGTGTCCTCATGGCGAAATAAGATCGCGGCGCGCGGCACGACTTCGGCCAGCGCCGCGACTATCTCGCGTTGGCGCTGCGCCCGTCCGGTGCCCAGGTCCGCGGCTGACAATGCAGTATTCATCCCCAACATTATGCACCCAGCGAGCCGTCTGGCGGTCATGCGCTGTGGCGCGCCTGATTGCCGCGTTGATTGCCCCGTTACGGATTTGCGCTTATTGGAGTAGGATTTAGCGCAAGTGAAGCGGTGGCCGTAACAAACCGCAGCGGGGCAGTTCATGTTTCATCAATTGTTGACGCCGGTCGGTGACAGTCTCGCGCTATCGTTCCTAGTGGCGATATTGCCGATCGCAACAGTTTTGATACTTCTCGGCGTCGTCAGGCGCCCGGCGTGGCAGGCGGCATTGGCGGGCCTCATCGTCGGTCTCATTATCGCGATCACGGTCTGGGGCTTACCGGCGCAAACGGCCTTCGCGGCAGCATCCAACGGCGCTGTGTTTGCGCTCTGGCCGGTGATGTGGATCGTCATCACGGCGCTGTTCGTTTACAACATCGCCGTCGCTTCGGGACGCTTCGATGCGTTTCGCGCCTGGATCATCAAGCATTTGCCGAATGACAGACGCGTCGTGCTCATCGTCATCGCATTTTGCTTCGGCGCCCTGCTCGAAGGCATCGCTGGTTTCGGCACGCCGGTTGCGATCACTTCATCGCTGCTGATCATGTGCGGCTTTCCGGCGCTCGAGGCCATCGTGTTCGTATTGATTTTCAATACCACGCCCGTGGCATTCGGTGCGCTCGGCACGCCTGTTACGGTGCTGGGTGCCGTTACCGGACTCCCCGCACATGAGTTGGGCCAGATGGTCGGTCGCCAGTTGCCCATCATGGCCGCCTTCCTGCCGTTTTATGTCATGGCGCTGTACGGCGGGTGGCGCTCGATCCGCTCGCTGTGGCCGGTACTCGCCGTCGCCGGTCTGAGTTTCGGTCTGGCGCAATTCGGCGCATCGAACTACCTGGACTACACGCTCACCGACGTCTTCGCGGCTCTGGCGTCTTTGGCAGTGACGTTGCTATTCCTACAAGTGTGGCGCCCCGCACCCGACCCGGAATTTGTCATCGACCACAAATCGGCCGAAGCTGCCAATCCGGCCTTCAAGGATGTGCCTGCCTGGCAAGGCTGGATGCCCTGGCTGGTTGTGACGGCAGTCGTGATTGCCTGGACTTATTTTAAGGTTGCTGCGATGGGGCAGCACGCGATCCCGTGGCCAAACTTGGACAAGGTCGTGTCGATCACGCTGTACAAAGATAAACCGTACGCAGCGGTGTGGTCATTCCAGCCGCTCGCCACGGGCACGGCCATTCTGGTTGCGGCACTCATCGTTGCGGTGCTCGTGAGAATATCGGTGTCAGAATTGGTTCAATGCGCCGTGCGCACCATTCGCCAGATCTGGCAAGCCGTCATGACGGTGATGTTCATTGTCGCGCTGGCCTATGTCATGAACTACTCGGGTCTCGCGTACTCGATTGGTCTCGCCGTCGCCTCGACCGGACATTGGTTCGTGTTGTTCTCGCCCTTCCTGGGTTGGATCGCGGTATTCCTGTCAGGCAGCGACACCTCCGGCAACGCGCTATTTGGAAATTTGCAAGTCGTCGCTGCGCGGCAGCTGAACTTGAATCCGCTGCTGTTTGCCGCCACCAACTCATCGGGCGGCGTTCTCGGCAAGATGATTTCTCCGCAAAACATCGCCACCGGGGTTTCGGTAACCAACCTCAAGGGCCAGGAGGGCGCGGTGCTGGCGCGGACCTTCGTTCACAGTATTGTGCTGACGTTGATCCTGGTGGTAATCGTCATCGTGCAGCAATACGTGGTGCCCGGAATCATTCCGGCCTTCGTCGCAAAATAGACCGCCTCAACTGCGTGGCGCGGATTGGGCGAGCAGTTGGTTATATGCGTCTGCGACCTGTTGCATCATGCCCTCGTGGGCGAGGTACCGAGCGAGCGTCGCGCGGCGATAGCGCCAAGCCTTCCAGGCATTGTCCGGCCACGCCTCATCGTGCGCGCGTTTGGCTGCAGCCGCGAAGCCGGCGAAGGCTTGCAGCAATAACGAGTTCCTTTTCGTGGAATTGCTTTCGGCGAGGGCTTCTTTCTCGTCCCGCTCGGCAAATCGCGCCAGCGCATTCGGCTCACCTACGTCCGCACCTCTCTGATACCAGGACCAAGCTTTGGCAGGATCCACCTGCGACCCAGGACCGGCACCGGCCACTGCAAAACCGCTCTCGTAAACGCGGCCCAATTCGTAAGCCGCAATGGGTACTCGGGTCTTCCACGCTCCCTCCAGCAGCGTGACCGCACGCGCGGGATCCAAGCTTGCAAGATCGATCGCTGCTGCGCGGTATCCTTTCGATATTGCGAGTTCGAATTCCTGTCTCGCACCTTTCGCATCATGCTTGGCCAACAACGCGCGACCCATCTCATAGTCTGATCGGGCTGAATGCCCCAACTCTGTAGTTTCTGCGACGCAGGCGGGATTGGCGATGTCTGCGTTGATGTCGGACGGCAGAAGCCCTGGTTCGCGGCGATCGGGGTCATAGAGTGCCGTGGCGGCTCTATCACAGGCAGAACCGGGGGTCGATGAATCTCTTGCGCGGGCATCCGCCGGCAGACCGAGTTGCGCTCGATCGACATCGGATAAGCCATCGGTTTGTGCCGCCGCATCCCAGGTTATTTGGGCGTCGAGCGCCGCTGGTACCTGCGCATTCCAGATGCGCGCGGTCTTGTCATAGGAAGCGGTGACGATGCGAGCGCCGTCGGGCGAGTAGGCGGCGGTCGTGAGGAAACCGCCATGGCCGGAGAGCACGGCGAGTTGCGCCCCTGAGCGCGCATCCCAGATCCGCGCGGTCTTGTCTTGCGATGCCGTGACGATGCGCGTGCCGTCGGACGAGTAGACGGCGGAAGCGACCGCGGCACCATGGCCGGAGAGCACGACGAGCTGTGCACCGGTGCGCGCATCCCAGATCGGCGCGGTCTTGTCATGGGATGCGGCGATGATGCGGGTAC
>Ga0302326_10023229_pt1 | contig 12646 bp, 8 predicted proteins | sample Palsa_T0_3_FD_202264 | JGI IMG/M metagenome (GOLD analysis project Ga0302326, IMG submission 202264) | Peat permafrost microbial communities from Stordalen Mire near Abisko, Sweden - Palsa_T0_3 | ecosystem: Environmental > Terrestrial > Soil > Palsa > Peat permafrost | place: Sweden: Abisko... | reverse complement strand
TGCTTTTTGTGTATCGTCATCCTCTCGATTCGTTGCTGACAAATTGGGCCTGGTGGCGGGCGCAGATTCACGAGAACAAAACGATTTCCGGCATTTCGGAGGTCTACAAGAACAGCGACGATCTGAGCTCCGATCTGGAACGGAATTTTATGGAATTCGAGGCGTTTGCCCGAGGCGACCCTGATTCACTGGCGGCCGCGCCGGGCCAGCGATTTCTATCTTTTCCGGAATTTGTCGAGGAGACCGAGCTTCATCTCCAATCCGCCACACTCACATTGCGGCTTGAGGACTTTATGGTCGACCCGGTCGAGCAGTTTTGTAAGATCGCCGAAGTCATGTCCGTTGAGCTTGTTTTGAGCCGTCTGCGGATAGACCCTCCGAGGGCCCGTCGTTATGGCTATTTGGCGGTTGCGGCAAACGTACCGCAATTTAGAAAGTTTATCAATGGGCTGGATGCATTGACAAGAAAACGGATTGAAGACTTTGGCTATGCCGTGAGCGTTTAAGTGGAAAATAGTTCGGTTTTACGGAGCTATCTGCGCCGGAGTCAGCCGGAAGCTCGAGCGACTTCAGTCTACGAGAGAGAGTCATGACCAGAATTGCCGATCTGCTGAGCCGCGATTTGTCCATACCCGTCGAAGAATTCACCAAGGTCGGCGACGACGATCCGGACACGGTTTTCACGGAACTGAGTGAATACATCGCGACGGATCCCATTAAGAGCGAGTACGAACGCTTGTTCTCCGTCATGGCGGCCGCTCCGAGATCGGCGCACCCAGGCGTTGGAATATGGATTTCAGGATTCTCCGGCTGTGGCAAATCCTCTTTCGTTAAGAACCTCGGATACGTTTTGGCGAACCGTGAAGTGAAGGGAACCTCTGCGAGTTCGCTCCTTCTGAAGCAGATGGAATCCAAAGAGGCTGCCGAGCATGTTGAGTTCCTCAATCGAACGGCGCAATACGAGATCCTCCTGTTCGACGTCCAAATGTACCCGCGGCTGCAATCCGGCGAGGAGCAGATCGCCGATGTCATGTACCGGATTCTGCTGCGCGATTTGGACTATGCGGAAGACCACAATATCTCAGAACTTGAGATTGAACTTGAAAAGTTGAGCAAGCTTGCGGCGTTCGAAGGTCTCTGCCGCGCGGAATATAAGGCTGAGTGGAAAAGTATCCGCGAAGGCGCTCAGAGACTTGCGCGCGCCAGCGCGTTGCTTCACCGGCTCGATCCCCGGATTTACGCCTCGACGGACACGTGGCTGAACAGGATCAAGCTCCGGCCTTCAGGCCGGCTGAGCGTCAGGGAGTTGATTGACAGATCGTTCGATCTCTGCGAGGTCCGCCGTCCCGGGAAGGCATTTGCATTCATAGTGGACGAAATCGGCCAATATATCGCGCATGACGGCGAACGCCTCGAAAAACTGCTCGCTGTAATCGAGCAGTTTGGCAAGCAGAGCCTTGAGCGGCTGAAGGCTGGGAAGATCCCAGGTCCCGTGTGGATCATCCTCACGGCCCAGGAGACGTTGCAAGAGACCTGCAGCTGCGTCGCAGCCGGCGGCATCGACCTGTCCAAAGCACAAGGCTGTTTCCAACACCAGATCGACCTTTCTTCCGCCGGCATCCGCGAGGTCGCCGCCCGCCGGATACTGCGCAAGAAGAAAAACCAAGAGTTTATTCTCAGGAACGTGTTCCGGGAACAGGGTGCGTCGCTGATTCAGAATGTCAAGCTGGAGCGATGCTCCCGGCCGGCCGAGTTCGACGAAGATCAGTTCGTCCAGTTTTATCCCTACCTTCCGCATTTGATCGACCTCTCGATTGACATCGTGGCCGGCCTGCGGCTGCTGCCGAACGCGCCAAGATATCTCGGCAGCAGCAATCGCAGCATCGTCAAGCAGTCTTTTGCAATGCTCGTGTCGGAACAGACCCGGCTCGCGGACCAGCCCCTCGGCGTTCTGGTGAGCATCGACAAAATCTATGAACTGGTGGAAGGGAATACTCCGTGGGAGAAGCAGAAGGACTTACTTGACATTCGGCAGCTGTTCGACGGCGACAAAGATTATCCTGGAACGGCAACGCGGGTGGCGAAAGCAATCTCCCTGATGGAGCTGGCCAAAACGGACTTGCCGCGCACGACGAAGAACATCGCCGCACTGCTCGTCCAACGTGTAAACGACACCCCACCCACCGTCGCGGTGGCAGGCATCCTCGAACGCCTGAAGGCAGCGCAGTTTGTGCGCGAGACTGCGGACGGCTGGAAGCTCTATGACTACGATGACCTGCGCCGCGAGGCGGCCATTCTGGAGCGGCTCAGGAAAGCTGTGGGAACCGTTAATCCCCGGGCGCCCGGGTGGCACAACGGCCTGATCCAACTGGTTAAGAAGTTGATTGCTCGCCTGTTCGGCTGGTATTTCCGGCCCATGTATGAATTCAATGCGTCCGTAAGCAGATCGCTCAACGAAATCGTTGGCGCGCTAGACCACCTTTCCGGGAACGCGGTTGCCTTGGACCGCCTGTCGATGAACATGGATGCCTTTGAACGTATTTCCATGAACATGGTTGCCTTTGACCGCCGCATTAACACGGCGGATAAATTCGCGCCGCAGTTGCTTGACCATCTTTCCGCGCATATAGCGGCCCTCGAGCGCCTTTCCATGGACATGCTTGCCCTGGAAGGCCGATCAGCGCAATTGGAAGCGAAGAGCGCCGCCTTGGCGAAGTCCATGCAAAAGCAACTTGAGCTCTTGCACGACCAGATCAAAGCTTTTGCCGGCTTACAGAACGGCGTGAATCCGGACGTTTTGGATGGCAGGGTGGAAACAAACTGGGCCAAACCAGCCCGTGAGAATTCTCGATTCTCGATCGATACGGGTTTGCCGAAATACAGAACAGCTTATGTGATTGGACTGTTCGGCACGGGACGCCGCTATATCAATGAATTCCTGCGGGAAAAGCAGAATATTGGAGAAAGGGCGAAATATTTCAGAGATGCGATTCGTTTGCATCCCGGCCCCACGCCCATGATCTACAGCGGCCATGCTACGACGAGGTATGCGTCCCGCGCTCAGGAGTTGCCGGAAGTGACGAGGGGCATATTGGACGCGGTAAGATCCGGCTTCGCCAATTTTATTTTTCTCTATCGTCATCCTCTCGACTCGTTGCTGACCAACTGGATTTGGTGGCGGGCGTACATTCGCTCGAACAGGTGGATTTCCGGCATCTCGGAGGTCTATAAGAACTCAGACGATCTATATGCTGACCTGGACCGGCATTTTCTTGACTTCAAGGCCTTTGCCGAAGGCGACCCGCAGTTTTTCGCGGGTGTACCGGGCCCGCGATTTCTGTCTTTCGCGCAGTATGTCGAGGAAACTGAGCTTCACCTTCAATCCGCTACGCTTACGTTGCGGCTTGAGGACTTCACGACTGATCCGTTGAAGGAGTTCTCAAAGATCGCTGAAGTCATGGCGGTAGATCTTGATTTGAGCCAATTACGGTTGGTTCCTCCGAGGACCAAGCCGTTTGGTTATTTGGCCACTGTAGAGCAAGTCCCTCGGTTCAGGGATTTTGTCAATGATCTGAGCGTCGAGACAAAAAGGCGGCTCGAGGGCATCGGCTACAAGGTGACAGCCTAAGTTCGATATAGCGTTGATTACTGGATTGTTGGGGGGATCGAATTGACGCGCGGAGGTCTGGTAACCAGACGGCTGCCTGTCGCCGTCTAAAGTACTTCATTACTGCGTCCGTGAAGCTAGATGCAGGCGCTACACAAGGTCATCAGATTCGCGCGAAAACCCTCCCCCGAGCAAATGCGGATAGCCCGATGGCACCTTCGCTACCGCTTGTTCAAATGGGGCTGGAAAGTCCCTCATATCGGGAACGACAGAACCGCCTATGTCATTGGATTATTCGGCAGTGGGCGTTGGTACATCAACGAACTATTGCGGCTGAATATTGGAGAAAGAGCCAATTACCTTAGGGATACGATCCGCTTCCATCCAAGTCCGACGTCCCTGATCTATAGCGGCCATACCACAATTAGGCGCGTTTCTTCCCTTCAGTATCCGCCAGAGGCAATGGTCCGGATACTGGAGGCGGTCAGATCGGGACATGCCGATGTGATTTTTGTCTATCGTCATCCCCTCGATTCGTTGCTGACAAATTGGATTTGGTGGCGGACTTACATTCGCGACAGCAGGATGATCGCCGGCATTTCGGAGGCCTTCGACAGTACAGACGATCTTTGTGCCGCTTTGGAGCAGAACTTTTCAGAATTCGAGGCCTTTGCCAGGAGCGATCCTGGGTTCTTCGTAAGCGTGCCAGGGCCGCGATTTCTATCTTTTCCTGAATTTGTTGAGGAGACTGAGCTTCATCTCCAGGTCGCCACGCTCACGCTGCGGCTTGAGGACTTCATGGTCGATCCCTTGAAGGAGTTCTCTAAGATCGTTGAGGTCATGTCGGTTGATCTTGATTTGAGCCGATTACGCTTAGCTCTCCCGATAACCAAGCCTTATCGCTATTTGGCTGCTATAGAAAGCGTCCCTCGTTTCAGGAACTTTGTCAGCGAGCTGGACGTGGAGACAAAGAGACGGATTGAAAGACTTGGGTATAGCGTGAGTGTATAGGTTGTCCGTACTGGATTAGCTATGCCCGCCGCGCCGCCCAGGCGCGAGTCACATAGGTTGCCTCGATCGTCTTCAGCCCGGCAATGCGCTTCTCTGCGAAATCCAGGAACTGACGGAAAAGTTCCGGGCCTAACTGAACCTGCAGATCGTTCGCCGAGCGCCAGGCGCCGATGTACTGCTCCTGCGTCTGGTGCACGGAATGCCTGCCTTCGAGGTACAGGAGTTCGGCGAACTGCGGCTTGGCGCTCAACATGTCAGTCAGGCGCTGGGTGATTCCGGACCTTCCGGATGACACTCGCTGGATGTCGGGCTTGAGCCGCGCGATCTGCGCCTCGATTTCGACGAACAGCGGGTTCGCCTCGATGAAGCGCGGATTCCACAAGGCGACGAAGGCGCCGCCCGGACGCAGGATGCGGTGGAACTCGTCGCACGCTTTGTCGAAATCGGCCCAGTGCAGTGAAGAGGCCATGCTGACAAGATCGGCTGAGGCGTCGGGCAATCCGGTGGCTTCCGCCGAGCCCTTGTGCCAGACAATACCGGTGCCGCGCGAGGCCTCGACGCCTTGCCCCCGCATGTCGTCATTGGGTTCCACGGCAACCACGGAATGCAGGCCGTGGTCCGCGAGCGTGCGTGTCCAAATGCCAGTGCCGGCTCCAACGTCGGCGGCATCGAGGCTGGCTGCATCGCGTCCCACATAACTTAGGATCGCGGCGGCGACTTGCGGCGCATAGCCCGGCCGGAACCTGGCGTAGTCGCCTGCCAACCCTGTATAATCCCCGTGTTTCATCGTGACTGACAGTGTGCGGCCCTTAGGCTCTTTAAAGCTCATCCTCGAGCAGAAGCTCTCCCTCCCGAACCATGTTCTGGTACAAGGCCACATCCTCCGCATTATCAATTTCGCCCCATTGGCCGTCGGTGCCAAAAGTGCTGATGGGGAGCTGCTTTCCGGCTATCAACAGGCGCAGCAATCGAGTGACGTCGAGGCGATCGCGAACGCCTGAGTCAAGTGTACTGAGCAGCGCCTCGACCGCGCTCCATGCCGGCGGCGTGAATTTGAAGAGGCCCATATATTGCCCCTCGATGTCTTCGATCTGCTCCGTCTTGCCGCCGATCTCCAGCAGGTGACCCGCGGCGTCGATCCGGAACGTTTCAGCATCGGCCAAAGGGTCGGCGAAGCGCCGTGTCCACAGGCGGCGCCACGCCCGATCGTAACTGATGACCAACTGGCCTGGCGTAGAGGCCAGACCGCGCACCAGATCGCTGCGGTAGAAGATGTCGGCATAGCTGACGATGAGCGGCCCTGTGCGCAGCCACGAGCCGGCTGCGGCGAGTGACATCACCATATTGGTTTCGGCCCATCGTTGGTTTTCGAAATAGGAGAGACCGGGAAAATCGATCATCTCGGCGCGATAGCCGCGAACGACCCCAATTTCATCCACGCCTCCACGCCGGAGAGCCGCGATCTGGCGCTCGATCAATGGCTTGCCTTCGAGCTCGACCAGGCATTTCGGGCGGCCGTCGCCGAGATGCCCCATGCGGCTGCCGCGGCCCGCGGCGAGAATCACTGCGCGCGTCATTCGGATTTTGAAACCACTTCGGAGGCGGATTTTGAAACCACTTCGGAGGCGGATTTTGAAACCACTTCGGAGGTCACCCCCGAGATCGCTTCGGAAGCCACCGCGAAGACCTGGCGGAACAGCGCGACGTCGGCAGGTCTGAATGGGGTGCACCGCTCAGGGTGCCACATGATCCCCGTTATCGGCCGGACTGAATGGCGAATCGCTTTGACGACGCCGTCCTCGGCGACCGCCCAGACATCGAGCGGCGGCCGCGAGTCGAAGGCGGCAAAGCGATGATAACTGTTGACCTCTTTTCGCTCACCCTCGATTCGGATCACCTGGCGCTGCGCCACATGGCCTTCGACGCGGCACAACGGAATATCGAAGCGCTGCTGAATAACTTGCATGCCGCGACAAACGCCCAGGACGGGCAGCCCCCGCGGTTCGGCCCAATCGAGCAGAGCATTTTCGACTGCATCGCGTTCCGGTGCATCGCCACCCAACACCGCAAGATCGTTCCCACCGGTGAACACCAAGCCGGCGATGCCGGTTCTTTCGCACAACCCGAGCGCCGCCTCAGTGACATTGGGGAGCAATACGGGAAGCAGTCCGCAGGCCCCCAGGAACCTGGTCCAGGCTTGATCCAGGCAATCGCGGCGCTCGCCGTAGCCCGGAATGACCGACACCCGCTGGGTAAGGGCGACCGCCTTCATGCGATGACCAGGACCTTCTGATTCGTGCAATCGAGGCACAGCTTGCGGGCCGTCTGCCAGCGCAGAAACAGCGTTTCGCCGGCGCCGATAACAGCGGGGATGCCGAGCTCGCCTGCGCGTATCGCCATGTGCGAATTGGCGCCGCCGAACTGAGTGACGAACCCGCTGATATCGCGAGTGAAGATCCAATCGAAGCCAGGGTCCGCGCTCGGCACGAAAAGAATCCGTCCGGCGAATGTCTCCGGCGGGTCGCTGACGGAGGCGACCGGCGCGGTGACGCTTTTTCGCGTTATGAAATTAGGCTGGCTGGGGGGAAGGTGAAATGCGAATACCTCGCCGGGCGACGCGATCATCGGCGGAAGCACCAGATTGCGCGTGAGCGCGTGATGCTCTCTGCCACGCGCGGCACTTTCGAGCAATGCCTCGCGCACCGAACCGCTCTCGCTGTACAGCGCGCGGATGGTGTCGTAGTTCAGAAAGGCGCAATCTTCCGCCGACAGCCCGTGCTCCTCGCCCAGTTGCTTAATCAGGGACAGAGCGTCACTCAGGCTTCGCGTAAACACGAACTTCGAGTATTCGCGGCCTTCAATGCCGGCCTTGATGAACTCGATCAAGCTCAAGACGTCGATTTCCAGCTCATGTTCCTTAAGCAGCCCCTCGATGCGGCGCAATTGCTCGATCGAGAGGGCGAAGCGCGGAGCCGCGGATGCCGGTGGCCGGGCACTCGACCAGTCGAAATAGAGATCGGGCGCCTCGTCGTAGCGCGGCGACAGAATGTCATAAGTACCCGGCCGGAGGTGGCCGTAGCGCGCCAGGAAGTCTGTCTTCGGAAGTTGCGCGAAATCCTCCCCGATTCGCGACCCGACGGTATCCACGCTCGCCATGAAGGTCGCAGCCTCGTCGGCATTCAGAACGCCCACCTCGACGAACGACTGCAGCATCTGGACCGCTATAAAGCCCGCGCGCGCGAGTCCCGCGAACGGCAGGGTGCCGTATCGCTTGCAATCCTCGATTAGCCAGTAAATGCGGCTGATCTTGTCGATCTTCGCGTCGCAGATTGCCGGAATTCTTTGCGCCAGAAGATCGATCTTGGCGCGGTCGCGCCGCCACAGCGCGGTTTCGCCATGCATGATGCGATTGGTAAGGCGCCGCAGCGCACCGGAAAGCCCGGCAAGATCTTCGGGAGAAAATCCGCTCTCGGCGAGTCTGCCGAGCCGATTCGGCAAGTCGAGGGTGTAGCAGGAGAAAATGATTTCAAACTCGACCTTGTCATGAAGATGCGGCTCGGCCAGGAGCCGGTCGATGTAGTAATTCACGAGGCGCCAGGCGAGATCGTCGGGCACGTCGCGAGGAACGAAGGAGTTGAAGCTGACACGCACGTCGATGTAGGGCAGTCCGTGAAAGCTGACCAACAGCGGAAAACTTCGAAGATTCTGGTACCCGTAATTGTCCCGCTGATAGGCCCAGATCGCGTCAGTGATGAGCTCGCGATAGAGCGACAAGGAGAGGGGCCAGGGCCGCACCCCGATGATTTCTGCCGGGTTCCAATCCGGCATCACGCCGAATATCGCCCGGCTGCCGTGCAGGAAGGGATGCGGGCGGCTAAGCAATTCGACCTTGCGCGCCACATCGGCAAGCGCGGCGTCGACTTTCGCGTCGTCGGCCCGCCCATGGCGCTCGATGCCGAGCGGGCGGACTTGCAGAAGGTAGAGGTGCCCGTCGCCGCCGACGGCGAATTCCACGTCAAGTGCGTCGCATGCTAGAAGGGTCTCGAGCTCGCTGACCAGAGCGATGACCGGCGCCAGCGAAGGCGGGCAGGCATCCGGCCGCGATTTGAGGCAAAAAAAAGTCTCGAGATCGTCGCCGGCGCCGGCGGTGACGCGTTGGGTTAAGCCCGAACGGTCGTCGTAGTTAATGATGAAGTACGGGCCGCCGCTGGGACTGCGCGAGAACGCGACGCCAGCCATCGCCACCTGGTCAAGCATGGGCTGCACGAAGATCTGGTTGTCGTCGTTTCCGTCATCGGCAAAGGAATCAATCACCCGGTCGATTGCCTGAGCCACCGCGGCGCTGCCCACGACGCCGAGTACGGAATCGTACCGCCCGGCCTGGGAGTTCCGGGCCGCATCCTCGCCCCGCGCGCTGCTCCGCACGATCACCCGATCTGAACCCCAGGGCGCAGCGGCGACGGCAGCGAGCACTCGAGCGGCGTCCGAGTGCCAATCGCCAACCGAGAAACGGACTTGTGGCAGGACGCGTGCCGTGCGTAGCAGCGGCGCCAGCGCTTCCAGAGATTCCGCCTTCGTTTTGAAGGCGACCACACGAGCCGGCTCCGCGGCGCTTGCGCCATCGCGCCGGGCGGTTAAGGCCAAAATGCGGTCGACTGCCGTGGCAACGTCGAGCGCCCCATAATTGTCGAGCACCAGGTCCGGCGCCTCCGGAGCCTCCGCCGCTACGTCAATCCCCACCACGTTGCGCGCTTCGCCGCGCTGAGCCCGCGCGTAGAGGCCCTTGCTATCCCGCCGCCGTAGCTCGGCTATCGGGACCCGCAGGTAGATCTCGCGATAACCGGGAATGTTTTCGCGGTTCCAGCGCTGCACCTCGTGAAACAGCGAGATGGTCGCGCACACGACATCCGCGCCTTGCTCGGCCAGCAACCGGCACAGACGCGCATTCCGCATCGCCGATCGCCGCCGATCGCCTGCGCTGTGGCCAAGGTCCTCAGCGATGACAGAACGGAGCGCATCGCCATCGAGGAAAGTGACCGGACGCCCGCCGCCACGCAGCCGGCTGGCTAGTTCTTGCCCCAAGGTTGTCTTGCCACTGCCGGAAAGCCCGGTAATCCAGAAGACGCGGCCCGGTGAAACTTCACATTGGGCTTCAGGACGGCGTCCCTGTTTGAGCATGTGTGTAGAACCATTCTGAAAGTGACTTTTCCGGTGTGACAATCACGTTTCAGAGGACTTAACTCGTTATCTTACCAACGATTCCAGCTTCGGCGCTCTGTTAGATTTGCCTGCCTCGCCATTTCCCTGCCGGGGCCTGGCGTAAGCCCACAGCCCGAAGAGGCTTCTGAAAAAAGGCTGCGGCGGGCTGAATGCCTGCCCTACCATACTTGCAAGCCATTGACGTGCCGTGGTGGCGCAGGCTGTTTCGCCTGCGTTTGTCCGATTTTCTCAACCTCTTCCAGCAACCTATGGAGGCTGTGCCACAGTTGTCGCACTTCTTTGCCTGTGGATGCCGGTTCTCGAGCCAGACAGCGCGAAGATCGCCCGTTAGACGCCAAAAGCGCCTTTTCTATTTCGGCAAGAGCTTTCGTCATCTGTTCCGGCGTCTCGACGTCGAATACTTTCGGGTTCAGCGGCTTGAGGGTCGCCTCCAACTGATCGAGGGGCTCTATAGAGCGCTGGGTGCGCGCCATGCCACCGCCCATCCGCCCGCCGCGGCCCCGGCCGCCCATCTGTTCAACGGGACGAACTCGCTCCACAGGCGCGTGGAAGCGGATATAGATGACCCGGCAGGCGGGCAAGGCTTCGAGGGAAACCGGCTCCAGGTCTTCGCCCGACTCGAAGGCCACGGGTTTGGTGAGCACAACCAGAACACATGGCCTGTCCGGTTTGTCCGAGGCGCGAAGAAGTTTGCGCACTTCCGAGACGAAGAATTGGGCGTCATGATGCCGCTCGGAAAGCGAGTGAACGTCGATGGACGCGGTATTCGCTTCTCCCAAAGATGTCTTCAGGCTGGGCCAATCGAGGTCTTGCACCTCGTCCTGATGGAACACTTCGCGCCGGCGGGCGAGGTCGAGTACTTCAGCGTGCTCCGAAATGGAGGACGAGCCGGCCTCAGAAATCGCTTTGAGGGAAGGAAGCAAAGCCGCCATTTCGCCGCTCGGGGAATGACGCGAGCCTGGCGCAGCCGCAGAGGGAGCCACGTTGAGGATGATGTTGAGCCGGGCCGGGGAATCGACTGACGCCGCCCACTCCAAGCGGCCGCGAATATCGGGCAGATACCAACTGTCGGGCGATTCCGCTTTGCCGATGAATTCAACCGGAGGAAGATCGCGCCAGGCGCCCCGCAGCAAATCTTGCTGCGGGGGCGCCACGCGTAACTGCTCTTGAATGGCGCTGTGGTCGCCGGTCGCCGTATCGAGGACCGCTACGGCGAGCCGGTAGCTTCCCGGCAGAATGAACGCGGTGTATGCGGACTCCAGACTCGCGGATTTGGTGTTCTCGGCGAGCTTGTTGAGTTCGATATTGCCGTGGCTCTGATAGCGCGCTCCGGCGCTATCCGTGATTTGGACGAGAAACAGCAGCTCGCCGTCGCGCCGGGTCCCCACGTCTCGCCCGTCGAATCTGATTTCGACTCGGGAAATGAGCCGCTGGTGAAACGAGAGTTCGGCGTGGGCGACGCTTGCCGTCCAATGGAAGTGTGCCGGGCCTCGTTCGCCGAGCCACTGATCAAGGGGAATCTTTTCGAAGGCCGGATCGAGCGCGTCATGCTTGTCCGAAGCCTGGGCAGCCAAAACGGCAGCGCTGAGGACGAAGAGTACGAAACTGCGAACCAATCAACATGTTAGCTTCCCGCCTTCACGCCAGCTCGGAAAAGAGGGCAATTTAAATTGTGGGGCGCTCTACGCATCGGAGCTGGACCCCATGGTCCGCGCGGGTCCCCCTGGACCCGCTCTTCGCCGATGAAATCAAGAGCACCCACCGTGAAAAGGCCGACGAGGGCGTCGGCCGCGGACCGGGGGGTCCGCCCCACAACGGATTCCAAGGCGCCCAGATCGCGCGGCGCTATACTGTCCGTGGGTTAGAGAAATGGCTCTCACAGTTCGGCCCCGGACGAAGGCAACCATCTTGCTTCTCATCTCAGCGCCCCTCGCTCGCGCCGCTATAAGAGATGTACTGGAAAAGGCGGGTCACGTGGTCGAGCCGGCAGGTGATTTTGGAACCGCGGTCGACAGGCTAGCTAATCCCGCGATCAACTTGTTACTTATTCATCCCTATGTCGAAGGGATCCCTGGTTACGAAGCCGCCAAATACCTGCGCCAAAGAAACCCGGGAATGGGCGTCCTCGTCGTAGCCGGCTTACCGGATGACGACCGGCTCCGGATTCCGGCGGAGCTCCAAGGCTTTGAGATATTTCCCCGGCCATTTACGGCCGCCGAACTAATCGAAAAAGTCGAGATGACTCTGCAGACGACGGCCGCACGCCTAAGCGCAGCCTCCACCCCGCGGAAGTAGAATGGGTGGGCGATCTGTGCCGGCCCGCAACCTCATCACGCTGGCGTTCCTCTCCGTCTCGTGCGCTTTCGCCGCGGGCGGCAAACTTTCCGCCGTCATCATCGACGGCGTGAACAACCACGACTGGGTGGCAGGCACGGCTGCCATTCGCACGATTCTCGAAGGCTCCGGCCGCTTTACGGTGGACGTTTCCACGTTCCCGAAGCTCCCCGACTTTGCCCGCTATGACGTGGTAATTAATAACTTCAACGGCGGCCACACAAGCGCCGGCACTCGCTGGGGGCCCCAAGCCGAACACGCGTTTGAAGTTTACATCCGTAATGGCGGCGGCCTCGTTGTCTTTCACGCCGCTAACAATGCTTTCCTCGAGTGGCCCGCCTATAACGAAATGATCGGCCTCGGCTGGCGCGACCCTTCCTTTGGGCCGGGAATCGCCATTGGTCCTCGCGACTCGGTTCTGCGTATTCCACAGGGACACGGCCTTCCTCCCGGCCACGGACCGCGCCATGATTT
>Ga0302326_10023228_pt1 | contig 12647 bp, 8 predicted proteins | sample Palsa_T0_3_FD_202264 | JGI IMG/M metagenome (GOLD analysis project Ga0302326, IMG submission 202264) | Peat permafrost microbial communities from Stordalen Mire near Abisko, Sweden - Palsa_T0_3 | ecosystem: Environmental > Terrestrial > Soil > Palsa > Peat permafrost | place: Sweden: Abisko... | reverse complement strand
TCTAGCCGGAGCCTCACCCATCCCGCAGGAAACCTGAACAACAAGCCTGCAGCCAGGAACGATCACACAGCGCAACCAGAAGCGGAACCAGCCCTCAACCGTTTCGCCTTAAAGCCGCTGGCATTGACCGCAGAACGGGCCCGAAATCATCGGATGATGCCGCGCCTTTTACGCACACGTGCCGTTCGAAGCCGGGATGGTTTAGATCGCGCTGTCTTGCGGTGCCCTGTCGGCGCTTTGTTAGATACGGTGGCACTAAGGACAGTAGCAATAGCGGCTGTGAGAGTAGCCCCAACGGGCCATGCGGCAGTCAGTGCGACAAGGCCATGAGATGCCAGGATCCATGCCAAGCCACAAATAGCGCCCGAATAGACAGCGTTGCAGACGACGAGTGCAGTGAGTCGGCCCGCCAAGCGAAGTACCGTCCACGACCAGTTGCAGGCCGCAATTGGAATAACGGCAACCGCGAGCAGTTCGAGGCTGGTCGTTCCGTGCTGACTATATCTGGAGCCGAACGCTAGCAGCACCCAGTGCGCGGCAAGCACCAGGACACCACCCGCTGGCACAAATATCATAATTCCAAGACGCCGACTGCGCCTTCGAATGGCGCGCCAATCCGCCCCTGCTTGAGACCCCTCCGCCAGGAATGCCGACTCTATGGCGAAAACCGCGGCGTAAAGCAGTGTCGCCATCTGAAAGGCGACGAAATAGTACGCAGCAGCTTGGGCGCCGAGACGGTCTAGGACGATAAGCGGAAGTACGACAACGGGGAGTAGATTCAACGCATTCGCAATGTAGTTGGCTCCCGAGAACTTCAGCAGCGGCTTAACGGCCAGAAATGATTCCTTGAGCGACGGGCGCAAGTGCAGGACTGTTATTATCAGCACCACGCTAACCAAGGCAGCTGCCGCCAGACCGCCAGCAGATGCACAAAAGAGTCCATAAGCGCCTGTACCGGCCAAAGTTACGCCGAAAACAATCTTGCTGAGTCCGCCGACAACTCCATCGGTCAACGCGCAGAAACCGGCTTTGCGAAAGGCGATGAACACCGAGTCAGTAAGCAGGTTAACAGCAGAGGCAGCCGCGAACAGCGCGAATCCCACCGCTAGAGCTGGCCTGTGCTCGACAAACGCTAGTCGAGGCGCGAGGACGGGAGTCAGGAGGATATAGGCAAGCCCGATAGTGGTTCCGGCTCCAGCGACAAGGATAAAAGCGGCAGTTATAAGCGAGCCTTTGTCGGGAGCGGTCGGCAGGAAACGGACCAGGGTACTATTGAGGCCAAAGAGGGAGAGATAGGCGATGACGGCCGTCGCAGAGATCAGCGAACTCGCTCTTCCTACGTCCCCTGTGCTGAACAGCCGCGCCATGATTATCCAGAACGTGAAGCCCAGTGCCGCCTGGATCCCAGCACTGAGCATCAAATAGAGCGAGTTGCGCACCAAGTGGTCAGTGACACGTCGTCCCGGGGACGGTTGCGATTGCTGCTGACACATCTCCAGAGCGGATGGTTGCTGAACGGGTACTGGCGCGGACGCGTACTGCGAACACCTGTATTTTGCTTCTATTATGCGGCTGGCTTCTCGCGCCCTCTCGACATAGCTCGGCAAGACGTCGCGAAGTTTTCGAACATAGGCTTCACGGTCCCGCACTAGTAGCTCAAAAAGGGCCATTAGCCTGTCGCTTGTCACATCCTCCATAGGCAGCACCCACCGTTCAAGTCCGAGATCTTTCATAATGCCACTGGTCTTATGCTCGTATTCAATTGCGAGAGAAGGAACACCAGCAGTAAGTGCGAAGATCACTGAGTGGAATCGCGTCCCCACTAGATAGTTTAGATCGGAATAAATAGAGGCAATCTCATAAAGAGTAAACTGCTCACTCAAGAATTCAACATCGCCGCTGTTCGTAAGAAGCTTCTGAATACGCCTGCCCGCCACGCGGTCATCGTCGTTATTCTCGATTGAAGTTACTTGGGCTATAACTACGACTTTAAAGCCATTCTGTCGACTGATGCTGTCGATAAACTCAGCCATGGCCAGTTCATAGGATTGTTGCTCGGCTTCCGGTAGCCAGGAGCGCACAGTAATACCTACTACGTGCTCGCCAGGCCGTCTCGAAAAAAACCTCTGCGGGGAGCAAAATTTGCTCGCGGGCGCGGCGGCAAAAGCACTATCAGGAACCTGGATAACCTGCTCACCTACGAATCCCATATTGGCCAGCAAAGCCTTCGACTTACCCTCGCGCACCAAGACCAGATCGGCGTGCTTCAAACCGACGACAGCGATTTTTCGCTGCACTCGCTTTGGATAAGGGCCGAATGACTGAGAATAAAGGTACACTGGCTTGCCAAGTGCCTTGGCCAGCCAGATCTGATGGAAATGCAGAAGCAGTGTGACGGTACTTGGCCAGTCGTTCTTAGCGCGCAAATAACCACCACCAACGCAGACCTGCATATCAGCCCCTACTAGGAGCTGAATTGGTTCTTTCCAATTACGGGGCAGAGGTAGCGCAATACCGCAAAGTCGAAATATGCTCACCCAGATGGCGGTATAGGTCACCATGGCGATGGCAATAAGCAGCTTTTTCGCCTTCCCTATTCCAGGCGATACCGCACGGTACATGAGCGCATTACATGCGGGTACGCCGTCAAAAGTGTAGCCGTCTTCAATCTTCTCCACCGTGAAGATGCACAATTCCGGGTTACGGAAGACGTCTTTAAGCTCGTGTATTTGTGCCGACAGTATGGCTGCATCACCATTGTTACGACTAGAATATACATGTGAGATCACAATCTTCATTAACATGCCCCAATTATCGTCGGCTCTTTTGGTCCTGCTGACCCTGATGCGCAGGCTCACCGCGCGGTCCCAATCGAACGCGGCGGCCCACTCTGGCCCGATTCGGCCTGACGCCGATGCCCGGCGAACGGGGGGCGAGCGCCCCGCCTGCACCCCAGGATCCTCTAGGCTGAACGCGTCCATGGTCCCACCCCCGACCAGGTTTCCCAAACCCGCGAGACATGGTGTATCGCCGCCATATTATGGAGTTCTTATCAGCTGGCTGAGGAATCGGGAAGTATGCCTGATCTGGCGCGGCCAAGTGTATTCCTGCGCAACCAATTGGCGCGCCGCCTCGCCCATCGCCTTAAGCTCGCTCTCATTAGCCAGAAGCTTATAAATTGCCGAGGCTAGTGCCGCCGGATTGTTAGGTGGAACTAGAACTCCCGTCTTACCATTATCAACAACCGCCGAGATTGGGCCAATGTCTGCGGCAATTACTGGCAAGCCCTGAGCCCAGCTCTCGAGTAGTGCCGTGGGCATCCCATCATTCGCTGTGGTTGGATAAATGAGTTGGGCTGCGGCTTGCCGCACTGCCCCATCCCGTTTCGTCCCAGTCAATACCCCTGTGAACTGTACCGAGCTATCAAGACCGAGGTCGTGCACTCTCTGCTCATACCGGACGCGATCAGAACCGTCGCCAATAACGGTAAGCCGAGGTGAGATAGCATATTTGCAACGTGCGATAACCAGGCTATCTATTATTAGATCCAGCCCTTTCCAAGCATGACTCGGTTCGAGGTTAGCTACGAATACCAGTCCTTCGCCGCCGCTGTGGCGCGGGGGAGAAACATAGGCAACCGCATTTGGAACTACCTCGATCTTATCCGCAAGGCTTTTACCTAGTGCCGATTTAACATAAGGAGATACAGCGATAATCGCAGCTGCCCGTTTCAGGGTAGCAATTTCAATGACCCGATATGCAAGCGTCAGAATGTGCATCATGGCGCTGCTCTTCTTGAACAGGGTGGCTGCATGATAGGTAACGATTACTGGTACCTGTCCTGCAGCGATAGTCGCCACATCTACCATGTAAGGTACTGGAGTATGCGCATTTATAACATCAGGTCTTTCTGACCGAATTATTTGGCGAATCATTCTAAACCATGCAGGATGAATCGGTGTGTTCGAAATCACTCTTGATACCGGTAGGCGCCAGATCGTGTAGCCATTGAATGTCTCACGGGTGACTTTATCTCCGCGGAAATCGCTACATACAACTGCTACGTCCCACCCTAGGTCGTGAAGACCATCCGCTACAGCCAAAGCATAATTTTCGAGCCCGCCGACTCGCGGATGATAATATGCAGTAGCGATCAGTACCTTCATCGCGCGTCATGTCCCCTTACGATTATGTCTTGAGATCCTGGCTGGAGTGACGGAAGCGTACTTTCATCGAGTTATCGCCTTAATCTATTAGCGCCCGTCTTCGGGTACGATGAAGTATCGCGCTCTTCCATCAGCCTTCGTCAGGGTAAGCAATTTCCCTGTCTAAGTTGCAAAATGATTATCTGTCTCTTTTGATCAGGGTTTTATACTTATGTTCGTCGGAAAATCGCGATAGTGGGAAGATGTACAGCAATTCGGGCACCGGCATGCAACACGCCCAAGATCGACGGTATTCATACCTTCCCCCCTTGAGCCGATTGACGATCCCAAGAGATATTAGCCCAGTCTCTTCCGCAATCCGTCTCTTCCGCAATGCTAGGCTCGGCCGCTTGCTGGAACACCCTCCTGCACCCGTTCTGGCCCGTATGGCTACCGCCGCAAGAATCGCGCTTATTCGGGCGTGTTGGGTTCAAATCACTCATTCGAGACCTGAATGTTTACAAGTAAGAAGGATCATCCAAAACCCCCGTCAAGGTAATCGGACAGACCTGTGACCTGCGGCGACGTGTCGAGGGCCACGCAGCCGCAGCGCGTTTCAGATAACCCTCAAAGACCGTCCTGATGTCATCGTAGGTGCTACTCTGAGCGTCTCGCCATCCGGGACCCTGCCGTTTCCTGGATGGCAAATTGTCACTTCCCGAGGTATAAGCGGATAATTAGTGAAGGTTGGGCATTTTCATGCGGGATAATGAGAGCCTGGATGCATGCGACGTGGGCTTCCAGGCGTCTGCGGCTAACGGTGGAGTCTTCTTGCCGGCTACAAGGTGGGCAGCAGAGCCGCCGCGCCGACAGCCAACCCGCTATTCGACAGCTCTGTCACGGACATGCATGCCTGCCCCCAGCTGCGTCCGCTCGCGCTGGTGCGCGGGATGCGCCTAGATGACTTCTGGTGCCGGTTTGCCGATTGCTGCCCACTAGGCGCCAAAACGCCTCGTGTCTAAGACTAGATTGGTTCGGCACCTCTCCCATGCTAACTAGGAATGTTGAACGAAGTGGTGACATTCATGCAGTGCATCTGCCCAAGAAGAACAATAGACGTGTTGCCGTCGTCGCGGTACTTTCGTTCATCGGGCTCTTTGTCGGCCTATTTGTGGCATTTCCTCGACAGTTCGTGCGCCAGGTTGAGATATCGGTAGTTAGGCAACCGACACCGTACACGCAACTATTTTTCAACAATCCAACGGCGCTTCCTAGCCAACTTCGGGTTAACCGGGCGAACAAGTTTGCCTTCACCATAGTCAACGATCAAGGCCGATCTTGGCTCTACCGGTACACCGTTACAGCGAGTACGGCGGGCTCGTCCACCGTTGCTGGTAGAGGTTCGCTAACCATTCGCAACGGAGGAAGCCTAACGTGCACTGTTGCCGTTGTACCGAAGCTCCGAAAATCCCGCTATCTAGTCACCGTCATGCTTGATACTCCTGACCAGTCTATCCATTTCTACGGAGACACGCCGTGAGCACTCCCACCGAGAAACGCAAGCGACGGTGCCGCGTCGCCTCCATGAGCGGCGCTCCGATTGTGCATGTCGTTGCCTACTACCCGCCGCATCTAGGCGGAATGGAGAACGTAGCAAAAGCTATCGCTGAGGTGCTGGCCAGGACCCGGCATGTTGATGTGCTCACTACAACATGCGGTGCTATGGGATCTCCGCGTATCGAGCATGCCGGGGGACTCACGATCCGCCGCCTGCGAGCGCGCGAAATTGCCAATGTTCCGGTAGCCCCAGGGCTGCTTTTCCACCTACTTCGGATATCACCACGCGCTGTGGTTCATGTCCACGTAGCCCAGGCACTGGTGCCCGAGATGGTGTGGCTCGCCCGTCGATTGCGTCGCGGCGGCTTCGTGGTTCATTTCCACCTCGACGTCGCCCCGCACGGCCGCTTCGGCCGTTGCTTCATCTGGTACAAGAAGAGGGTACTTGGTTACACGCTTCGAGCCGCATCCAAAGTCATCGCATTGTCCGAGGATCAAGCACGCTTCCTTGAACAGGCCTACCGCGTCGATCCGCGTGCCATAGCTATCGTGCCCAACGGTGTGGGCGCGGAGTTTACCCCTGCTCCCGTAATAAACAATAACGAGACTCGCCCATTCCGCGTTCTTTACGTTGGACGATTGAGCCCGCAGAAGGCTATTCCTCGACTCGTCGAAGCCCTAGGACAAATGTGCCAGCCGGTGCAGGCTGTACTGGTCGGAGATGGCGACCAGCGGCCAATGATCGAGTCTCTATTGCGACAGCATTCACTCTCTAACGTCCGCCTGGTCGGTATACGGCGAGCGGCTGAGCTTGTCGAGTTCTATCATTGGGCAGATGTCTTCGTCCTGCCATCCGATCGCGAGGGTATGCCTCTCGTCGTTCTTGAGGCCATGGCGTGTGGCCTTCCAGTTGTGGCAACAGATGTCGTCGGGAACCGTGAGCTTTTGACCAATGTAGGCGTGCTGGTCCAGCCCAATCCGGCTTCTCTGGCGCTAGTCCTGGACAAGCTCGCGCAGGACGTGCATTTGCGCGCGGAGCTCAGAACTCGTGGGCTAGCCGCTGTACGTGAGTACACGTGGGACCGGCTAGTGCACCGTATCGAACGCGTCTACGCAGAGGCGGCTTCGCAGTGAACGCATCTGCGCCACCGAAAACAAGCTCTCAAGGTCCTTCGGTACTGATAATAGTATTGCTCGTAGCGGCAGTATGCGCTACCAATGCTAGTATTATTAGCGGCATTTACCTGCCCTGGATAGGTCCGATCGCCGGCTTTCTCTTGGCTGTATGCCTACCAGCATGGATGCTCTCACAAAAGATCGATTGGCGTACTGATAAACCGAGCGAGCGACTCTGCCTCAGTGTGGTTGCCGCGATATTGGCGCTTATGCTCCTTGGTCTTGCGATCAATACGGTTCTTCCTCTCCTAGGATTCTCTCATCCACTGGACCGCGGACCTGTACTAACAACGATCGATATCTGGTGCGGCGCACTGGCGCTTTGGCGTCCAAGGCGATTCAAGGCGACCATGCCGCACTTCCATTTCGACCGCCTAGAAGGTACCGATTGGACCGTTGGAATTTTGTCTGCGCTTTGCGTGCCTACTGCAGTCGTCGGCGCGAACCGGCTCAACAACGGTGCTGGAGATAGCGTCACTCTAGGAATGCTTATAATAGTCGCATTTATCTTCACATTGATCCTTATTAAGCGTGAGCAGCTAAACCCAGGCACGATTACAGCGGCTATCTATTTTATTAGTGTCGCCATGCTCCTGATGACGTCCCTTCGCGGATGGTACACCACTGGTCATGACATTCAGGTAGAATATAGGGTTTTCGAACTAACCAAAACCCATGGCGACTGGAATATCACCCGGTACCGCAATGGATACAACGCATGCCTGAGCATCACCATCTTGCCGACAATGCTCTGGCAGGTTACACGAGTCGACGATCCGTATATATATAAGGTTTTCTTTCAACTGCTATTTGCCCTCTGCCCGGTATTCGTCTATCGGATTTCGCTTCGCCACACCACTACAGCGCCTGCGGTAATCGCGACCATGTATTTTCTCGCGTTTCCGACCTTTTTTACCGATATGCCCTTTCTGAACCGTCAGGAAATCGCGTTTCTCTTCGTCGCCTCATGCGTCATGATAGCAACGGACCCTTCAGTATCGCCGCGCAAGATTCGTATTAGGATTGGGATATTCTCGATCGGAGTTGTTCTCTCGCATTATTCGACTACGTATGTCCTTTTCGGCACACTAGCGATCGGCTGGATATCTTACAAGACTTGGTTTATGTTGGTAGCATTCCGCAATGCCAGGCGCGGGATTCCGATGGCTCGGAGTGAGGCGAATCCGCGCAGTGCGTCACCGGCTATCAGTCTGTTCAACGTGGTACTAGTACTCGTTGGGATCATTCTCTGGAATGGAGTTGCTACACAGACCGTCAGCGGCCTAAGCACGACACTGGCGCAGGCTGTCGACAGCCTCCGCGGCGGAAGTCCGGACCAAAAGTCTACGGATGTATCCTATAGCTTGTTTTCGACCGGCGTCCCATCCATATCACAGGAGCTTAACCAATACTCCACGACCACTCTGGCTCAGACGTCTGCTGGACGCAAGGCTGGAATCTATTATCCCGAGAAGCTTATCAGGAGCTACCGAATTAAACTCCTTACGGAGCCAAATCTTCCAATAACTGACCTTGGCCGGATGGTTGACCATACCGGCCTGAGTGTTTCTACACTCAACTCGCTTGCACGTGCTTGGTCGGCAAAGCTTCTTCAGATATTTATTGCAGTCGGACTTATCGGATCTATCGTCTCCAAGAGGAGCCGATCTAGACCATTCATCGAATTGATCGCCCTAGGATGCGGTGCTCTCGCTATTGTGATGCTTCAGGTTATACTGCCAGTCCTTTCAGTTAGCTACGGACTGGAACGAGCGTTCCAGCAAGCATTGATCGTCCTCAGCCCATTCCTCGCCATAGGTAGCTCTATAATTTTTAAGCCTCTTCCCAAGAGATGGAACCTCCGCGCCTCGTCAATCATCGTAATACTTTTTTTCCTTTCCTTGACGGGTGTTTTCCCTCAGGTTTTTGGTGGCTACCCGGCTCAGTTGCATCTGGACAACGCAGGTCAATATTATGACATTTATTATCTTCATGTACAGGAAATAACCGGGATAGCCTGGCTGCAGTCTCATCTACCAGTCAACTCGCTCGGTCAGATTCAATCCGAAGTCGAGACAGATCGCTATACCTTTAACACGCTTCAAACATTCACCGGCCTCAGTCCTGAGAATGACATTTATCCGACCCTACTCCGGAAGGACACATATGTATTTCTTGGCTATACAACAGTTACGAGGGATCAGGCGACGTTCCTGTACGGCGGCGACTTGATCACTTATCAGTACCCGATGGATCTTCTCAACTCGACCGAGGATCTAGTGTACAGCAGTAACGGAGCAAGGATTTATCGATGACATGTCACGATCATGTCAGCCTTCACGACCTATCCAGTTACGTTCCGGGGGCAGCTCCGGTGCGGAAAGGTGCAATTATTTCCTTCGCTGCCGACGCCGGACAAAACCGTGTTGATCCGGGAGTCTGGCTATGAATGTCCGGCAGGCCCTGTCACGAGTCAGCCTGGGCGCGCTGGTCAGCCTGTACCGGCAGCCCTGCCTGCGCGTGGTCCCGTCCGCAGCGGTGGAAGGCGCCGCCATCCGGGCGCAGCTGATGCGGAATTCCTCGCTGTGGCGGCTGACCGGGCTCGCCACGGCGGTGCTGGAGGTGCCGGAGGAGCCGGGCGCGTACGCGCTGGGCGCGTCCAAGCAGACGCTACGCCGCAAGGTACGGCAGGCCAAGCGGCTCGGCATCTGCTGGGAAGATGTCGACGATCAGCAGGAACGGCACAACCTAATCAAGCTCGCGAACAATTGCGAGCGCACCCACCCCGACGCGACCTACCGGATCTCCCACCCAGGCAACGACGACCTGCTCGACTACCGGCTGTGGCTGGTGGCCCGCGCGGCCGACGGCCGTCCGCTGCTGCTGTCGGTCACGCCTGTCGACGGCGAGCTCGCCCTAGTGCGTTATTTTCGGACCCTGGGCTGGGGAGAGGAGCAGAGCCATGCTCGTTATTTCATGACCGAGGTTCTGGTTGAGCGCCTGGTGAGCCTGGGGGTCCGCTACCTGGTCGACGGCTCGAACCTGTTCTGGCTGCCCAACGGGGTCCGGCACTTCCAGCGGATGACGGGCTTCCACATCGTGCGCATCCGGGTCGCGCGGCGTCGGCGGGGGGCGGGCGGAACCGTATCGGGCGGGTGAGCCGCGGTCGGCTCGGCCAGGCGTAACGAGGCAGTCCTGCAAACGTCACCGCCGCGGGCGATGAGTCATCGCCAGGATCGCCGGGCAGACCAACTGTGCGACACAATATGGTGACCATTTCCTGCCGGGTCAAGAACGGCATCTCGGTGAAGAAGGCGGGAACGCCGACAATGAAGTAGACGACCGCCATGATGCTGATTTATTTGGGTGATACGCCGGGCTATCGTGTAGCCGAGCACTAGGCATACGGCGAACATCAGCTGGAAAAAGACCCTGAATGCAAGTCGTCCCAGCTCGTGGTCACCAGGACCGGGGCAGCGGGCACGCTATTTTCGTGGCGCAGCCGGGCTGAGCAGGAAGTGGATGGTCTCCGGGTGCCCGGGCAGCGAGACCTGGATGCGGCAAGGCGTGCTGCCGCAGTCCGGGCGCACGGTCACGGAGACTGACCAGCTGGACCCGGCGGGTATCAGCTTTGCCGATTCGGCTAGCGGGCGGGGCCGGCCGCCGCTGCCCACGGGGTAGGCACTGATCGCGTACCGATACCGCATCGCCCGCCCCTCCTGGTTGCCCACAGTGAAGCCGAAATGGACCGGCTGGCCAGTGGTGACCCGAGCCTGAAGAACCGCCGCGGGATCGAAAGAGAGCGCTGTGTACGGGGCCGGCCGGCGCAGCAGTGACAGCGGCCACTGGTGTCGGCCTGCCGGGACCAACAGGGTAATTGCCGCGGCCAGCCCGGCCGCCCCGGCCAGTACCCGCCAGGACCACCAGGCCCGGCCCGGCGGCGGGCAGGCCCTGGTGTACTCCGCCGCGAGGTCCGTGGTGTTGCGCTGCCAGTCGAATCGCTCCTCAGCCAGTTGCCTGGAGTACACCTGCATCCGCTGCCGGCGCTCCGGGTTGCCCAGGATGTCGAGGAACTCGGCGCGCAGCTCCGCTGGCTCAGGCTCGACCAAGGCGATCCCGGATGGGTCGAGGTCATAACTCGCGTAGCCGGGGTCGGCCGTGACCACCACGGGCAGCCCGGAGGCCATGGCCTCCTGCATCGCCAGCGTGAGCATCTCCCCGGTGGCGGGGAAGGCGAAGATGTCGCTGGCCTGGTACAGGTCGGGCATGTCGTCGCGGTGCACCGGGCCGAGGAAGGTCACGTGGGGCGGGACCTGGCCCGGGATCCGGCCCGGCCCGGCGATTACCACCTGGTATTCCGGGCCGCTCGCGGCCAGCAGCTTGTCGTATCCCTTCTTCGGTACCAGGCGGCCCGCGTGAAAGACGATCGGGGTCTCGGTCGGCAGGCCGTGCCGTTTCCGCGTCGCCTGCGCTGATTCCGCGTCCCCGGGACGGAACTCGCGGGTATCGATGCCGTTGTAGCGCAGCCGGATCTTGGCCGCGGGCACGTGCCGCTCGAGCAGGAAATTCTGCACAATCGGGTTGTAGGCCGTCACTGCTGACGCCCAGCGCCAGACGAGCCGGCCCACGGTGGCATAGACGATCCGCTGGGCGAGCCGCACCAAGAGCATGTCGTGCTCGACGATGGCGGCGTGCTGGGTGACGAACACCGGCTTGCCCAGCAAGCGGGCCAGGAAGGCGGCCAGCACCGACGAGGGGTGATACACGTCATGCACATGGATCACGTCGGCGTCACGGCTCAGCCGGATCAACTGCCGCAGCAGCTGTCGTGGTCTGTACACCGGGACGGCGATGCTCCAGCGCTCCAGGCCGTTCCAGGCAGGTACCCGGATCATCCGGTAGCCACCCTGGCCGATATGCGGCTGCGGCGTCTGCCCGTCCGTGCCGCTCGCCCCGGCCTCGCACTGGCTGGTCAGCACGGTGACCTCATGACCAAGCGTCGCGAGCGTATCGGCCTGCTGGGCGACGACGACCTCCACGCCACCGAGATGCGGTGGCGCATAGGCAGAAACGATCAGAATGCGCAGCGGCGCAGCCTGGCCTACTGTGCTGTCCCCCATGCCCGTCCCCGGTTTATGTCCGCATAGCGAGGGGTTTACCGGAAATGGTCACAGCGATTCCGGTCCCCCGCTCCTAACCGGATCGCAAGTCTCGGTTACTTTACCAAGCCGACGTATAGACCGCGCTCTCCCGGCACTAAATCTAGACATCGATTCGATGATCTCCGGCCATGCTCCTCGATTTGCCTTTAACGGTTCCAACTTGCCGTTTTCGCACAAATTCTAGGAATCGATTCGATGATCCCGGGCCGCGCCCTCAATTTGCCCGTTAATGGTGTCGTCCTGCCGTTTGCGCAAGGCCGCGCGACAGGGCACGGCGCAATAGCCTTGCCTTAAGGCATGATGAGATAATGTGCCGTTTTGTGGCTTCATGATGGTTCTGAGGGTCTGTCGCCGGACGGCTGGTTGCCGGACCGGATCTCGATCGGGGTGCTGACCAGCCCGTTCCCGCCGGAGCTGGTCGATGAGGTCGTCGGGGCGACGGCGACGCAGGATCGAGTTCCACCTACTCAACACCTGGCAGATCACCTAACGATCTTCAATAGCGGGAGTTACTGGGCCTGGTCAACCGGCGCGTGGTGAGTTATGCCTGAGTGATGAGGTATGGCGAGGGTGGTGGCCTGGACGCGGCGGAGCGGGCCCGCCGGGA
>Ga0302326_10023227_pt1 | contig 12647 bp, 14 predicted proteins | sample Palsa_T0_3_FD_202264 | JGI IMG/M metagenome (GOLD analysis project Ga0302326, IMG submission 202264) | Peat permafrost microbial communities from Stordalen Mire near Abisko, Sweden - Palsa_T0_3 | ecosystem: Environmental > Terrestrial > Soil > Palsa > Peat permafrost | place: Sweden: Abisko... | reverse complement strand
GTCGACCCTGTCGGGGTCGTTGGCTGTATCGGTGGTCAGGATGGTGGTTGCCCTGTGTTCTCGTCCTGGCTCAAGTGGTACGTCGTGGCTGTCGATGAACTCGAGGGGGCTTAACGAGCAGGAATTGATGGTGATCGGTGCTCGGGTTGAGGTGTGACCGCCGGTAACAGCTGCACCGCGATCGCCGGTGCGACGGCCAGCGCCTACATGCTGACCACCGCCGACGTCGGGCACACGATCCGGGTGCTGGTGACCGCCAGCAACCCCAGCGGGTCAGCCAGCTCAACCTCGGCGCCCAGCACGCTGGCCCAGGCGCCGCCCACGACCATCCCGACCATCACGCCGCCGAGGACCACGCCGCCGACGGCGGCGCCGGTGGGCTCACCCGCCCACCCGAACCCCACCGGCCGTCTGGCCGGTCGCACGCTCGGGCGCGTGCGGCTGGGGATGACCCGCGCGCAGTCACGCCGGCTATACGCCGACAGCTCAAGCCATGGCAAGCGCTATGAGGAGTTCTTCTCCCTGGCCGGCGGGGAGGTCCGCGTCGGCTATGCCTCACCGCGCCTGCTCAAGACCCTCTCCTCCACTGAGCGCCACGCGCTTCAAGGCCGAGTGGTGCTCGCTCTGACCGCTAACCCCTACTACGCGCTTCGGGGCGTCCGCCCCGAAGCGCGCCGGCAGACCGCCGCTAAGACGCTGCACACCGGCGCCGTCTTTCACGTCGGGCAAAACGACTGGTACATGGCGCCTGACGGGGCCAGCACCGCCGTCCTCAAAGTCCGCCACGGCATCGTGCAAGAGATTGGAATCGCCGACGCCGCGCTCACCCACACCCGCCGAGCCCAGCGCACCTTCATCACCAGCTTCTCCTAAACCAGGTGCCAACGGCGCCACGGCGCACCTCCGCTACCGACCAATTCCGGGCGCGATGGCGGCCGACGGTCACGGCGGCATGCCCTAGACCACGCGGTGACACTACATAGGCATCACTCCGGTTCTGCACGCCATCGCGTGCGCCTTCCTACTCGGCGACCGGCAGGGCCAAATCATGTGCAGACGGCGTTGGCTCGCTGCCGCTGGTCGTCCGTTGCGGCGCTCGGGCAGCTCGGTGGCGTCCGCGGGGAGGGGTCCGCGGGGTGGGTGATCAGCCGCGCGGAGCCTGATGCCTCAGTAGGGGAGTTCGACGCCGCGGGCGGTCTTGAACGTTCGCTTCTCGGGATATACGCAGACGTCGCCGGGAATCAGGTCGCCGATGGGGCACGAGTTGCATCCCGTCGCTCCGACCTCGATGCGGTGCCCGACTCCCGTGTCCTGCGGGCACTGCCAGAAGGATCCGGATTGCAGCGGGCGTGCCTCTTCGCCGGGCCGCGCGACCCCGTGGCCACTTCGGACAACACTCCCGGAGGCGGGCTAACACCAAAGCATCAGCCGTCATTCTCTGAGCAGTCCGAGGGGCGGCGTTGCCTATTAGCCTTGCTTGTCGCAGACTCACGAGAATGGAGACGGCATGGGCGAAATCGAGAAGGTGGGCGTGCTCGGATGTGGCCTGATGGGCCACGGCATTACGCAGGTCGCGGCGCAGGCGGGCTACCTGGTCGTGGTGCGTGAGGTCGACGAGGCCACGCTCGCGAAGGGAATCTCCAGGATCGACAAGCAGCTCGCGCGCGCGGCGCAGAAGGGTAATGTCAGTCAAGAGGACGCCGACGCGGTGCGCGCGCGGATCGAGGGCACCACCGACTATGGCGCGCTGGCCGACTGCGGACTCGTCATAGAAGCGATTACGGAAGACCTGGCGCTGAAGCTCGAGATGTGGGGCGAGGTCGACAGGATCGCTAAGCCCGAGGCGTTCTTCGCGACCAACACCTCCTCGCTCTCGGTGATCGAGCAGGCTGCCTCGACCAGCCGTCCCGAGCGCTTCGTCGGCCTGCATTTCTTTAACCCGGCGCAGGTGATGACGCTGCTCGAGGTCGTCCGTTGTGTGACCACAGGCGAGGAAGCGCTTGAATGCGGCCTTCAGTTCGGGCAACGGCTCGGCAAGCTCACGATCGAGACCAAGGACAAGGCGGGCTTCATCGTCAACCGGCTGCTGGTTCCCTACCTGCTTGACGCGATCCGGGCCTATGAGGAGGGAGTCGGCTCGATCAGCGAGATCGACCAGGCGATGAAGGCCGGGGCGGCCCATCCGATGGGCCCGCTGACCCTGTGCGACTTCATCGGCCTCGACACTATGGGCTTGATCTGCGACGGGCTGTTTGACGAGTTCCGGGAGCGACGGTTCGCGCAGCCCCCGACGCTGCGTAAGTTGCTCGCCGCCGGCTGGTACGGCAAGAAGTCGGGCATCGGGTTCTACGACTACTCGGGCGACGTGCCGGTGCAGAACCCGGGGCTGGCGTGAACCGAACGTGCCGCTGACTGCATATGCTGCTGGCAGCTGCGGCGACGATCAGGTCGCCGATCGCGGTCAGCTGACGCGTCCCAACGTGTGAACCGCAGTCCCTTCGCCTCGTCCGTGCGGTGCGCGACCTCCGCGAGCCCGGCGGGCCGACAGTCAGGTCCCACGAACTCGAAGCTCACGACTTCGCCGACCTCGAGTTCGCCACCGGCGATGAGCATGCCGCCCGCGGAAAGGTTCAGCACGCGAAATGTGTTGCGAGCGCCTCCCCCAGCTGGCAATCTTGCGGCGAGATCTTCCGTGTCGTCGATGCGTTACGCGGCGCGCGACCACTGGAGCTCCAAACGGCCAAGATGCATAGAATAGGCATCGACGCGATCCGGCAAGCCGCCGTGGCGGCCCTCTCGGCGACCAAGAGGGCCCAGCGACTGGCCGTTGGCGGCCTTGGGCTCGTTGCCGCTGATCGTCGATTGCGACAGATGCGGAAGAACCGACGGCAACCGCTTTGGACTCGCTCCTCGCGAGAAAACGAGTGGGCGCGGACCGTCCGACGATTACAAGGGCCTGCCTCTCGGATCGAATCTAAACATGCTGGCAAGCGCGTGTTGGGATGCCATCCAGAGTGCCTTGTCCGGGACGATCTCGGTGGGCGCGCGTGAGCGACCTCTCGATGATGTCGTGGGGTTAAGCTGATCGAGGTAAGCCGACGCGGATTCGTGGTGCTCCTCGCAGCCGTCGCGCCTTTCGCATTCGGTGCGTGTGGTTCGTCGTCTTCGTTGCCGTCAAGGACAACGTCAAACTCGTCAGGCACGTCTCCGTCGGCCTTCGTTGCTAGCGCGGATGCCATCTGCAAGGCAGGCACCGCCGCGATCGCGCCGATCAAGACGATCACTAGCTCGACTTGGGACACTGCCGCACAGCAGATACTCGAAAACGCGGGCGGAGCGTTCACCGTCGTTTCCAATCAGCTGGCGGCACTCACGGTCCCGCCCGCTCTCGCGGCATCTTGGGGGACGTTCGTTTGGCGCGCGAGCGCGGGATCCAGCGGCTCGAGCCGCTTTGCCGCCTTCAGGAGCAGCGACGGAGCCTCACCGCCGTAGCTTGAGGCGAACGCGATCTGGCCACGCAGCAGCTCGACGTGGGCACGCTGAAGTTCGTCCAATGGCCCCGCCGCGGCTGTAGCCACCAAATCGAGAGCCGAATCGAACGCGCCAGCCTGAAGCGGCAGGCAGACGGTCACGTTCAACACGCACGGATCGACCTGACCGCCGGGGGCCCTGATCATTGGGCAGCTTCCCCAGGGCATCCTGCACTCCCCGCAGCGCTTACTTATATGTCATCGATCTGCTGGGCCCGTCGCAGCGATGGACGCCCACGGGAGTCTCGCGAGGAACCGGGGCGCTTAGCGTGAGTTCTGGTAGCAATGTTTCATACATTCCATAAGGTCTGGCCCGGATTATGCGTAACGGCGAGATCTCGGGCTCTTTGGGTCGCGCCGTGCTCCACGCGTCGCTCAGCACGTCAAGCTCGCAAACCACCTCTGTGCGCCACCGGTAGTTGCGGACCTCGGCGACCCGCCGCTGCGCAGCCGCGTCCACGCGCAGCTGAACAAGGGCGAGAACGCCAACGCGCTGCGACGCGCGCTCGGCCGCGGCAACCGCGGCCGCGTCCGTGGCCCGCGACCCCGAACACGTCCAACGCCAGTTCGAATCACGCCGCCTCGGCACCAACTGCGTGCACTACTGGAACACCAAATACCTCGCGTTCGGGTTCGCCGAACTCGCGCGGCTCGGGGTCGAGCTTCCCGCCGGCGTGCACAACGCCCAGCACGAGCACATCAACCTGATCACCTCCACGCCGGACCGCGCAAAGGCCACGCTGTAGCCAAACTCTCTGCTATAAGGCACACATGAGGTCCGGGGGACTTGCTTTGCGCGCACGCGGACGCGCCCCAGTCGCGATCGCGTTGCTCCTCAGCGTCATTTTGGTCTTTACGGGAGAGTCCCACGCTGGGATCAGACACGTAACCCACCCGGCCCGAAGCGCCGGACGGGTCTCTCTGCGCGCCAGCATCCTTGCCGAGAGGTCACCCGAGGTGGACGCGTGCAGCTCGGCTCAGACCGTCGTCAAGAAGTATGAGGACCTTGAGTCTCAGGTCGAAGACGAAACGGGTGAGGCCGAGCGAATCGTGGACGACGCGAAGAAGGACGCGGAGAAAGAGATCGCTGACACAGTCACAAAGCCCGTCGATAAGGCTCTTGATCACATACAGGAGTATGTGATCGACAAAATGAACACGAAGTTGAACCGAGTTCTGGGACAGATAAAGCGAGCCGACACCAACATCGCATCCGGATATTGGACTCGCGCCACCATTTATGAGCGAGAGTGGGCTGCGTCCCGTGCGGCCATGCTCCGAAGTATCAGCGGGCCAGTGCTTAGCGCATTCAAGGGCTTCGGGGCGCTCCTAGAGTACGTCCAGCTCGTGAAGCTCAGCAAAACGCTCGGGCAACTGGCAACGATCGACACCCTGCTCGCGTCGCATCTTCATGAGCTGGATGGGTCAGAGGCCGCCTACAAGCGGGCACAAACTCTCCTGACTTCGTGCAACGCGCCGTCGCCGTCATCGCCCGCCCCACTTGCTACGTCGTACGCGCTGTACCTCAAGGATGTACCCGGGACAGGGTCTTTAGTGTTTGGGGATCTGTTCGATATCACGGAGGATCCGCAGGGGACCATTAGCGGCCAGCTGACCATACCTCTTTTCGTCGGCGGGCCCCTCACAGGGACAGTGACTGGGTCCACCATAGACTTCGTCACCGACGGCTGGATGTTCACCGGAACGGTGGCCGAAAACGGAACCCTCAGCGGCACGTACACCGTCGCAAATCAGACCGGGCCGTGGCAAGGCACTCCCGCCGGTTGACCCGACCTCCATTCGTGTGCACGCGTCCGTTATACGGGACGCCCGGTAACGGGGTGGTAACACTTGACCGTCGCACGCTGCCGCGCGGCGCTAGCGCGTCTCGGCGCTTCGGCGAGCGTAGCGATACGCCCGCCGATCAGCATCACCGGTGCGAACGAGGGCCCAGCCCGTAGGATCGGTCGCGTCTCGCATCTCGCCCAATCTTGAGACCGCGGCCCCTCGACGTACCTACGGATTCGTCAGCATCCGCTCCACCGCTTGCCAGCCATGCATTCGGCGACGTCCAGGTCGGGCGCGCAGACCCCGATTTTGGGCGGGGAGCAGCAGTGCGCCCGGCCTGGCTGCGCACGGCCGTGAGTGCCGCTGGCGCGTGATTGCATCAGTAAGGTCTCGCTGGCTCACCTCCGGCTTCGGCCTCGGACGCAGTCTCCGCCGACTCGCCGACGGTGACTGGAGCGGCAACGAAAAGCCCGCCATCCTCAACCCCTACATACGTGGCCGCCGCCGCTACTGACACGGAGCCCACGCCAATGTCGCCCACAGCCGGCCGGCTCGTCACCGAGAAGCTTGAATACGACGGTGGACGGCAGGTCACGGCGTATGTCCCGCTGGCTCCGCCCGAGGCCATCGTCTTCGCCGGTGACGGCCAGTTGATCACGTCGTGGGGAGGCGTCCTGGAGGCAGCCGACCTGCCGCCCACGACGATCATCGGTGCACACCGCATGGACGACGAGACGCTGCGGCTCCATGAGTACTCACCTGGCGAGAACACGGCCGCCTTCGCCTTTGACCCTGAACGGTTCGCGGCGCACGAGAAGTTCTTTGTCGAGGACGTGCGCCGATGGGCGCAGTCGCGGTTCGGCGTCGCGCCGTCTGCAGAGCGAACCGCGGTGTTCGGTGTTTCGGCGAGTGGAGAACTCGCGCTCGCCATGGGGGTTCGCCATCCCGACATCTATGGCGCGGTCTTTTGCGCGTCGCCGGGCGCTGGCTACCGACCGCCTGCCGTGATGCCGAGCTCGCTTCCGCGCGTGTACCTCGTCGCCGGCATGCAGGAGCCGTTCTTCCTCGAGAACGCCACCCGGTGGGCGGACGCACTGCGCGATAGTCTAGTTAACGCGCCTCTCTGAGCATCGAGGTCACCGGAGGGCAATCGCCTGACTGAGATTCCGCGGTGACGACGAACCCCTGGCGCTCGTAGAAGGCAATCGTTCGTGGGTTGGGGGTCTCCAGGAAAGCGGGAAGATGACTCTGGTCGACCCTCGCCAGACCATGCTCGAGCAGTTGGCCACCCAGCCCCTTGCCCTGCGCGCCGGCGACGACGCCGAGCCATGGTAGATACCAATGCTCAAAGGTCGGGTGAGCGCGGTCCATCTGCTCCAAAACCGAGAACATGTGCTGATGCTGCTCGGAAGCCACGGCGTCGGTGAGCACCTCGGTGATCGCCGTCTCATCGACCCTGGCCCCAGGCGCCAGCCACAGCGCGACCGCATCGAAGTCACCGAGCCTCCAGACGCCGTCGCGCTCAAACGCCTCGCCGGCGAACGCCGCTACGAACTCCCCAAACCGCGCCTCATAGTCCGCGAGCTCGGGAAACAACCAGCGCTCCACTGGATCGTTGACAAACGCGGCGACGATCGTCGCGATCACCCGCCTGCGGTCAGCTTCTGAGACCTGAACGATCGGGGGGTAGGTCACGCCCGCGATCCTAGCGGCGCCCGCGTTCATCGCTTGCCGGCGCGACGCGCCCGCGGCGGCCGTCTGATTCTGTATGCCGGAAGCCACCGGCTCAGTACGGATGAGCGTCAGCGGGCGCCGGAGGTTAGGCTCGCCGTGGTGTCCGACCGCCGCATTCGTCTCTATGGGATTCCGCTCTCGCACCCGGTGTTGAGCGTACGAGGAATGCTGGTGTTCAAGAGCCTCTCCTATCGCTACGTTGAGTTACTGGCCGGCGGTCATGCCCCGATGCTGTGGGCGTTGGGTTTTCGAGGCGCTACCGTGCCGGCCATCACACTGCCTGACGGTCGGCGATTCCAGGGATCGCTGCAGATCGCTCAGGCGCTGGAGCAATTAGCGCCCTTACCGTCGCTGTACCCCTCACCATCCGCGAGCCGCGCCGCCGTGAGGGAGGCCGAGCGTTGGGGAGAGGCCGCCCTGCAACCCGTCCCGCGACGACTGATCCGTTGGGGACTGCGCAAGCATCTGCGTCAGCGTCAATGGTTTGCCGCCACCGCCAGCCCCTTGCCCGCCGCCCATCTTACGGGCATGCTGCTCACGCCGATCGCTCCGGTCTTCGCGCGCCTCGCGGGAGCAACGGACGCGCAGGTGCGGCATGACATCGGCCAACTTCCTGCCATGTTGGACGAGGTAGATCGGCTCATCACGCAAGGCGTCATCGGCGGCGGGCACCTCAACGCAGCAGACTTTCAGATCGCTCCCTCGATTCGGATGCTGCTCGCGATGACCGACATCGCCCACCTCGTCGCCGGTCGTCCCGCCGCGACCCTCGCCCGAACAGTCGTGCCCGACTACCCTCAGATCCCGCCCGCCATGCCCGCCGATTGGATTCCAAACCCACACGCCCCGCGGAGTAGCTGAACCAGCGAGCACGCATACACGCGCGATTACCGACCACGCACGGATAACCACAACTGGTGGCGCTCTCTGCTCGCGCTGGGGTTCGGTGCGCAATCGCCGCCCCTTGACGTCAACACAGACCTCTGTCCTGCGCCGGCTGGCTCTGGCGTTCGGGCAGGGCGCGCGCCGCCGGGCGCGCGCCGCGTCCTGGAGGACCTCGGTGCCCGCCCCGGCCGGTCGCTAGTGCTAGTTCGCGCAGCCGACCCCGTATCCGGTCACCTCGTTCAGGGTGACGTGGACGCAGGCGTGCGATCCCCGGCGATCGCCGCTCGGCGTCGCGTTCGATACTGCTCTCGGAGGGTGAGGCCTTCAGCCTGCGGATCTCGGAGCTCACGTCCTGGCGCGACTCGGCGATGTTTCGCGGAGCGTGCCCGGACCGCCGCCAGCCTTCCCTGCCGCACGTCCTACTCACCGGTGAAGTGGCCGGCGCGGCGCTCGAGAAAGCTGCGCACTCCCTCGGCGGCGTCCGCGCTGCGGAGAACGCGTGGCACGTTCTCACCGAGATGCTTGACCGCCTCGCGCTCCGCCGCCTCGCGCGCCACGCGGGCGTTCGCGAGTGTCGCTTGCACCCCGAGCGGTGCCTGCGCGGCGATCATGGCAGCGATCTCGGTCGCTCGCTCGAGCTGCGCGGGGGCCGGAACGACCTGCTGCACTAGGCCGATCCTCATCGCTTCCTCGGCTCCAAACTCCTCCCCGGTAAGTAGGAACCGCATCGCGTTCCCCCAGCCGAGCTGGGCCGGTGCGCGAAACGTCGCCCCTCCGAACGGCATGATGCCCCGCGCGATCTCCAGCTGGCCGAAGCGCACGTCGTCCGCTGCGATCACGATGTCGGATGCGAGCGCGAGCTCGATCGACAGCGTAAACGCGATCCCCTGAACCGCCATCACGACCGGCTTGGGTACCTGCTCGCCCCAGACGCCGAAGGGGTCATACCGCCCTGGGCCGGCGAGCGCGCGCGGTCCACCTTCCGCCACGGCCGGCCCCACCTCGCCGAGGTCAAGCCCGGCCGAGAAGTGATCGCCGTGCCCGAACAGCACGCCAGCACGAAGCTCTCGATCGGCTCCCAAGCGGTCGTACGCCGCGGCGAGCTGCTCGATCGTGGACAGGTCAAAAGCGTTGCGCTTTTCCGGCCGGTTGACGCCGATCAGCAGAACATGGCCGTCACGCTCGAGGGTGATTCTGTCGGGCAACGGTTCTCCTTCATTCGGTGGTGGCTCGCGCTCGCTTGGGGTTGGGTCTTCAGGAGAGTGCGGTATTCGGACCCACAAGAGCCTATGGTGCGTCTGAGCAGTCTGGGGAAAGGATGGCCTCGCCCTCCGCGTCGCCACTGGCGTACGCGACCCGTTTGGTGACCCTTGGAGGCCAACAAAGCGCTCGAGCCCACCGGGCCGCACGACCGCTTTCCCGATCGGGTGACGACCGCGTGGGCGAGCGCAACGGCGAGAGGATGTCGCGTAATTACCGTGTCGTCCGGCGGGTTTAAGCCCATTCGTGGATGGCCCAGAACTTCATCGGTTGTGATCGTGATCGGTCGTTCTTGCTACCGCCGGATCTGAGGGATTGGCTGCCGGACGGGCACCTCGCGTGGTTCGTGCTCGACGCCGTTGCCGGCATGGATCTCGCCGGCTTCTATGGCGCTTACCGCGCTGACGGTGTTGGCCGGCGGGCGTATGACCCGGCGGCAGGCCATCAGCGACGGGTCATACGCCGCGCGGCCATGCCCATCCGGCCGATAGGACGCATAAAACGCCGCCAGATCCAGCCGCTCGACGCTCCCGATCACAAACCACGCCAAATGATCCTCCGGCAACCAATCCCGCAACGACGGCGGCATCAAAAACGCCTGCTCACGATCAAAACCAATGAAATTCTGAGGCATCCCAGAATTCAATTAACCTTAAACGAGCCGGACAGAACCCCTTTGCGCGACAACCTCGCGTGGAAGGGGTCGGGCTCCGACAGCCAGGTCATTGCGGCCTCATGAGCTGGCTAGTCGTGCGCAGGCGCGACAGACGCCTTAGGCGCGGTTGACCAAGTCGGCGATCCGTGCGGTGATCTCGGGCCACAGCGCACGCGGCAGGTCGTGCCCCATGCCTTCGATCACGACAAGCTCGGAGCCCGGGACGGCCTGGGCGGTGGCGCGCGCACCGCTGACGTCGACCAGCGGATCCCCGGCGCCGTGGAGCACCAGCGTCGGCACTTTGACCGACCGTAGCCCTGCCGTCCTGTCCCCGGAAGCGAGGATCGCGAGGAGCTGGCGGGCGACGCCGAGGGGATCGTCCGCGCGGTCGTAGGATAGCCCCGCCCGCGCTCGCAGGTCCGTCTCGTCGAGCTCAAATCCTGGCGAGCCGATCACCCTGAAGATCGCCAGCGTCCGTTCGATCGCCTCCTGGCGGCTCGAGGCTGGCGGGGACAGCAGCGCGCCGATTGCCTCCTGCGTTGCCTGGCCGACGGTCGGATCGCCCGTCGTGGACATGATTGACGTCAGCGACCGCACCCGGTCGGGATGCTCGATCGCGATGGTCTGGGCGATCATCCCGCCCATCGACGCTCCGACGATGTGGGCGCTGTCGAGCTCAAGCGCGTCGAGCAGCCCGACGGTGTCGGCCGCCATGTCCGACAACGTGTAGGCGGCCGACGACGTATCGCCCGCTAGTGCCGCCATCACGTCCGGCGGCGGCGCGTCACGCAGGTGCGTCGACAAACCGACGTCACGGTTGTCGAACCGGATCGCTTGCAGCTCGCGGCCGACGAGCGCGGAGCAGAACCCATCAGGCCAGCCGAGCATCTGCGTCCCGAGGCCCATCACGAGCAGCACGGGCCGCGCCGCCGGGGCGCCGAACCGCTCGTAGGCCACGTCGATGTCGGACGGTCCCGTGCCCGAGACGATCTCCACGCTCATCGCCCGAGGATCTCCACCGCGGATCTCATAGAGAGATACTAGGGCGAGGCTGGCACGCTCGGCGGAACCGGCAGTGACGCGTACGCGATAGCGGAAGGCAGGGTGCGACGCCGCCGTGGCTGCGGGCGGCTTGTGCTTTCCGCGCTCGTGCTTGCAGCCGAACGAATCTCAGCTAGCGATCTCACCGTTCTCGGGGGTTGGCGGCGCGTCCGGTAGCCCATCGACCCTCGGCGGCGCGGGCGGTCAGGCTCGAGCCGCCAGTGAATCTCAGAACGGAACGTTCAGCGCGACGAGTCCTTTCACGCGGATCCAGGCGCTCGGTCACCTCGGACGAGGCGCTCGGGTCCGTAGCGGTTACGTAGTCGGCTACGCAGGACGGGGGGGCGGCGGGGCGGGAGAGTTCCGGCATGTCGATCAGTCCTCATGTCAACCGGAAGGAAGCCTTCATGTCGTCGAGTAAGAGTGGGAGTGCCGAGCCGAGCGCGGGTGGTCGGGGCATCTTTATTGCGTTGATCCCGTGGATTGTGTTCACGGTGCTCGCGTCGCATGCCACGTTGAAGATCGGATCGCTGGTTGCGCTTGGGGCCGCGATTGTGATTGCGGTGCCGGGGATTCGCGCTGGGCGTCCGAAGTTGTTGGAGGTCGGGGCGGTGGTCACGTTCGTCGGGTTTGTGGTGGTGGCGTTTCTGGCTGATGGGTCGACGGCCCATTGGGTGGCGCGGTATGCGCGTGGGATCGCGGCGCTGATCCTGTCGCTGATCTCGTTCGCGTCTTTGTTCTTCACCCCGTTTACCGAGCAGTACGCGCGCGAGAAGGTCCCCGAGCAGTATTGGGGCTCGCCCAAGTTCAAGGCGATCAACCGCAAGCTGACGACGATGTGGGCGTGCATCTTCGCGGCGATGGTCCCGTTTCATGTGATCGCGGGCACGCTCAACACCAAGGCGGGGAATATCGTGTTCAACTGGGCCATCCCTCTGGGACTGGTGTACTGGGGGATCAAGCGGTCCTCCGCTCCTGCCGAGAGCGACATTGCGTCGGTGCGGAAGGTCGCGTAGGGGACGACGTGACTGTCCGATCGGCGATGCCTGCGGCGAGCGGCCGGTGCGAGCACGAGTTGCGTGCGCTGGTCGCCGCCGCGCGTTGGCGGGCTGCTGACCCTGGTCTGGTCGATGCGGTCGCGGCTCGCTTGCCGGGGGGCGATGGCGGCGTGTGGGTGCAGGAGTGGACCGCGGGTGGGGGGGCAGCGTGGGCGGTAGCCAGGCGCGAGGGGAGCGCATGGGCGTATCTGCGGGCGGCCTCGTACTACGCGGCCGCGCTGGCGTTGATCGACCAGAGCGACGGGCTGGTCGAGGAGGGTCGGCTGTGGGAGCGCCAGCGCGAGTGTTGGGACCGCGCCGTCGGGCTGCTCGGCGGCGAGCGACTGTCGATCGCGTATGAGCGCACGTCGCTGCCGGGGTATTTTTTCTCGGCTGGCCCGGGGGCGCGGCCGCTGGTGGTTGTGGATCATGGGGGCCGGGTGGGGACCTCGGTGGCGTGGGCGGCGGGTGGGGCTGCGGCAGCAGCCCGTGGGTATCACTGGATGACGTTTGATGGGCCGGGCCGCGAGGCGGCGCTGCGCCGGCAGGGTTTGGTGCTGCGTCCCGACTGGGAGGCGGTGCTCGGCCCCGTCGCCGACGCGATGGTCGCTCGCTCGGATGTCGACGCGTCGCGGATGGCGGTGATCGGGATTGACCACGCGGGGTTCGGGGTCGCGCGGGCATTGGCGTTCGAGCCGCGCTTCGCGGCGGCGGTTC
>Ga0302326_10023226_pt1 | contig 12648 bp, 10 predicted proteins | sample Palsa_T0_3_FD_202264 | JGI IMG/M metagenome (GOLD analysis project Ga0302326, IMG submission 202264) | Peat permafrost microbial communities from Stordalen Mire near Abisko, Sweden - Palsa_T0_3 | ecosystem: Environmental > Terrestrial > Soil > Palsa > Peat permafrost | place: Sweden: Abisko... | reverse complement strand
TCTGAGCTGTGCCGGGAGCCACAGCAGCGCCCACAGCCGCCCGAGGACCTTCTCATCCAGGTACGCGTACAGATCCTGAGGAGCGGCCGCCTCGATCAGGACGGCGCGGTAGAGATCAACAACCCTGCCCGGCGCATCGAGGTCGTAGACCGCGTTCCCTGACCAGTCCAGGTGCGACGGCAGGTGAACAGTGCCGGACGAAGGGCCCTGTAGCAGGTCCAGTCTCTCCGGGACGGCATACGGCCGCCTATAGCGAGCGCCCGGAACCCGCTGGCTGTCGGCCGTGTCCATGCACTGAAGGATAACCTCCCGCGATCTCGGCCCGCGCTACGACATCGCGAGCCGTCATTCACTAGCCTCGCGTCCGTCACGACGCCCACAAAACGCCACAGCGGTAGCTTCACTTTTGCATCGTGAACTTAACCACGGGCCAAGAGATGCCAGGCACTTTGAGTCTCGCGCGCTGGAGGAATGAGCAGAGCATGGTCAGCTGCCGAGGACCTGGAATTCCCACAGTGAGTACCCATAGCTCGTGTTCCGGTGAGTGCCGTACATCCGAACGTAACGGCCCGTGCCGTTCGCCACAATCATCTGTTCGCCTCCGGTACCCGTCGTCGTTGAATAGATATTCATCCATGTCGTGCCGTTGTCGGAGGTCTGAATCTGGAAGGCTGTGGCGTAGGCGTTTTCCCAGTAGAGGATGACCTCACGGATAGCATGTATCGCCCTGAGGTCGACTTCAAGCCATTGGGGGTCACTCCAGGCGCTTGACCAGCGGGTATTGAGATTTCCATCGACGGCGTTAGCCGCCGCCCACGGGTAACCCTGTACCGACGACGCGGTGACGGGGTGCCCCTGAGACAGGAGAACCACAGGAGCGAGCGACGGCGATAGCGAGGGAGCGGCGGAACTGTGCGCGGGGGTGGCGGAGTGGGTGACCCGCATCGCGGACGGAGAGGTTCCGGCGGTTTTGCTAATAGCGGGGGCGACTGGATGACGCTTGGTGGTAGTTCTGCGGTCGGTGTTACCGAGAGGAGTGTTGCTTGAGGAGTTACTCGAGGACGCGAGATGTGCGGTGACCGCTGTCGCGCTGACCGCGACGGCGGCCAAGGCGGTGGCGGTCAGGACGGCGCCGATACGGAAATGCCGCTTCTTCGCCTTCGCGACGCCCGCCTTTTCGGCCCCCGTCTGCCCCTCGTCGGCATTTCCGCTGGTCCCGTCCTCGGGATCGATGGTCTGGGCTGTAGCCAGCTCGGAGTCCGTGAACCCGGCTACTGCTGCGCGGCGCGTCAGGCCCCACTCCAGCCAGGGCTGGCTGGAGTCGGGCATCTCGGCCGCGTGTGCCGCGCAGAATTCGATGATCCGGCCCGGCGGGGGCCGATCCTCCGCGCGCTTCTCGAGGCAGGCCTCGATCAAGGTGAGCAGCCGCGCCGGACAGCCCTCCAGGTTCGGGGGCTCGTATACCACGCGGTGCGCGACAGCCGCGAGGTTGCCGCTGCCGAAGGGTGGCCTGCCGACCGCCGCGTAGACGGCGAGCGAGCCGAGAGCGAACACATCGAGCGCCGGGGATATGGGCAGGTCAAGGACGAGCTCGGGTGCCAGGAAGTCGGGGGAGCCCATCATGATGTCGCTGCGCGTCAGCGAGGCCGCCTCCAGCGCCCTGGCGATCCCGAAATCGATCACACGCGGACCGTCCTGGGCGAGCAGCACGTTGGATGGCTTGAGATCGCGGTGCACGACATCGGCGGCATGGATGGCCTGGAGAGATTCGGCGACCCCCGCGATAAGCCGGAAGACCAGCGCCTCCGGCATCGGGCCATGATCGTCAAGGGCCTCCTTAAGGGAAGGCCCTTGCACGTAGGCGGTCACCAGCCACGGTGGCGTGGCGTCTGGATCGGCGTCGACAAGCTGCGCGGTATACAGCCCGTGCACCCGCTGAGCGGCCTCGATCTCCTGGCGGAAACGGGTGCGGAAATTCGAGTCGTCGCTGAGTTCTGGCCGCACCACCTTCAGCGCGACCAACCGCCCGCCGGGCGTGGACGCCAGGTAGACCCGTCCCATACCGCCGGACCCGAGCCGAGCCCGTAGCCGGTAGCCCCCGATCTCGGCGAGATCACTGCTTGTAAGCGGCTGCACCCCTCTGCCTTCCCCGTTGTCATGGCCAGGCATGGACGCATAGTCCGACTCCCCGTTGAATATGCGACGGAGCATCCTTGGCAGGCCGCATTCATTACGCTCATAATTGAACAGAGCAGATCATAACGGCCGATGCCCGGGGGGATCAGGCGCTTGGGTAACAGCACCGCCGCAGAGTGCGCGGCGGCCATCACTCCCGGGCCCCGGACGGAACCCGGGGCCGGCGGCGCCGTGGCGTACAGGGCCTCACCCGCCCTCAGCGCGCCTTCTGCCCGCTGCTTTCAACGTCTCTGGGGTACTTGCCGGGCTCACCACGGCGCAGTTCGCCAATGTACTCGCCGAGTCGATCCATGCCGGATTCCAGTCGGCTGACGACTTCCGGCACCTGACAACGCTGGCCCAGTCCGGCAAGCAGCGCTCAGCAGCGCGCAGCGGTAATTTCACTTTTGCATCGTGGTTGGAGTCACAGTCGCCCGAAATCTGGCGTCCTTCAGTGGGCGCGGCCACTCGCTGCCTTGGTAGGCGGGCGATCACCAGAACGGCCTGCGCCGTAATGTCCGGCCAGCCCGTGGGAGTTACGGGAGCAGCGTGAATGCCGCTGCGTGTGAGGGCGCACGACGCTGAAGTGACGCCGGTCCAGGGTGGCGACGTTCACCGCGCGGAATCTCTCTGCGACAGCGACGACGATGGCGTCGGCGGTACCGAGGGGCAGATCTGAGTACTGCTCTATAAGGTCCGCGGCGCGGCTTGCATCAGCGGCGGTGACCTGGACCAGTTCGTACACGCCGTCGGCGATGTCGCGGAGAAAATCGGCCTCGGCTCTTGACCCTGCCCGGCTGTACAGCATGCAGCCGATCTCAGTGATCAGCGGGGCAGGCAGCAGGAGCGGGCCGGGGAAGCCCTGCAGCAGCTCCACGCATTGCTCATGGTGGTCGTCCTTGCGGTTGGCAGCTGCGACTACCGGGCCGGTATCAATGACGATCACGTGCTGCTGGCTTCCCTGCCCGTCCAGGCATCGCGGACGATTGTCTTGGCACGGGTGCCCAGGTCAGGCTCACCGTCGAAGATGGCGGTCGTCCGGAACCGGCGATGTGGAACATCGCCGGGCTCTGGGCTCGCCCACTGGCGCAGCATCTCGACGGCGTCCGGGAGCTGTTCCTCCGGTACCGCGTCGATCAGCCTGTGTGCTTCCTCGCGTACGGTCATGAAGCAAGTTTAAGCCGGAGCCCTCTTCAAACGGCGTGACCGTCTCTTCGACCTTTGGCACTGTTGGTGCAAGCAACCTCGGTGGGGGGCTTGGGGCCCTCCACCGACCGACCGGCCGCACCGCCGCCGGCCGCGCTACGACAACTCCCACCAGCCGCGACCCAGCAAGAGACCCAATTTGTTACCCAGCCTTCCAGGAGGGCGTCGCGGTAGCGCTGCCCCGCCGACCGTATGTCGGCTACGCCATCGACAGGGGATCGTGGCCGGATGGAGTCGGCCGGGTCCGTTCGATAAAACGGGTTTGATCTGCCTTGGCATTCTCGGCACGGCCCGGGAGCTGCGCCACCAGTGCCGCCCGACGACGAGCTCCTCGAGCGCGCGCAGGCGATCGGCGATCAGCCCGGCCCGCGGGCCGGGGCGTTCGAGCCCGGACCGGAGGTCGGAGGCGAGGTGGGCCGCTTCGCGAACCTCGCACTGCGCTCGCAGGGTTTCCTGGGGGGTCGCCGTCGCGTTGGCGATGACGTCGAGAACGATCTCCAGGTGCGGGCCGCTGAACCGGGCGAGGAAGAACCAGTCATCGGCCGGCTCGCCGAAGCGGGCCCATTCGAAGTCCAGCAGCGCCGTCACGGTTCCTTCGCGCGCTAGCCAGTTGCCCCAGTGACAGTCCGCGTGCACCGGGACGACGGTCTGCGCGGCCAGCGGGGCGCGGTCCGCTATCGCCATCAGGCCGTCGAGCTGGCGGCGGGGCACGGCTCCGTCGCGGTTAAGCGCGGCGAGGCGGTCGATCTCGGCCAGCAGCGCAGCCCGGCCGGCGAACCCGCCGTGGTCAAGAGGCTCCCGCAGCGTGCGCTCGGCCGGGTCGGAGGGCGTCCAGCCATGCAGCGCGCCGAGCCGCCGGACCGCATCGGCTGCCAGCAGTTGCGCGGTCACCCGGTTCACGCCGGGCATGCCGATCCCGGGAGCCGTCCCCGGCACGCGGGCGTAGCACGCGTACCGAACCTCGCGCGTCCCCAGCGGCCACAGTCCGCTGCCGAGCAGCGGGGCCGTGAGCCCGGCGGGCAGGTCGGGCGCGAGCGCGATCTCGCGGTCCAGCCGTGCGTGGGCGGCGACGTCGATGATCTTCACGACGACATCCGGGCTGACGTAAACCTGGTGGGAGCTGCTCGCGACGGCGGATAGCGGCCCGGGATCGCGGCCCAGGGTCGCCGTCGCGATCTCGCGCACCACCTGCATCCAATGACCGTAACCCTAGATATAAGCGGGAACCCTAGACATAAGCGGGCTTGGGGTGGTGAACCCCGGCGTCGGGCACCTCGGCGTCCGGGACCCTGGTGTCCGGGACCCCGGCGTCCGGAACCCTGGCGTCCGGAACCTCGGGGGACGGAACCTCGGGGGACGGAGCATCGGGGTGGGGCGCGGAGTAGGCCAGACGGGCGAGCGCGAGGCTGGTGACGAGCACGGCCAAGCCGGCCGCGACTACGCCCGCCACGCCGATCCTGGGCGTTTCGCCGAGCAGCCCGATGCCGACGGCGACGCTGGCGACCGGGGTGACCGCGGCGATGATCGGCAGCGTGAGGATGGGCCGACCGGTCTGGTAGGCGGTCTGCGTCAGCAGCACGGTGCCCGCCCCGCAGACGGCCACCGCGTAGACGCTCCAGGAGGTGGCGAGGGCGGCCACGCCGTGGCCCGCCGCGTGCGACAACGCCATCGTCACGACCGCCGAGCAGCAATCCGCCAGCCCCGCCGCGACCGCGAGCAGGATCGCGCGGCGGCGGCCGTCCGCCCGCAGGCCAGCGGCGGCGGCCGCCAGCGCGGCGCCCCCGGTCGCGATCGCGCCCAGGGCCATCGCCGCACCTTGCGGCGGCTGGCCGGCCAGGTGGCCGTGACCAGACGAGGTCAGCGCCAGGAACGCCGCGACGGACGCGACCACCGTCAGCGCCGCGGCCCAGGCGGCCCGGCCGAGCGGGCGCCCCGACCAGATGCGGACGATCACCACCGCGACGACGAACTCGCCCGACACCAGCATCTGCACGGTCGCCAGCGACCCCGACCGCAGCGCGACCGCGTGCGCCGCGAACCCGCCGATCTGCACCGCGATGCCGAGCAGCCACAGGGGCTGGCGGGCGAGCAGCAAAAGCAGCCGGGGGCGCCCGGCCGAGGACCGCGGCGCCGCCGCCGCCTGCCGCTGCTCCACCGCCGCCCCGGCCCCGTAGAGGACGGCGGCGGCCAGCGCGGTCGCGATCATCACCATCATGGGAACCACGCTAGAAGCGATGTATCGCGTCAACCATCCGGAAGGTCCCCCATTCCGGGGTGGGGTTAACCCCCCTGCCTCGGTCGCCGGATCAGGGGCCGCAGCGGGTTTCCGCGCGTTTCGACGGTAAAGTCAGTGACTGGCGATGTTCCGGTACGCTGGCCCCATGGGCGGCAGCAGGAAGGACGTGCGCGTCCGGCTTCAGCGGGCGGCGCTTGAGCTCTACGCGGAGCGCGGGTACGGGCGGACCACGGCCGCGGACATCGCCGCCCTCGCGGGCGTGACCGAGCGGACCTACTTCCGGCACTTCCCCGACAAGCGCGAGGTGCTGTTCGACGGTGACGCCGAGTTCCGGGCGGCGCTCGCCGCCGCCGTGCTGGCCGCCCCGGCCGAAATGCCGCCGCTCCCGGCCCTGCTCCAGGCGTTCCGCTCCGCCGCGCCGATGTTCGAGCGCGACCGGGCAGCCCAGGAGTTCCGGCACCGGATCGTCGCCTCGACCCCCGAGCTCCAGGAACGGGACCAGATGAAGGTGGCCCTGCTCACCGACGCCCTGACCGAGGCGCTCGAGCGGCGCGCGACCCCGCCCGGGCCGGCCTGGCTGGCCGCCGCCTGCGGCACCGCGGTCCTCACCCGCGCGCGGACGCAGTGGCTGGCCGGATCACCGCGCGACTACCCGACCCTGCTCGCCGACGCCTTCGGGGAACTCGGGGTGCTCGTCGCCGACGCCGCTGATCAGCAGACGTGGCCGGCGCCTGCCGTTTCCTGATCGGCAATTCGCCGTTGCCGGCGTAACGTCCCGGCTATGGGCAACGCGAATGCCGGCGGGTGGCGCTACACAGCCCGCTACGGATGGAATTGGCGGTCGGCCAGGGCGATCAGCGGCGCGCTTGGCAGCCTCGCCCTCCCGATGCCGCCCTGGTTCCGCGCGGTCGTGGCGCGCTGCCTGCTGACCAGGACCGCGCTGGAGGTCGACGCCGAGGGGATCTGGGGCAGCGCCGGGACGACGCCGACCGGGCCGGACGGCCCGCGCCCGTGGCCGTGCCCGTGGAAGGACGTCACCGACGTCGTCGTCTGGGATTACCACCACCTGAGGATCATCGGGCTCGCCCGCCGCGGCGACGCCATCGGGGGCGGTCCGGCGGCTCGGGCGCTGGCGTCCCGCGCGCCGCTGCCGTCGCGCCCGCCCCGGCGCCGGGCCTTCCGGCGGCATCCGTCGCACGCGGCGTTCATCGCCCCGGACGGGTCGCCCTACGACGCCGCCAATGTGGTGACCGCCAACGGCTGGTGCGTCGACACCGCCCGGCTGCAGGCGACCGTGCGGCACTTCGCCCCGCACGCGCGGTTCGTCAACCTGTCCGGCGTCAGCGTCGGACCGGACCGCGGCGGGCCGTTCGGGTTCGCCTTCGAGGTGCTGGCGGGCCTGGCCGAGCTGATCGGCTGGCGGCGGTTCGGCTGGACGCTGGGGGTGGCCGCGGCGGCGACGGTGCTCGCCCTCGCGGCCGCCAATCTCGGCACCCAGAGCCACGCCCCGATCGGCGTCGCCGTCGGCGCGGTGGCCCTGGCCGCGTTGGGCGGGCGGGCCGCGGCCGTCCGCCGTCGGCGGCGCCGCTTCGCGCGCCCGGAGGCCTGGCTCGAGTCCGGCCGCGAGGACGCCGAGGGCTCGCGGCTGAGCGGGCTTCGCCGGGGCCGGCTGGCCGCCTGGACGCTGCGCGGGCTCGGGCGATCCACTGGAAGGTAACTGAGTTTGCACTGCCGTCGGGTCTGCTGGGGGGCAAGGGAGCCGGACTGAGGAGCCGGCCCGTCCTTTCCCAGGGAGCAGCGACGTACTCCTGGTCGACGGTCGAGAAGTGGGCGCGGGTCCGGCCGTACAGATCCAGGCCCTCTCCGCATGCCCCCCGCCGCAGGTCGAGCGCCTCGGTCAGCAGCTCGAGCCCGTCCGCGGACTGGCCGGCGGCGTGCGCCGCCGCCGCGTCCTGCACCAGGCGGCGGAAAGCGATCAAAAGCAGCGCCAGAATTGCCCGCTGCTGATTCGAGCCCATCCCGTCCCTGCTGACCCTCTCCGACGTCTTCGGCACCGGCCACCACGCGGCCGTGGTCGGCGGCGTCAGCCCCCGCACCCGGGTCATCGTGATCGGGGACGGCGCCGTCGGCTTGATGGCCGTGCTGTCGGCCAGGCGGCTCGGGGCCGAGCCGATCATCCTGATGGGACGCCACCAGGACCGAACCGACCGCGGGCGGCAGTTCGGCGCCACCGACGTCGTCTCCGCCCGGGGCGAGGAGGGCATCGCCGAGGTCCGCCAGCTGACCGGCGGCCACGGCTCGCACGTGGTCATCGAGGCGGTCGGGACCATGCCGGCCTACCGGCAGGCCCTCGGGACCGTCCGCCCCGGCGGCACCATCAGCCGGGTCGGTGTCCCGCAGTACGGGGACGCCCCGATCGGCTGGGACAGCCTCTTCCGCCACAACATCCGGCTGGCCGGCGGCCCGGCGCCGGTCCGCGCCTACGCCGAGGAGCTGATGCCCGACATCCTCGACGGCGCCATCGAGCCCGGGAAGGTCTTCGACGCCACCACCGACCTCAAGGGCGTCCCGGCCGGATACCAGGACATGGCCGACCGCACCAGCCTCAAGGTCCTCATCAAGCCCTGATGACCCGGTCCTCGCCGGTCTCAAGCAGCTGTAACGTCGACAGCGGTGACCGCGGATCGTGGGGGCTTGATGGAAACACGCGAGCTGGCGATAGAGGACCTGGAGGCCCTCCGGGTGCCGCTGGCCGGCTTCTGCTACCGGCTGCTCGGCTCCTCAGCCGACACCGACGACGCGGTGCAGGAGACCCTGATCCGAGCCTCGTCCCGGCGGGGTCAGTACGATCCGGGCCGCGGTCGGCTGACCACCTGGGTGCACGCGATCGCGACCAACGTCTGCCTGGACATGCTCCGGTCCGCCAAGCGCCGGGCACTCGTGGTCGACCTGGAACGGGCGACCGGGCCCGGGGAGGATCTGGGCCCCCCGCTCCCTGCGGGCGTCTGGCTGGACCCAATGCCCGACTCGCGCCTGATCGCGACGCAGGACCCCGGTGAGATTGTCCAGCAGCGAGAGTCGGTTCGGCTGGCGTTCATCGCCGCCCTCCAGTACCTGCCGCCACGGCAGCGGGCCGTCCTGGTGCTCCGGGACGTGCTCGCGTTCACCGCCCAGGAGACGGCGGAGATCCTCAGCGCCACGGTGCCCTCGGTCAACAGCGCCCTGCAGCGGGCACGGGCGTTCCTCAGCGGCCGGCGGCCCGACCCGCTCACGATCGCCGATCCCGACGACCCGGCCCAGCGGGACCTGCTCCGCCGGTACGTGACCGCCTTCGAGGCGCATGACGTCGAGGGCCTGAAGGCAATCCTGCGGGCGGACGCGGTGGCGTCGATGCCGCCGTTCGCGTGGCGGCTGGCCGGCGCCGAGGCGATCGCGGCGGCGGTCGGGGCCAGCGAGTACTGCGCGGGTGCGCGGCTGGTTCCGTGCCGGATGAACGGCGGCTGGGGGTTCGGGCAGTACCGGCCGGGACACGACGGGGTGCCCCGTCCGTTCGCCCTGGTCGCGGTCGAGATCAGCGGCGGGAGGGTGTCCCGGCTGGTGACGTTCCTCGGCACCCAGCCGCGGTTCCGCGAGTTCGGTCTGCCCGGCGCCCTCTGACAACAGATCGTAGGCTGGGTGGCGTGACCAAGATTGCGATCCTTGACGATTACATCGGCGTGGCGCTGGAGTACGGCGACTGGTCGGGGCTGCCCGGCGACCCCGAGATCACCGTGTACCGCGAGGCGATCGCGCCCGAGCGCCTGGTCGACGAGCTGGCCGGCTACGAGGTCATCGTCATCACCCAGCAGCGCGCGCGCTTCCCGCGCAAGGTGCTGGAGGGCCTGCCCAACCTGAGGCTGCTGGTCTGCAACGGCCGGACGAGCAACGTCATCGACCACGAGGCCAGGATCGAGCGGGGAATCCTGCTCTGCGGCACCACCCAGACCGATCGCGGCGCCACCGCCGGCCCCGCTGGCTACCAGGTCTCGCGCGGCCTGCCGGCCCCGTCGGAGATGGCGTGGGGGCTGATCTTCGCGGTCGCCAAGCGGATCGGCGTCGAGGACCGGGTGATCCGGGCCGGCGGCTGGCAGACCGGGTTCCCGGTCCCGCTCGCGGGCAAGACGCTCGGCCTCCTCGGGGCCGGGCGCTTGGGCGGCGCGATGGTCCCGGTCGCGAAGGCGCTCGGCATGGACGTCATCGCCTGGAGCCCGAATCTCACCGAGGAGCGCTGCGCCGAGCTCGGCGTGTCCTGGGTGACGAAGGACGAGCTTCTGTCGGGGGCGGACGTCCTCGGGGTCTTCCTCGTCCTGTCCGAGCGTTCCCGCAACACGCTGCGCGGTGACGACCTGGCCAAGATGAAGGCGAGCGCCATCCTGGTGAACATCTCCCGCGGTCCGATTGTCGACGAGGCCGCCCTGGTCGAGGCGCTCCGCCTCGGCCGGCTGGCCGGCGCCGGCCTCGACGTCTTCGACCGCGAGCCGCTCCCGGCCGATCACCCGTTCCGGTCGCTCGACAATGTCGTCGTCACCCCGCACATCGGCTACGTCACCGAGGACGGCTTCCGCCAGGCCTGGCGGCGGATGGCGGAGGACGTCGCGGCCTACCTCGCGGGCACGCCGATCCGCGTCGTCACCGACCCCGCCGACTGCCCGCCGATGGCACCGCAGTAGGGCCGATCGGCATGGCGGCGGACTCGGCCAAGCTGGCGGCCTACCAGCGCAAGCGGGACTTCGGCCAGACCCCGGAGCCGTCCGGATCGCCGCCGGGCGCGCAGGGCGAGAGCGCTCCCCGGTTCGTGGTCCAGCTGCACCGGGCCCGTCGGCTGCACTACGACCTCCGGTTCGAAATCGGCGGCGTGCTCGTCAGCTGGGCCGTCCCCAGAGGGCCGACGCTGGACCCGGCCGTGAAGCGCACCGCCGTCCACGTCGAAGATCACCCGATCGAATACCTGGACTTCGAAGGGGTGATCCCGTCCGGCCAGTACGGCGGCGGTGACGTCATCGTCTGGGACAGCGGGACCTGGGAACCGCACGCCACCGATGACCCGGCCGCGGCCGTCGCGGCGGGCGAGCTGCACGCCGACCTGCACGGTCGCAAACTTCGCGGCCGGCTGATCCTGGTGCGACGGGAATCCGACCGGTCCGGCCAGGAGCAGTGGCTGCTGCTGCACAAGCACGACGAGTACGCGGTCAGCGGCTGGGAGCCGGCCGACTACCCGCGATCGGTCCTCAGCGGTCGCACCAACGATGAGGTCAAGGCCCACCCGGCCCGGCTCTGGCGCTCGGACCTGCCGCCGTCGCAGGCGTCCGTCGCCACCGGCGGGCCGGCCGCGATCGCGGATCTGCTCGCGGCCGGCCCCGCCCCTGATGAACTCGACGCGCTCGACCACCTCGGGCCGGACGGCACCTGGGAGGTGTTCGGCCGCCGGCTGCGGCTGACCAACCTGGACAAGACGCTGTTCCCGCCCGCCGACGGCCGGCCGCCGGTAACCAAGCGCGAGTTCATCCGCTACAGCGCTCGGATTGCCCCGGTCGTCCTGCCTTACCTGGCCGGCCGGGCCCTGAACCTGCACCGCTTCCCCGACGGGGCCGGCCGCCGCGGGTTCTGGCAGAAGAAGCTGCCAGGCCATGCACCCGACTGGATATCCCGCTGGGACAATCCGGACGCCGATTCGGGCGAGACCAGGACCTACCTCGTCGTCGACGAAGCCGCCGCACTGGTGTGGGCGGCCAATTTCGGCGCCCTGGAATGGCACCCCTGGACCTCCAGGACCGACCAGCCCGAGCTGCCCAGCTACGCCCTGATCGACATCGATCCCGGCCCCGCCACCGCCTGGGACGACGTGCTCGCGCTGGCGCGGCTGCACCGGGTGGCGCTGCGGCACCTCGACGTCGCCGGGCAGGCCAAGGTAACCGGGCAGCGGGGCATCCAGATCTGGATCCCGATCGCCCCCGGCCCCAGCTTCGAGGAGACGCGGAGCTGGACCGAGCAGCTGTCCCGCGCCATCGGCGCGGCCGTGCCCGAGCTGGTGAGCTGGGCCTGGAACGTGCGCGAGCGCGGTGGCCGGGCCCGGCTCGACTACACCCAGAACGTGGTCAACAAGACGCTAGTCGCCCCCTACAGCCCTCGCGCGGCGGCCGGCGCCCCGGTCTCGGCGCCAATCGACTGGGACGAGCTCGACGATCCGTCGCTGCGGCCGGACGCGTTCACCATCAGGGACTTCCCGGCCCGGCTGGCGCGGCGCGGCGATCCGTTCCGGCCGGTTCTGCTCACCCCGCAGATCCTGCCGCCGGTCCGGTGACGGGGGAGCATATCCGGCCTTGTCCCGGTTACGCCGTCGTTACACCGTGCTAATTATTGATACTTTTCTGACCAACATAGTAGGATTCACCGAATTGCCAGGCGATGCCGCTACCCCAGAAACGGAACCACGACCATGATCATCCGCGAGAACGACGAGCCGCTCAGCCTCGCCGCGTACGCGATCTTGAACGAACCGGGCGATCAGGCCCGCAACTATCACGACGCGCTTGAGCTGTCGGCGCAGGCCGAGCTACTCGGAGTCGAGGGGCTGTGGGTGCGGCAGTTCCACCTGCGCCGCCGGGGGGCGGGCGTTCAGCCGGCCCGGGCCGGCGGCCTGCCCTCGCCGTTCGTCTTCCTCGGCTGGCTGGCGGCGCGGACCAGTCGGCTGCGGCTCGGCACCGCGGCGGTCACGCTGCCGCTGGAGAGCCCGCTCCGGCTGGCGGAGGACGCCGCCGTGCTCGACGCGCTCAGCGGCGGGCGGGTGGAGCTCGGCGTCGCCAACGGCGGCAGCGCCCCCGGCCTGGCCGAGCTGTTCCGGGGCGTGACCGCTCTTGACCGGGCGCCCGGCGGGGGGCTCGACCCGGCCAGCCGGCGGGCGGCTTACCGGGCCAGCCTGACCAGGCTGGCGGACGCGCTCGACGGCGCCGGGCTCGGGGCGGCGGGCGACCAGCTCAATCCGCCGAGCCCCG
>Ga0302326_10023224_pt1 | contig 12649 bp, 7 predicted proteins | sample Palsa_T0_3_FD_202264 | JGI IMG/M metagenome (GOLD analysis project Ga0302326, IMG submission 202264) | Peat permafrost microbial communities from Stordalen Mire near Abisko, Sweden - Palsa_T0_3 | ecosystem: Environmental > Terrestrial > Soil > Palsa > Peat permafrost | place: Sweden: Abisko... | reverse complement strand
TCATGCTCGCCGAGGGACTCGCGCTCGTCTGCGAGGACGCGCTCGAGAGCTACGTGCTCGACTTCCTGCGCGCGCACGGCATCACCTGGATCACGGCGTCCTACCGGGAGTGCATGCAGCTCGGGGGCAACCTCGTCTCACTCGGCGGCGGCCGCGCACTGTCGACGCTGGCCAGCCCCACGCTCAACGAGCGGCTGCAGGCCGAGGGCCTTGAGGTCACGGCAATCGACTTCGACCAGTTCACGCTGGCCGGCGGTGGCCTGCACTGCGCCTGCCAGGACCTGCGGCGCGAGCCCGTCGGCTAGCCTCGGCGAGGCGATGGTGGGCGATCTCGTGGGCGAGCAGATGCGCGCGGATCCGGGGCGGGCGCTCGCGGGTCTGGAAGGGCTGCGCGAGCTGACCGGAACCGAGGCGGGGGCGCAGCGCGTCGCCTGGACGCCGACCTGGGCCCGCGCGCGCGTGTGGCTGCGCGAGCAGCTCGTGGCGCTGCCGGTCGAGGTTCAGATCGACGAGGCCGGGAACCTGTGGGCGGAGCTCGCCGGCGCGGACCCGCGCGCTCTCGTCATCGGCAGTCATCTGGACTCGGTGCCCGACGGGGGCTGGCTCGACGGCTCGCTCGGGGTGCTCGGCGCGCTCGAGGTACTGCGGGCGCTGTCCGCGGGGCCGCGACCGCCGCTGACCGTCCGCCTGGTGGACTGGGCCGACGAGGAGGGAGCCCGCTTCGGCCGCAGCCTGCTCGGCTCCAGTGCCGCGGCCGGGCTACTGGACCCCGCCGAGGTGCGCGACCTGCACGACGCCGCCGGCGTGGCGCTGCCCGACGCGCTGCGTGAGCACGGCGTCGAGCTCGAGGCGATGCCGCGCGCCGCCAGGCGCCTGCGCGACGTGGTCAGCTACGTCGAGCTGCACATCGAGCAGGGGCCGGTGCTCGAGGCTGCCAGCCTGCCCCTCGGCGTGGTCGACGTCGTGGTCGGCGCCCGTCGCCATCGCGTTCGCTTCGAGGGGCGCTCCAGCCACGCCGGCTCCACGCCGATGCCGGCGCGTCGCGATCCGGTGGTCGCCGCGGCCCGACTGGCGCTGGCCGTGCGCGCCGGGGCCGTGACCGAAGCCGGCGTGGCCACCGTCGGCGCCATCCACGCCGAGCCGGGCATTCCGACGGCGGTGGCCGGCAGCGTCGAGCTGTTCGTCGATCAGCGCCACCGCGATGCCGACGCGCTGGCGCGGATGCTCGAGGCCGCGCAGGCAGAGTCGCAGACGATCGCCGCCGAGGAGGGCACTCCCGTTCACTGGAGCCGCCTGCAGGAGGTGGCCCCGGTGGGCTTCGATAAGCGTCTTGTCGGGGCCGCGGAGCGCTCCGTGCGGGCCGTGACCGGGGACTGCCTGGTACTGCCGAGCGGGGCCCTCCACGACGCGGCAATGGTGGCCCGCGCCGGGGTTCCGGCGGTGATGCTGTTCGTGCAGAGCATCGACGGGATCTCCCACAACCGGGTTGAGGACAGTCACGCCGAGCACCTCGCGGACGGGGTACTGGCGCTCGATCGGCTCGTGCGGGAGGTCCTGTCCGAGGGGGGCGGGGGGCGCGGCCTCAGCCGCGGGGCGCCGACCGCGGGGGTTGACTGACGCGCGCCGCGGTGAGGGGCGCGCGGGCGGCGCTGAGGGGCGGACCGTGTGGCGAGAAATCCTCCGTGGCGACCAGTTCCTCGCCACACCCCTGCGCCAACCGGTCGAGCGGCGCACCGTGTGGCGAGAAATCCTTCGCATTGACCAGATTCTCGCCAACCCCCCTGCCGGATTCAGACGTGCGTCACCGCGATGTGCCGAAGCGACCCCGACGCACACGGGCGTGTCGCGCGACCGTGACAAAACGGCGCTCACGGCCCGGCCACCGACCTTCCGACCCGGCGTGCTACCAAAAACGGACTCCCGCGAATCCCCCGGGGTGGTGAATGGGTAGGAATCCGGGGCGACGGTTGGTGCCTTGTCGAAGCCGGCGAGGCAGCGGTGTGTCCACAGCGGGTCGGGATGTACAAAACACCCCCACCCCGGCACGTCAGTCGCGTGCCAAGGCCGGCTGCGGCCACCAGCGCCGCAGACCGAGCTCATCGCAGACGGCCGCCGCCGCGTGGTACCCCCCGGCCAGGACTCCCGGAACTCCCGGATGCGTCGCGCCCCCGCCGAGGAACAGCCCGTCGACCGGCGTGCGCCCATCCGGGCAGCTGCGGTGCGGCCGGTTCGTGAGGGTCTGCTCGGGACACAGCGATCCGTGTCGCAGCGAGCCGTTGCGGGTCGTGGTGAACCGGCGCTCGAGGTCGCGGGGACTGTCGGCGAACCGGAACAGCCGCGACGCGCCGTCCAGACCGTCGACCTCCGCGCCGACCAGGTCCCAGCAATGCTCCGCGTAGCGAGCGCGCAGGCGGTCCCAGTCTCCGTCCGGATGCGCATAGGGGGCGAGCGTCTCGAAGCGCAGCGTGTGCAGCGGCCCGTACGGCCCGGGCGACGCCTGCAGCCGATCGTGGCGGGTGGTGACGGTCAGGTGCCCGGCCGGGCGCGCGGGCAGCCGTCCCGCGGCCGCCGTGAGGAAGTGCTCACTGACCTGATCGGCGCTGGAGAAGCCGAGCACGCGCACGACGGCGTCCTGAGCATCGCTGGCGCGTACCGGCGCCACCTCGCCCTTGATCCCGAGGTGCGCGGTGAACGCCCCGGTCGGCTCGAGCCGCCAGCGCCGCGCGGCCTCGCGCAGCTCGCCGCCGGCCGGCGGATCGACCAGCGCGCCAAACGTCGTGAGCGGGTCGAGGGTCGAGATCACCGCCCGCGCGGTCAGCCGTCGTCCGTCGGCGAGCCGCAGCTCGACGCCGTCACGCCGCGGGTCGATCGAGACCACGCGGCTCGACACCAGGCATCGGGCACCCGCCCGTGCCGCCGCCCGGAACAAGCCGTTGGCCAGGCCCTTGCTGCCACCGGCGACGAGCCTGGGCTCGAAGGCTCGCGCCAGCGCGCACGCCCCGATGACCCCGAGCGGCCCATCGGGATCGTGAAATCCGACGAGGCCGCAGGCGTAGCGCACGATCAGGGCCGCGCGCTCGTCAACGGCTTTCTCAGATAGGGACAAGGGGGTCGCCGCGGCGAGCACCTCGAGGCTCAGGCGGGCTTCACCGGCCGGCAGCTGTTCGCGGGCCATCGTCGCGCTCCGGTACCACAGCGGCAGCGCCAGCGAGGACGCGTGACCGAGCAGTTCCTGGAGCTCCTGGCCGAGCCCACGCCCACCTCGCTCCACCACGAAGGGTTCGCCGCCGTCCTCCACGGCAAAGACCAGCCGCGGCTCGATGAAGGCGACGGCGTGCGCCTGAAGATCCAGATCCCGATACGGCGGCAGCTCGGTCCCGAAGGGCAGCAGCAGCTGAGCCGGGTTGTAGGTGAAGGGGGTCGAGTAGTCATCGGAGGCCAGGGTGCCGCCCCGCTCGAAGCGCTGCTCCAGGACGGTCACGCTCGCGCCGGCGCGGGCCAGATACGCCGCGGCGGTCAGCCCGTTGGGTCCGCCGCCGACGATGGCCACGTCGCAGCTCGCCCCGGTCACGGCGCCCCCGCGGGGCGGGTCTGCTCGGGGTCGATCCCGAGCGGTGCGAGCAGACGGTCGAGATTGCGCAGGTACCACTCACACGGACGGGCGTTCCACCAGGCCTGGCGGCGCACGCCGGCGTCCTGCGCGATCACCTCGGCCGCGTTGTAGCCGGCCGCCATCCAGCTCAGGCCGACCGGCCAGACGCCGTTTGACATGTAGAGGTTGCCGAGCGGCATTCGATACGGCATCCGGTCGAGGATCCACTGGTCCTCGGAGAAGTCCCCGCCCACGACCTGGCCGAACTTGGCGGCGCGGTTCAGCCGCCAGTTGTCGAGCGGCGTCCACGCGTAGGAGTCGACGACCATCTCTGCCCAGCCGGGCACGAGCTGCTCCATCACCGCGTTGCGGGCGGCGAGCAGCTCGTCACGAATCGGCCCGTCCCACGCCTCGGGTCCGCCAAGACCATGCAACGCGTAGGGGAAGCACTCCTCCGCGCGCAGGATCGTATGCCCCTGGGGCGAGACGCTGGTCGGATCCGCCGGCGCGTAGTAGGTGAACTCCATGAGCTGGCCCGACACCCGCCGGGTGTCGTTGCCAAGCATGTCGACCAGATAGCGCTTGGTGCCCTCCCACGAGTCAAACGCCCGGTACAGCAGGATCGACTCGTCGACAAGCGGATCGTGCGGCGCCGAGCCCCAGGAGAGGCGGCGGTCAAGCAACCAGGAGGTGACGTGCGAGCCTCGCAACCCCATCTTCCAATGGCGCATCTTCGCCGCCAGCCGAGCGTCCGCCTCGACGAGCGCCGGCTCGCCGACCAGCCTCAGCGTCTCCGGTACGCCGGCATTGGAAAGCACGGCCAGGCGCGCGTCGATCCGGGCGCCCGGATGCAGGGAGCGCTCGGACAGCACCACGCCGGTCGCGCGGCCGCGCTCCAGCACGATCGACTCGACCGTGCTGCTGGTCAGGACCGTCCCGCCCTGCTCGAGAAAGCAGTGCGTCAGCGCATCGGTCAGCGCCTCGTTGCCGCCCAGCCCGATCCCGGTGGTGTAGTAGAGCGCGAAGGCCACGGCGAACGCGCCCTGGCCGCGGGCGAACGGCGCGCCGTGCTCCCAGAAGGCGACCGGCGTCATCAGGATCCGCCGGCAGGCATCCGACTCGAAGGTGCGCTCGCACAGCTCCGGGCCGGTCATCTCCGACATCTCCTCGGTCGAGTAGCCCAAGGCGTGGGCGCAGATCTCGAACACCCGGTCGAGCTTGGAGGGGTCCGGGTGCGGTGAGAAGGAGCACAGCTGGTTGAACTCCACCAGCGTGGCGTGGACCCGTTCCTGGATGCCGAGCATCCGTTCTCCGTCGCGCTCGGAGCGTTTGGCAAAGCTGTGGGCCGTCCGCACGGGGTCCTGGCAGATGAGGCAGTTGGTGCCGTCCGGGTCCGTCGTGCCGAGGATGACCGGGCTGGCCCGAAACCGGAATCCGTAGCGCTCGAGGTCGAGGTCCTCGATCACCGGGGAGTTGCCGGCGAACGACACCCCGACGTGCGGGCTGTCCAGCGTCTGCGGCCAGGTCTCGTGCGTGCAGCAGAAGGTGCCCAGCTCGGCGTTGGCCTCCACGATCAACACCCGCAGGCCCGCCTTCTGCAGGTAGCAGGCCGCCGGCAGCCCGCCGGACACGCCGCCCCCGACGACGATCACGTCGTAGACGTCGTCCATCTCAGCCCGCGGTGACCGGCGGTCGGCCCCGAGCCTGCCGTCGACCAAGGATTCGCGGTGTAGCCAGCAGCCCGAGCAGCGTCGCGGCGCACAGCCCGGCGATGATCGCCATGGGCAGCCCGTCGCCCCCGTGTTTGGCCGCCGCACCGCCGCCGCCCGCCCCGATGACCTGGCCGCCCGCCCAGGCGACGTTGGAGAGCGCGGCGGCGAGACCCTGCTCGAGCCCGGTCGCCTCGGCGGCATCGGACAGCATCGCCATCGCCGGGGCCCAGAACAGTCCGAGTGCCCCCGAAGCCAGAATGATCACCACCGCCAGCCATCCGGCGTCGGCCGGAACGGTGAAGCAGACAAGAACGACCGCCGCGCTCGCCAGGCCGAGGCGCAGCGGCGCCAGACGCCCGCGTCGGTCCGACAGGCGCCCGGCCACGGCCGCGATCACCGTCGCCAGCGCCGCGCCGATGAGGAAGGTCGCGCCGATCGCCGCCGCCGGAGCGCCGAGACGATGGAGGCGCAGCGGGCCCAGCACGTTGATCGCCCCCGAGCCGATTGCCGGCAGCCCCATCAGCCAGATGGCGATGATGACTGCCGGCCGGCGGCAGGCCGCGAGCACGCTGCGCAGCCCCTGCGTCGAGCGGCGATGGGTGGACGGGATCCGCCAGACCGGGACGATGACCGCGAGCACCACCACCGCGAGCCCGACGAACAGCGGGGCCCGTCCGGTGGCGATCGCCACCGTGCCGATGACCGGGCCGAACAGCGATCCGGCGATCGCGGCCGCCGTCGCGTAGCCGATGAACGCCCCCCTGCGATCGACCGGCGTCTCGTCGGCGATCCAGGCCAGTCCCCCACCCCACGAGCACGCACCGGCGGCGCCCTCGGCGATGCGGGCGAGGTTCAGCGCGACGGCGTCGTGGAGGAGCCCGAACGCGGCGGTCGAGGCAGCGAGCAGAACCAGGCCGGCGCACATCGTCGGACGCGGGCCGACCCGCGCGGCCAGCACGCCGCACGGGAGCGCCGCGACGAGCATCCCGATGGCATAGCTTGCCGTGAGCAGTCCGGCCGACGCCTTCGATAGGTGCAGCTCGTGCGCGAGACCGGGCAGCAGCGGCGCGATGACCGCGAAGAGCATCGTGTCGACGAACATGACGACGCTCACCACGCGCACGAGCGTGCGCGGGTCGGCACGCCGGGCGCCGGACGGCGTCGCGGTCGCGGCTCGGCGAGCCGGTCGGCGCTGGGTGCCGCTCGCGTCTCTCATGGGCGCCTATTCTGGCGGCTCGGCGCCAGCGCCCAGGAACCGGCGCGGCGACGCCACGAGTGCGCTCCGCGCGCCAGTGCCGAGAATGCCGCGGACCCGTTCCAGCTCCGAGTCCAATGAGCCCCGCAGCGGGAAGTCCGACGCCCACAGCATGCCGTCGGCGTCCTCGCAACCGTCGGCGAACTGGGCCGAGCTGGCGACGGCGAACAGCCGCGATCCGAGCTCGCCGTCACCCCCGACGGTGCGGCTGATGCAGCCGGCCAGGTCCGACGCCGAGTGCTCGGACTCCCCGGCGGCCAGGCCGACGCGCAGCCCCGGGAAACGCTCGAGCACGCCGGCGCCGTGCAGATAGGAGAGCAGCCGGCCCGGGCTCCAGACCCGCGCGCAGAACGACGGCCGGTGCAGCACGGGCAGGTCGGCGTCCTGCAGCGCCTGCCACAGGGGGTCGAACTGGCGGTCGTCGGGCGCGATGCGCACGGCGAGGCACAGACTGACCGCGCGCACCGAGGCCTCGCCGCGCAGCTCAGCCACCTCCTGCGCGGAGAAGCCCGGCTCGCTGCCGTGCAGCTGCAGTACCGCGCCGAGGCGCTGCGGATCCTCGCGACAGTACTCCACCACGTAGCGGTTGTAGGCGGCGAACACCCCCGCGGCGAGGTTGGCCGGCAGGGCCCGGCAAGCGTCGAGCGAGGGCCCGGGGCTGATGAGCTGCAGCGCCACGCCCGCCGCCTCGAGCGCAGCCAGGCGCCCGGCCGGGTTGTCGTGCAGCACCCCGGCGGCCACCGCCGACTCGGCTGCCGGGGAAGGCTCCGCGGCGGACCGGCGCCACGGATCGTGCCGCGCCGGTCGCGTCGCCTCGCCCGGCAGCGCCAGCGAAGGATGCGGCCAATCCCCGCGCCCCGGCCGCAGCGGCGCCAGCTCGAGCATCGCCTCGATCCGCGGCCACTGGCCGCGGAACGCGGCCGTGCCCTGCTCGTAGATGAGCTCCATCGCCGGCGCCACCCAGCCGCCGAGATCGACCACGCCGACCGCCGCCCCGTGGCCGCGATCGGACAGCTCCGTGGCGAGGCCGCGCATCGCCCGGCCTCAGGACGCCGGCGCCGGCCCGTACGCGCGCTCGGCCACCCACTGATCGAAGCTCCGCGTGAGCGACTCGTGCTTGCAGTAGCGCCCGGGCGCCCCGCGGCGCGAGCGCAGGCCAATCTGCTGGCGCCGGCAGATGTCGTTGTCCTCATCCAGGAAGGCCTTGACGTTGGCGGCGTACTCGTCGGCAGCCGCAACCACCGCTGGGTCATCGCCCCGTGCATCCGCCGCCGCCGACTCGGCGGGCACGCACACGCGCACCATCACCCGCGTCTGCTCGGGCCCCTCGGGGTAGGCCACGTAGTAGGCGATCGCGTCGACGCTCGGCAGCACCATCAGGGTCGGGAAGACGAGGAACACGGGCATGCCGTCGTAGTCGACCGGCAGACCCTCGAGCTCGGGGGTCACGGGGAACAGCGCGTCACCGCTGTCGCTGAACGTCAGCCCCGGGGTCTGTCCGACCTGCACCGCCCACGGCTGGTCAGACAGCCCCGGGAAGTCGACCCAGCTCTTGAGCGGGGTGAGCAGCGCGAAGGTCTCAGGGTGCACCCAGGGGACGTGGTAGGACTCGATGAAGTTGTCCACGTACACCTTCCAGTTGCACGGCACCTCGTACTCCCAGCGTCGCACCGTGGTCATGCGGTCCATGCGGTAGCGGTCGGCCCCCCACCGCGTCGTCTCGCTCACCCGATCGGCGAACGGCGCCGCGTCGTCGTTGAGATTGACAAAGATGAAACCGGCCCACTCCTCGACCTTGACGCCCATGAGCGGGTAGTCGGCCTTGTCGAAATCAAGCGTCTCCCTGAACGCCGGCGTCGCCCGCAGCGTGCCGTCGAGCCCGTACATCCAGCCGTGGTAGGGGCACCGGAACGTCTTCGCCGAGCCAGTTCCCTCCACGAGTGTGCAGCGACGGTGACGACAGACATTGAGGTGAGCCCGGATCGTCCCGTTGCCGTCACGGACGATGACAAGCGGCTCGCGCCCGATCGTTCTTGTCAAGAAATCGCCCACCTCGGCGACGTCCTCCACCCGCCCGACGCAGATCCAGTCGCGGTAGAAGATCCGCTCGCACTCGCGCTCGTAGAGGAGCGGATCGGTGTAGCACTCGGGGGGCAGCGTGACCGCCTCCACGACCGGGCGCGAGACGGCCTCGATGGCCTCGGGCGCGAGCGCGTAGCCGTTCTGCAGTGAGCTGGGCATCAGCATTGTCCTCTCTGACGACGGTTCGACACGGTCAACGGCGGCATCTCATGGTTCCCCCGCGACGACGACGACCCCGGCGCCCGAGGCCACGGTGGCGCCGGGCTGCACGAGCACGGCCACGACCTCCCCGTCGTGGGGTGCCTCCACCGGCATCTCCATCTTCATCGCCTCGAGGGTGACCAGCTCTTCGCCGGCCACCACCCGGTCGCCGGCGGCGACGTGGATGCGCCACACGCTCGAGGCGAGCGGCGCGGGGATGACGGTCCCGGCCGGCAGGGCGACGAGGTCGGCCACCGCGTGGTCGGCCGGCCGCGACGCGCGCCCGTCGAACTCGCCGGCCGCCTGCCAGGCGGCGCGCTCCGCGGCGAAGGCCGCGCGCTGGGTGTCGCCGAACGCCGCCGCGCCCGCCCGCTCGCGGTCCAGGAAGGCCAGGTGCTCGGCGGCATCGAACACGCCGTCTTCGATCGCCACCTCGCCGCGACCCGCCGCCATGTCGGCGCGCAGCTCGACGAGCTCCTCGGCCGAGACCGGGAGCCACTGGATACGGTCGAACATCCGTAGTAGCCACGGCAGCCGGTCGCGGAACGCCGGTCCCCGCGCGTAGTGGTTCCACACCTGCACGGTGCGACCGATCAACTGGTAGCCACCGGGGCCCTCCATCCCGTAGATGGCCAGGTACGCGCCGCCGATCCCGACCGCGTTCTCGGGGGTCCAGGTGCGCGCCGGGTTGTATTTCGTGGTCACCAGGCGGTGGCGAGGGTCCAGCGGGACGGTCACCGGGGCGCCGAGGTAGACGTCGCCCAGCCCCATGACCAGGTAGTCGCCCTCGAACACGATCCGCCGCACCTCGTCCGCGTCGGCGAGCCCGTTGACGCGGCGGATGAACTCGATGTTGGACGGACACCACGGCGCGTCGCTGCGCACGCCGGACATGTAGCGCTCGACCGCCAGTCGGGCCTGCGGGTCGTCCCAGGACAACGGCAGGTACACGCGCCGGCTCGGCACCCGCATGGCCTCGACCGCCGGGAGCTGCGGCACCAGGGCGGCCGCGATCTCCGCCATCGATTCGACGCTGCGGCGCTTCGGGTCCAGCTGCACCTGCAGCGAGCGGACGCCGGGGGTGAGATCGGTGATGCCGGCCACCTCCTCGGCGACGATCGCCTCGCCCAGGGCGTGGACCTTCAGCCGCAGTCCGAGGTCGATCTCCATTGGGCCGAACTCGATCAGCAGGTGATCATCGCCGGAGCGGCGGAAGGTCACCTGCGACCACTCATCCTCGCCGTCGCGTCGCAGCACCCCCTGGGTGAGCGGCGCATCGCCGGGGCGCAAGCGGCGGCGGGCGGACTTGGGTCCCGGGATCGTCGGGGCGAAGCGCACGGTGTCCCCCGGCCGCAGCTGGCCGAGCTTCCAGCGCTCGTCGCTGAGCACGGTGGCCGGGCACACGAAGCCGCCGAGGCTCGGCCCGTCGGGCCCGAGGATGATCGGCGTGTCGCCGGTGTAGTCCACCGTGCCCACGGCGTAGGGGGTGTCGTGGATGTTGGAGGGATGCAGGCCGGCCTCGCCGCCGTCGCTGCGGGCCCATTCCGGGGACGGGCCGACGAGCCGGACCCCGGTGCGAGCCGAGTTGAAGTGCACCTCCCAGCGACCGTCGTAGAACGCCTCAATCGAGGCGGCGGTGAAGAAGTCGGGCGCGGCGTGCGGCCCCTCGAGGACCTCCAGCGTCCAGTCGTGGGCGAACCCGGGACGCTGCACGGTCGGGCTTGGCCGGCCGTCGAGCGGCGTCACCCCCAGGGGCAGCACGTCGCCGTCGCGCAGCGGGCGCCCGCCGTGGCCGCCGAAGCCCCCGAGGGTGAACGTGGCCCGACTGCCGAGGTACTTGGGCACGTCAAGCCCGCCGGCGATGAGCACGTAGACGCGCATGCCCAGCTCGCCCACCTCGCCCACGTCGAGGGTGCCGGCGGCCGGCACGACGATCGGCTCCCACTGCGCCGCCGAGCGTCCGTCGATGAGCACCGAGCAGGGGGCTCCGCAGACGCAGACGACCGTCTCGTGCGAGAAGCGCAGGCGCGGGCCGCCGAGCAGGCACTCCAGTCCGCTCGCCCCCTCGGGGTTGCCGACCAGGGCGTTACCGTGCCGGAAGGACCGATCGTCCATCGGACCCGACGGTGGGACGCCGACCCGCCAGCGCCCGAGCCGGCCTGGCCAGTCCTGCACCGTCGTCTCCAGTCCGGCCCGGAGCACCTCCACATGGCGCCCGGCGTCGCGCACCTCGGCCAGCGTGGCGGTGGTGTGCTCGACGCGTCGCACGTCCGGGCGCTGCACCGCCGCCCGCAGGACGCCGAGGTTCGTCTGGATGCCGGCGATCCGCGTCGCGGCGAGCGCCGCGCTCGTGGCCTGCAGCGCGGCGTCGCGATCGGGTCCATGGACGACGATCTTGGCCAGCAAGGGGTCGTAAGCCGCGGTGACCTCCTGGCCGGTCGCCACCCAGGTCTCAACCCGTACGTCGGGTGGCAGGACGACGTCGGTGAGCAGACCGGCGCTCGGTTCGCCGGCGGCGTTCTCCGCGTAGACCCGGGCCTGGACGGCGTGCCCGCGAGCCGCGCGCGGCGGGGCGTCGAGCATGTCGGCGTCGCCGAGCGCCAGTCGCAGCATCCAGTCGACCAGGTCGACGTCGTGCACCGCCTCCGTGACGGTGTGCTCCACCTGCAGGCGGGGATTGACCTCGAGGAAGTACGGCTCGCCCCGCGCGACGTCGTAGAGGTACTCAACCGTCCCGGCCGAGCGGTAGTCGACCGCCGCGCCAAGTTGGCGGGCCCACGTGGCGATCGCCTGGCGCACCCCCGGCGCGAGACGTGGCGCCGGGGCCTCCTCGACCACCTTCTGATGGCGGCGCTGCAGCGTGCAATCGCGATCGCCGAGCGTCACCACCCGACCGTCCCCGGCCCCGAAGATCTGCACCTCGACGTGGCGCGCGGGCGCCACGAAGCGCTCGAGATAGGCACCGGAGCCCGCCATTCCGGCGTCGATCACCCGCCGCACGCCCGGCCAGGCTGCCTCGAGGTCCTCCGCCGTCGGGCACACCCGCAGCCCCATCCCGCCGCCTCCGCCCACCGCTTTGAGGATCACCGGATAGCCGAGCGCCTCGCCGGCGGCCAGCGCGGCCTGCGGCGTGGTGACCGTCTCGCTGGCCGGCAGGAGCGGCAGGCCGACGGTCTCGGCGAACCGCCGTGCTTCGTCCTTGGCTCCGAGGGCCCGCAGCTGTGCGACCGTCGGTCCGACGAAGGTCAGTCCCGCGGCCTCGATCGCCTCGGCCGCCGCGGGATCCTCCGACAGCAGGCCGTAGCCCGGATGTACGGCACCCGCCCCGGTGGCCGCGGCGGCGTCGAGGATGCGGTCGACGCGCAGGTAGCTCTCGCGGGCCGGCGTCGGTCCGATCCATATGGCGGCGTCGGCCATCTCGACGTGCGGCGCCCCCCGGTCGGCCTCGGAGTAGACGGCCACCGTGCGCAGCCCGAGCGCCGCCGCGGACCGCATGATCCGGCAGGCGATCTCACCACGATTTGCGACGAGCAGGGTGTCGAACGGCACGGATTCCTTGCGCTGGGGCGCCGGTGGTCGAAACGTTTCGGCCAAAACGATACCTCAGGCCCGGTGGGAGCGTTGGGCGCCCGCCTCTGACGTATGCTGGGACCATGGAGAGCGGTTCACCCGGGGCCGTAGCGCGGCGCCCGACCATCGCCGACGTGGCCCGAAGGGCGGGCGTGGCGGTCGGCACGGCCTCGGACGCGCTCAACGGGAAGGGGCGCGTCGCGGAGGGCACGCGGGCCCGCGTCCGCCAGGCCGCCA